>Ga0222423_1000387_pt1 | contig 34090 bp, 34 predicted proteins | sample 3A0metagenome_FD_182472 | JGI IMG/M metagenome (GOLD analysis project Ga0222423, IMG submission 182472) | Enriched microbial communities from leaf-cutter ant dump, University of Wisconsin, Madison, United States - 3A0 (version 2) | ecosystem: Environmental > Terrestrial > Nest > Insects nest >...
TCCGGTAGTAGGCGATCTCGCGAGGGCTCGTGGGGTCCGCGATGTCGAAGACCTTGAGACCGGCCTCCCAGCTCTCGGCGGTGCCCACCTCGCGCGGGTTGCGCTCGTAGTTCACGAGGAGGAGGTCGTCGACCACCTGGACCTTGTGCGAGTGCGTGCCCGGGGGCGTCCCGAGCTGGTGGACCAGCTCGGGACGCCGCGGGTCACGCACGTCGAGGATCGACGTGCCGACACGGTCGGCACCCATGTGACCCACGTACGCGTACCCCCGGTGCACGTTGACGTGCATCGCGTCGCCGTGCCCGCCGAGGTCGTGCTGTCCGACGAGGGCGATCCCCCGCGCATCGGCCTCGAGGTGGCTCATGCGCTCTCCGCCACGAGCTCCTCGGGGTGCACGATCGACGTCACGTACCGCTCGATCGACGCGAACTCGGCCGAGAACGTGTCACGCGGACGCGGCAGGTCCACGGCGACGATCTCGCGCAGCCGGCCGGGGTTCGACGCGAACGCGAAGATGCGGTCCGCGAGGTACACCGCCTCGGAGATGTTGTGCGTGACGTAGACGACCGTCTTGCCCGTCTCCTGCCAGATGGTCGCGAGCATGCGCTGCAGCTCGTCGCGCGTGAACGCGTCGAGGGCACCGAACGGCTCGTCCATGAGCAGGATGTCCGGGTCGAACGCGAGGGCTCTCGCGATCGCGACGCGCTGCTTCATGCCCCCGGACAGCTCGTGGGGGAACGTCTGGGCCGCCGCGCCGAGCCCGACCATCTCGAGGTACCGCAGCGCGCGCTCGCGCCGCTCCTTGCGGGAGATCCCCCGCACCTCCATGCCGAACTCGACGTTGCTCAGTGCCGTACGCCACGGGAAGAGCGCGTACTCCTGGAAGACGACGCCGCGCGCGTAGTCCCCGGCACCGACCGGCTTGTTGCCGATGATCGCCGTGCCGGTCGTGGACTCGAGGAACCCCGCGAGGATGTTGAGCAGCGAGGTCTTGCCGCAACCGCTCGGCCCGACGAGGCACACGAACTCGCCCGGCTCGATGTCGAACGAGAGGTTCGCGAGCGCCGTGAAGTGCTCCTTGCCCTTCTCGTACACGACGCTCAGGTCGGTGACCTTCACGCCCGCCGAGCGGGGCGCGCCCTGGCGCTCTGCGCCGTCGGCCCGGCGCGTCTTCTGCCCGTTCATCGTGCACCCACCTTCTGGACCGTGCCCCACCGCACGACGGTCCGCTCTTCGATCAGCTGGACGACCACTCGCTCCATGAAGAACCCGAGCAGAGCGATCATGAGGATCCCCGCGAACATCACGTCCGACTGCAGGAACGCGATCGAGTTGAAGATCAGCACCCCGAGACCCACGTTGGTCGCGGCGATGAACTCACCCGCGACGACCGACCGCCACGCCTGCGCGAGGCCGATGCGCACTCCCGAGAGGAGGTACGGCATCGCCGCGGGGAAGATCACCTTGCGGAACATGAACAGGCCGCTGGCCCCCATCGAGCGCGCGGCCCGGATCCACACCGGCTGGGTCGAGCGCACGCCCGTCCAGACGGCCGACGCGATCGGCATCGTCGACACGAACGCGACGAGGAGCACCGTGGGCAGGTTGCCCAGGCCGAACCACAGCACGAAGATCGGCACCCAGGCCAGGCCGGGCACGGGCATCAGGAAGCTGAGGATCGGGGCGAACAGCCGCTCCGAGAAGCGCCAGTAGGCCATCGTCATGCCCATGACCCCGCCGACGACGGCGGCGATCGCGAAACCGCCGAGCATGCGCGCGAGCGTGGCTCCCACGTGCTGGAGGAGAAGGCCTTCCGTCTGGAGCCGCACGAGCGCCTGCCAGATGTCCTCGATCGGGGGCGTGAGCACCTGCGGCACGAAGCCCAGGTGGCTCACCGTCTGCCAGACGACGGCGATGAGTGCGAGCGGCCACGTCGAGTGCAGGACGGACGCCGCCTTGGCGCGACGCCGCGCACGCCGCCGCTGCTGCGCGAGCGCGACGAGGTCGGGCCCGCCCGGGGCGGTGGGGGTCGTGGCCCCCACCGCCTCGGCCGGTTCGGTAGGTACTGCGTTCATGGTGAGAGCTCCGTCCGAGGATTCTCGATCTGTCTGTGTTGCCGTCAAGAGTTCAGCGCCTCGTCGAGAAGGCTCGTGTCGATGGTCTTCGAGAAGTCAGGGACCTCCTCGATCTGCCCCGCCTCGAGCTGCTTGGCCGCGAGCGCCTCGAGGTACTCCGCGATCTCGGGACGCATCTCGACCTGGACGCGCAGCCCGGCGCTCGCCGCCTCGATCACGGAGAGGTCGGCCTTGAAGCCCGTGCTCTCGTAGAAGGCGAGGATGTTCGCGTTCGCCGCGCTCGGGTCGGCGTTCCACGCCTCGGCGGACGCGGCGAGCCCGCGCAGGAACCCGACGGCCGCGGGGCGGTCGCGCTCGATGAAGCTGCGGCTCATCCCGACGAACACGGGCATCGGATCGAACTCGCCGAAGTCGACGAGCTTGACGGCGATCCCCTGGTTCACGCCCGAGGCGATGTAGGGCTCCATGTCGATCATCGCGTCGACGGCCCCGCGAGCGAGCGCGGCCACCATGTTGTCGCCGCGGACGTTGAGCAGCTCGAAGTCGTCGGTGGTCAGGCCGACCGACTCGAGGTAGGCCAGCCCGGCCGCCTCGATGCTCGATCCGGACTCGGACGCGATCTTCTTGCCGCGCAGCTGCTCGATGCTCGTGATGCCGCTGTCCGCACCTGCGGCGATCCCCACGGTGCCACCCGTCTCGGCGACGAGGCCGACGGCGACCACGTCACCGGCGAGCATGCCACCGATGAGGGTCGGGCCGGCGAAGGTGCCGACGTCCATCTGACCGGCGACGATGAGGTCGCGGATCTGACGGCCCTGCACCATCGGCGTCGCCTCGACGGTGACCCCGGCGTCGTCGATGAACCCGCCCTCGAGGGCGGCGTGGACGGGCATGCCCCAGATGTTCGTCTGGTAGCCGAGCCGGATCGGGTCGCCCGAGCCGCTCGACTGGCCGGTCGAGCTCTCGGAGGTGCCGGGCTCGCTCGGCGAGCTCGTGCTCGGCCCGGAGGCGCACGCGGCGAGCGCGAGCACCGCGGCGCCGGCCACGAGGCCCCGGAAGAAGGCCTTGCGGGACACGGTCTTGACACGTCGTTGGGTCATCATTGCTGCTCCTTGCGGTTGTCTGGCCGTCTGGATCGACGGCGTCGTGTACCACCGCGACCCCTGACGGTAAGCGACCCGTCTGTGAGACGGAGAATTCGCTCGGGTCGGGCCGTGAGGCGAGCGGTGTGGGTGCTGCCTCGCGGGGGGTCGCGTCCTGCTCGTCGCGTGAGCGACTAGTCCGAGGCGCCTCCTGACAGATCGCGGTACATCGCCTCGGCATCCGCGGCGGTCGCGCCGTCGTGGACGACTGCGGCAACCGCGCGGATCATCGCCTCGGGTGCCTGCCGCTGGAAGATGTTGCGCCCCATGTCGACCCCTGCGGCCCCCTGGTCGACCGCGCGGTAGGCCATCTCGAGCGCGTCGGGCACGGGAAGCTTGCGACCGCCGGCCATGATGACCGGGACCGGGCAGCCTGCCGTGACGCGCTCGAAGCCGGCGTCGCAGTAGTAGGTCTTGACGACCTGTGCCCCGAGCTCGGCGATGATGCGCGTCGCGAGCCCGAGGTAGCGGGCGTCACGGACGAGCTCCTTGCCGACGGCGGTGACGCCGAGGACGGGGATCCCGAGCCGCAGACCTTCGTCGACGAGCGTCGTCATGTTCTGCACGGAACGTGACTCGTGCTCTCCCCCGACGAAGACCTGCACCGCGACCGCGGCCGCGTCGATCCGCGCCGCGTCCTCCATGCTCATCGCGACGTGCTCGTCGGAGAGCTCCTTGAGGATCGAGGGGCCGCCCGAGGCGCGCACGACGAGCGCGTTGGAGCTCCCGGCGGGCACCACGGAGCGCAGCACGCCGCGCGTGGCCATGAGCGCGTCGGCGTACGGCGCGAGCGGCACGATGTTGCGGTCGATCCGCTCGAGCCCCGACGTCGGACCCTGGAAGTACCCGTGGTCGAAGGCGAGCATGACGGTCTTGCCGTCGGCGCGGAACACGCGCGCGAGCCGGTGCTTCATCCCGAAGTCGAGCTGACCGGCCCCCTTCACGTGGAATCCGGCGGACTCCTGCTCCACACCGATGCCGAAGTCCTTGGCGTCGAGGTTTCCGTCGAGATCAGCCATGGTCTGCCTTCCTTTCAACCGTGAGTCCTGGGGTGGGTACGTCGTTCTGGTGGGGCGCGACGGAGCTCGAGAGCTCGTGCACCGTGGCGGCGAGCTCGGCCTTGCGGCGCGACTCGTTCCAGCCGAGGCGTGCGGCGGCGACCCGCGAGGCGTCCTCGGCCACCGCGAGCCCGCGGTCGCGGCTCATGACGAGCGCCGTGCGCCGCACGAGGCAGTCGGCGAGCGAACGGGCCCCTTCGTGCTCGAAGCCGTGGACGATCTCCGCCGCGAGTGTCCCGGTGGCGCCGAGCTTCTGGCCGAGCGCCGGGTCGTCGCGCACGAGCGCGAGGACCTGCGCGGCACGGGACCCGTAGATCCCCACGAGCCGCCGCACGTCCGCCGGCGCGAGCGTGGTCGTGGCGGCGAGCTCGCGCACGAGCACCTGGGGATCGGCGACGGCCCCGGGGAACGCGAGTCTCGCGGTGGTGCTGCGGTGCCGAGGGCCGGGCAGCATGCCGACGACGACGTCCCCCACGTCCTGCCCGAGCGCCCGGTGCGTCGTGAGCTTTCCGCCCACGATCGAGACGACCCCGGCGAGCTCGCCGGTGTGCCGCACGACCACGTGCCCACGGCTGATCTTCGAGGGGTCCGTCACCGGGCCGACGTAGGGCAGGGGCCGCACGCCCGAGTAGCTCCACAGCACGCCCTCGTGGCGCAGACGTGCCGAGGGGACGAGCGCGTTCGTCTCGTCGATGAGGTAGTCGATCTCCTCGCGCGAGGCGACGATCTCGTCGAGGTCCTCGTCGTAGGGGATGTCCGTGCAGCCGATCATGTAGCGCGTGCCCCACGGCATGACGAACATCGGCCGCTGATCGCTGCGCGCCTCGAAGAACACGCAGGTCTCGGGCGCGCCCGGGAAGGGCTCGACGACGATGTGCGTGCCCTTGGTCGGGCCGATGAGGCGATCGCTCGCCCCCTCGGCCCGGCCCAGGACCTCGTCGACCCACGGGCCGGCGGCGTTGACGACGACGCGAGCCCGCACGCGGCGCGGCGCCCCGCCCTCGATCTCGTCGCGGTACTCCACGGTGCTCGGCGAACCGGGCACGATGCGCGTCACCGTCGAGTGCGTGCGGAACACGGCCCCGTGCTCCTGCGCGCCGAGCGCGAGCTCGACGCACAACCGCTCCGAGAGCGGCACCTGCGCGTCCTCGAAGACCACACCTCCCTGCAGGCCCCGGGTGTCGAGCCCGGGCCACCGGCGGCGCAGCTCGCGCTTCGAGACGAGCCGGTTGAGCGGGAGCCGCTTGCCCACGGACATCACGTCGTGGACGATCGCGCCCGCGGCGAGGAGCCATCCGGGCCTGCTCGCCCCGCGGTAGAACGGGATGAGCATGGGGTACCGGCGCACGAGGTGGGGTGCCGTGCGCAGCAAGCGGTTGCGCTCGACGATCGACTCCACCACCAGGCGCAGGTCGAGCCGCTCGAGGTACTTCAGTCCCCCGTGGATGAGCCGCGAGGAGATCGCGGACGTCCGGGCCCCGACGTCGTCGCGCTCGAGCACGACGACGGACGCTCCCCGCACCGCGAGGTCACGTGCCACGGCCAGACCGTTCACACCGGCGCCCACGACGACGACGTCGACGACGCCCTCGGGGAGCGGGCCCGAGGTCTCGAAGGGCTTCGTGCCCTGCAAGCCGTTCGGCATGGTGGAACCTCCTCGGTCTGGTGGTGGGGTGCGGGCGGGACGGGCTACGCGGCGAAGGTGAAGAACTCGCGCGCGTTGTCGACGTAGTAGCCACGGACCTCGGTCTCGCTGAAGCCCTCGTGGAGCAGGCGCGGACCGAAGACGGTCATGTCGTAGTCGACGCCCGTCGCGGCTCCGTAGACCTTCTGGTAGGACTTCTTGCCCGAGTCGGTGCCGAGCAGGAGCTGGCTGCCGTAGCCCGCGTCGGTCAGGGAGCGCAGGAGCTGGACGCGCGAGGAGTCGGGCAGGTACTTGAGCCGGTAGGTGCCGTCGAGCATGAGGTAGGCGCCGGTCTCCGTGACCTTGCCGAGCTCGTAGGGGTCCGGGTTGCGCTGGACGTGGCCGACGGCGATCTTCTCGGGCTTGACCCCGTACGACGTGAGCAGCTTGACCTGGTCGAGGGCGAGCGTGCCGTGCTGGGTGTGCGTGTTGATGGGGCAGCCGGTCTCGACCGACGCCGCGGCGCACGCCTCGATGAGCTTGCGCTCGAGGTCGGTCATGACCCCGTAGCTCGTCGCGATCTTGATGACGCCGGCCTTGGCGGCGGAACGCTCGACGAAGGGACCCGAGTAGTCGTTGACGTCGACGCCGACCTCGATGTCGGCGATGACGAGCTCGGCGATCTGGTCGACCGAGTACCGGGAGATCCAGTGCGTGGACTCCTCCTGGTACATGTGGCTCTTCTGGAAGCCCGTCGTGACGATGATGTTGAGGCCCGGCACCGCCGCCGAGATCGCGCGGAGCTTCTCGACGTCACGCCCGCAGTCGATCGGGCACATGTCCACGATCGTGCCGTCGACGTCGAGGAACTCTCGCGCCGAGACCTGGTAGGAACGCGCCTCCGTGATCGCCTTGTCGACGTCGATGAGACGCATGTCCTCGCCGTCCACGAGGATCTCCCCACCGCCGGTGCGGATGAGGTGCTCGTGGGCGTCGACCGCCCCGAGCTTGGCAGGGTCGATGTCACCGTCGATGGTGCGGGCAAATGCCATCAGGTCTCCCGGGTACTCGTGGCGCGGTGCGCCGTTGCGAAGTCGATGGCTGGGAAAGTTAGCCCACAAATCGGGTCCCTGCGAACCCCCGTATGCACGTATGTGCATCGCGGCATCGGGTACCCTGCGACGACAGCGTTGTTACCCCGGTACTTGGCATCGACGAATGAACGAATGTTCATGGAGGCACGATGAGCGACACCCAGACGCGAGATCGGATCGCCCTGCTGATCCAGGTCGCGCGGATGTACTACGAGGACCGCCGACGCCAGGACGAGATCGCCGAGGCGATCGGCTACTCACGCCCGACCGTCTCACGGCTGCTCGACGAGGCGAGGCTCTCGGGGATCGTCCGCTTCCAGGTGGGCCACCCCCTCGAGCGCACGATCATGCTCGAGCAGGACCTGCGCTCGCGGTTCCCCGACGTGCGCTTCCACATCGCCGAGGACCACGTCACCGCGCGCGTGGGCCGACCCGTCATCAGGCTCGCCGCCTCGCTGCTCGCAGACGTGATGGGCGAGCACCGGGAGATCGGCGTCTCCTCCGGCCGGACGCTCGCCGACGTCGTGGCCGAGGCCATGCACCTGCCCCTCATCCCCTCGCGCGACCTGACCTTCGTCCAGCTCATCGGCAGCACGGCGCCCGGCAGCGACGCGGTCGACGGCGCGGACCTGTGCCAGCAGTTCGCCTCGGTGTTCGGCGGTCGCATCCACCGGTTGCCCGCCCCGCTCGTCGCGCGAGACCTCAACGCCGCGCGCATGTTCCGTGAGGACGCCACCATCACCGAGGCGATGGATCGGGCGCGCGCCGTCGACCTCGCCGTCGTCGGCATCGGACGCTTCATGGTGCGCAACGTCCGCGACGACATCCTCCACGGCTGGACGGACGTGAGCGCACGGCGCGAAGCCGCCCGGCACGGCGCGGTGTGCCACCTCCTGGGACAGTTCGCCGACAAGGACGGCAACCCGATCGACACGGCGATCAACCGCCGCGTCATCGGGATCACGCTCGACGAGCTGCGCAAGATCCCCCGCGTCATCGCCGTCGCGACCGGCGCCGAGAAGGCGCCGGCGATCCTCGCGAGCCTCATCGGCGGCTACTACGACGACCTCGTGGTCGACTACAGCACCGCGACCCGCGTGCTCGCGCTCGCGAAGGCCGGATGAACATCTGTGCATCGTTGGGCGCAATCATCGCGGCCTGACTTGCTGCAATCTCGCCATTGTGCCGCCACCGATGCACAGATGTTCACCCCGGGAGCGCTGAAGTCCACGAGCCGACCTAGGATCGCCTCGACCGTCCCCTCACGCCACGGAGACACGATGTCCACCACAGCCCACCGTTCCCGCAAGCTCCAGCTCGCCCTCGACGTGCTCGAGACCGCGGACGCCGTCCGCATCGCGCGCGCGAGCGCGGACTCGATCGACATCGTCGAGGCGGGCACCATCCTGTGCCTGAGCGAAGGGATGCACGCCGTCCGGGCGCTGCGCGAGGCCCTGCCGGGCCACCACCTCCTCGCGGACATCCGCGCCGGACGGGTGGGCGACCGGCTCGCGAAGCTCGCGTTCGACGCCGGGGCCGACAGCGTGACCGTCCTCGCCGAGGTGCCCGACCGCGTCGTCACGGGAGCCCTGCGCGCCGCGGCCGCTGTCGACGGCGCCGTCGCCGCAGAGCTCCACGACACGTGGACCGAGGACGACGTCCACCGGCTCGTCGACCTCGGGGTCCGGCACATCGTCGCCCACCGCACCTACGACTCGGCCTTCGCCGACGACGAGTACATCGCGAGCACCGTCGCGCGGCTCGCGGCGCTCGAGCTGCCCGGGGTCGAGGTGTCGCTCGCGGGCGGCATCGCGCTCGCGGACGTCGACCTGATCGGCGAGTGGGGTTTCGACACCCTGGTCGTGGGCTCGGGGATCGCCAAGGCTGAGGACCCGGCGGCCGCCGCGCGCGACTACGCGACGCGGCTGCGCTCCGTGACGAAGGTGGGTGTCGGCAGGTGACTCGGTTCGATCTCGCCACGATCGGCGAAGCAGCGCTGCGACTGAGCGTCCCCGCCGGAGAGCGGTTCGAGACGGCACCGAGCTTCGACGCCGCGCTCGTCGGGGCCGAGGCGAACGTGGCGACGGCGCTCGCCTCGCTCGGCTGGCGTGCGACGTGGGCGAGCGCGCTGCCCGACTCCCCGTTCGGGCGCCGCGTCGTGCGGTCCCTCTCGAGCTTCGGGCTCGACCTGAGCGCCGTCGCGACCGTCCCCGGCGGACGGCTCGGCAACCACTTCGTCGAGTACGGCTCCGCACCGCGGCCCACCCGGGTCCACTTCGACCGTGCGGGCTCGACCTTCGCGCAGATGTCCGTCGCGGACGTCGCGTGGGACGTCCTCCTCGACACCCGGATCCTCCACCTCACGGGGATCTCCGCGGCCGTGTCCCCCACGTCGCTCGAGATCGTCGAGCACGCGGCCCAGGAGGCCGCACGGCGCGGGGTCACCGTGAGCTTCGACGTCAACTACCGCGCGCGGCTGTGGGACGTCGAGACGGCCGCCGCACGGCTCGCTCCCGTGCTCACCAGCGCGCAGATCCTCTTCTGCTCGCGCCGAGACGCGGCCGCGCTCTTCGACGTCCACGGCTCCGCGCCCGAGGTCGCCGCACGGCTCGCCGATCGGTTCGGCGCACGCTACGTGGTCGTCTCCGACTCGGACCGCGCGATCGGTGCCTGGCTCGACGGCGAGAGCCGCGAGCGCGACGTGCTCGCGGTCCGCACCGTGGACCGGCTCGGCGCGGGCGACGGACTCGCTGCCGGGTTCCTGCACGGTGTCCTCGGCGGCGACCCGGTGTTCGGGCTCGACGCCGCGGTGGGCGTCGCGGCGCTCGCCATGGCGCAGCGCACGGAGCAGGTGGTGACGACTCCCGAGGAGCTCGTGGCCGTCATCGCGGGGGCCGGCGACCTCGACCGGTGAGGCGTCGGCGCGCGACCGCTACGGGGCGTCGGCGCCCTCGGCGTCCGCAGCCTCGGCGTCTGCGGGCTCGGTGCCCTCGAGTGCGGCACCCTCGGGAGCCGTCTCGCCCGCGGGCTCGGCGTCGGGCTCCTCCGCCTCGGTCGTGACGAGCTCGAGGCTCGCCGGCACCTCGGGCGCGGGCCACAGCGAGGGCGGCGCCTCGACGTCCGTCTCGGAGTGCGCGCCGCAGCCGTGGTCGAGGCTCACGACCTTGCCGTCGTCGGGCGACCACGCGTTGGCGCACACCCCGAACACCAGGCCGAGCGACCCGCTGAGCGGGACGAGGAAGCCACAGCTCGCGCACGGGGAGGTCGAGGCGAGGGCGATGGCCGACGTCGGACCGTGCGGGCCGGCGTGCCAGCGCTGCGCGGCCTCGTCGCGGCCCTGCGGCCCGAGCACGCGCGCTCGCGCGAGGGCGAGCTCCTCGATGGGCGGGGCGTCGTCGTCGTCGGACGGCGTGTAGCCGGGCTGGAGGCGAGGATCGTCCGGGAGGAACGGCAGCACGTCCCCCGCGCCGAGGTCCCCGGGACGCAACCGCTCGGCCCACGGCACCCAGGGCGCGGCGAGCAGGGCGTCGTCGCCGGGCAACAGCTCGACCTCGCTCACCGTCGCCGCGCGGCCGCGGGGGACGCGCGCGAGCGTGACGGTCCAGTGCCACCCGCGGTACCCGGGCGCGGTCGCGGCGAAGCGGTGCGAGACGACCCGCTCCTCCTCGACGACGGTCCCGAGGTGCTCGCCCACGTCCGTGGGGCGTGCGGCGGCCTCCTCGGCGGCGGCGCGCGCGAGCTCGACGGCTCCCGTGAGCACCGCGTCGACCGTCCTGGTGGCCATGCTCAGGCCTCGAGGTCCGTGGCGACGGCGCGCAGCAGCGACGCGTACTTCTGACCCGTCGAGCGGTCCGGGTAGCGGCCGCGGCGCAGGTCGTTGCCGACGCGGTCGAGCACCTTGATGAGGTCCTCGACGATCACGGCCATGTCCTCCGCGGGCTTGCGCGAGGTGCGCGCCACGGACGCGACGGGCTCGACGAGAGAGACCTGGAGGGCCTGCGGACCGCGGCGACCGTCCGCCACGCCGAACTCGACCTTCGAGCCGGGCTTGGGGACCACGCCCTCGGGCAGCGCGGAGGCGTGCAGGAACACCTCGTCGCCCTCGTCGCTCGCGATGAAGCCGAAGCCACGCTCAGCGTCGAACCACTTGACCTTGCCGGTAGGCACCTCGTCCTCGTTCTCTCCTCGTTGGGGGTGAAGTCCCAGGGTACCGGGCGCCACGGCACGTCGTCGCCGCCATTGCCGGGCCACGCTCCAGCGGGTTCCCAGGAAACTGTCAGCGTCGGGGACGATGATGGGGCGATGACCTCGACCCCGGAGGCTCGCCTCGTCGTGATCGACGACGAGCCGTCGATCCGTGACCTGCTCACCGCCTCCCTGCGCTTCGCGGGCTTCGAGGTGCACGCCGGGGAGAACGGCGCCCAGGCGCTCGAGCTCGTGCGGGACACGTCGCCCGACCTCGTGGTGCTCGACGTCATGCTCCCCGACCTCGACGGCTTCACCGTGACCCGCCGTCTGCGCGAGCAGGGCCACCACGTGCCCGTCGTGTTCCTCACCGCGCGCGACGGCGCCGCCGACGCCGTCCAGGGGCTCACCGTGGGCGGCGACGACTACGTCACCAAGCCCTTCAGCCTCGAGGAGCTCGTGGCGCGCATCCGCGCCGTGCTGCGGCGCACGGGCGGTCCCGCCGGCGGGGCCGACGACGGCATCCTGCGCTACGCCGACCTCGAGCTCGACGAGGACGCCCACGAGGTCCGGCGCGCCGGCCGAGAGATCGAGCTGTCCCCCACCGAGTTCAAGCTGTTGCGCTACCTCATGGTCAACGCCGGCCGCGTGCTGTCCAAGACCCAGATCCTCGACCACGTGTGGGAGTACGGCTGGGGCGGGGAGACCGCCATCGTCGAGTCCTACATCTCCTACCTGCGCCGCAAGATCGACGCGGCGGGGCCCGACGGCGTCAGACCCGAGCCCCTCATCCACACCAAGCGCGGCATCGGGTACGTGCTGCGGGCCTCCGCACGCCCATGAGCGCGACGCCTCGGGACACCGGACCGGCGAGCACCCGCCCGCCCGGCCGCGTCGCGGGGCCCGTCCGGTCTCGGGTGCGCCGCTGGTTCGCGAGCCTGCAGACCAGGCTGGCGACCGTCGTCGTCGTCGTCCTCGCCGTGGGCCTGGCCGTCACGGGCGGCACGGCGTGGGCCGTGCTGTCCCGCTCCCTCGTGCGGGAGGTGGACGCCCAGCTCGTCACGGTGGTCGAGCCGCTCGCCCAGGTCGCGTCGCACAACCTGCTCGGCGGGCTGCCGCTGACGAGCACCGCGACCGAGTCGCTGCCGAGCGACTACTACGTGCTCTTCGTGAGCGCGGACGCCTCGTTCACGAGCGAGTGGTCCTCGACGGCGACCGGCCAGCCCCGCTCCGCGCCCGCGATCCGGCCGCTCACCCTGCCCGAGGTGCTCGATCGCAAGGGCGCACCGTTCACCGTCTCGTCGCTCGACGGGTCCTCGCGCTGGCGGGTCGTCGCACTGCCGCTCGTGGGTGCCCAGGGTTCCGTCGCCGTCGCGCTGCCCATGGACGCCCTCGACGCGGCGAGCGCGCAGCTGCGCACCGTCCTGGTCGTCATGGGCGGCCTCACCGCGCTCCTCGGTGGGTTCCTCGGCGCGCTCGCCGTGCGTCGCTCGCTGCGCCCGTTGCGCGAGATCGAGCGCACCGCCGCCGACATCGCGTCCGGGCAGCTCGACTCGCGCGTGCCCGTCGCCGACGCGCACACCGAGGTAGGCCATCTCGCGACCTCGCTCAACGCCATGCTCGAGCGCCTCGAGCTCGCCTTCGCGGCCCGCGAGGCCTCCGAGGAGCGCATGCGCCGTTTCGTGGCCGACGCGTCCCACGAGCTGCGCACCCCGCTCGCCACCGTGCGCGGCTACGCCGAGCTGTACCGCATGGGGGCCGTCAGCTCCCCCGAAGAGCTCGCGAGCACCATGCGGCGGGTGGAGGAGTCCGCGTCCCGCATGGGGCTGCTCGTGGAGGACCTGCTCGTCCTCGCCCGGCTCGACGAGCCCGCGTCCGGCCTGTCGAGCGACGAGGTGGACCTGCTCGCGCTGGCCCGGGACGCCGCGCAGGACCTCGTCGCGCTCGACCCGGGGCGGGACGTGCGTGTCCTCGGTCTCGAGGGCGCGGAACCGGGGCCCGTGCGCGTGCGCGGCGACGCCCGACGCCTGCGCCAGGTGCTCACCAACCTCGTGGGGAACGTCGCGGCCCACACGCCGGCCGGGTCACCGTGCGAGATCGCCGTCGGGCACGCGATCGTCCCGAGGAGCGTCGAGGGGGAAAACGCCGTCGGGCAGGCCGCCGTCGGATCTCGCGCCGTCGGACAGGCTGCGCCCTCGCCCGATCCCGAGGCGCCGGCGTCCCCCGTCGTGGTGCTCGAGGTGCGCGACCGCGGGCCCGGCCTTGCACCCGAGCACGTCACGCGCATCTTCGAGCGATTCTTCCGGGCGGACGCGTCGCGCGGCCGTGGCGCCGGCGGCGGCGCGGGCCTCGGCCTCGCGATCGTCTCCTCGATCGTCTCGGCCCACGGCGGGCGCGTCGACGCCGGGTCGCGCGAGGGCGGCGGCGCGGTGTTCCGCGTGGAGCTGCCGCCCGCCTGAGGTCGTCGCTGGACCTCGCCGCCCCGCCTCGCCGGACCTCTGCCGGACCTCTGCGGGGCCTCGCCGCCGGACCTCGGCGAACCGTCCCGCGATTGCGGGCAGGATGGTGCCGTGATGATCGACGCACCGCAGTGGCTCCTGTCCGCGTGGCACCGCGCCGTGGCGGAGACCGGGGCGACCGCCTCTCCCGAGCAGGTGACCGAGACGGGCGAACAGCTCCTCGCCCGATGGCAGGAAGCCGGCCGCGAGTTCCACAACCTGCGCCACCTCGCGGACGTGCTCGCCAAGGTCGACGAGCTCTCGCCCGAGGCGCACGCCCCGCACCTGGTCCAGCTCGCCGCGTGGTACCACGGCGTGGTGTTCTCCGCCGCGGGCGAGGTGGCGTACGCGCGCCGTGGCGGGGAGGACGAGGAGGCCTCCGCGCGGCTGGCTCGCGCCGAGCTCGTGGCGCTCGGGGTCGCCGACGACGACGCCCAGCGGGTGCACGACCTCGTGCTCGCGCTCGCCCGGCACGCCGCCGACGGCTCCGACATGGACGCGGCCGTGCTGAGCGACGCCGACCTCGCCGTCCTCGCGAGCGAGCCGCAGCGCTACCGCGCCTACCTCGACGAGATCCGCGCCGAGTACGCGCACATCCCTCAGCGCGACTTCCTCGAGGCCCGCTCTGCGATCCTCGACCGGCTCCTCGCGCGCCGCTCCGTGTTCGTCACGCCCCTCGCCCAGCCGTGGGAGGAGCCGGCCCGCCAGAACCTCGGGGCGGAGCAGCAGCGCGTCACCAAGGAGCTCGCGATCCTCGACGCGCAGTCCCCGCGCGAGGACGAGTAGCGCCGACGGCGCACCGCCTTCCACAGGTGCGTCCGGGTGATCCGACGCGGTCGCCCGGACCCGCCTAACGTCGCTGCTCCCACACCAAGGAGGAAGCGATGAGCAGGTTCGAGGTCGACAGCGCACAGGTCCAGGCGGCGAGCGCGAAGGTCAGTGCGTCCACCACGGCGATCCGCACGGAGGTCGCGGCGATGATGCGGCACCTGACGGAGCTGCAGGGCTCCTGGCGCGGCTCCGCGGCGAGCGCGTTCGCGGGCGTGATGAAGGACTGGTCCACCACCCAGCGCCGGGTCGAGGAGTCGCTCGACCAGGTGACGAAGGCCCTCGGCACGGCCGCGAAGTCCTACGCGGAGGCCGAGCAGCACGCCTCCCGCCTCTTCACCCCGAGCACCTGACCGCCCCCGCCCCGGGGCCGGCCCCGGGCCCTCGGCGCGCCGATCGGCTGGCCGCCCGGATCGGTGCAGCGTTACTGCCGTGAGAGGGCACCAACGCTGCACCACCCCGGCCACCGGGCGGGCCGACGGGCTGGACGCCACAGTGGAGGGTTCGTCCCCATGAAGGAACGAGCCCTCCACCATGACATGACGCGCTACAGGCCCACAGCGCCGACGCCGTACTCGGCCTGCTTCCGGGTGAAGCCCTCGTACAGGAGCTGGTCGATGAGTCCGGAGCGCGAGAACGAGGAGTACTCCAGGTACGACTCCGCACTGAGCGCGGCCTGCTCCATCCAGTCGACCTTGACGTGCTCAACCCCGTGCTCAGCCTGCTCCTTCGAGAATCCTTCGTAGAGGAGTTGGTCGATCAGACCCTTCTTGGAGAACGCCGAATAGTCCAGGTAGGACTCAGCGCTAGCAAGGGCCTGTTCCTTCCAGTCCACATTCATGTACTCCACAGCGAACGTAGCGTCCTCGATCGAGAACCCTTCGTACTCGAGCTGGTCGATCAAGCCCTTCTCGGAGAACGCCGAGTAGCGCAAGTAGGACTCCGCACTCCGCACCGCCTGCTCCTGTGCGACGGTCAGGTCTGCAGACTCCGGCTCCTCCGGCCCAGACGTCTCCTCGCCCTCGCCGGCTTCCTCGGCCGAGGTCGAGGCATCCGGGCTTTGGCTAGTCCCCGACTCTGGCGCCGCGTGCACCCCGGTCGAGCCACCCTCCGGACATGTCTCGTCGAGCTTTACTGAAGCGAGAATGACCGTCGCATCGAGGGGAACCTCCGTTCCCGCAGCTGGCTCCTGGGTGCACACGGTCCAGTTCGAGTCGTTGATCTGCATCCGGTCCTGACCGGTCGCATCCTGCTGGTCGAGCGATCGGGAGCCGAGCGCCTGCAACGAGTCCTGCGCGTCTTGCAGCACGCGCCCTGCGAGGTCCGGCATCACGAACGTCACCTCGGTGACTGGCGCCGTCGCCTGCACACCTCCGCGCGGTACAGCATCGAGCGCCCCATCATCGGACACGTCGCATGCAGTCAGTGCGCTCGCCGTCAGGAGGAAACCGAGGACCCAGGCTGCTGTTCTCCGTCCGCCCTCCGGCTGTCGCGGGCCTCGAACGCCCGGGAAGATCTCGCGACCTGTCGTGCAAACCATCTGGCACCACCCCTCGCTGACAGCCGCGGTTCGACTGCCCATCGTGTGGGCCGGGCGCCGATGTGACTGCCCGGCTTCGCTCAGGAGATCGGCCATCCTCAAGATGCACCTGAGCGTCCCGGAGGTCCGAACGGACATCTGCCTTGCGCTATGCGCCCAATGTCACTCGATGACCATCTCGCGCGGGCGGGTCAGTGGCGGTCGCGGGCGGGGATGCGCAGGCCGGAGGCGCGCAGGCGCACGATGAGCTCGCGGGCGCTCACGGGGTGCGCGCCGAGTGCGACGAGCTCGTCGTGGCGGTCCATCGGGTAGTCGTAGTGGTCCCGGTCGAAGCCGCGCGCAGGGATGCCGGCGCGGCGGGCGAAGGCGTGCAACTCCTCGAGCGAGGTGTCGCTCACCAGGTGGCCCCACAGCGTCCCGTGGTTGGGCCACATCGCCGGGTCGATCAGCACCGTCACCAGTCCGACACTACCCCGGGCACGGGCCGAGACGGCGAACGGGCCGGACCCCCGCGGGGGATCCGGCCCGTCCTCGGCTGGTTCAGCGGATCAGAAGCCGCCGCCGAAGTCCTCGCCACCACCGGCGGGCATGGCGGGCGCCTTCTCAGGCTTGTCCGCCACGACGGCCTCCGTGGTGAGGAAGAGCGCCGCGATGGAGGACGCGTTCTGCAGGGCAGAACGGGTGACCTTCACCGGGTCGGCGACACCCGCCGCGAGCAGGTCCTCGTACACGTCGGTGTCGGCGTTGAGGCCGTGACCGACGGGCAGCGAGCGCACCTTCTCCACGACGACGCCGCCCTCGAGACCGGCGTTGACCGCGATCTGCTTGAGCGGGGCGTCGATCGCCGTGCGGACGATCGCGGCACCGGTGGCCTCGTCGCCCTGCAGGTCGAGCGCCTCGAAGGCCGTCTTGCCGGCCTGGATGAGGGCCACGCCACCACCGGCGACGATGCCCTCCTCGACGGCAGCCTTCGCGTTGCGCACGGCGTCCTCGATGCGGTGCTTGCGCTCCTTGAGCTCGACCTCGGTGGCCGCGCCCGCCTTGATGACGGCCACGCCGCCGGCGAGCTTGGCGAGGCGCTCCTGGAGCTTCTCGCGGTCGTAGTCCGAGTCCGAGTTCTCGATCTCGGCACGGATCTGCGAGACACGGCCCTGGATCTGCGCGGCGTCGCCGCCGCCCTCGACCACGGTGGTCTCGTCCTTCGTCACGACCACCTTGCGGGCCGTACCGAGGACCTCGAGGCCCACGGAGTCGAGCTTGAGGCCCACGGTCTCGGAGACCACGGTGCCGCCCGTGAGGATGGCGATGTCCTGGAGGATCGCCTTGCGACGGTCGCCGAAGCCAGGGGCCTTGACGGCGACCGACTTGAAGATGCCGCGGATCTTGTTCACGACGAGCGTCGCGAGCGCCTCACCCTCGATGTCCTCGGCCACGATGAACAGCGGCTTGCCGGACTGGATGACCTTCTCGAGGAGGGGGAGCAGGTCCTTGACGTTGGAGATCTTGGACTCGACGAGCAGGACGTAGGCGTCCTCGAGCACGGCCTCCTGGCGCTCGGGGTCCGTCACGAAGTACGCGGACAGGAAGCCCTTGTCGAAGCGCATGCCCTCGGTGAGCTCGAGCTCGAGACCGAGCGCGTTGGACTCCTCGACGGTGATGACGCCTTCCTTGCCGACCTTGTCCATCGCCTCGGCGATGAGCTCGCCGATCGCGATGTCACCGGCGGAGATGGCGGCCGTGGCGGCGATCTCCTCCTTGGTCTCGACCTCCTTGGCCTGGGCCAGGAGCTGCTCGGACACGGCGGCGACGGCCTTCTCGATGCCCTTCTTCAGGGCGATCGGGTTGGCGCCCGCGGCGACGTTGCGCAGACCCTCGCGCACGAGCGCCTGGGCGAGCACGGTGGCCGTCGTCGTGCCGTCACCGGCGACGTCGTCGGTCTTCTTGGCGACCTCCTTGACGAGCTCCGCGCCGATCTTCTCGAAGGGGTCCTCGAGCTCGATCTCCTTGGCGATGGAGACGCCGTCGTTCGTGATCGTGGGGGCGCCCCACTTCTTGTCGAGCACGACGTTGCGGCCCTTGGGGCCGAGGGTGACCTTGACGGTGTCGGCGAGGACGTTGAGGCCCCGCTCGATGCCGCGACGGGCCTCCTCGTTGTGGCTGATGATCTTTGCCATGGGGGTGCGTTCCTCCGTGGTGGCTTCGGTTGGCCGGCTGGTGCCCGCGACGGACGGACGGCGCCCGCGCGGTCACGTCCCGCGCCGACGCCGACCTCACCGGTCGGCCTGGCAATACTGTCACTCTCACGGCGAGAGTGCTAATCCATGGTTAGCACTCTCCCCCACCGAGTGCAAGCCCTTCCGCTCACGGGTGCAAGGGCGGCGGCTCGAGACCGAACACGTCGCGCAGCGCCCGGCGCGCGGCGTGCCAGCCGGTCATCCCGTGCACTCCGGGACCGGGCGGGGCCGACGCCGAGCACAGGTACACGCCCTCCGCGCCCGCGCGGTACGGGTCGCGCAGCACGGTGGGCCGCGACACGAGGCCGAACGCCCCGAGCGCCCCGCCAGCGACGTCCCCGCCCACGAGGTTCGGGTTGTGGGCCGCGAGCCCCGCGGCAGGGGTCGAGCGGGCGGAGACGATCACGTCGCGCACCCCGGGCGCAAAGCGTTCGAGCTGTCCGACGACGGCGTCCACCGGGTCGGTGCGCGAGCCCACGGGGACGTGCGCGTAGGCGCCGACCGGCCGCAGCCCGCCCACCGCGCGCCCGGGGACCGCCGCGGCCGGGTCCACGAGGAGCACGTAGGGGCGTCGCGGGTGTTGACCGGCTCGCACGAGGCGTTCGGCCCGGCGCACCTGCCCGCCCGTGCCCCCGAGGTGGACGGTCGGCGCGAGTCCCACCCGCGGGTCCGCCCACGGGATCCGGCCGGCGATCACGAGCTCGACGGTCGCCGCCCCGATGCGTCCCGGGCCTGCGCGCCGCCACGCGGGCTCGCGGGACCCGAGCCGCGCACCGTAGACCTCGGCGACGCGCCGCGGCGTCGTGTCCCACAGCACCGCCCGGCTGCGCGGGAGGTCGGCGAGCGAGCGCACCTCGCGCCCGGTCTCGACGCGCCCGCCGTGGGCGCGCAGGTCCGCGAGGAGCGCGTCCGCGATGGCCTGCGACCCGCCCACGGGCACGGGCCAGCCCGACGCGTGCGCGAGCGTGGTCAGCAGCAGCCCGCCCGCGGTCCAGGCGGGCGAGCCGGGGCCCGTCGTCACGTGCGCGGCCACTCCGGCGAAGAGCGCGTCCGCCTCAGGTCCCCACGTCCGCGACGCGCTCGCCCGGGCGAAGCCGCTGGCGAGCTCCCCGGCGGCGCGCACGCTCGCGAGCAGGTCACCGCGGTCGCCCGGCACGCCGGGTCCACGCCGGCCGCCGTCGGGCACGAACCCCGGCGACCGCGGGAGCCCGCGATGGTCGCCGAGCGCGAGGGCGACCACGTCGTCGACCTTCTCGACGAGCGGGCCGAAGGTACGCGCCCACACGGGCGAGTCGAGCTCGCGGGCGGTCCGCTCGAGGTCGCGCCACGCGATCGCGGCGCGGCCACCGTCCAGCGGGTGCGCGAAGGACGCCTCGGGCACCCCGAGCTCGACGCCGCGCCCCACGAGGTCGAAGGCCCGGAAGAACGGAGAGGCGAGCGCGAGGGGGTGCACGGCGGAGCACTCGTCGACGTCGAGGCCGTCGACCCTCCGGGTGCGCAGGCCGCCCCCCGCGTGCGGCCGGGCCTCGAGCACGAGCACGTCGAGCCCGGCGCGTGCGCACGTCACGGCGGCGGCGAGCCCGCCCGGCCCGGAGCCGACCACCACGACGTCGGTCACGGCGCGGCTCAGGGCTCGAAGTCCGCCTCGAGCACCACGGTGATCGGGTCGCTCGCCTGCTCGGCGTCGAACTCGACCTTCTCGATCCCGAGCTCTTCGGCCACGGCGCGGGCGCTCGCCTCGAGCACCGGGTCGTCCTCGCCGTAGAAGACGGTGGAGCCGGGCAGCGTCCCTGAGAAGTTGCCGGTCGCGACGTCGGTCCAGCCGGCGGCCTCGAGGGCGTCGCGGCCCTGGCCGGCCAGGCCCGCGATCGACGTCGAGTTGAGGACCATGACGCGCGTGGCGAGGTCCGGCTCGGCGGCGGGCTCTTCCGCGGTGGTCTCGTCGTCCGTGGTCTCGTCGTCGGACCCGGTCTCCTCGGGCGAGGGCTCCTCGCTCGTGGCGCCCGTCTCGTCCTCGTCGTCGGGCTCGACGGACGGGGTGACCGTGCCGCCGGTGGTCTGGCTCGTGGTGCCGTCGCCGCCCTGACCGGGCAGGCTCCCCGTCGAGATGGCCGTGACGATCACGTAGGCCAGCAGCGGGCCCAGGATGATCGCCACGACGAACGGCACGATGCGGCGCGCGAGCGACTTGGGAGCGCGGTGGGGCGAGCGGGGGCGGGTGGAGTCGACGACGTCGAACTCGTCCTCGGGATACTCGACAGAGGCCTTGGGCACGGCGTCCAGGGTAGCGGGCGGGTGCCCGCTCAGCGCTCGATACCGAGACGGCGCGCGGTGCGGGTGCGCTGGCGCTCGCTGCGCATGCGACGCAGGCGCTTGACGAGCATCGGGTCGTGCGCGAGGGCGGCCGGCTCGTCGAGGAGTGAGTTGAGGACCTGGTAGTACCGAGCCGGGGACAGGTCGAAGAGCTCGCGGATCGCCTGCTCCTTCGCACCCGCGTACTTCCACCACTGCCGCTCGAAGGCGAGGATGCTCTGGTCGCGCTCGGACAGCGTCGAGGTCTGCTCGACCTGCATCGTCTGTGCGCCCACGTACCCTCCTTCGCCACCGACGCCGACGGCGCCACGCCCCAGGCTAGTACGGAATGACAGGCGTGTCATTCACCCGTGCACCCGGGCGGAAAGTCCCGATTCGCACCCCGAGAACCGATAACCTGCGCTCGTGGCCAGACCGTTGACCGAGCTCATGGACCCCGGGTGGGCACGGGCGCTCGCCCCGGCGGAGGCCCAGATCCGCGCGATGGGCGCGTTCCTGCGTGCGGAGGCGAGGTCCGGCACCACGTACTGCCCTCCCGGGCCGAGCGTGCTGCGCGCGTTCCAGGACCCGTTCGAGTCCGTGCGGGTGCTCATCCTGGGCCAGGACCCCTACCCGACCCCGGGCCACGCGATGGGCCTGGCGTTCTCCGTGCGCTCCGACGTCCGGCCGTTGCCGCGGTCCCTCGTCAACATCTTCACCGAGCTCGTGGCCGACGTCGGCGTCCCGACCCCTGCGCACGGGGACCTGACCGCATGGTCACGCCAAGGGGTGCTGCTGCTCAACACGTCGCTGTCCGTGCGGGCCAACGCGGCGGGCTCGCACCGGGGCCGCGGCTGGGAGTCCGTGACCGCGCTCGCCGTCGACGCCCTCGTGGCGCGCGGCGGCCCGCTCGTCGCGGTGCTGTGGGGCCGCGACGCGCAGTCGGTGCGGCCGGCGCTGCGGGACGTGCCGGTGATCGAGAGCTCGCACCCGAGCCCGCTCTCGGCGCACCGGGGGTTCTTCGGCTCGCGCCCCTTCTCCCGGGTCAACGAGCATCTGGTAGCGCTCGGCGCGGAGCCGGTCGACTGGACGCTGCCCGCGGCGGAGCCCACCCCGGCGGCCGAGCCCGGGGCCGCGAGCGGCGCGATCTGAGCCGGGGCTAGAGATCGGCGAGGACCTGGACCGCGGCGACGAGCCGCGCGTCGACAGGCGGGCCGTCGAAGCTCACGGTCTCGCCCACGTCGAGGGAGACGGAGCCCGAGGTGAGCGGCGTGCCGTGCGCGTCGAGGAGGACGACGACGACGTCCCCCGAGCAACCGTGCGCGTGAGCGTTCACCACCATCCCGGAGACGGCGAAGCTGCCGATCTCCTCGGCATAGTCCACCTCGTACCCGAGATCGACCCCCGAGGCGCACTCGACTGCCGCGCGCATCGCCGACGTGCTCCGCTCGTGCTGAGCCGCCTGCGCCGAGGCCATGCCGGCCGCGGCACCGAGCGCCGCCAGGGTGCCGGCCCACCGCAGGCGCCGCGCACGCCGGGCGCTCGCGGTGCTGCGCCCCCGCGATGCGGGGGCCGACGTGCGTTCCATATGCTGAAACTAGGTCGGGTGATAACACCTATGCGACCGTGGAAACGTGACCACAAGGGGTGAATTAACTACGCCGATCGGAGGTAAAACGATTACTACGGACGATGCGATGACAGCCACACCCCCCTGGGGGCGCTATGTCGCCACGGGCGACTCGTTCACCGAGGGACTGTGGGGCGAGCCCGACCCGCAGGGCCGGCCGACCGGCTGGGCAGACCTCCTCGCGGCGGAGCTGTCTGCCCGCCGGACCGCCGTCGGACAACCCCCGCTCGAGTACGCGAACCTCGCCGTGCGCGGCAGGCTGATGCGCCCGATCCTCACCGAACAGGTCCCCCGGGCGCTGCGGATGCGCCCCGACCTCGTCAGCATCGTGGGCGGCGGCAACGACATCCTGCGCCCCGCCGTCGACGTCGACGAGCTCGCGCGCAACCTCGAGGCCGCCGTCGTGCGGGCCCGCGCCGCCGGCGCCGACGTGCTCCTCGCGACCGGCATGGACGCCAAGGACTCCCCCGTCGTGCGCCGCACCCGGTCGCGCGTGGGGGTCTTCAACGCGCACGTGTGGTCGATCGCCCGGCGCCACGGAGCGTTCGTGCTCGATCAGTGGGGCATGCGCTCCCTGCGCGACTGGCGGCTGTGGGCGCCCGACCGGATCCACCTCAACGCCGAGGGGCACGCGCGGGTGGCGCAGGGCGCGCTCGCCGCGCTCGGGCTCGCCGCCGACCCCGAGTGGGACACGCCGCTGCCGCCCGCTCCCGCGATGACGTGGATCGAGGAGGCCCGCTGGAACGCCGAGTGGGCGCGCGACTGGGCCGTCCCGTGGGCGACGCGGCGACTGCGGCGGCGGTCCTCGGGGGACGCGGTCAGCGCGAAGCGGCCCGAGCCGCGCGCGCTGGGGTGAGGTCCGCTACGGGTTGCAGCGCGTCGAGTCCGAGCCCGAGGGCGTCCCGGGCAGCAACGAGAAGTGGGCGTTCAGCGTGTCGCCACGGTTGTTGCCGAACCTTGCCCTGATGGTCGGCAGCTCGCTGCAGCGCGAGAGGATGTCCCCCGACGATCCAAGGTTGTTGATCGTGACGATCTTGCCGTTCCAGGACCACCCGGCCGGGAGGATCGCCGTCGGCACGACGAACGTGAACTCGACGTACTCGTTGTTCTGGATCCCCGGTGCCGAGAAGTCCAGGCTGAAGTTGCCCTGCTGGGCGTCACCCGTCCCCCAGAAGCTCGGAGTGCTCATCGCGAGCACGATGCACGGCCTGCCCGTCTCGCCGCCCGAGGTGGTCAGGACGCGGCAGCTCGACGTCGGCGCGGGCGGGGTGTAGGTCCACGTCCCGCTCATGGGCCAGCCGCCGATCGTCACGGAGGTCTGGACCACGGCGGCCGGGTCGAACGCGGGGTTCGCCGTGCTGAGGGTCATCGAGCCGCCGCCCGCGGGGACGATGACCGCCGTGGTGCTCGACGATGCCGTCGCACCCGTCGCGACGCGCACGACGATCGGCAGGCCCGCGCAGCTCGCGTCGATGCCGCTCACGTCGAGGCGCGTCGTCGTCCCCGAGACGCCCGGCGTCGTGAGGGCCACACCGTCGAGGTCGCAGCGCGCTCTCTGCTCGGCGTGCTGGCGAGCGACCGGAGAGAGGTTGAGCTGCGCTGCGCTCGACGAGACGAGGCTCGCCATGACGCCAGCGAGCATGAGCACGACGACGGCGACGCCGAACCGACGGCGCGAGGGGCGACGGACCACGATGCTCACTGCAGCTCCTGGGCCGGTTCGCCGACATCGCTGCCGCGCGCGTCATCACGATCCAGGCGGGCGTCGTCGTCCTCGGCGTTCTCGTCACGAGGCCACAAGAGCAGTGCGAGCGCCAGGACGATGAGCGAGCCCCACACCCACGGCGAGGTGATCCAGCGGGCAGCGAGGCCCACCTTGGGGATGTGGATGCGTGCGGTGCCGAGCACCTCATCCGCGAGCGGGCTGAACGGGTCGACCCACGCGTTGTTGTCGCCCTGGAGCACCCAGCCGTTCTCGCCGTCGCCGTCGATGATGCGGTGGATGATCCGCCCCCCGCCCACCGAGACGGGCTGGTAGACGGCGACGTCGCCGATGTGGGGCTCCCCGCACCGCGAGACCACGAGGTCACCGGTGTAGTACGTGGGCTCCATCGACTCGCCGGAGACGATCGTCAGGGTGGTGCACCCACCGAGGGACGAGGGCCACAAGAACCACGCCGCGATGCCCGCGAGGACGAAGAAGATCACCTCGGGGACATGGCTGAGCAGCCGGCGTGACCTGGTCACGTCCGGCTGCTCGGCCACGGCGGTCTCGTCCATCTCGTGTCACGCCCGAGGGCGCGGCCCGATCGTCAGGCGTTGTCGCCGTAGATGGTCAGGGCGACGCCCGTGATGTCCTCGGCGTCGGTGGCCGAGAAGGGCGCCGTGATCGACGTGCCGCCGACCGTGCCGGTCACCGTCTGGAGCGCGGCGTCGCCCGCGCCGGTGACGACGAAGATGTAGTCGAGGCCGTCGCACTCGTTGTCGATGTTGGTGAGCGTCGCGCCGTCGACGTCGAAGCTGCCGGCGTTCCACGCGGGCGAGTCGAACTCGACACCCACGGTCGCGGTCTGGCAGTCCGCGAGGACCTCGACACCGGCCTGGAGGTTCGAGTTGACGCTCAGCGAGAGCTGCGACGCCGCGGCGAGCGACAGGCCCGCGATACCGATGATCCCGAGACCGACGGCGACGACCTTGCGGCGGTTGTTCTTCTTCTCAGACATTTCTTGCTCCTGATGATCTCTTGTGGACAGATGGCTTCTGCTGAGTTCTGAGGGCAGGTCAGTAGATCGTCATCGCGATGCGGACGACGTCGTTGTGGTTGATCCCCGTGAGGGGCACGTTGAGCGAGGTGCCATTCACGGTCCCCGTGGCCTCGGTGCCGAGCGCCGTGTTCGTCGCCCCGAGGAAGCGAACCTTGAAGAGGCGTCCGTTGCACGAGGCGTGGATGTTGCTGAACGTCACCTGGTTCGAGACGTAGTTGCCGCCCACGAGAGTCGGTGCCGCGAACTGGACAGCGATCTGCGAGCTCGAGGGCTGACAGTCTGCGGCCACATCGACCGCTCCCGTCTGGACGGACGCCGGTGCGCCGAGGTTCAGCTGCGACGCGGAGGCGAAGGAGAGGCCGAGCCCCGCGACGACCGCGAGGCCCACCGCGGCGTACTTGCGGCGGCTCGACGACTTGGTGCTCTTGGACATGACATCTCCTCGGGTGGGTGCCCGACAGTGGGTGGATTGAGGTGGCCACGATCGACCTGGGCAGTACAGCTCCTGCGCCGAACCGCTCGCCAGATCTCTCGGCTCGCGGCCCAACATAAGTACTCTTCGGCGCCCTTGAAAGCCTTGCCCTAGGTGCTATCCCCTGGGATCGCTCCCATCTTTGGGGAACACATTTCCCGCGCCGGGGCAATACGGACCAACCGACGGGGTGAAAATGAGGGTGAACGCCAAGGTGTGGACGGCGGGCTCAGCGTCGAGGGTGCTCTGCGCCCTCGAGGGGCAGCCATGACGTCACGGTCGCACCCGCGCCCGGCATCGAGGAGATCTCGAGCGACCCGCCGATGATCGCGAGCCGGTCCGCGAGGCGCGCAAGTCCCGAGCGCTCGTTGACGTCGGACCCGCTCGAGTCGTAGCCGACGCCGTTGTCCGTCACCACCACCTGCAGACGGCCCGCCTCTTCCCGGATGACGACGTCGAGCCGGCTCGCTCCGCCGTGCCGCAGCGCGTTCGTCACCGACTCCTCGACCACGCGCACGGCGAGCAGCCGTTCGGTCTGGCTCAGGGCCGGTGCCGCGGGGTCGTCGAGCCGGCGCACGGCGTCGGACACCACGAGGCGCGTGCCGATCATCGTGGGCAGCCGCCCCAGGAGGCTGCGCACCGCCGGGACCATGCCGATCTCGATCGCGTCGGGATACAGCAGCCGGCTCATCTCGCGCACGTCGCCCTCCCGGGCGACCTCCATCTCCGCGACGGCCTGGCGCAGCATCGCGACGTCGGCGTCGGTGGTCTCGCGGCGCTCGAGGTTCCCGAGGACCTCCTCGATCCGCCGCGCGATGAGCACGAGGCGCTGCTGGAGCGAGCCGTGGAGCCCTTCGGCCACCTCGCGGCGCACGCGGATCTCCTCGTGGGCGAGCGCCTGGACGGCGTAGTGCACGTGGAGCTCGTGGGTGGCTGCCGCACGGGCCTGGGCCTGCGCGCGCCGTCTCGTCCACATGTGGGTGAGCGCCACGATGTTCGACGTGCCGGCGGCGAGCCACGCGGTGCACAGCTCCGTGGTCCAGGCCGCGGTGCTCGAGAAGTCGTGCAGGCCGAAGGCGAACTGGGCGAGGATCCGCGTCATCGCCGCCGCCCCGCCCGCCGCGATCGCCCCGGCCAGGCCCCACGGCCCCCGCTCGACCACGTGGACCCGGAACGCCCACAGCAGCACGGCGTTCACGACCACCGAACCCAGGTTCGCGGTGAGACGTTCCGGCAGCCGCACGGGGAAGCCGATGTCCACGAACTCGCGCACCACGAACTCGAACTGCAGGGTCGCGCCCATCGCGAAGACGACGAGCAGCGCGGAGCTCGACAGGAGCAGGACCCGAAGGTTCGACGAGGTCGGTCCTTCGCCCACCCGTCCCGCCGTCGTCGTCATGTCGTCCTTCGATGCCTGGGTGCTAGCACCACTGTGTGAAGAAGTACACCACTTTCTATCGGCAGGTGACCGGCAGGTGATAGGAATTGCACGTGCAGGATTTTGAGCGGTCCCCGGGGGCCCGGCCCATCCGCGTGGCGATCATCGAAGATCAGCCGCTCTTCCGCAGCATGCTCGAGGTCGCCCTCGGTTCGGAGGACTCGCTCACCGTCGCGGCCTCGTGCGCCACCGTGAACGAGGCGAACCGTGCGCTCGCGCTCGAGAAGGTCGACGTCGCGGTGCTCGACATCGACCTGCCGGACGGCAACGGGATCGCGCTGGGCGTGACGCTGCGACGCAAGCACCCCGACATCGGGATCCTCCTGCTCTCCGCGCACGACGCGATGGACCTGCTGCTCGACCTGCCGCCCGACGTCTCGTCCGGGTGGAGCTACCTGTCGAAGACGTCCTCGACGGACTCGCACACGCTCGTGCGCGCGATCGAGGTGGCGGCGGCGGGCGGCACCACGCTCGACCCGGCGCTGCTGAACCGCATGCAGCCGCGTGCCGGCACGTCCGTCGAGCGGCTCACGGACCGCCAGTACAAGGTCCTCCAGCTCCTCGCCCAGGGACTGTCGAACTCGGGGATCGGCGAGGAGCTCGGGATCACGGAGAAGTCCGTGCAGAACCACATCAACGCGCTCTACGCGAACCTCGGCATCGACGCCGACCCTTCGCGCAACCCGCGCGTCACCGCCGCCCTGCGCCTCCTCGAGGAGACCGGGCCGGCGAACCCGCTGGGCTGAGACGAGCACTGGGTCGAGACGCACCGGGCCGAGACGCGCACGGGGCCGATGCGACGCGCGCGCGGCGCGTGGAGCCGCCGGTCAGGATTGAACTGACGACCATCCGCTTACAAGGCGGGCGCTCTACCACTGAGCTACGGCGGCACGGCCCGAGGGCCGGGTCAAGGGTACCGACCGCTCCGGCCACGAGCCGCCCCGATGCGCCGGGAGGGCGGCCCGTCGCCGGGCGGTTCACGGGCGCCCGCTCACTCGAGCCCGAGCTCGGCCTTCTTCGCGAGCACCGCGGTAGACAGTCCACCGGTCTGCATGATGAGGTTCGGGTCATCGTCCGGTCCGGGGAACTTCTCGCCGTTGATCAGGACGGTGGGCGTGGACAGCCCCCCGAGCTCGGTGGCGGTGTGCGCGGTCGCGGCGGCGATCCAGCGCGAGTAGGTGCGCTCGTCGGAGCCCTCGACCGTGGTCACGAACTGGTCCACGACGGCCTGCGGGACACCCACCTCGAGCGCGATGTCGGCGATCTCCCCGTCCGTCATGCCGTTGCCCGTGGGCTGGTTGGCGTAGAGGGCGTTGTGGAACTGCAGGAACTTGTCCGGCGCCTGGTCCGCCACCACGGCGGCCGCGTTCGCCGCGCGCGTCGAGAACTCCTTGCCGTTCGACGCGTAGTCCATGAAGGACACGGGCCGGAAGACGAACTCCACGTTCCCCGTCTGCAGCAGCGTGTTGATCTCGAACGAGTTCACCTGCTCGAAGTCGCGGCAGTGCGGGCACTGGTAGTCGTAGACGACCTCGACCACCACGGGGTTCTCACCGGCCGACGACCCCGCGGCGAGGTCCGTGCCCACGGGGATGCCGCCCTCGTCGTTCGCCGTCGACGGCGCCTGCACGTCCGCGAGCGCGGGGGCCTCCTCGCCCTGGTACGCGATCGGCTTCGCCTCCGAGCCGAGGATCAGCCACACGGCCACGACGAGGACGACGACGGCGGCCGCGAGCCCCCCGATCGCGAACCCGCGGTTGCGCTTCTCGCGACGCTTCGCCTCTTCACGCAGCTTGAGCGCCTCGGCCCGCGCGTTCTCGCGCCGGTCGGCCTTGGTGGGCCGGGGGGTGTTCGTGGACATCGCACTTCCTCAAGGGGTCTGCTCAGGGGAACCGCGCAGCGCGTCGGCACCGGCGTCGTGCATAGGATACGGGCACCCAAGCAGGCGAACCTGGGAAGATCCTGGGGGTCAGGGGGTCGGCGCGGCAGCTCGGCGGAGCAGCTCGGCGCAGCGGGTCAGAGCCGCGCCTCGATCGCCTCGCGCAAGGCTCCCGACGTGAACAGGCCGTCCGGATCCCCGTCCTCGCCGGGGAAGGCCTCGCCGTCGATCAGCACGGACGGCGTGGTCAGCTTCCCGAGCAGCTCGGTAGCGCGCTGCGTCGCGGCGAACACCCAGCGGGCGAACGTGCGCTCGGAGCCCTCAGCGGTGTCTGCGAGCCGCGCGATCACGTCCTCGGGGACACCGGCCGAGCGTGCGACGTCGGCCACGTCCTTGTCGCTCGGCCCTTGCCCCTTCTCCGGCTGGTGCGCCATGAGCGCGCCGTGGAACGCGACGAAGTGCTCGGGCGCGAGGTCCGCCACCACCGCTGCCGCCGTGGCGGCACGCGTCGAGTACTGCTTGCTGCCCTGGGCCCGCTCGTCGAGGAAGCTCACGGGCCGGTACACGAGCGTGATGTCGCCCCGCTGGGCGAGCTCGGTGAGGTCGGGGCCGTTCGCCGCCTCGAACACCGCGCAGTACGGGCAGCGGTAGTCGAAGATCACTTCGACGACGACGGCGCCCTCGTTGGCGCTCCCCGCGACGAGGCCCTGTCCCACCGGGATACCGCCGTCGGCGTCCGCGCTCGCGGGGGTTGGCACGTCCGCGAGCGAGAGCGACCCCGGCTCGCCCTGGAAGCCGAGCGGCTTCTCCTCCGCGCCGAGGACGACGACGACGGCGATCACCAGCGCGGCCACCGCGAGCACGAGCCCGCCGATGGCCCACAGCCTGGTGCGGCGCGCCTCCGCGGCCGACTCCGCGCGGATCCTCGCGGCCTCTTCCGCCGCGGCCAGGCGCGCCGCCTTCGCGGTGGGTCTGCGCCCCGGGTCGTCCACCGTGGTCATCGCGGTCCTCCGTGGGTGAGTGCTCTGGGTCGACCCAATCACGGCAGCCGGGGCGGTTCCTCGGACCAAGTACCTACCGCGGGAGGGCGGGAGGGTGCGGGCGAGGTCGGTGCATGACCCCGAACTGCCAGGGTCTCTGGTACGCCGCGTTCCGCGGAACCGTGCGGCGTCCCGCAGAAGCGCGTCACGTTCCGCAAAGGAAAGTTGGACCGAGTTTCGTGCCCCGAGGGGTTGCGCCCCGTTGACTATTCGTGCGAGAATCGGACATACGTTGCAAACCGGGCAGGGTTCCGGGCGAGGTGGAGGGAGAGTGGCGGTGCGTCAGACGACGACGGCGAACGCTCCCGCGACCGTACCTTCCGCCACCGACACTGCCCGCTCCGCCGGACTGCAGAAGTGGGGAGAGCTGCCGGCGTGGCGAATGGCGGGCAAGGCGCGCGTGGCGACCGAGGGTGCCGCCACGATGTTCGCCCATTCGCTCGAGGCGGCGGCGGAGTACGTCGCGAAGGCCGCCGGCGAAGCGCAGCAGTGGACTCCCGAGGGTCGTGCACGAGTGCTCGCGGCGCTCGACTCGGCGTCCCGGACCATCGCAGCGGCGAAGGCGCCGCTCCTCGTCGCCGAGGAAGCCTCCGGGTCGTGGCGCGCCCCGGGTGTCCGCAACTACCAGGACGCCCGCGCCCGCGACACCCGGTCCGGCCGCGGTGCGGCGCGCAACGAGGTCGAGGACGCACACACGATCGCCGCGCTGGACGGCGGTGCGGATGCGCTCGCGAGCGGGCAGATCACGGAGCCCCACGTGAGGCAGCTGCGCTCCGCCATCAAGAAGCTCCCCGAGCCGCAGCGAGCCGAGCTCCTCGCGGGCGACGGAGCCGCAGAGGTGCTCCAGCTCGCCCGCACGCATGACGCCCCGACGTTCGGGCGCAAGGTCGAGGAGATCATCGCGGCGAAGTCCGCGCGCCAGGCCGAGAAGGCGTTCCAGGACGTCCGGGCCACCCGACACCTCACGCTCCGCGAGTCGCCGGAGGGCACGCACGTCAACGGCCTCCTCGACCCCGTCGCCGGTCACACCCTGCGCATCGCGCTCGAGGCGGCCACGCCCGTCCCCGCCCTCGATGACACGCGCACCCGCGAGCAGCGCAACGCGGATGCGATCGCGACGATCGCACGCCACGCCCTCGACGACGGCGCGTTCAAGCCCGGTGCCCCCGTCCGCCCGCACCTCACCCTCACCATGGACCCGGAGACCTTCGCCCGCGCCCGCGAGCACCAGCGCGCCGGCAGCCACACGCCCGACCGAGACGCACTCGGTCACGCGGCGCTCGGTCACGCGGTGCTCGGTCGTGAGGCGCTCGGTCACGCGGAGCTCGGTCGTGAGGCACCCGCCGCTGACGCGGAGCCGACTCTCGCGCCGCCCGTCGTGCGTCTCGAGGACGGTCCCGTGCTCCCGCCGTCGGAACTGGGGCGGATCCTGTGCAGCACGGACATCACGCGGATGGTCATCGATGCGGAGTCGCAGGTGCTCGACGTCGGGCGCACGCAGCGCCTCTACACCGGCCACCTACGCCGCGCCGTGATCGCACGGGACAAGCACTGCGCGTGGGAGGGCTGCACGATGCCCGCCCGCTTCGGCGAGATCCATCACATGGACTGGTGGGACCAGGACCACGGCCACACGAGCGTCGACCGCGGTGTCCTGGTGTGCGAGTTCCACCACCACGAGCTCCACGCCCACGATCTCGACATCGTCCGCGTGCCACCCTCCGCTTGCGGATCTACCGAGACCGGTCACGACCCCACCAGCGGAGCAGCACCACCGAGCCGGGCCGAGTCCACCAGCGGGGGCGGTGCCACGGGCAGGTCAGGGCCCACGGGCAAGAACGGGCCAGCTCGCGAACGGCCGCGTTACGTCACGGTGCCCCGATCGCGCACGCGCACAGAGCGAGCCGAGGCGATGCGGCAACGGCTCCGACAGGAGATCTACGAGAAGCGCGCTGCGTCTCGCCGGTGAACTGTCCCGGCAGCCCTGCCCCACGAACCGCGTGCGCCCGCGCGGCTCCACGGGGGGTGTCAGCTGAGGGAGGGTGGGCCGGGCAGGGGCCACCAGAAGGTGGGCTCGCCGGTGAGGAGGAGGACGACGGCGAGGGCGATGCCCACCGCGGCGAGGGCAAGGAGGACGAGGGTGCCGCCGCGGCCCGGGGCCAACCGCGCGAGGGTGCGGCGGGCGCCTCGGCGGGTCGCCGCCGAGAGGGGGCCCCACCACAGCGTGACGAGGCCGGCGAGGACGGCCACGACGATGACCGTCTGGTAGACCCATGGGTCGTTGCCGCCCGTCGGGCTGGTGATCCACAGGCGGCGCGTGTCGAGCGCCCACCACGCGATGCCACCCACCACCACCACGACGCTCGCCGCCACGAGCAGGCTCGGCAGCGCAAGCGCCGCACCCCGCACGAAGTGCCACGGGCTCGCGACCGCCGCACGGAACACGTCCGAGCGCCGCACCCCTCGGCGCTCCCGGCGCGACTCGAGCGCCCTCGCGGACGAGTCGACCGTGCCGAACAGGATCACCGCCCCGGCCACGACGATCAGCACGACGCCCGGCGCCAGCGGCGCCGCGGCCACGGCGAGGAGCAAGAGCGCGACGAGGGCGACGCGACGCTTCGGCGGGATCGGCGGGACGTACGCCCCGTCCTCGTCTGGGCCGGGGTCGTCGAAGTCGGAGTGGGGAAGGTCGTCGCGGTCGAGAGCCACGGTGCGACCGTCGTTCGCGCCGGCTCGCGCTGCGTCGCCGTGGGCCATACCGACGGGACCACCGACGGCGGCCCCCGGGGAGAAGTCCGCAAGCGCCGTCGTCGAACCGGGTCCAGGATCGGGCGAGCCGGCAGCGTGCGGGCCCGCGCCGAGGACCGTCGTGGCGGCGGCACCAGGGCCAGCACCAGCACCAGCGACCGAACCGTCATGGGCAAGCCCGCCCGGGCCGGCCTCAAGGGCGTCGAGGACGGCCACCGGGGAAAGGCGGTGGGCGGGCGTCGGGGTCAGGGCACCGCGCAGGGCGGTGGCGACGAAGGCCGGGGCGCCGTCGAGATCGACCTCCCCGGCCCGGGCTCGCGCGAGCACGGCCTCGACGGGGCGCGAGCCGAACGGTTCCCGGCCGGTCGCGGCGAAGGCGAGCACGGCGGCCCAGCCCCACCAGTCGGAGTCCTCCGTGGGCTCGGCGCCGTCGAGCAGCTCGGGCGCGAGGTACCCGGGCGTGCCGAGCACGATGCCCGTCGAGGTGAGGCGGGCGTCGTCGAGGCCCTGCGCGATGCCGAAGTCGATGAGCACCGGACCCTCGGCGGTGAGGATCACGTTCGAGGGCTTGAGGTCGCGGTGCACCACGCCGGCGGTGTGGACGGCGGTGAGCGCGTCGTGCAGGCCGTCGGCGAGCTCGACCAGCTCGTCCACGGGGAGCGGCCCGTGCACCCGCACGTGATCGGTGAGGTTCTCGCCGGCGACGAGCTCGGTGACGAGGAACGCCTCGGACGAGTCCGCCTCGGCGTCGAGCACGGCGGCGACAGCGGGATGGCGCAACCGCTGGAGGGCCGCGACCTCGCGCCGCAGCCGCTCACGGGCGTCCGGGTCCGCACCCACGTGCGGGTGCAGCAGCTTGAGCGCGACCTGCGCTCCACCGCCGTCGGCGGCGCGGTAGACCGCACCCATCCCGCCCGAGCCGAGCGGGGCGAGGATGCGGTAGCCGCCCACCTCTGAGCCCGGTGCCAGGCCGATCCGCTCCATCACCGCAGGCTAGCGCCGCACGCTCGCAGACGCCCGGGTAGCCTCGACGATGACCTAGGAGCTGATGTGCCCAACGGATATGACTTCGTCACCGTGGCGAACCGCCTCCCGGTGGACCTCACGCTGGCCGACGACGGAACGGTGACCTCCGTGCGGGCGCCCGGCGGTCTGGTGACCGCTCTCGAGCCGATCATGCAGGCGCGCCACGGCGCGTGGGTGGGCTGGGCCGGGGCGCCCGACCTCGAGCTCGAGCCCTTCGACTCGGGCGGGATCCACCTCGTGCCCGTGCCGCTCTCGACGCGCGAGATCGAGGACTACTACGAGGGGTTCTCGAACGACACCCTGTGGCCGCTGTTCCACGACGTGATCGCACCGCCCGCGTTCCACCGCGAGTGGTGGGACGCGTACCGCACGGTGAACGAGCGCTTCGCGGACGCGGTGGCGGGCGTCGCGGGGCAGGGTGCGACGGTGTGGGTGCACGACTACCAGCTCCAGCTCGTCCCGGGCCTGCTGCGCGAGCTGCGGCCAGACCTCAAGATCGGCTACTTCCACCACATCCCGTTC
>Ga0222423_1000388_pt1 | contig 33958 bp, 33 predicted proteins | sample 3A0metagenome_FD_182472 | JGI IMG/M metagenome (GOLD analysis project Ga0222423, IMG submission 182472) | Enriched microbial communities from leaf-cutter ant dump, University of Wisconsin, Madison, United States - 3A0 (version 2) | ecosystem: Environmental > Terrestrial > Nest > Insects nest >...
ACTGTTCCAGTTCATCCAGCGCACTGCCGTCTTGTACGACGACGGTGGCACGGCGGGTGGCAATGTTGACGTTCGCCTCACTGACCCCCGGTAGCGCGGCCAGGCCACGCTGAACGGTGGCTGCACATCCGGCGCACGTCATTCCTCCCACCGCAAGATGGATGACGGACGGTTCAGCAGGTGCAGTACTCGCGGTCATGACGGCTCCTTCCCTCGCTCACTGTAAGCATGCGCGCGAGGGCACGGGTTGAGGCCTAGGACCCGGGACCATGACAAATCGGACACAGAAGGGGTCTAGCGTGGACAGATGAGCACTGCACCTCGCCGCCTGGGACTCCTCGGAGGTGTCACCTGGCATTCATCCCTTGACTATGAACGCCTCATCAATGAGGGCGTCAACCGCGCGCTAGGGGGCTCCGCCTCCGCTGACCTGCTGGTGCGTTCGTACAACTTTGCGCATATCGCGGCCGCTCAGGACGCCGGCGACTGGGATGGCCTTGCCCGCACCTTTGCGCGCGACGCCTCCCGCATGGCCGACGCGGGTGCCCAGGCGATCGTGATTTGCGCCAACACCATGCACAAGGTGGCCGACGAGGTTGCGTCCGAGTCTGGGCTGCCGGTGCTGGACATTCGTGACGCGGTGGCCGATGCGGTCCTTGCCGCTGGTATCGACACGGTGTCGCTGTTTGCCACCGGCTACACCATGCGTGAGTCGTTCTACCGGGATCACCTGGCACGCCGCGGCATTACCGCAGTGGTGCCCGAGGAACCCCACCTCAGTGAAGTGCACCGCATCATTTACGAGGAACTGGCCCGCGGCGTCGTACGCGAGGACAGTCGGGTAACCGTACTGAATCTGGCCCGCGACATGGCCGCACGCGGCAGTGGCGCGTTCATTGCCGGGTGCACGGAAATGCCGATGCTGGTGACCGCGCCGGATCTTGCTGCCGCGAATATCTCCGGCACCTACGTGGACGCCCTGGCGTTGCACGCCCAGGCGGCCGTGCAGTTCGCGTTGAGCTAGGCGGCTGCCATCACGGTGTTGATAACGGAGGCAAAGAACGCCAGTCCGTCGGTGCTGGTTGTGGCCGTGTCGGGCTGCTCGGGCCCAAAGCCGGGCTCGACGGCGTGCTCGGGGTGTGGCATCAGCCCCACTACGTTGCCGCGTGCGTTCGTCACGCCGGCAATGTCCCGGCGCGAGCCGTTCGGGTTCCAGCCCACGTAGCGGAATGCGACGCGGCCTTCGGCCTCCAACTCATCCAGCGTGTAGTCGTCGGCCACGTACTGGCCGTCCTGGTTCTTGAGTGGCACCACGATCTCGTCACCGTGCTGGTAGGCGCTGGTCCACGCCGTCTGTGCATTCTCCACGCGGAGGGTTTGATCGCGGCACACAAAGTGGCGGTGGTCGTTTTTGACCATCGATCCTGGTAGCAGGTGTGCCTCGGTGAGCACCTGGAAGCCATTGCAAATACCCAGCACCGGCATTCCACCGTTGGCTGCGTCAATGATCAGGTCCATGATCGGGGAAAACCGCGCAATTGCTCCGGCGCGCAGGTAGTCACCGTAGGAGAACCCACCGGGCAGTACCACTGCGTCGACGTCATGCAGGTCTGCCTCGGCGTGGAATAGCGACACCGGCTGGGCTCCCGCAATCCGGATTGCCCGCAAGGCGTCACGGTCGTCCAAGGACCCGGGGAAGGTGACTACACCGATGCGGGCGCTCATGCGAGCAGGTCCGTCACGCCCGCCGGCTTGGCCGCTTCGCTCGTTGCAGCACCCTCGCCGTGCCCGCCGCAACCACAGCCGCCGCCACCGCCGCACTGCTTCACGCTAACCGAGACCACGTCCTCAATCACCGGGTTGCTCAGCACCGTAGCGGCCGCGTGCTCAATGGTGGCGAGCACCTCATCCGTGATCTCGCCGTGCACCTTGAGCTCAAAGCGCTTGCCTTGACGCACGGAGCGGATGCCTTCAATTCCCAGGCGTTCCAGCGCTGCGCCGATCGCCTTTCCTTGCGGGTCCAGAATTTCCGGCTTGGGCATGACGTCCACAATGATCTTGGGCATGAGGGGAGTCTACCGCCGCCGCGCTGAGCTTCCCGGTGCGTTCACCTGTGTCAGCAGACCCAGTTGTAGGTGATGGGGTGCGCGGTCAGCCACGTCGCCAGGACGTCCGAGTCGGACTGCCAGTAGGCAATGTTGCCCCCGTAGACCACCAGGATGCCCACGTCGTCTCCCGGACTGGGGGGTACCACCCGTGGCACCACCGTCAGGGCCGTTGCGGGCATGCCGACGCCACCACCACTCCCTATCCACGTTTGGATGGACTGTTGCGGGTCGGGGAAGTCATCAATGTTGGACGGGTCGTATTGGTACCACGACACACCGTCGATCACGAGTACTTCGTTTCCACACGCAGGGTAGAACGTCACCCCCGGAACGACCGACCGCACCAGGCCAGGCTCACCAAAGTTGTGGCGGTCCTGACCCATCGCCTCCTCGTGCCCACAGCCCGCGATGGCGACCACGACCGCCGCAATCGTCACAGCCAGGCCCGCGCGGCGCATTCTCATACTGCTCCTACGTTTGGGGCGGCTGAATCGTTGGGTGGTCGCCACGTTGGCGTGCCCCGTTCAGCCTTAGCGGGCAGCGCCCTTGAGCGAACCGGTGGAGCTATCTTCCAACGTCTTGACCAAGCAGACGATGGCGCGGTCACCGTCGTTCCATGTCTGCTCTGACGGCGCCAAGAAGGTGTAGAACAGCTGCGACTGCGTGTAGTCAATACCCACGTAGGCGGCGAAGTCATCGCGGCACACGGATTGTGCTTCGGCGATGATGTCGGCGTAGCTGAAGTCGGTCAGGGTCGCCGTACGAAGGGAGTAGACCTCGCCTTCGTGTTCTGCGTCGCATCCCACGGTGCTCACCTCGCCATACGCGCCGGCGTCCAGCACGCCTGTTAAGCAGTCGCCAATGGCGTAGGACGCCGCGGTGCCAGCACCAGCGTCGGCGTCTTTGTCGGTGGCCTCATCACTCGTGGCCGGGGCGGTTACCGCCGTGTCCGTGTCCTTGGCGCCAGTGCCGCCCTTGGTTCCGGCGTCCTTGCTGGAGCCACCGCATCCGGTCAAACTCAGGGCTACCAGGACGGCTATACCCACACCTGCGATACGACCCACACTCATGTGCTTCCTCCTGAATAACACCCCCGGCGGGGCACGGCTTATGCGGACGGCAAGCCCGCAATGCGCGCAAATCTAGCAGGGCCTCCCTGCCGCATCCACACGCCGCCCCACACCCGGCCCCACAAGCCACCCCACCCGCCGCCCCGCACCGTGGCAGTGCCTGAGGGCCGATTTCGGGCCCGAAATCGGCCCTCAGGCACTGCCAAGGAGGCGGGCTACCCGACCAAACGGTCGTAGGCCTCTACATAGCGCGCGCGAGTGCGTTCCACAATCTCATCGGGCAAGGCTGGAGGCGCCTCGGTGCCGTGACGGTCCCAGCCCGATGCGGGCGAGGTCAGCCAGTCCCGGACAAACTGCTTATCAAAGCTCGGCTGGGCATGGCCGGGCTGCCACGAATCCGCCGGCCAAAAGCGGCTCGAATCCGGGGTGAGTACCTCGTCGGCCACCACCACCGCACCGGTTACGTCGCGCCCAAACTCAAACTTGGTGTCCGCCACAATGATGCCCTTGGCTTGCGCAATCTCATGAGCACGCACATACATCGCCAGCGTCAGCTCACGCAGCCGCTGCGCATCCTCACGGCCAATCAGGTCCGCCACCTGCTCAAAAGTGACGTTGACATCGTGATCGCCCACTTCCGCCTTGGTCGCGGGAGTAAAGATCGGTTCGGGCAGACGGGAGCCATCCTCCAAGCCTGGCGGCAACGGGATGCCACACACCGTGCCGGATTCGCGGTACTCCGCCAGGCCCGAGCCCGTCAGGTAGCCACGCGCCACGCATTCCACCGGGAACATCTCCAGGCGTTGCACCACCATGGACCGGCCACGCACCTGTTCCGGGACCTCGGCCTCCACGGTGTGGTCGGTCACGATGTCACGCAGCTGATCAAACCACCACAGCGACAGCGCCGTCAGCACGCCGCCCTTACCTGGAATGGGTGTGGGTAGCACCCAGTCGTAGGCACTTATACGGTCCGATGCGACCACGAGCATCACGTCACCGCGTGGGTGGGGTTGCTGCGGCACGTAGAGGTCACGCACCTTGCCGCTGTAGACGTGCCGCCATCCCTCAATCGGGATCACGGGGGGCGCCGCAGAAAAGCCCGGCATTGCTACCGCGCTGCCTTCGCAGCGACCGCGGCCGCCGCAGCGTCGTCCGTTGCCGCACTCAGCGCAATATCCGAACGGTGATGCGAACCGTCCAAGGTGATGTAGTCAACGCCCTTGTACGCCCGCTCGCGGGCCGCCACCAAGCTGGAACCTTGTCCCACCACCGTCAGCACGCGGCCTCCTGCGGATACCAGGGTGCCTTCCTCCGTAAATGCGGTGCCCGCGTGTAGCACATGCACATCCGGCTCGTCTTCCACTTCTGCCAGGCCACCGATCGGGTCGCCCGAGCGAGGTGTGGCCGGGTAACCCTTGGCCGCGATCACCACCGCAACAGCGCCACCCTCCGCCCATTCGAGCGCCGGTAGTTCGTCGAGTCGGCCTTCAGCCGCGGCCGCCAACACCCCCGCCAGGGGGGTGCGCAGTTGTGCGAGCACCGCCTGCGTCTCGGGGTCGCCAAACCGGGCATTGAACTCCACCACCCGCACCCCACGCGAGGTCAGCGCCAACCCGCAGTACAGCACTCCCACAAACGGAGTGCCCCGGCGAGCCATCTCATCAATGGTGGGCTGGGCGACAGTGGCAACAACCTCGTCGACCAGACCTACCGGCGCCCACGGTAGCGGCGTGTAGGCGCCCATTCCTCCGGTGTTCGGGCCCTCGTCACCGTCGTGCGCGCGCTTGAAATCCTGGGCGGGTTGTAGCGGCACCACGGTGCGGCCGTCGGAGAGACAAAATAGCGACACCTCCGGGCCGTCGAGGTATTCCTCCACGACCACCACCCCACCGGCTTCGATCACTGCGAGCCCGTGTGCGAAGGCTTCCTTGCGGTCCTCGGTGACCACCACGCCCTTACCTGCGGCCAGACCATCGTCCTTGACCACATGCGGGGCGCCAAAGGTATCGAGTGCTTCTTCCAGGTCGGCAGGCGTGGAACACACCCGTGGCTCGGCGGTGGGCACACCCGCAGCCGCCATCACCTCCTTGGCGAACGCCTTGGACCCCTCTAGCTTGGCTGCGGCCGCGTCGGGCCCAAACGCTGGGATGCCTGCGGCGCGTAGCGCGTCGCCCACTCCGGCCACCAGGGGAGCCTCGGGACCAATGACCACCAGGTCCACGCCTAACTGGGTAGCCAGGTCGGTCACCCCCCGCGGGTCCAGGGGATTTCCTTGGTGCAGCAGTGTGGGCATTCCGTCGGTGCTCACGACCGAGCCGATACCCGGGTTGCCGGGCAGTGCATGCAGGGCCGTCACCATGGGGTCTTGGCACAGGGAGCGGGCCAGTGCATGCTCGCGCGCGCCGGAACCAATGAGGAGGATCTTCACGGCGCCCAGCCTAGTCAGTGTGGCAGGCCGGGGCACCCTCGCCTGCTAGCGCGCAACGACCAGGCCGCGTATCCGCGCATCGTGACAGTGCCACGGACTACCTACGCGATGCGGGCGTGTAGGAGGTCGTGACGAGCAACAATCTCGTCACGCGCCGGCCCCACTCCGATGGCGGAAATGCGGCAGCCGGAGATGTCCTCCAGTGCCTGCACGTATGCCTGCGCGTTGGCGGGAAGTTCCTCGAACGTACGCGCCGCGCTGATGTCCTCACTCCAGCCCGGGAAGTTCTCGTAGAGGGGAACCGCCGCGGCAAAGTCCGCCTGGTCCTGCGGCAACTCATCCACCCGGCGACCATTGACCTCATAGGCCACGCACACTGGAATTGACTCGATCCCCGTGAGCACATCGAGCTTGGTCAGCACCAGGTCCGTGAGGCCGTTGATGCGGGCCGAGTAGCGCGCAATTACCGCGTCATACCAGCCACAACGCCGCGGACGGCCGGTGGTGGTGCCAAACTCATGGCCCACGTCGCGCAACCGCTGACCCCACTCGTCGTCCAGTTCGGTGGGGAACGGCCCTTCGCCAACCCGGGTGGTGTACGCCTTGACGATCCCAATAACGGAGTCGATTTTGGTGGGCCCTACTCCAGAGCCCGTGCAGGCACCGCCCGCGGTGGCATTGGAGGAGGTCACAAACGGGTAGGTACCGTGATCGACGTCCAGCATCGTGGCCTGTCCGCCTTCGAACAGCACCGTCTTGCCCGCGTCGAGCGCGTCGTTGAGCACCAGTGAGGTGTCGGTGACCATGGGTGCCAGGCGATCGCGGTAGCTCAGCAGCTCCTCCGCGACCTCGTCCACGCTGATCGAGCGGCGGTTATAGACCTTCACCAGCAGGTGATTCTTGACCGCGAGCGCTCCCTCGATCTTGTCGCGCAGCACGGCCTCGTCAAATAGGTCACCCATGCGGATACCCACCCGGTTGATCTTGTCCGCGTAGGCAGGGCCGATGCCGCGTCCGGTGGTGCCGATCTTGCGCTTTCCCAGGAAGCGTTCGGTGACCTGGTCGAGCGTGCGCGCGTACGGGGCGATGACGTGGGCCGCGTTGGAAATGAGCAGTTTGGAGGGGTCAACGCCGCGCTCAATGAGGGCGTCCAGCTCCGACATCAGCACATTGATGTCAATCACGACCCCGTTACCGATGACTGGCGTCACCCCAGGGGTGAGGATGCCTGAGGGCAGCAGGTGCAGGGCGAACTTCTGGTCGCCAATCACTACGGTGTGTCCGGCGTTGTTGCCGCCGTTGAACTTCACCACGTAGTCGACGCGGCTGCCCAGGAGGTCGGTGGCCTTGCCCTTGCCTTCATCGCCCCATTGGGCTCCAACGATTACGACGCCGGTCATGGCGTCCTCCCCTCACCCGGTCGAGGCCGGGGTTTGGTGGTAGGTGGAACGTGCGAACGCCCCCGGTGCGAACCAGCGACCGGGGGCGTCAGCATCACTGGATCTAGATCTTCTTACCAGCCGAACCGAGCTGCTGGCACGCTTCAACCACGCGAGCTGCCATTCCAGCCTCGGCCAGCTTGCCCCAGGCGCGCGGGTCGTAGGCCTTCTTGTTGCCCCATTCTCCGTCGACCTTGAGCACGCCGTCGTAGTTCTTCATGATGTGGTCAACCACGGGACGCGTGTAGGCGTACTGGGTGTCGGTGTCGATGTTCATCTTCACCACACCGTGGCTGACGGCGATGGCGATTTCTTCGGCCGTGGAGCCGGAACCACCGTGGAACACCAGGTCAAACGGCTTGGCCTTGCCGAACTTTTCTTCCGCAGCCTTCTGGATGTCGCCGAGGATTTCGGGACGCAGCTTGACGGCTCCGGGCTTGTAGGCGCCGTGCACGTTGCCAAAGGTCAGGGCGGTCAGGTAGCGGCCGCGCTCGCCCAGGCCGAGCTTCTCGATGGTGGCGATGCCGTCCTCGGGGGTGGAGTAGAGCTTCTCGTTGATTTCGGCCGAGTGGCCGTCCTCTTCGCCACCCACCACGCCAATCTCAATTTCGAGAATGGTGCGTGCGGCCTGCGACAGTTCCAGGAGCTCCTCCGCGACAGCCAGGTTCTCAGCCATCGGCACGGTCGAGCCGTCCCACATGTGCGAGTTGAAGATGGGCGAGCCGCCGCTGGCGACCTTGTCCGCCTCGATCTTCAGCAGGGGCTTGAGCCAGTTGTCCAGGTAGGTCTTGTGGCAGTGGTCGGTGTGCAGCGCGATGGTCACACCGTAAGAGTCGGCAACCTCGCGAGCGTAGGCAGCCAGGGCGAGCGAGCCGACAACCTGGTCCTTGATGGTGCTTCCGGAGGCGTACTGGCCGCCACCGACAGACACCTGGATGATGCCGTCCGACTCGGCCTCCGCAAAGCCCTGAATGGCTGCGGTGACGGTGGACGAGGACGTGATGTTGATCGCGGGGAATGCGTAGCCGCCGGCCTTGGCGGCGTCCAGCATCGCGGCGTACGACTCAACGGTGGCGATGGCCATTGCGTTACTCCTGAAGGTGATTGGGAACGTACCGCTGTCCATTCTGTCAGATGCGGCCGCCGGTTCGCGCTGGCCTTTGGTCCTCGCCTCCTAGCCCGCGTGACCGGCAGCAATATCAGCGTGTTGTTGCACCCACGCATGCATGGCGATTGCGGCAGCCGCGCCCGCGTTGATCGAACGGGTCGATCCGTATTGCGCAATGGCGAGGGTTGCATCGGCCGCTTCCCGTACGCCCGCGGAAATGCCGACGCTTTCTTGACCAAATACCAACACGCACGCCTGAGGCAGGGCGTACGTTTCCAACGGAACCGACCCGGGAAGGTTGTCGATGGCCAGCACCGTCAGGGACTGGCTATGGGCCCAGTCGACAAAATCGCCGACGCTGGGGTGGTGACGAATGTGCTGGTACCGATCGGTGACCATGGCTCCGCGACGATTCCAGCGCCGGTTGCCGATGATGTGGACCTCGCGTGCGGCGAAGGCGTTGGCGGTGCGCACCACGGAGCCGATGTTGAAGTCGTGCTGCCAGTTTTCGATGGCGACGTGGAAGGGATGGCGGCGCACGTCGAGGTCGGCCACGATCGCGTCGTGCTCCCAGTACCGGTAGCGGTCAACAACATTGCGGCGGTCGCCTTCGGCCAGGAGGTGCCGGTCGTAGTGCGCGTCCACGGGTAGGTCGCCGACCCACGGCCCGACGCCCACGTCCGGCTCACTCAAGGGTGATGTCAATGCTCTGGGCGGCCTCAACGGCGCGGGCGCGCGCATCGGCCACGGTCGTGCCACGAGCCAGTGCCACCCCGAGCCGGCGTCGTCCATCCACCCGCGGCTTACCGAACAGGCGAATGTCAGTGTCAGGCCGGCTGAGCGCGTCGGCAACACCATGGAAGACGGGCACGCCAATGCCTTCTGCCACCAGTGCGCACGCGGCGGCGGGCTCGACCGCAACCTGGTGGACCGGCAATCCGAGCACTGCTCGCGTGTGCAGCACAAACTCGTTATCTGGGTGCGAGATCAAGGTGACCAAGCCGGTGTCATGCGGTCGGGGCGAGACCTCCGAGAAGATCACCTCGTCGCCGCGTACAAACAGCTCCACGCCAAAGACGCCCCACCCGCCCAGCGCGTCGGTAACGGCGGTGGCAATCTCGCGAGCGCGCAGTGCGGCCGCCTGCGACATGGGGTGCGGCTGCCACGATTCGCGGAAGCCGCCGTCACCCTGGATGTGCCCAATGGGGTCCATAAACGTCGTTCCGGCGATGTGTCGCACGGTCAGCAACGTGACCTCATAGTCGAAGTCCACCACGCTTTCCACAATCACGCGCGAATTAGCCGCCCGACCGTCTTGTGAGGCATGAAACCAGGCCCGCTGAGCGTCGTCGATGTCCAGCACAAGGGCTTGACCTTTACTGGAGGAGGACATCAGCGGTTTGACCACGCACGGCAGGCCGAGCTCCTCCACGGCCTCGCGCACCTGGTCGGGTGAGGTGGCGATGCGGTAGGGCGAGGTGGGTAGGCCCAGTTCGTGCGCCACCAGCCAGCGGGTGCGCTCCCGGTCCAGCGTGACGCGCGCGGCTGCGGCGCTAGGAGCCACATGAATTCCAGCGAGTTCGATCTCATCGAGAACCTCGGTGGCGATGGCGTCAATTTCTGGCAGCACCAACGTGGGGCTCTCAGCGGTGATGACGGCGCGCAGTGCGTCCGGGTCAAGCAGGTCCACCACGTGACTGCGGTGGGCTACCTGCATTGCGGGGGCGTCGGGGTAGCGGTCACAGGCCACCACTTCGACTCCCAGCCGCTGGAAGGCAATGGCGAGTTCTTTGCCCAGTTCGCCTGCCCCCAGCAGCAGTACGGAAATGGCGCCTTCGGTCAGGGGGGTACCAAAGGAGGAGAAGGTCATGCCCCCATACAACCAGGCCCACCCAATGCACGGCTAGGCCACGGCGCACCGTACGCTGGGGCGCGTGATGCACGTTGCGGCCGTGGCGCCGATGCTTGGGCCCTCGTGGATGGACCCTGACCACCTCATCAACGGGTTCGTGGACCGTTACGGTACCTGGGCACTCGCGGGCATTTGCGCGGTGATCATCGTGGAGACGGGGCTGCTGTTCCCGTTTCTGCCGGGTGATTCCCTGCTGTTCACGGCTGGCTTGTTTACCGGCACCGGGCAGATTGATTTGCCGATCTGGGCGGTGGCGGGGCTGATTGGTTTGGCCGCATTCGTGGGCCCACAGTCGGGATACTGGATTGGCCGCCTGAGTGGGCCACGCATTTTCAACCGGCCTGATTCGCGGCTGTTCAAACGTGCCTACGTGGATCGCACTCACGCGTTCTTTGACCGCTATGGCGGCCGTGCCATCGTGCTGGCACAGTACGTGCCCTTTGTGCGTACTTACATCCCTGTCGCGGCCGGGGTGGGCCGGATGCCATATTCACGCTTTGTGCGTTTCAACCTCATTGGGGCGCTGTCGTGGGGCGTTGCGGTGACGCTGCTGGGCTATTGGCTGGGCAGGTTTGAGGTGGTGCGCACCAATATCGAGGTCGCGTTGATCCTCATCGTGTTGGTATCGCTCACGCCGATGCTGGTGGAAGCCGCGCGTCACTGGTGGCACGAGCGCCGCAGCGCCTAGGACAGTCCCAGATCTGCCAGGCTGTACAGCGACAGGTACGGGAGGCCTTCGGCTTCGATTGCCTCACGGGCACCCGTGTCACGGTCCACAATTACGGCCACTGCCACCACGTTGGCGCCGGCCTCGCGTAGCGCCTCAACCGCAGTCAACACGGAGCCGCCCGTGGTGGAGGTGTCTTCCACGGCCACCACGGTGCGTCCGGCCACATCAGGGCCTTCAATGCGCCGCTGCAGTCCGTGTGCCTTCGATTCCTTACGCACCACAAACGCATCAAGCGCAAGTGCCCGTGAGGCAGCCGCATGCAGAATTGCCGTGGCAACCGGGTCCGCGCCTAGCGTCAACCCACCCACGGCGTCCACATCAGCTGGCCCAAACCCAGCCTCTTCTAACGTGTCCAGCAGCAGGTGCCCAATCAGTGGCGCGGCAGCGTGGTGAAGGGTCACGCGACGCAGGTCCACGTAGTAGTCGGCCTCCTTACCGGAAGCGAGGGTGACGCGGCCGTGCACCACGGCAAGGTCGGTAATCAAATCACGGAGCGTTTCACGCGGCGTCGCCTGAGTCATGGCTGCCAGCCTAGCGAGCGTGGACGTCGCCGGAAGATACAGTCAGGTCGAGGCGTCGTCGCCACGACCGGAGGATCTGCCATGAACAGTGCACACGTGGTTGTGTCCCGCGAGGCCACGATCGGCCCTGTCAGCCGCAAGCTCTTTGGTTCGTTTGTGGAGCACATGGGCCGGGCCGTCTATACAGGCATGTACGAGCCCGGTCATCCCACGGCCGACGCTGATGGCTTCCGCGGTGATGTCCTGGAGTTAGTCGCGCAGTTAGGCGTATCTGTTATTCGCTATCCGGGTGGCAACGTGGTGTCGGGCTACCGCTGGGAGGACGGGGTTGGTCCCCGGCACCTGCGTCCACGGCGTCTGGATCTTGCCTGGCACTCGATCGAGACCAACGAGGTGGGCCTGAACGAGTTCATGACCTGGCTGGAGCACACCGGTGCCGAGCCAATGCTCGCCGTGAACCTGGGCACACGCGGTCTCCAGGAGGCACTGGACCTGGTGGAGTATTGCGTCATCGATTCGGGCACGCAGTTGTCGGATGCCCGCATTGCCCACGGGCGGCGTGCACCCATTCGGCCTGCGGCGTGGTGTCTGGGCAACGAGATGGATGGGCCCTGGCAACTCGGTCACACCACGGCGGCCGAGTATGCGGCGCGTGCGGCATCGGTGGCACATGCGATTCGGCTGATCGACCCAGGGGTGACGCTGGTGGCATGTGGCTCGTCCTCGCGGGACATGCCCACATTTGGGCAGTGGGAGCGGGCGGTGCTGGAGGCCGCCTACGAGCACATTGATCTGATCTCTTGTCACGCCTACTACTGGGAGCACGACGGCGATCTTGAGAGCTTTCTAGCCAGCGGGCTAGACATGGAGGGCTTCATCACTGAGGTGGTCGCTATTGCCGATCAGGTGCAAGCCGAGCGTGGTAGTTCCAAGGTGATCAACCTGGCGTTCGATGAATGGAACGTGTGGTACCTCAAGCGCCACATGGAGCAGGAGGCCATCACCGGGATTGACAACTGGCCGGTGGCGCCTCGACTGCTGGAGGACGTGTATTCGGTAGCCGACGCCGTCGTGGTGGGTGGCCTGTTGATTGCGCTGCTTAAGCATGCCGATCGGGTCGCTATGGCGTGCATGGCGCAATTGGTCAATGTGATTGCTCCGATCATGACCGAGCCCGGTGGCCCGGCGTGGCGTCAGACCACCTTTTTTCCGTTCGCCCTGACCTCGCGCCTGGCTCGGGGCGTGGCTGTGCCGCTGACGATTAGTTCACCCTTGGTGGAAACCGCCCGGTATGGCACGGTGGCGGCGGTGGATGGGGTGGCAACATACGACGCGGCGTCGGCAAGCGCGGCCGTGTTCTTGATCAATCGCAGCGCCGACGCTGCCATCACCGTGAGCATTGACGTAGGGCGTGGACGCGGGCTGGCTGGCGGTGACGACCACGACGCGTCGTACCAGGTAGTCGCTGTCCACACGTTGGCCGATGCCGACCCCTACGCCTGCAATACCCGCGACCAACCGGGCCGTGTTGACGTGGCGACGGATACGTCCGCGACCTGTGACAACGGCGTCGTGCGCCTGACGGTGCCGCCGTGCTCATGGACGGCAGTGGAACTGGCTACGGGGCGTGTGCGGTAGGGCGCTGTGTCGTGACACCGGGTGCGGCGGCGCCCGGTGGACGGGGTGCAGCCGTGCAGACTGACGTGCGCAGGTTCGGGGTGCGCAGGCTCTAGGTGCGGTGACGCCGCGATGCGGCCCTCACCCAGGAGCGCGGCAAAGTACGCACAACGGAAGTGACGGCGGCATAGCGAACCGATGGGGTGACCAGAACCTGCTTACGCCGTACGGCAGCCAGCGCGGATGCCACCACATGTTCGGCGTCGAGCCAGGCGATGGCAGGCAACGATTCGTAGTGGCCCAGGCGTGCACGCTCGTGGAACTCGGTGTGGGTCAGGCCGGGCAGCACAGCGGTGGCGCTGACTCCGGTGCCGCGCAATTGACTGGCCAGCGACTCCGTGAACGAGGTCACCCACGCCTTGTGTGCAGCGTAGGAGGAGTTACCCAACCAGGCGGCCACTGAGGCGACGTTGAGGATGGCGCCACGGCCACGAGCCGTCATCGCGTGTGCGGCGGTGTGGGACAGCACCAGCACACTCTTGACCATGACGTCGAGCGCGGCGACTTCTTGCTCGACGTCGGTGGCAAGAATTCCCGCGGGCAGGCCGTAACCGGCGTTGTTGATCAGGAGGTCGATGGGGGCAGTTCCCGTTGCGGCGCCGTCGTTGTCAAAGCTGGTGTTACTGGGTTCACCGCCTGTCGCACCGGCCGCCACACGCTGCGCGACGCGGGCCAGTGCCTCGCCCGTGGCCAGGTCCGCCACCAGAACCTCCACCCGCACGTCCGTGGCCTCGGTCAGGTTGTGGGCAAGTTCGTGCAATCGGTCGCCCGAGCGCGCTACCAGGACCAGGTCACGGCCTGCCGCTGCCAGTTGCCACGCAAACTCCTCGCCCAGCCCGGAACTCGCGCCAGTGATCAGTGCTGTTGCCACCTGGCCAGGCTACGGGGTCGGTAGCGTGTGAGCATGCGGATTGCCACCTGGAACGTCAACTCCTTACGCGCACGCGCCGAACGGGTCGTGGATTATTTGGTCCGCGCCCAGATCGACGTGCTACTCATTCAGGAGATCAAGTGCAAGCCAGCCCAGGCACCTACCGCACTGTTCGCGGACGCCGGGTACGAGGTGGCGCTGCACGGAGTGAACCAGTGGAACGGCGTCGGCATCATCTCGCGGGTGGGGCTCGCGGATGTGGAAACCGAGTTCTCAGCGCAACCGGCCTTTGGCAAGCCCGGCCAGGAGGCGGTGGTGGAGGCGCGCGCCATCGGTGCCACCTGCGGGCCGGTGCGGGCGTGGAGCGTGTACGTGCCCAATGGGAGGGGGCTGACCGACCCGCACTACGACTACAAGCGCCAGTTCCTTGCGCGCTTGGCCGACGCTGCGGTTACCTGGGCCGGCCAACCCACTGTCATTGGGGGCGACTTCAACGTGGCTCCACTGCCCACGGACATCTGGGACGAGGCCGACGCTGACGCACCCACCCACGTCACACCGCAGGTGCGCACCGACCTGGCGCGCCTGGAGCAGGCGGGCTTCACCGAGCTGAGCCGCCGGTTTGTGCCTGATGAGCGGCGCTATACGTTCTGGGATTACCAGCAGCTACGGTTCCCGCGCGATGAAGGGATGCGGATCGACTTTATGTTCGCATCGCCGGCGGTGACGAGTGCGGCCACGGCAGCGAACATCGAACGCGATGAACGCAAAGGCACGGGGGCGTCGGACCATGTTCCCGTGGTGGTCACCCTCGATGAAAGCCGTCTGCGTGGGTGAGGTCCCCCCTCGCTGGTAAGGCTTCCATGGCTGCGCCGCCTGTGCAAGCCCCCTCTTTGGGGGGCAGCCAAAGTACACAAATCGCCCGATTACGGACATGGGACGCCCCACATGGGGGGCATACTGTGAACAACACCATGGTCAGGGCCTCTACCCACGGCGCTATCAGGGACGATAATCTGGCCGAGAGCATGAGCGAGAGGGACACAATGCCTGCCCTACGCACGATTGCCCTGGTCGAAGACCACGCGCTAATCGCCATCGGATTTAAGGACCTCATCGAGTCCACCAAGGACTTGCAGTTGGTGGCCATGGTCGAGTCTGTGGCGGGCTTGTACGACGTGGACGCGCACATTGATCTGGTGGTGCTCGACCTACGCCTCAGTGATGGGTCCAACCCTGAGGACAACGTCAACGCCATCCATGAGATGGGCTCCCACGTGCTGATTTATACCGGGGCCGAGGACCGTCGTCTCATCCAGTCCGCGGCCCGCTCAGGTGCGCTGGGATTGATTCGCAAGTCGGTCGCACCCGAGGTGCTGCTGGAGGCTGTGCGCACGGCAGCCGAGGGCCATGAGGTGTTTGGTACGGACTGGGCGGCGGCGATTGACGCTGACGAAGGCCTCGCGGACGCACGACTGTCAGTGCGTGAACAGGAGATTCTTTCGCTGTATGCCTCAGGCGAGACCGCTGTCTCCGTGGCCGAGCGAATGGGGCTGGCACGCGACACGATCGCTGACTACGTCAGCCGCATCCGCCGCAAGTATGCCGATGCCGGTCGGCCCGCCTATTCGCGCGTCGACCTGTACAAGCGTGCGCTCGAGGACGGGATTCTCGAAGGTCCCTCGACGTGACCTTGACGCTGGTCCCGGTTAACCGGGTCAGCGACGACACTGCTCGCGCGCGCCTGGAACGCTTGCTGTACTCCGCGGTGGGAGCTGCCGCCGTGGTGTACACCTTTGTGCTGTTTCCCGGTGACAGCGGCATCGGACGCCAGAACCCCCAGCTGGAGACGTGGTACGCGGCCGCGCTGATTGTGGTGGCAATTGCGTTACCTGCGCTCCTGGGTGTGCTGACGTGGGTCGCACCGCGCGGTGTGACGCGTGTGGTGGCGCTCACCGTGCCGCTGGTGTTCCTGGTCGCGATGGCGTTTTTCCCGCTGGGTTTGATCGGTGGTGACCTCGCAGGGAACGGAACTCCCTGGTACCAGGGTATTCATGCACTTCACGGCATGATTTTGGCGACGGCGTGGCAGAGCCGCACGATCTGGCTTTATGGCGCCGGTCAGGGGGTGATCATCGGCGTGGTGCAGGCGGTGGTGCGGGAAGATGCCGCGAAGGCGGCGTTTCTCGATGGGGTGGGCTCGTTCGTGTTCATCGTCATTTTGATGGCGGCGGCCACGGGGGTGGTGGGGGCCGCGGATCGTCTTGATCAGGCCTCCGTGCAGGCGCGTGCCTTGGCCGCTCGCACCGCCGCCTCACGCACTCGCGAGCGTGAAGAGACGCGCATCAACGCGATGGTGCACGACGACATCATGTCGGTGTTGCTCACCGCTGCTCGAGACAACCCTCCCCCTTCACTAGCGGATCAAGCCCAGGTGGCTCTGGCCGCGATCGAGCAACTGCAAACCCGCGATGCAACCGCTCGTGAGTACACCGGCACGGAGCTGGCGCGCATGTTGCGTGACGTCGCGGACCGTATTGCGCCTGACACGCACGTGGTTGTTCAGGACCGTGGGGACCTGCGTGTGGACGCCGACGCCGTCACGGCGCTGACGGATGCCCTCGCCGAGGCGGTCCGTAACAGCGTGCGTCACGCCGGCGACGGCGCGGGAGTGCAGCGCAGCGTGGTGATTGACATGGATGAGCGTGGCGTTGTGGTGTCGATGCGCGACACGGGACGCGGCTTCAACACACGCACCGTCGCATCCCGGCGTTTGGGGATTCGCCTGTCAATTATGGAACGTATGACCTTAGTTCCCGGGGGTGAGGCGCACGTGCGCAGTCGACCCGGTCGGGGAACCGTGGTCACATTGCGGTGGGAGCGTGCGGCATGAGTGCGGTGTCCCCAGCTTCCCGGAGGAGCGCCTTGCTGGGCTCGGTGGCGGCGGGCTCGGTGGCGGCGAGCGGGGTGGCGTCGGACGGGGTCGACGCCTCGGCGTTGCTGCGCTTGACGTCTGGACAAGCTCGTGTGGTGGTAACGCTGTTTGCCGTATCGAACGTCGTGTATGCAGTTACCACGCTGGACGAGGTCAAACACGCACTGCCGGTGCTATTAGCGATGCTGATCGTGAATGCGGCGGCGGTGTTGCTGGTTCTGGACGCGCCCGATCCGTTCCCCTTGTCTTGGACGTGGGCGATCGTGGGGACGGTCGCATCGTCCACGGTGTTAGTCGCGTTCCAGTTGCCCGAGGCGGGGCCTCCCGGGCGGGCAAGTTGGCATTTGGGGTCGAATGCCTGGCTGCTGTTCTTCCTGGCGTTGAGGCGCCGGCCCGGCTTTGCATGGCTGGGGTATTCGCTGATGGCAACGGCGACGCTGAGTTGGACGATCAGCGTGGGTCGTGGCGCCGTAGACGGGGTCATGCTGCTCGATACGCACGCCGCGATCCTGTTTGTGGCAACGCTGTTTGAGGTGAATCTGCGCCGCACCGCCCGGCAGATCAACGCCTTCGAGTTGCGCTCGGTGACGTCTGCAATCGAGTCGGCCGAGGGCGCAGCGTCTGCACAAATCCGTCAGCAGCGGGTTGAGGAGTTGCGGGCCTCCGCGGTGCCCCTCCTTGAGGAGCTCATCACGGTCGGTCCTCCGGCGGATCTAGCTGGTCAACGACGGTTTTCGACTGCTGAGGCGTTGCTGCGCGATAGCGTGCGCGGCAAGTCGCTGGTGAACCCGCTGGTTGCGACGTCGGCAACGCAGGCTCGTTCCCGTGGGGTGGAGGTGACGCTGCTGGACGACCGTGGTTCCGCACTGGCATCCGCGCACGCAATGTCGAGGCTCACGCAGTACGTGGTGGCCGCTCTTGCGGATGCCAGCGAGGGCGCGGTGACCGTGCGCCTAGCTCCGGCGAATCGTGAGGTCGCGGTGTCGATCGTGACCTCCACATCCGCTGGTGTGCGCTCACGGATCGAGTTGGATGCCGAGGGCAACGAGGTTGGTCATGGTGGCGTCGGAGCTGACGAGGCATGACGGGACGAGGCCGCGCGCGATCAGGCGTGAGCGGATGAGGCCGCACAATCAGGCGACGAATCTGCGGCTGAGAAACGACAAAGGCCCCGCATCGCGGGGCCTTGACGTGCTTTCGCAGTGGTGCTCAGCGCGCCCGGAGGGATTCGAACCCCCAACCTTCTGATCCGTAGTCAGATGCTCTATCCGTTGAGCTACGGGCGCACGGCCACGAGGACCGAAAATCGAGTATAGCGGCTCGCGGGGGGCGAGCCGCACACTCAGCGGAGACGGTGGGATTTGAACCCACGGAGGGGGGTTAAGCCCCTCACGGTCTTAGCAGGACCGCGCACTAGGCCTGACTATGCGACGTCTCCATGAACCTATGTCCGGCCCCCAAGGATACCTGCCGCGACGCGTCGTTCCAACACATCGACCATTCCCACCCAGGCTCCCCGCAGCGCCCCACCCCGACCCGCCCATCCTGGCAGTGCCGCAGGGCCGATTTCGGGCCCGAAATCGGCCCTGCGGCACTGCCAGGGAGCGGGGAGGGGGTGGCTGGGGTGGGGCGCCCTGTTCAGGCTTAGCAGCACGGCGCACCTGCGCAGCATTCGGTGGCACATCCGGTGCAGTCACCGCTGCAGCACGCGCCCTCGCAGCACGTTGTGTCGATGAGGAGATCCATACGTCATCACCTCCCTTCGATATATGTCGTAGGGCTAGCGTGGACGATGATTCGACATATGTCAAACATTTGACGATACTAGCTACATGCCCAAGTCGCTCCCCCTCCTCGACACCACCTCACCGGTGTGTTGTGTCCCCTTGGGAACACCTAGTTCCACCCCCCTTGATGACGCGGAAGCCATCGCTGCTCGTCTGCGAGCGCTCGCCGACGCCAACCGTGTACGCATCGTCCACGAATTGGCCTGCTGCGAAGGTCACCACCTCACCACAACGGATACGGCCGAGATTCTCGGCATTGCGGATGCAACCGCGAACCATCACCTCAAGCGCCTCGAGGCCGCCGGCATCGTCCATTCGCGCCGCAACGGCCAGCGAGTCGAATACGCGCTCGACATGGACTCAATGCGGGCACTGTCGACCGTGCTACGTGTGTCGTGTGGCGCCACCTGCGCCTGCTGCTAACGCACCTCAAGCCCCCAGCACCCGAGCCTCAGCCTCCTGGCAGTGCCTCAGGGCCGATTTCGGGCCCGAAATCGGCCCTGAGGCACTGCCAGGGGGATGGGGGGGTGAGGGGGTGAGGGGGTGAGGGGGTGAGGGGGTGAGGGGGCAAGAGGCAGGGGCGGAGCACCACGGGCGGAGAGTGTGGGATTCGAACCCACGGAGACGTTTTCACGCCTCAACGGTTTTCAAGACCGTCACCTTCGGCCGCTCGGTCAACTCTCCTTGGCGCCACCAGCAGACGCCGTCGTGCCATTGTGCCAGCCCACGGGCATTCCCGGGGTCACAACCTTGAGCTGGTAGAGCTGTGCCACAGCCGCCAGCTCAATGTCATAGGTAGCAATGGTGTCAATCGCGGGGTGTGTGACGGCTGCCCCCAGGTGCAGTGCCGCAAACGGCTTGAGCACACTTGCGGCGTGTGTGGACACACCGAGGTTTTCGTCCGAGAAGCGAATCACTGGCACTTTGGCCTTGACGTGCTCCACGATCTCAAACACGCGGGTCTTCTGATCGCGTGGATACAACTCGGCCGCTTGGCGCAGCTCCGTGAGGCCGAGTTGGGTTGTTGCAATCTGAGCCAGGCGCGGCACCGCCCAGGCTGTCCACTCGTCGACGTAGCGCACTCCCGGCAAAAAGCGGATAAGCGCGGAACCGTCGACATAGATCACGGCTCCCAGGGTAAACGCCTCCGGCGTCCCATGCGGACCGCCGAAGGTCTTACCCCCGCAGTGTGAGCGTCCTAGTTCTTCAGACGTTGCATCGCCAACTGCACCACGGCAATCAGCGCCTGCTTGGTGGCCGAACGCTCGCGTGCATCGGTGTACATCATGGGAACCTCGTCGGGTACACCCAATGCCTCACGCACGTCTTCGAGCTTGTGGCGGGCTACCCCGTCAAAGCAGTTGACGCACACCACAAAGGGGATGCCCTTGCCTTCGAAGTAGTCCACTGCCGGGAAGCACTGGTCCAGGCGCGCGGTGTCGACCAGCACCACGGCGCCAATCGCACCGCGGACCAGGTCATCCCACATAAACAGGAAGCGATCCTGACCCGGCGTACCGAACAGGTACAACCACAGCGCGCCCGGAAGGGCAATACGACCAAAGTCCATGGCCACCGTGGTGGTGGTCTTGCGGTCGGAGACTCCACCGGCGTCGTCAACGCCAATGGAGTGCTCCGTCATTGCCGCTTCAGTGTTCAGCGGGTCAATGTCGGAGATCGATCCGATGAAGGTGGTCTTGCCCACGGCAAAACCACCCGCAATCACGATCTTGACGACGGTAGGGGCCTGCGGCGTACCGCCTTCCGCTACCGCGGCGTTAGAGGGCTGCGATGCCATCGAGGACACTCTCCAGGAGACTCAACGACAGACCGCCGTGCGCGTCGTGCGACGACTCGTCGGCTGCCGTCCCACCGGTATGAATGGTGAGGTAGTTTTCTTCAGCAAGGTCCGTCACCAACACTCGCACCACACCCAGCGGGAGCCGCGTGTGGGCCGAGAGTTCGGCCACGGATTGATATTGACCCTGAGCAAGCTGCAGGATCGTTTTCTTCTCGGGGGTCAGGCCCCGAGCGTTCTGTGCGGCGGATGCGGCTTCAACAAGTGCCTCCATCGGCAGGTCCTTGCTGGCAGCACTGACCCTCCCACCCGTCACGGCGTATGGCCGGACCGTGTAGGCCTCGTCGTCCGCAGTCACCTGCGGTTCAATGGCATCCGTCATAACCCTTGTCCTTAGCGAGTGGCCCCGTCTGTGGGCAGGTTCTGGCGCATCTCGGTGATCAACTGGGGCGTCAGCGCGTTCTCGGTGCGCGACACCAGCAGCGTCATCTCGTATCCCACCAGGCCCACGTCGCATGTGGAGTCAGCGGCCACAGCCAGCACGGCACCGTTGTTCACGCTCATGAGGAACAGGAACAGTTCGTCCATTTCGATGATGGACTGGCGCACTTCGCCTGCGTTGAGCTGGCGCGCTGCGCCACGTGTGAGGGACGCCATGCCGGACACAACGGCTGCGAGCGTATCGCCACCGGTGCGGTCCAGATTCTTTGACATCGCCATCAGCAAGCCGTCAGCGCTGACGACGAGCGTGTGGCGGGTGCCAGGCACGGTCTGAACGAAGTTGTCCAGGAGCCATCCAAAATTGGTGGCCTCAGTACTGAGCGCGGTCACTGGTCCTCCTTGATCACGTGGGCCCTCATGGGGACACCTTCCACTGTTGTCATCATTCCGTCAACGAGCCTTGCGTTGAGTCATCGTGCGATCGGGAACCATCCCGAGCGCGTTGGGTGCCAGAGTAGAAGGCCGAGAACCTGCTACGAACAGCGTCGGCATCGCGCGGTGCTGCGTGAGGAGTTGGTCCTGCGGGGGCTTCTTCCTCACTAGCCTTGCGTTCCACCGGGGTGCGCTTGACCAAGCCTGCGCGTGTCTTCTCCACCTTAGGCCTGGACTGCGCCAAAGAACTCAATTCCGAGAACGCGTCGGACGCAAAGTCCGTGTCCGTGATCGGCTCGGGGTCGATTTGCACCAGCGACGGTCGGTATTCGGTTGCCACTTCCGGTGCGGCCGCCTGCAATGCGCTCTGACCGGCAGCCTCCCAGCCCAACGGGCGTGCGAGCTGATCGGGCGAGTACGCATCGCCTGCTCCCACTGGCTGGCGGTACTCCACGGCAGGACCCCAGTCGTCGCCGCCGCTACCCCACGTGGGCGTTGCCGACGGCGCAGGAGCAAAGTCGTCAAAGGACACGGCCGGCGCGATCGTGGCGTCGGCAGACGGTGTGAACGACTGCGGGACAAACATTCCCCAGTCACCTTGCTCGACTACCGAATCGGGTGACGACGCCGCCGCATCCGGCGTGAGCGTACGTGACGAGGGGCCGGCAAATGGGCTGCGGTCCACGGTAGGGATTGCGCCCGACGCCGGGGCGAGCGTGCCGGGCGTGATGGGGATTGCGCCCGACGCCGGGGCGAGCGTGCCGGGCGTGATGGGGATTGCGCCCGACGCGGTTGCTAACGGGATTGCTCCCGAGGCAGGCGCCAGTGAGGTCGGTTCGGCGGTGAATGACGGCAATGCCGCTGACGGTGGCGTCGTTGTGCGCGGTGCCGCGGCGGATGAATCGTGGCTGTGCTTGCCGCCCTTTCCGAACAGACGTCCAAAGAAGCCGCCCTTGTCTGCATCGCCGCGTCCCGTACGACCGTCGTAGATGAGGTCATCCAGGCTTGGCGTGGAGGTGATCGGGTCGGGTTCAAACGACGGCTGCGGGGCGAACGACGCCTGCGCGGGTTGTGCCTGCTGGAACTGCCCGGCCTGCTGGAACTGCCCGGCCTGCTGGAACTGCCCGGCCTGCTGGAAGGGTTGTGCCTGCTCAGCGCTGGGCTGCAGCGTCGGCTGTGGCGTCGGCTGTGCACGATTGGCCCACGGCTGAGTCGCGGGCCGCTGAATAGCCGAATCCATGCGCCACGCAGGCACTACGTCTTGCGCAAGCGGTGTGGATGCGTACGGCGTAGTGGCCGGCGCACTCGCCTGAGCCGGAAGCTGCGCAGACTGCGGCTGAGCCTGAGCCGGCGGCTGAACCTGAGCCTGGGGCTGGACGGGGGCCTGCTGCGTAGGGGCCTGCTGCGCCTGAGGCACAATCGGGTCCTCGACCAGCGAGATGCGCTCCACACCGGCCGATGCCGGAGTCGACCAGACAGGAACGGGCGGGACCTCGTCGTCCTCCTCCAGCATGGGAATGGCGAAGGCGTTGCTGGCCGCAGGCGCCACATCATCGTGCGTGTAGCCACCCGAAATCAGCGGCGACTGTCCCGTAGTGACGTCCGCATCGTGACGGGGGTCGGCCGCGTGGATTGCGGCGTCCTGGACCGGAGCGGTCGGTTGGACCTCGGGCGTTACCTCACTGACGGGTTCCACCACAGTCGCAGGCGGTTCTGCCGGGGCTGCTGGGCTCACTGCAGGACTGACCGCAGGGCTCGCATCGGGGCCGACGGCAAAGCCCGCAGCGGCGGGCGCGAACGGACCTGTCGGGCTTGCCGAACCGTCCGCTGCTGCGCTCATGGCTTCACGGCGCTTGGCCTGTCCCAACGATTCCGCATCGGGGGCCAGCGCGGGCGCATCCTCTTCGCCCGCACGCGTCGAACGGAAGCCGCGGAACACGCGGGCACGCTGTTCGGCACTCTCGGGCGAGACTTCGTCGGCGGCCAGGATCGGGGTGAACCCCACGGTTGCGGCTCCTGCCAACGCACTCAACTGTTCATCCGATGCGCGCTGCGGCAAGCCGATAATCGAACCCGTGTCCGCGTCGTCATCGGTGACGGCATCGCGGCGGCGCCGGCGCGTCGGGAGGCCAACCGCGGTCACGCCACTGGTGTAGTCGTCCAGCTGAACCTCGACGGCCTCGGGTGCGGCTTGCGCGTCGGCGGCAATGAGCGTGCTGGTCTCGTCGGAAACCAGCATGTCTGCGCTACGCGTGGGCAGCACCTCCGACTCCGTGCGGCCCATATCGATTGGGTTGTCTTCGATGACAGTCGGCTGGTAGGCCTGCGCCGCAGCGGGACGACGTTGTTCCTCGTCGGCCCGGTGTTCCACCAGTGCGGACGGGGCATGCACGGCCGCATCAGACACGTTGCCTGACACGTGGCCTGTGGTGGGTTCCACGCTCGCATCGAACAACGACGGCGGCATCACCACGGTGGCGACCGTACCTTCGCCCTCGACCGAGTCCAGGTGAACGCGTGCACCCACACGGCGTGCAATACGACCGACTACGAACAGTCCTAGGCGCTGTGCTCCGAGGATTTCCGACGCTGCCGTGGAGGCAACACGGTTGTTCGCCTCACCGAGTTCGTCGGCGGTCATGCCGATGCCGGAGTCGGTCACCGTCACCACCACGGCACCGTCACGTTCCATGGTCCGCACCACCACCGGGGTGCCGGGGTCGGAGAACACGGTCGCGTTTTCCAGTAGCTCCGCAAAAAGGTGAGCGGCCGTCAATGCCGAGTGGCCCAACATGGCGGGGTCAGCATCGAGCTCGAGCTGTACACGTTCGTACAACTCGATCTCCGACGATGCCGTACGGATCACGTCCGACAACGGCATCGGCCGACGCAACCGACGGCCGGTGTCAATTCCTGCAAGCACGAGCAGCGACTCCGAGTTGCGGCGCATACGCGTCGCGAGGTGATCAAGTGCGAACAACTTGGTCAACGTGTCTGGATCGTCTTGTGTTCGCTCCATGTCATCAATCGACGCCAATTGGCGATTGAGAAGGACTTGGTCGCGACGAGCGACGTTAACGAACATTTCCGAGATCGAACCACGCAGCGCAGCCTGCTCTGCGGCGATGGAAATCGTGGCTGCGTTCACGGAGTTAAACGCCTCGGCCAGACGGCCCACCTCGTCGGAGGATTCCACCGGGATCTGCACTTCGGACACATCAACCGTTTGACCTGGCATGGCCACACGTTCCACGAGGCGTGGTAGCTCTTGGCGCACGGCGGTAGCTGTGGTGGTCAAACGTCGTAGCGGGTTCACAATGCGCCGTGCGATGGCCTGAGCAATCAGCTGGGAGGCCACCACCACGATCAGAGCTGCCGCGATCACCGCGATCGACTGGAGCAAGCTGGTCCGCTCCACGGAGTTGGCGCGATTGCTCACTCGACTCGCCAGGTCTGCCGCAATGGGTTCGTAGACCGTGACTTCCTCCTGGACCTGCGTGGACCAGTCTGAGTTACGGTGGTCGAACAGTGCCTGTGCCGTGGGGTCGTTGAATAGGCGGTCGCGAATGACCTCGTAACCAATACGTGTCACGCCGTCATATGAGGCACCGAACTCGGGGACGGCTTTGGCGCCCGGGATCACGGCGACGTCACGAATGGCCTGGTCAAGGGCGTTGTTTGCACCAAAGTAGTAGCGCTGGAACTGGGCGACTTCACCCAGCACCCAGTAGCCCTGGCGGATTTCACGGTCAACGTACAGTTCCTCGATGCGCATTGCTTCGATGAGTTCCTGCACGGACACATAGGCCGTCAGATAGGTAGCCAGTTCACGGTCGCTCACGGCGTTAGCAACCTCACGGCCCATGCCCACGATGTTGCTCAGCACTTCGCTGTAGGACGCCTCCGCACTGGTGGGCAGCACCGCACGGGTACGGACGCGTTCGCGCAGGCCCGCGAGGTCTTCGATGCCACCTTCGGCTGCCAGCGCCCGGTTGCGTGCGAGCTCATTGGTGCCGGAATCGGCGATGGAGTCCACTGAGTCCAGGAATCGCGCGACTGTCGCATCGGTGGCAGTGAACACGTCAGGTAGCTGCAGTGCATACTCACGCGATTCGTTGAGGTACTGGGCAAAGAGGCGGGCTTCTTCACGCACCACGTCCGCGAAGGCGCGCATTTCAACGCCCAAGTCGCCAACGGGTGCACCGGTGAGCGCCTGGTCAATCTGGTCGGCCACAGAGTTGTAAATGTCCAGGCTGGCGTTGACCTCATCTGCCGAGGGCCACACGGGGAAACCTTCTGTGGCAACGGGGGTCCCGGCCAGCGCACGGGCGGCGTCCAAGCCATCGGGGCGGTCGTTACCACCGGCGATCTGCATGAGGGCCTCGGCGTACGGCGCATATTCGGGCTGTTCTTCGGCAGCAGCGACAAACTGCGACAGGGTGGTACGCGTGGCGGTACGCGCCGTCACGAACTTGTTGTTGCCGTCGGTCAGCGACCGCAGGTAGCCGGACACGGTTGCACGTTCGACTTCCAAGGTATTGACCACGGGCGCGGCTCGCTGCACCGTGGTGACCAACTGCGTGACGTTACGCGCAGAGCTGTAGCTCGTGGTGGCGTTCCACACCACGATTGCGGTCGCCAGCAACAGCACGATCGTCGGCACTGCAACGACCGCGAGCAACTTGCCGCGAATACTCAGCCTCTGGAGCATTAACCTCTCCCTCGTGCTGCCCACGTGTGGTACCGAGAGGGTAGTTCCCTATACGTGGACGCTCGGACGCTCGTGGTATCGGCATGTTGCCGCTGCGACATGAGTCCACCTTCCTCGCCGATGCATGATGAGACAGTGAACCTGTTCAACTATGACGGGAAAAGGGGAACATTGTGACGAAAGCGATCACCGTCGATACCCGCACCGCGCCCCATCGACTGGTGACGTCCGAGGTTGAACGTCCCCGCGCCGGCGTAGGCGAGGTGGTCATTGACATTGCCAGTGCCGGTGTCAACCGCGCCGACCTTTTGCAGGTGATGGGCCAGTACCCCTCTCCCGCCGGCTGGCCGCAGTGGCCTGGGTTGGAAGCGGCGGGCGTGGTGGCCGAGGTGGGCGAGTCGGTCACGGACTTTGTGGTGGGCCAGCAGGTGTGTGCGCTGGTGGGCGGTGGGGCCTACGCCGAGGCAATTGCTGTGCCCGCTGACTTGGTGTTGCCACTTCCCGTTGGGCTTGACCTCATTGCCGCCGGTGGCGTGATGGAGGCCGCGTGCACGGTGTGGTCCAACCTGGCACCGCATGTGCCCCTGCATGGCGGCACGCTGTTGGTCCATGGGGGCTCGGGCGGGGTGGGCAGCCTGGCCGTTCAGCTAGGGGTGGCGCGCGGCATGCGGGTGTTCACCACGGCGCGCGGTGCCCAGCGCACTGCACGATGCCGTGATGAGTTGGGCGCCGATCTCGCCATTGACTACACCACCACTGATTTTGCCGACGTGGTTGCGGCCGAGGGTGGTGCCGATGTGATTCTCGATGTGGTGGGTGGGCCGTATCTGGAGGCGAATCTGCGCGCGCTTGCTCCCCATGGCACGGTGGTGGTGATTGGCCGCCAGCAGGGCTCATTGGCCACGCTCGATCTGGGTGCGTTGATGGGCGGGTGGGCGACCATCACTGGCTCTACCCTGCGTTCGCGGCCCCACCACCAGCGCGCCGCGATTGTGGCGGACGTGCACCGGGAGGTGTGGCCGCTGATCCCCGACCTGGTGGCCCCGGTAATTGACCGGGTGTTGCCCTTGGAGCAGGCCGCCCAGGCTCATGCGGCGATACGCGGTGGCGAGGTGTTCGGCAAGATCGTGCTGACGCCGTAGCGCCACCGGCTAGGCGACCAGACCTGCACGCAACGCGCTGGCCAGACTGGGGTTCAGCGGCGCGCGCCCAAACAAGGTGGCCTGGTAGGCGTGGTAAATGTCAGGCTTGCCGTCCCACACTGTGCGGGAGGGCCCACCCGCGGGGCTCAATTCGTGGTGCCACGAGCCGCGCTCGGGGTCAATGAGCCAGGTGCGGGCATAGTCCCACCACGCGGCGTAGTCCTGGGCGTAGCGTTCGCTACCGGTGCGATGCCACAACGCTGCGGCCGCGCCGATCGCCTCGGCAACAACCCAGTGCATTCGTTCGCGCACCACTGGTTCGCCGTCCGGGGCCACGGTGTAGACAAATCCGGGGTGTCCGTCGGGAGCCCATCCCAGCTTCACCGCCGTGGCATACAACTGTTCCGCACATTCGAGCGCCCACGCGGCGCGAGTGTCACCTGCTGCCACGCTGGCGGCCTCGACATCCAGCACCAGTCGCGCCCACTCACACAGGTGCCCGATGGTCACGCCGTAGGGCCGGAAGGGGTGCGCGGGCTGAGCCAGGTTGTAGTCCGGTAGCGCGGTCCAGTCGGCGCTGTAGTGCTCGGGCAGGAGCCAGTGGTGCTCACGGGCAAAGCCGTCGATGACCCGGGTGGCGATGGTGAGGGCATGCACGCGTAGGTCATCCCGGCCCGTCACGTCGGCGGCAGCCAGCAACGCCTCAACTGCGTGCATGTTGGCGTTGACGCCGCGATAGTCCTCACCCTGGGACCAGTCGCGGGTAAACGACTCACGTCCCAGTCCCACGCCCGGTTCCAGGAAGTGTTCCTGCATCACAGCAAGCGCATGGTCCAGTAGTGCGGCCCCGTCCTGGTGACCGGCCGCCACTGCGGACGATGCCGCCAACACCACAAAGGCGTGCGCATAGAAGAGCTTGTGGTCGTCGTCTCCCTCACGCCCGCCGCGGCGCGCATACCAGCCGCCATATTCGGCATCGCGCAGAGGGCCCAGGAGTGCAGCGACGCCATGGTCCAGCCCACGGCGGGCCTGCTCGTCACCGGCCAGGACGGCAAGTGCATGGCAGTGGGTCATCCGGCAGGTGATCCACAGTTCAACTCCCCGCGCTACATCGACGCGACCGTTGTCATCAAGCCACCCAAAGCCATCGTCTACTTGGCTGGCCGCTGCGAACTGGAGCAACGAGTGTGCGTGGGCGTTCAACCAGTCGTGGTGAGCACGGTCCCAGGCAATCATCGCTACACCGCGACGCGTTCCGGGTCGATCAGCGGCTCCAGTACCTCCAGCACGCCGTCGTCTTCCACATGACCTACTACGCTGCCGGCCTCACGTGCCACATGCTCTGTGGCATTGGCCATGGCGTAGGAGTCGGCCGCCCACCGCAACATGTCAACGTCGTTGTTGCCATCGCCCACCGCAACCGTGTGACCTGGTAGAACGTCAAGTCGCTCGCGAATCTTCTCTAAGGCGGAGGCCTTGGTCACTCCCGGTGGGGTGAGGTCCAGCCAGGCGGTGTATCCCACGGCGTAGGTCACGTCAGCCAAGCCCAATCGCTGAACGATCGCGTCAAAGTGACTCACGTCCACACCAGGAGCCCGAATCACCACCCGGGTGACGGGATGCTGCGAGAGTTGATCGAAGTCCACCACCTTTTGTGGGCCGGTCAACTCATCCATGGGGAACTCGTGGGTCACCCGAAAGCCCACCCCCATGTCTTCCACTGCCACCAACGCATCGGGCAGTTCCTCACGAATTGAGGCCAGCACCGCACTGGGGTCAAAGGTGACCGCGTCGATCACTTCATAGCCGCCCGGCGCCGTGGGGGTGAGCCGCAAGGTCAAGGCACCGTTGGAACACACCAGGTAGCCGCGCCGGATCCCCAAACGCTCAACCACCGGCATGGTCGCCAGGATGTTGCGCCCGGTTGCCAGCACCACATGGTTGCGGCTCATGCGCACCTGTTGCACGGCGTCAACAACACGGTCGGACAGCTCGCCGCCCCAGTGCATCAGCGTGCCGTCAATATCCAATCCCACCAGGCGCCAATGCTGCGCCTCCAGCGGTGGGTTGAGGTCTTCGGGAGCAATCGCCATGGTCTGACCATACGGCCAGCCACCGACACGCCGCGCCCTACTGGCGGGCGGTCAGCACCTCAAGCCCGCCCACGTAGGGGCGCAATACCGGCGGCACGTACACCGAGCCGTCGGCCTGCTGGTGGTTTTCCAGCAACGCCACAATCCACCGGGTAGTGCCTATGGTGCCGTTGATGGTCGCCACCGGCGCCGTGCCACCGTCCACTCGCTCACGCACGCCCAGGCGTCGTGCCTGGAACGTGGTGCAGTTCGAGGTGGACGTCACTTCCATCCACCGCTCCTGGCTAGGCAGCCATGCTTCACAGTCGTACTTGCGCGATGCACTCGAGCCCAAGTCACCTGCCGCGGTGTCAATCAGTCGGTATGGCAGTTCCAGTGCCTGCAACAGTTCCTCCTGAATGGACAGGAACCGCTCATGCTCAGCCACCGCGTCGGCCTCATGCGTGTAGGCAAACATCTCGACCTTGTGGAACTGGTGAACGCGAATAATGCCGCGGGTGTCCCGGCCTGCCGACCCGGCTTCACGCCGGTAGCAGGCACTCCACCCGGCGTAGCGCAACGGGCCGGCCTCCAGGTCAAGGATCTCGTCGCCGTGGTAGGCCGCGAGCGCCACCTCCGAGGTTCCCGTCAGGTACAGCTCATCCTTTTCCAGGTAGTAGATCTCGTCGGCGTGCGCTCCCAGGAATCCCGTGCCCGCCATCGTGTCGGGTCGCACCAGTGTGGGCGTGATCATGGGCGAAAAGCCGTGGGCCAGCGCCGTGTCCATGGCAGCGTTCAAGATCGCCAGTTCCAGCCGGGCGCCAATGCCGGTCAAAAAGTAGAACCGCGCGCCGGAGACTTTGGCGCCGCGTTCCATGTCGATCGCGCGCAGGCCCTCACCCAGCGCCAGATGGTCACGCACGGTAATGCCTTCGGCGGCAAAGTCGCGCGGCGTACCCACCGTGCGCAACACCGCAAAGTCGTCGGCACCTCCAGCGGGCACTCCCGGCTGAGGAATGTTGCCCAGTGACATCATCAAGGCCTTAGCGGTTTGGTCTGCCTCATCGGCCTGGGCCTGCAGGGCCTTGACCTGATCCGCAAGTTCCTTGGTGCGTGCCAGGAGCGCGGCCTTCGCGTCGCCGGTAGCGCTCGCCACCTCACGCCCCAGTGCCTTCTGCTGCGCCCGGGCGGACTCAAACTGCGTCAGCAAGGTGCGGCGGCGCTCGTCGGCGGCAAGTACCTGATCGACGATGCCGGGGTCGTCACCGCGCGCACGCTGCGATTCGCGCACGATCTCGGGCTGGGCACGCAGCAACGTCACGTCAATCATGATGGCGAGTCTAACGAGGGCGTCGTAGGCTCTGGCCATGGGGCAGCTTGTGGTGGCGTACGTCATTGCTGGCGTTGCGCTCGTGCTGGCCGTCCTTGCGTTGAGTTTGGCGGGCACCATCACGCGCCGCGTTGGTACGCGCGATCCGATTGCGGTGCCGCCGCTGTGGCGTCGATTCTTGGGCATCAAGGCCTTGCCCATGCCCGATCTGGGCGACTTTGCCCCCACGGCGCGGGGTGTGGAGCGCATCGCGTTCATCGCTAATCCCACCAAGCCCGGCATTGCCGAGGCGCGGGAGATGGCCCTGCGTGCCTGTTCGATCCGTTACCTTCCTCAACCGATGTGGCTGTTCACTACCCGCGAGGACCCGGGCACCAGTGCTGCGCGGCAGGCGCTGGACGCGGGCGCCGACGTGGTGGTTGCCATGGGAGGGGACGGCACCGTGCGTGCTGTGGCGGCGGAGTTGGCCGGTACCGACACACCACTAGCGATCATTCCCATGGGCACCGGGAATTTGTTCGCGCGCAATTTGGACCTACCGCTTGGCGACATTCCGGCGCTGTTGCGCATCGCGCTGGAAGGGGACGACGTTCCGGTGGATGTGGGGCGCCTGACGTTGGACCGTGGTCCACGTGGAGGCGACGACGAGCACTTGTTTTTGGTGATGGCGGGTGTGGGGATGGATGCCGAGATGGTTGCTGGCGCCGACGAACGCCTCAAACGACGCTTTGGCTGGGTGGCGTACTTTTTTGCCGCGATCAAGCACATGGGTGAGAAGCGAATGCGGGCCACCGTGCAGGTGGGCGATTCGTCCGCCGTTCACGGGCAGATGCGGTCGGTGCTGTTTGCCAATGTGGGGCGCCTGCCGGGCGGGCTGACGCTGGTGCCGGATGCCTCCGCGATTGACGGCACCTTGGATGTGGTGACCTTGGATGCACGTGCCGGGATCGTGGGGTGGACGGAGCTTTTTGGCAACGTGGTGGCCCAGGGCGCGGGGCTGCGCCAGCCCAGTGTGCTCAAGGCCTATGGCGCCTCCCGCATCGACCACGCCCGCGGCCAGCGCATCTCGGTGGAACTGGACCATTTGCGTCCCATTCAGGCCGACGGTGAGCCGCTGGGGTTGGCCCGTGCGGTCACGGCAACGGTCGATCCGGGTTCGCTAATCGTGCGTGGTGGGCCCACGCGCTAGCGACGTCCGCAGCGGCCGTGATCTATCCCGCGCCGGCGCGAAGCCGCTAGACCTCGCCGCGACGCAGAGCCTCCACCCAGGCGTGGGCGGCAGCAAAGTCGTCGTCCGCCGTGCCCGGCTGCACTGGAGTTGGCTGCCCACTGGCAACGGGGTAGGAACCCAGGAACACCACGCGCGGGCAGGTACGACGTAGCCCCACCATGGCCTCGGCAAAGCGGGCCTCCGCCAGATGCGCCAGCGCGTCAATGGAGAACGAATACTCGCCCACCTTGTCCCCGCGGGGGCGGGACTCGATGCGCGACAAGTTGATGCCACGGGCAGCGAATTGCTCCAACATTTCCAGGAGGGCACCGGCACGGTCGGTTGCCAGATGCACCACCAGAGTGGATTTGTCGGCGCCGGTAGGCGCGGGCAACGCTCCCGGGCGGGCCACCCGCACAAAGCGCGTGGCGGCGGTGGTGTTGTCCGCTACGCCGTCAGTCAGTAGCGCCAGCCCCAGCCGGGCCGCCGTTCCAGGCGGCGCAAGGGCGGCGTCGAAGTCGGCTGTCCCCTGGGCAAGGGCCACCGCTGCGGCTGCGTTCGAGGTGGCTGCGATCTGCACTACCTCGCCAAGGTTCGCGGCAATCCAGCGCCGGCATTGGGCCAGGCCGTGCGAGTGGGCCGATACGCGCGTGACGTCACTGATTGCCATAGGCGCCTGTGCCACCAACTCGAAGGCCACCGGGAGCACCAGTTCCTCCACAATGACCAGCGGTGCGCCTTCGGCGAGAGTGTCAAGAGTTGCCGTCACGCCACCTTCGACGGTGTTCTCAATGGCGACAACCGCATAGTCGGCCTGTCCTTCACGTACTGCCGCCAGTGCGGCAGGGACGTCGACCATCGGCACCGCCTCCACCTCAACGTCGGCAGTCATGGCCCGCAAAGCAGCATCGGTGAAGGTGCCCTCTGGCCCGAGGTAGGCGTAGCGAACGGCCATCACGAACCCTCCGAGGAGTTACCTCGGCGCGAGCGCAACCGTCCAGCGCTGGCTACGTGGAAGGTGTCCTCGACCGAGTGTTGGGTGGACTTCAGCGAGATGCGCACCCGCCGGGAACTGATTGCCATCATGACGTCACGGTACTGGGACGCCTGCACCCCCAGGTTCGACCGTGCCGACGACGGACGATGGCGAATATCGCAAGCAACCTCGGTGACCGTCAGCCCGGCATCCAGAACATCCACCGTCAAACCGGCCTCCAACCCGGCACCCCGGGCCAGCGGCAGGGCCACTTCTAGCGCCTCGCGAGTCAGACACCGCACCTTGCTCAGCGGCTGCAGTGGGTTCCAGCCCGACAGCGCCGCAATGGCCTTACGCGCAGCCCGCGATGCGAGGCTTTGCTGGCGGGCAGCATCGTCCGCGAGCCCCACGGCCATGTCAGCCACCCGCTCAAGTACTGCCTCCACCAGGGGCGCTGCCGCGATTGCGGCATTGCCCAAACCGGGCTCCATCAGCAAAATCACCCGCGGTTCAGCACCGGGAATGTCCCGCATCGCGATCACTGCTGAGCCCGTCTCGATCGATGCGGACCTGCCGCGACGGTGCGAGTGTCTGACCACCACGGCACCGGCCTTACGGGCAAGGTCCTGCGTGTTGTCGGTGGAGCCGTCGTCCACCACCAACACAAACTCGATTCCGGGGATCACCCTGGTGGCGCGCACGGTTGCCGCAATGCGTCGTGCCTGGTTGTGAGCCACAATGAGGGCCACTGCCTGACCGGAGGTCGCGGGCGCTGGAATACGCCGCGCTGACTCGCGCGGTTGCCGTCGAGGGGCAGTGTCCGCCACGAAGGCAAGCCTACCGATCTGAACGTCCTGGCACTACCAGCCCTTTACCGATTCAAGGTCGCGCCGTGACCTTCGGGTCAGCGCATCGGTGCGGGCAAAGTGACACACTGAACCCATGCATGAGCGCGCCGGAACTACTGCCCTGCCCCAGGACCTCATTGACGTCCAGCGACTTTTGGACGCCTACGTGGACTTGGTTCCCGACCCATCCATCCCCGCACAGCGAGTCGCGTTCGGCACCTCCGGGCACCGCGGCTCCTCACTCGACACCGCCTTCAATGAGGCGCACATTGTGGCCATCACGGCCGCCATCGTGGAATACCGCCGCCTCCAGGGTGTGGACGGCCCCCTGTTCATGGGTAAGGACACGCACGCCCTATCCGGGCCGGCCCAGGACACCGCACTGGAGGTTTTGGCTGCCGCCGAGGTT
>Ga0222423_1000389_pt1 | contig 33838 bp, 25 predicted proteins | sample 3A0metagenome_FD_182472 | JGI IMG/M metagenome (GOLD analysis project Ga0222423, IMG submission 182472) | Enriched microbial communities from leaf-cutter ant dump, University of Wisconsin, Madison, United States - 3A0 (version 2) | ecosystem: Environmental > Terrestrial > Nest > Insects nest >...
GCCGTGGGACCATCCAGCCACACATGAGTCGCGGCAATGGAATGGCCAGTAGCCGTGCTCAGCGCCGCACGAGAGATCACCACCACATCACCCGGAGCATCAATTCCAGGCGGGAGCGCCGGTACAGGGCCCGCCACCTCGATAGGCACCACGACACCATCGAAACGCACCGTCAGTGCACCCACATCACCAAAGCCAGGTGCCAGCACCGCCAGCGCACCGCCCGGTGGCGTTCTACGCGCCAACGCATCGAAGCCCCTGCCGCCATCACCCCCGTGATAGCCCATGACCGCAGGCATCGTGTCAGGATCCACGGCAATGACCGTCACCTGACGATCCAGGCCCGCCCCAACCGCCTGCACCCCCTGTTGCACGGTGAGCGCCGTCCACACCTGAGCACCGGCAGCCACCTCTTCACTGCCAGCAGGCAAAGCCTCACCTGCGCGACCACTGGCCACCGCGTCGGCACCCACCACCTGCCACGATGCCTCCACTCCACCCGAACGGGCGCTGTACTGCCCCGACGCGACGGCCGTCAGTAACGCCGAGCCGACGACCACGGCAACCAAGGCCGTCAGCGGAGCCGTCGCGTGAGCGGCAGCGACAAGACCTGCCGCCCCACGACGACGCTGCTGGGCTAGCCGCCACCGGCGCATCGTCCACGGCAGCACGGCGGCAACCCCGCCTGCTACCACGGCAGCAAGACACACGGGAGCAAGCGCCGCGATGCCTGGTGCGACGTGAGCAGAGCCGACCAGCACCGCCCACAGCATTGCCGTCACCAAGGCCAAAGCCGTCACCGCCACCAGGCGGCGGCGCTGAGCCAGTTTGCCGCCAGGCAGCGTCCCACCAAACCCCGTCCCACCAAACCCACCGTGAGAGCGTGCCGCCACCGCCGGCGCCGCACCCGAAGCCACCACCACCGCAATAAGCCACCACGGCGAGGTACCCAGACTCAAAGAACCCGTCACCATCACCCCCACACCAACGCCAATCCCACCCCCCACCACGGCGACGCTGACCGACTCGACAGCAACCAGGCGGGCAAGGCGCCACCGTGAGGCCCCCCGGCGCATGGCCAGTCCCACCACCTGATACCGACGGCGTGCCAGCGCCTGCGCTGCCAGCACCAGCGCGCCCACCGCGCACGCCTGAACACCGGCAAGCATCACCATCGCCTGCGACTGCGCGGCACGCGTGCGCTCCAACGCCGCATCCACCACCCGGTCCATCGTGGTCGTCACACGCGGTACCTGTCCGAACACGCTGAACGCATCACGACCAGACGACAACCCCCGCACCGCGGCCGCCACGTGGCTCGCGCCGGCCACACTCACCGCCTGGGGCTGCGGGGCGAACACAAATGATCGGCTCAGCGCGTTTGAACCCAGCGCGTAAAGCGCATACGGCAAGGATTGGGCGCTCAAAAGCGCGGTGACCTCGGTGCGTGCAGCAGAACCACCCACACGCTGCGGTTGCAGCACCTTCGGCACCTGCTGCCACGCCGGGGCCTGAGCATCGACAGGCGCGAAGATGCCAGACACACGAACGCGCACCCCCTCATCAAGGACCCGCTCATCGCCCACCTGCACACCCCAGACGCGCGCGACGGGGACACTCAGAGCTATCTCAGTGACCGGCGCGGCACCATCGCCGAGTTCGTCACCGCTGGGGCCCGCCCCTGGCTCGGCGCCCGCTACCCAGGTCACCTCGAGCGCACTGTCGCCCTCCACAAACGCCAACTGCACGAGCAACGGCGCATTGTCCACGAGCCCTGCGCTGAGCGGCCGTGACATCACCACCGTCTGTGGTGCGCCCAATACCGCCGCAAGGTCATCCGGCACCTGCTGCGCCACCCGTTGGCGCACATCAGCCGTCGCCCCGGCAATGTCAGGCGCCAGTTCACGGGCGTGGGTCGAGTCATCGTCAAATGGAAATGTCACCACCAGGTCCGCTCGCCGGCCCGCATCGGTGAGGGCCGAGGCAATCTCGCGGCGTGCGGCATCATCCACCTGGTGCGGGATGACCACGCCCGCACCCGAGCCGACGGCAACAACGAGCGCCACCGCAGCATTCATGCCCAGATGAGCATGGACGTGCCTGAACCAGGCCGGGGCACTCACACGTCACCGCCAGTACGCAAAGTCTGCGCCACTGCGTGCCGCGTCATAGAGCGCACACTAGGCACGCTCACGCACACGGCCGCCGCAGCACCCGCCGCAACAACCACCAGGACCACCCACCACGGCCACACCCCACCAAACACCACATGAGCAGCTGGGTTGGGGCTCGCGCCGCCCGGTGCAACCATCATGACCGGAGCCAGCAGCCAGGCGGCAACACCCCCCGCAACAGTTCCCAACAATGCTGCGACACTCACCACGAGCGCATGCTGGCTCAGTTCCATCGCCGACGCTGCACGCCGTGACATTCCCACACCCCTCAGCCGGGCCACCACCACGGCCCGGGACCGGGCGTGAGACTGGGCTCGCACCGCTGCACCGGCAACGCTTAACAAGACCGCCGCACCCGCGGCAATCCACAGTGACAACCAGGCGGCAGTACGCAGGGGGCCGTGGGTGGCGTCGTCACGAGCCTGCGTCACGGTTGTCACCGGACCAAACGCGGCGAGCGAATCAGTTGTGCCGCCGCATTCCAGGGACACCCACCAGGCGTCGGTCACGCGGGCGCTCACCCCACGCGAGGCGAGGGAGCGCCACACGGTACCGATATCGGCCAGCATGGCTGGCTCGTGGGGATGCGACGGGATAGCAGGCACAACGGCGACGATCTGCACGGTGAGCGGCACAGCCTGCACCTGAAGTTGAAGAGTGTCTGCCACCTGCACCCCCAGCGAGTCCGCCAAGCTCTGCGCCATCACCACCGGGATGCTCGCGGGTTGTTCGCGCACCATAGCGACCAGCGTGGTGGGAGCCCAGACCAACTCGTCGTCCCTACTAGCCAGGTCAATGTGCAAGGTGTCGCCAGTGGATGCGGCTAACGCGCGCAACGTCCCCCTCGACCCCGGTGTCGTAATGAACCAGGGCTGAGGGGAATGGCCGGTCGCTGCCGCTGAGCCTTCAATGTGCGGGGTAATCGTTAGCGAACCCAGCAAGGTTGTCCCGGTCAGCGCGATGTCCAAGTTGGCGGCATCGTCGTCACCCGTGCCGCCCACCACCGTGACCGTGAATCCCACGATGGTCCAGGGATCGGCATCCGGCGTCGCGTCCGGTACGTCAAGCACCACGGTGTGCGCGACGCCATCAAGTGGCACCTTTGCTGTGGTAGACACCCCCTGGTCACCGTGACCGGCGTCCACCAACGCGGACACGTACCCCCATACCGGGAACGACGCCTGATCAAACCCACCCTGAACACTCACCGTGAGCGCACCGCCAGCTACCGGCAATCCCGTCTCCGTGGCGCCGTTGGCCGTAGCGAGATCCCTCAGCTCAGTAGGGGGCACCGTGGATGACAGGAGGACGGGTGCCGCTGCCGCATCAATGCCAATGAGCCGGGTGGGCGTTGCCCGCGAACCCAGCGATACCGGTTGGTCCATCACCGCACTGACGGCTGGGCACGACGCCCGCGCCAGCGACGCCCCTGCCCCCACTGGTAGTTCAGCGGCAACCACCGCGTCGGCACCAACGGCAATTGTTGCCTGTTCATTGGCAGACGCCGTCCAGGTGGATACCGTGACCAGACAAAGCACGACGGACGCGGCACACAAACTGAATGCAAATGCGCCGCGCGAGGCACTACCACGCGCCAGCGACCATCCCGCGAGTGCCGCGACGACGCCACGCGAACCACGCGCCACGCGCTCACTCACCCTGGCCACCAGTGGCATCACCCGCAACACCACTGCCGCAGCCGCGAGCACGGCCAACACGGGTGCGAGAACGGCCACCACGTCAACGTTCGTGGTCGCCTCACCGCCACTGGCCTGATGCCAACCAGCAACCACCGCCAAGAGCACCACAGCAACATCAACGCCGGCACGCCCCGCAGCACCCACGCTGCGACGTTGGGCGCCACCCGAGGCAAGCGCCGCTACAGCCACCAACGTCACGGCCGGAACCGCCGCGCCCACCACCACCGCCACCACGCCCGCGGCTGTGAACGGCACCGCCTCCACGGGCAGCGGCCACGCTTGCCGTGTCAGCGGTAGCCGTAGCAGCGCCGCATACACACCGATTGCCAGCGCTGTGCCCACCACGGCCGCCATCGCCGCGAGGAGCGCAGCCTCCTTGGCGGCCCGTGCCGCCAACTGTCCAGCCGAGGCGCCCCGCGTGCGCCACAGTGCCGTCTCGCTGTCACGGCGCGACACCAGCGCCCCACCGGCCAACGCGAGCACCGTCACCGCTAACGCCACCGTGATGGCAGACGCCGCCATCACCACGGTGCGGGTCACGGCTAGGTCGCGTTTCGCGTCAGCCACAAACTGAGGCGCACCCGAGTGGACCACCACCGACCGCACATCGTCACCCACATCACGACTGAGCTGTCCACTCACCGATGAAACTCGCTGCGCGAAGGAGACCACATCAATGCCCCCCGACCAGTCCGGGTTGGCGCTCACGGAAACACGTGCAGCGGCCACGGCAGGCTCAGCTGTGGGACCGGCCTCGCCGCTGACCAGCACACCACGCGCGGTCAACAATGGGCCATAGGTGTCCATCCACCCTCGGTCGGTGGCAGCCCCCGCCCCCTGAAGAAGGTCCCGCTGCCACACCGGACCGGTGAGCTCGACAACGCCAACCACCGTCACAGTGAGTGCCGGAACCTGGTCCTGGCCCTGATGAGGCGTGGTGGCGTACAGGTCCACCCGGTCACCCAGCCCCAGGTTCAGCGCCGCTGCGGTGGGCGAGGGGATGGCAACCTCAATCGCACCGCCGGGGGCGATGCCGCCGGGCGCACTAGGCAGACGTCCCTCAACGAGGTGCACGTGCGTGTCGAGATCGTCCACATCCAGCACATATGCGCCCCGCGGCTGGGGGGCCATCAGCGGGTAGATCGGTGACTGTGCCCACACCGACACGTCAGAAGGAACATCACCCATGGCGCGCTCAATAACTGCGGTTGCGGTGGAAGCGAGCGTGCGTGAGGCCGCATCGTCGGCCACCGATACGGTGACGGAAACGAGGTCAACAACGGCCCCGCCGTGACGTGGCGAGTCGGCCTGAGCCGCCGCCGCCATCAGTGCCCGGGCATTGCCGTCGTCCACCAGGGACCACACCACCCCCACCGCCATCCCCGACACCGCCAGGGTCAACGTGAGCGTGGTGAGTAGGCCCCATTGAGCACGCGCGCGTGCCAGCACTGACGAACGGGCTGCAAACCTAGACATCGACGAGGTGGCCGTCCTGGATTCGCACCGTCCGGTCCGCGAGCGCAACCATCACCGGATCATGGGTGGACAACACGGCCGTCATTCCTTCGGCCTCCACCACCGCACGGATCAATGCCATCACCGCCAGCCCCGTCTCGGTATCGAGCTGGCCGGTCGGCTCGTCCGCAATGAGCAGCCGGGGTGAGGCTGCCAGCGCACGCGCGATCGCCACTCGTTGCATTTGTCCACCCGACATTTCCGTGGGGCGGTGACGCGCGTGGCCATCCAGACCCACGAGCTCCAACAATGAGGCGATGCGATGCTCCCGCTGAACCGGGTCCCACTGCTTGAGCCGTAGCGGTAGTCCCACGTTTTCCGCAGCCGTGAGTTCATCAACGAGCCCAAAGCTTTGGAAGATGAACGCTACGGTGTCGCGTCGCAGTGCACTTAGGCCCTCCTCGTCCAGCGCCGACAGATCCTGCCCCGCCACGTGAACGTGACCTGCATCCGGCCGTTCCAGCCCACCCATGATGTTCAACAGCGTCGTCTTGCCGGAGCCGGACCGTCCCACCAGCGCCACCAGTTCGCCCGGCGCCGCGCTGAGGTCCACCCCCGCCAGTGCGTGCACCGCCGCCGGACCGGAGCCAAAGGTTTTGTGCACGCCCGTGAGCCGCACCACGTCTGCTGCGGTCATGACTGGTCCTGCCCGTCCGAGCTAGGGCGTGGTGGCAGCGCGTCCGGCCACAACTCCACGCGGTTGTGCTCCAACGTCAGGCGTACGCGGCGCGTCAGCCCCAGCGCCTCCCGATACTCGCGGGGAACCTGAATGCGGCCAGCCTTGTCCATCACTGCAAACTCCTGGACGACGCTGTGGGCATGGATATCTCCCGTTCGCCCCAGGTGCCCGTCCGGGTGCCTACCGGTGCTTCCCGCCGGGCCTCGCACCATCTCAGAACTCGTGCGACCATCCCGAATCGCTACGGTGCGCGTCACCCGTTCGCTGACGGCCGGGTCGTGGGTTACCACCACCACCGTGACGCCATCGGCAGTGCTGAGGTCGCGCAGCACGGCGAAAATCTCGTCCGAGGTGGCAGTGTCGAGCTCACCCGTGGGTTCGTCTGCCAGCAGCACACGCGGCCCATTGGCCATGGCGGTGGCAATTGCGACGCGCTGCTGCTGACCGCCCGACATCTGCCCCGGAAGCCGCTGCGCCAGGTCTGCCACGCCCACACGCTCCAACAAGTCCATTGCGGCCGTGTGCGCCCGTTTGCCACGCACACCTGCACATGACATGGGCATCGTCACGTTCTGAACGGCGCTGAGGTACGGCACCACGTTGCGGGCAGTCTGCTGAAAGATTGCCCCCACCACCTCACGCCGGTATGCAACACGTTCACTACGTGTCAGGGCCGTCACATCGCGGCCAGCCACACGCACCTGGCCTGCGGACGGCTGATCCGACCCCGCCAAAATCGCCAGCAGCGTGGACTTTCCCGCACCCGATGGCCCCACCACCGCGATCATTTCGCCCGCATCGACCGCCAGATCCAACCCTTGCAGCGCCTGAACTTCGAGCTGACCGTGGCGGTGAATACGCACCACACTTTCGCACCAAATGGCCACGTCCGAACTCGAGGATCGCTGCGGTGCGCTCATGGGACTCCCTTGCCGGACAGCATCGTTCGCGGGGGGCTTTCTAGCGAGGCTATCGGACAATCAGGACGATCGGGGACGCAGGGCGAGGATCATCGCCTCCATCGCCAACAGAGGCTGGACGTTGGCAGCGAGCCTGTCTCGCGCCAAAGCCAAGGCGTCTAGGCAGCGCATGGTGTCCGCCAGTGAAGTGCGCGTGGCAAGTTCACGGGCGCGTCCCTCGTGCGTCAGGTTCAGCGGGCGCACCTGCGCTCCCAGCTGAATTGCCGCCACGTCCCGATAGAAGGACATCAGATCCGTAACCGCCCGGTCGAACACGTCCCGCTTCAGTCGCGTCGCCCGACGCTTCTGCTCCTCTTCTAGCTCCCGCACCTGTGCACGGAGCGCCGGTGGGATCGTTCCCGTCCCCGCGCCCAGCACCGTCAACAACTGCGCACGCTCGGCCGCGTCACGTTCGGCGGTGGCGGCAGCGGCATCGTCCTCAGCAACCTGCACCAGGTCTGCAGCAGCCAAGACGGCATCACCCACGCCACGAACCTCCGTGGCCAAGGCAACCACCTGGTCGCGCCGCGCCCGGGCCTGAGGGTCACGCGCCAAGCGCCGAGCAATACCAATGTGGCTTTGTGCGGCCAGTGCAGCCTCCAGCGCTAAGTCCGCCTCCACACCATCACGTTCCACCAACAACTGCGCCACCACCTCGGGTGCCGGAGTACGCAGCGACACGATGCGGCAGCGCGAACGGATGGTGATCGCAACATCATGCGCATGGGGCGCACACAACACCCACACCGTGCGGGCAGGCGGCTCCTCAATGGCCTTCAGCAGCACATTCGAGGTGCGTTCCGTCATGCGGTCCGCATCCTCAATGATGATGACCCGCCAGCGGCCCTGGCTAGGCGCCCGCTGCGCCAATGCCGCCAGATCGCGCACCTCGTCAATACCGATGGTGACCTTCTGGGTGGCAACCACCCGCACGTCAGCGTGTGCGGCACTCACCGCAGTGGTGCAGGCATGGCACACGCCGCACCCGCCTTGATCGCACTGCAACGCTGCCGCAAAGGCCCGCGCGGCATACGAGCGACCCGAACCGGGCGGACCGGTAATGAGCCACGCATGAGTCATGGCATCCCGGCTGGCGGCTGCCGCTTGCAACGGCTCAATTTGGCGCTCCTGGCCAACCACCTGGTCCCACACGGCGCCCGGCACACTCATCGCTGCACCCCACACCGGCGCATGGCGTCGCCAACGGCGGCGCGCACCTCGGCTTCCACCTCGCCAACCGAACGTGCCGCATTGATCACGGCGTAACGCTCCGGGTCAGCCGCAGCACGCTCGACAAACCCCGCCCTGATGTGTGCTGCATGCGCCACCGTTTCGCGCTCCACGCGGTCCAAATCCCGCTCCAGGCGCTGATGGATGGGCTCCATGTCCAGCACGATGGTCAGGTCAGGCACGGCGCCCTCGGTTGCCCAGTGGGAAATCTGCGCCACCATATCGCCTAGCTGACGCGCACCCCCCTGATACACCACGGACGAATCGATGTAGCGGTCCTGAACCACGACCGCCCCCCGCTCAAGTGCCGGCCGCACCAGGGTGGCCACGTGGTGGGCACGATCAGCCGCATACAGCAGCGCCTCCGCCCGGGGCGCCACATGGTCGCCATGCATGACCGCCTCACGCAATTGGCGTCCCAACGGCGTCCCCCCCGGCTCGCGCGTGGCAATCACCTCGCGCCCTGGGGTGGCGCGCAACCACGTCACCAGCAGGTCGATCTGCGTGGTCTTGCCCACGCCGTCGCCGCCTTCAAAGACCACCCAGAAGCCGCGCATGCGCTCAACCTACCGGCAGCCACCGACACCGGTCATACCGTGCACAGCCCGATAACAGGCCGCGTCACCTTGGCTCACGCCCACTCGCCTACTTCTCGTTCGGATACACCACGCCGATGCGCTCGCGCACACCGTCAAGGAGTTGCATCACGTCACGCGTGTCCTGCCACGACATCACCGGGCTCTGCGTCAGGCCCTCAGCGATGCACCGCGCGACCTCGGCGGCCTGGAACTGGAAGCCGTTGTCCACCCGGCCATCGAACTCACGCACGACGACGTCGTCACGCACCACTTGCATCGACGTCGGCGTGTAGAACCACCCGTCAATGTGAACGCGGCCCGTGGTGCCCACCACCTGCGCAATGTTCGCGGACTTGCCCACCATGGACGTGTGCAAGGACGCCTGCGCAGTGGGGTAATCCAAAATCATTGCCACTTGGTTATCCACACCAGCCTCAGTGAGTTGACCCACCGCGCTGATCGATGTGGGCATGCCCAAGATGTTGTGGGCAAAGGCCAACGGGTATACGCCCAGGTCAAGTAGCGAGCCACCGGCCAGGTCGGCCCGATACATGCGGGGCACGTGGGTGAGCTGCTGACCGTGGTCAGCCATCACCGCGGTGATCTCGCCAATCTCGCCATCTGCAATGAGACGGCGAAGCTCATACATGTGAGGCAAGTGACGCGTCCACATCGCCTCCATGACAAACACGCCCGCCTTCTGAGCAGCAGCCAAAATCGCCTCAGCCTGGCTGCTGTTTTGGGCGAAGGCCTTCTCCACCAGCACATGCTTGCCGGCCTCAATTGCGGTGATCGCCGGCTCATGATGGTTGTTGTGGGTGGTGGCGACGTAGACCGCGTCAATGTCGTCGCGTGCTACCAGCTGCTCATACGACTGATATGCCTCGCCCGCGTCGTGCGCGGCTACAAAGTCACGCGCACGCTCGATACTCGACGCGGACGCCGCAGCGACCACCTGGGACTGGGTGTAGTCCCGGACAGCATCGGCAAACTTGGCGGCGATTCCCCCGGCGCCGAGGATTCCCCAGCGGATGGCAGGGGCCTGCATAGGATCGGGTGCACTCATGGGCACCACCCTACTCAGGAAGATGCGCGATGCGGCGCCGGTGTGACGCCGCCCACGTCAGCTCTTCTTCTTGGCGGCAGGTTTGCGGGTCGTGGTCTTGCGAGTAGTGGTGCGCCGAGCCGTTTTGGTGGCCGGGCCCTTAGCGCGCTTGTCAGCCAACAGCTCCACGGCACGCTCGGGCGTGAGCGATTCCACGGTCTCACCACGCGGGATCGTCACGTTGGTCGTGCCATCGGTGATGTAGTCGCCAAAGCGACCCGACTTGGCCACAATCGGCTTCTCGGAGACCGGATCCACACCGTACTCACGTAGCGGCGGCGCGGCTTGGCGCCCCCGGCCACGCTTCGGTTCGGCATAGATCGCCAGCGCCTCATCCAGCGAGATATCGAGCAACCGATCTTCGCTGTCCAGCGTGCGTGAGTCGGTGCCCTTCTTCAAATACGGGCCGTACCGTCCGTTCTGCGCGGTGATTTCCTCACCCGTCGCTGGGTCCACCCCCACCACGCGCGGCAACGACATCAACCGCAACGCATCCTCAACGGTCACCGTCTCCAACTGCATCGACTTAAACAACGACGCCGTGCGCGGCTTCACCTTTGAACCATCCGGGACGACTTCCGTCACGTACGGACCAAACCGTCCCGCCTTTGCCACGATCACGAGGCCTGACTGTGGGTGCGTACCCAGCTCACGTTCATCGCCGCCTTGCGATGCAAACAGTTCCTCCGCCTTGGCTACGGTCAGTTCGTCCGGAGCCAGATCCTCTGGGACGGAGGCCCGCTGCGTCTGACCATCCCGCTCGCGCTCGATGTAGGGGCCGTAACGTCCCACCCGTAGCGAAATGTCCTCCCCCACAGGGAACGTGTTGACCGCCCGGGCGTCAATATCGCCCAGGTTCTCCACCAGACGCTTCAACCCTTCGGCACGCCCGCTGGTGTTACCTTCCACGCCAAAGTAGAACCGTGCCAGCCAGTCCGCCCGGTCCACCTGGCCGGAGGCAATTCGGTCCAGGTCCTCTTCCATGTCCGCGGTGAAGTCGTAGTCAATGAGCCAGTCAAAGTGCTGCTCCATCAAACCCACAATGGAGAAGGCAATCCACGTGGGGATGAGCGTCTGGTTCGCCACGCGCACATAGCCGCGCGCCACAATCAAATCCACCGTCGAGGCATACGTCGACGGGCGCCCAAACTTGCGGTCCTCCAACTCCTTAATCATGGAGCCTTGCGTGAACCGTGGCGGCGGGGAAGTCGCGTGAGTGAGCGGCGCCAGGTCGCTGGCGCTCACCGTGTTGCCTGCCTGAAGCTGGGGAAGGCGGTTGTCCTTATCCCCCGAGACCTTCGCGTCGTCGTCCTCGTAGCGGTCCTTCTCGCGCGTTTCCTCATACGCGGCCAGGAAGCCAGGGAAGGTGATGATAGTGCCGGAGGCGGAGAACTCCACCGCGTGCCCGTTGGCGGATTTCGCTGCAATCCGCACGGTGGAGGTTGTGCCAGTCGCATCGGCCATTTGCGACGCGACCGTGCGCTTCCAGATCAGTTCATACATGCGGAACTCGTCACCACGCAGTTCCGCGCGCACCGAATCGGGAGTACGGAAGGTGTCACCGGCCGGCCGGATTGCCTCGTGCGCTTCCTGCGCATTGGAGTCCGTGCTCGCGTACACGCGGGCGGACGCCGGCACCGAGTCATCGCCATACAGGGCCATTGCCTGCTTGCGAGCGGCCCGCACGGCCTGGCCTGACAGCGTCGGCGAGTCCGTACGCATATAGGTAATGAAGCCGCGCTCGTACAGCCCCTGCGCCACTCGCATCGCGTCACGCGCACCCAAGCGCAACTTGCGCGACGACTCCTGAATGAGGGTGGAGGTGATGAACGGCGCTGCGGGACGACGCGTGTACGGCTTGGAGTCCACACTGGCGACCGTGAACGACGCGTCGGCCAGGCCCGATGCCAACGCGCCTGCGGCACCGGCGCTGAGGTGAACAACCTTGGCCGCGTCGGCCGACAAGGTGCCGCGATCGTCAAAGTCCTTGCCGGTGGCCACCCGCTTGCCGTCCACCTGGGTGAGGCGAGCGGTGAACGCACGACCAGCGTCGGCGCCCCCCTGCGCGGTGAACGTGGCCGTCAAATCCCAATATTCAGCCGCCTGGAAGGACATCCGCTCGCGCTCACGGTCCACCACCAAGCGCAACGCAATGGACTGCACGCGCCCAGCCGACAGGCCCGAGGCGACTTTGCGCCACAACACCGGCGAAACTTCGTAGCCATACAAGCGGTCCAGTACCCGGCGGGCCTCCTGCGCCTCCACCAGCTCCATGTCCACGTCCCGCGGTGACTGCAACGCCCGCTCGATGCCCTCACGCGTGATCTCGTGGAAGGCCAAACGCTTGACCGGAACAGTGGGCTTGAGCACCTCAAGCAGGTGCCACGCGATTGCCTCACCCTCGCGGTCCTCATCGGTTGCCAGGTAGAGCTCCTCGGCGCTCTTCAGGCGAGCCTTGAGGTCCGCGACAACCTTCTTCTTCTCCGGGCTGACCACGTAATACGGTTCGAAGCCGTTATCCACATCCACCGCGAACTTGCCAATGGACCCGTCACGCTTGCCCGCCGGAAGTTCACTGGGCTGGGGCAGGTCACGGATGTGGCCGATGGATGACACCACGTCATAGTCGGCACCCAGATAGCCGCCAATGGTGCGCGACTTTGTTGGCGACTCGACGATGACGAGCTTGCGAGGCATAAACACCTTAATTCGTGTCAGGTTCTGCGGGGCGGAACGGTCACAGAATACATACGGTCTATGACGCTACCGGCTTGAGAGGCGCAGTGGCACCGCTAGCACGGGGGTGTGGACGGCGACCTCCGACCTGACATCATGGCACGGTGACCTTGCCCGCGGACATCCTCAGCCCCAACCTCACCACCGCCGTCTTGACCGCGATGAAGGCAGCAACCGATGCGGAAGTGATGCCCCGCTGGCGAGCATTGACGCAGGACGAGGTGCGCACCAAGAGCGCCGAATGGGACCTGGTCACAGACGCGGATGTGGAGGCGGAGCGACGTCTCACCGTCGCCTTGCGCGACCTCGTGGACGTGCCGGTGGTGGGCGAAGAAGCGACGGCCGCCTCCCCCGAGCTGCTCGATTTGGTGGGCAGCGGCGGCCCCGTGTGGATCGTCGATCCGGTGGACGGAACCCGCAACTTTGTGGCCGGAAGCGAGGTCTTTGGCTGCATGGTCGCGCTGGTGGACGGCGGGCGCACGGTGGGCGGATGGATCACGCACCCCGCCGTGGGCCGCAGCATGCATGCCGTGCGTGGTGGAGGCGCCTATGTGGACGGACGTCCCGTTACGGCGGACGCCCCGGCACACCCACGGCACCTGCGCGGATCGTTGGGCTCGGCATTAGTGGCCCGCGAGGATCACCCCACCTTGCAGCGTGCCGTGCAGTTGGGGCCCGTGCGACCGGTACGGATGTGCGCCGCGTGGGACTACGCCGACGCCGTGACCGGCGCAACCGACTACGTGACCTTTTCGTTGACGATGCCATGGGATCACGCGCCGGGGGCCCTCATCTGCCAGGAGGCTGGGCTCGTCTCGCGCCGACTCTCTGGTGCCGAATACCTCCCCGGCGATGGAGGTAGCGGCATTCTCACCGCACATCCCAGCATCTGGCAGGTAGTCGCGGACGTGCTCAATAGTCCCGAACCTTCCGGAGCCTGAGCCAGCTCAGACAGATGGTCGCGTGCCCTCGCGGTACAGCAAACCGTCCATCACCAACTCCCGCACCGCGAGCGCCAACCCGGACCTCATCTGCTCCACCGGCACCTCAAGCAACGCCGCCAACGCTGCCGCAATTTGAGCCCCCGTCAACTCACCGTCCGAGGCACCCACAAATCCTGCCAGCGCGGTGTCCGCCTTAATACTGCGGCCCAACGCGCCACCTTGGCGCAGCAACACATGCTGCGGATGCTCCTGACCCGGGCGTCCATAGGACTCCTGCGTCACGTCCGAGGCAACGTGCCAACGCTGCGCCAATACTGCGTCGTCGTCATGACGAGCCAGCCAGTCGTGCGCATCAAGCGCGGCGCCCAGATGCGGACCCAGCGGCGTGGGCAGCATGCCGGCGTGTTCCTCCAGCCGCCGTAGCGTTGGCCCGGAGCCGCTGCGGCGAAGCAACACCATGCCAAAGCCCACGGCCGATACGCCACGGGAGTCAAAGTCGTCCAAATACGCGGCGTACGCCGCCTCGAATCCTGCGCGATCCCGCTGCGGCGTCACGCCCGCGTCACGCAACCACGTCTCCGCATACTCCGCCGTGTCCAGCACATCACGCTGAATAATCCACGCATCCAGGTGGTGGCCTGCGGCCGCCGCGGCCGCGAGCCACTGCTCAAGCCGATGGGTCCATCCGTCACCGTGGCGAATCTCCCAGTTACCCAGCATCTGCGCCGTACCACCGACCGTGAGCACGGCGCCCAGCGTGGTGATGAGGGTGGCGACGATGCCATCGCCGCCAAGCCCGCCATCGCGGTACTCGAAGTGCGGCGCATTGGCGGGACTAATCACGAACGGCGGGTTCGACACCACCAGGTCAAACTGTTCCCCAGCGACCGGCTCCAGCAACGATCCCTGCCGCAACTGCCACGGGGCACGCGGCTGATTGAGGTCGCGGTTGAAGGCCGCAAAACCCAGTGCCCGCGTCGAAATGTCCGTCGCCACAACCTCACGTGCGTGCGTGGATGCGTGCAGCGCTTGAATCCCCGATCCCGTCCCCAGGTCAAGCACGCGCCCCACCGGGCGGCGAATGGTGGCCGATGCCAAGGTGGTGCTCGCGCCACCAATTCCCAACACGTGGTCGTCGGCCAACTGCCGTCCCGTCACCGCCTCCGACACGTCCGACGCCACCCACCAGGTGTGCTCGACGGCACCATCTGCGGCCGCATAGGGACGCACATCAACCAGGGAACGCACGGCATCGTCCGCACCCTCACCGGCAGCCTCAATCAAGCCCACGCGCTGCGCGCCCACGACCCCTACCGCACGCAAGGCCGCGTCGGCCTGCGCACGGGTCACCGTGTCACCCAACATCAACAACCGGGTAAGCACCGCAATGGGCTCGTCACCAGCCGCACGCGCCTGACGCAGTGCTGGGAGGATCTGTTCGCGCGTGAGCGCCGCCGTCGCGCGCTCGCCCAGTACGGAGGCAACCGCGTCGACCGTCCAGTCGGCCAGGTCAGCGCGTAGTGCGGTCGCTTCAGCCAGCGTCAGTGGCGACGGCGTGGGGCGCTCAGATGTGGCGGTGGTGGACACGGTTCCAGGCTAACGGGCGCCGTGTCCACCCCGCCGATCACGCGACGTTACGACGCGACCGGAACGCCGTCGGCCTCGTCTTGACGCGCAGCGGGCTGCTCGTCCGCCTCATCCGCTGCAGAACCCAGCCCTGCCGCATGCGAGCGCGCCGACGCTCGCGCCACCGCAAACACGGCCACCGCCGCAGCCGCCACCGCAATGCCCCAGCGCGCCCACGGGTTTGCGCTGTCGCCGTACGACAATGCCACCACGGCAGGAGCAATCAATACCGCTACTAGGTTCATCACCTTAATGAGCGGGTTGATGGCCGGCCCCGCGGTGTCCTTAAACGGGTCACCGATCGTGTCACCAATGACGGTCGCCTCATGGGCAGGCGAGTTCTTGCCGCCGTAGTGGCCGTCTTCAAGGATCTTCTTGGCGTTATCCCATGACCCGCCCGAGTTGGCCAAGAACACGGCCATCAGCACGCCCGTGCCAATCGCACCAGCCAAGAATCCTGCCAGCGCACCCACACCCAGCGCGAAGCCCACAAACACTGGAGCCATCGCGGCCAACAGACCCGGGGTAGCCAGCTCACGCAACGAATCGCGCGTGCAGATGTCCACCACCCGGCCATATTCAGGGCGCTGCTTGCCGGTCATAATCCCGGGCATCTCCCGGAACTGGCGACGCACCTCGAACACAATCGCACCGGCCGCACGCGTAACAGCGTCAATGGCCAGGCCCGAGAACAAGAACACGGTCGCACCGCCCAAGATCACACCCACCAACGTCAGCGGGTTAATGACCTCATAGCTGAAGTCCGCCACCGCGTTGGATGCGCTCGCGAGCGCCTCATTCACCGCATCGGAGTAGGAGCCATACAGAGCGGTCGCCGCAAGCACGGCCGTTGCAATCGCAATGCCCTTGGTAATGGCCTTGGTGGTGTTGCCCACCGCGTCCAGGTCCGTGAGGGTCTTCGCAGCGTCCTCATCCACCTCGCCTGACATCTCGGCAATGCCCTGCGCGTTGTCACTGACCGGACCGAAAGTATCCATTGCCACAATCACGCCCACCGTGGTCAACAGGCCGCAGCCTGCCAATGCCACCAGGAACAGCGCCAGCGGCAGGGAACTACCCGCCACAAAGAACAGCACCACAATCGCACCGGCGATCACGGTGGCCGTGTAGACCGCAGACTCCAGACCCACGCCAATGCCGGACAGCACCACTGTGGCGGGCCCCGTCAGGGAGGTGCGCGCCACACGCTGGGTGGGCTTGGTGGCGGTGTCCGTGAAGTAGCCCGTCAGCCACAAGATCAAACCCGCCAGGCCGATTCCCACCACCACGGCAATGGTTGCCACCAGGCGCGGGTCGCGGTCAATATCGGCCAACGAGGAGCCGTTGAAGTCGGCAAACGAGCTGGGCAGGTATACCCAGGCCGCCATGGCCGACAGCACCGCGCCCAACCCCGCGGAGATGTAAAAGCCACGGTTGATGGCCTTCAAGCCGGGCTCATTACCTCGCACCCGCGTAATGAATACGCCCAGCGCGGCAGTGAAGGCACCCATTGCCGTGACCAGCAGCGGGAATACCAGGCCCTCCTCACCAAAGGCAACCTTGCCCAGAATCAGCGCCGCCACCAAGGTCACGGCATAGGACTCAAACAGGTCGGCCGCCATCCCAGCACAGTCGCCCACGTTGTCCCCCACGTTGTCGGCAATCGTGGCGGCGTTACGCGGGTCATCTTCCGGAATGTGGTTCTCTACTTTTCCGACCAAGTCCGCACCCACGTCGGCCGCCTTGGTGAAGATACCGCCGCCCACGCGCATGAACATCGCCAGCAGGGCCGCACCAAATCCAAATCCCTCCAGCACCGCCGGAGCGTTGTCACGGAAGATGAACACCACTGCTGCGGCACCGGCCAGACCCTGACCAACCACACCCATTCCCACCGCACCACCGGTACGGAACGCAATCCGTGCGCCCTTAGCCCGACCATCCGCCTCGGTGGCCGCATTAGCCACGCGCACGTTGGCGCGCACCGCAAGCCACATCCCCATGTAGCCAATCGATGCGGAACAAAATGCCCCCACCAGGAAGAACACCGAGCGGCCAATGCGCACACCCGTATCACCAGGCAGCAGGAACAGCAGCCCAAAGACCACCGCTGCAAAAACAATCAGCGTTCGCATTTGGCGGTTCAGGTACGCGGAGGCACCCTCTTGCACCGCATGGGCAATTTCACGCATTCGCGACGTGCCGTCCGAAGCACGCAGCACCTGTTGGCGCAGCGTCCACGACAAGAGCAGTGCGGCCGCAGCCACCACTCCAATAACGACAACAATGACCACACTTGGGGTACCAAGCGACAGGCCGGGGACAGGGGCCATGTGCATTCGTCCTCCTTGACGAGTGCGGCGCGCTCCATTGCGCACCACGCAATACTCCGCGAGTCTAAAGGACGCCTTGGCATCCGTCTTGACCCAACGATTTGCAGGCGCTGGGCGTCCACACCATGAACCACGACCCGGAGGACCCATGGCCGAATGGCTTGAGGAGATGGAACGCCTGGTACGCGAACGCGAGAAGGCATTGCTCGGCTATGCGTTCGTGGTGTGTGGCGACTCATCACTTGCCCAAGACCTCGTCCAGGACGCCCTGGTCAAGACCTTTTCCCGTCCCCGTGCAGGATTGGGAGCCGCGAAGGCCGAGGCATACGTGCGGCGGGCTATCGCCACACTGTATGTGGATCGCTACCGCCGTCAGGTGCGGTGGCAACGGGTCCAACACCTATTCCGCCCACCCGTTGACGTTGAGTCGACGACGCCATTTTCGGACCTGTCGGCAGATGTCGCTACCGCACTGGCCGACCTGGCGCCGCGCGTGCGGGCCTGCGTGGTGCTGCGGTACTTCGACGACCTGACGGTACCGGACATTGCCGCACAGCTCGGACTAGCGCCCGGCTCCGTCAAACGCTACTTATCCGACGGACTACGGGCACTCGAGCTTCGCCTGGGGGCGCTTGACGACGCCGACCATGCGCTCGCTGGGGAGGTCACCGCCACCGGCCACGAGGGGAGGGCCCGATGACAAAGCTGGCAGATATCTTGCGGGCTTTGGCCGAGCGCGCGCCCGTGGATGACGCTTCCGTCACCGCCACGCTGGCCGCACGCCGCATCAAGCGTGGAAGGCGTGCGCGTATCGCTGCAAACACGACGGCAGCATTGGGCGTGGCCGCCGTCATCGCACTGGCGGTGATACATCCCGATGCTGTGGCAGGAGTGGCAGCCCTGGGTGACCACGGCTCGGCGCAGGACAGCTCCGCCGACCGCTACCCGGCCATGGCCGACTCCGGCGCGTCGGCGGCACTAGGTCCGCAGGCGGTCTGTGGAACGCCCCTGTCAGCCGGGCCTGACCCGACCACGTGGACAGTGCCAAGCGACCAGACGATTCCCGGGGCGACGGTCCCTGGGCTGACACTCAATTCGCCCACCCCGGGTGCCGACCCCGGAGCAGTACTGACACTGGAAGTGGCGTCAACCGGGTCGCCTGACGTGGCCGGGCAGTGGGAGGGCGATGTCACGGCCTGGGTGATGTGGAACGGGTACGTGGTCGCCACAACACAGGGCAACCCCTGGGCGGACACTGACGCCGGCACGATCTCCCTTGCGCTCGTCAACTGCTGGGACGGTGCCGCGCTACCCGCAGGCAACTACGACGTCCTGGTGACGGGCCACTATGCGCATAGCGACTCTGACGTCACTGATCCGGCACCAGTCGAACCAGCAGCGATCGGTTCGGGGATACTCGCGCCTGCCGTGGTCGGATCGGCTTCCGACTCTGCTACTCGTAGCGAGTCCGAACCTGCGCCTGCAGCGACCGTCGTCTACGTCGTGTCCAACCCCATCGAACTGGTCATTAGCGGCGAAGGGCCAGACGACCCCTTTGCGAACTATCTCCACGACGACCGCGACCCCGGGGGCACTGCCTCCACGGTGTTAAGTCCACAAATGGCGCGCGATTCGTACGCCCGGGGGATCACGAGCGAACCATGGACGATGACACCCGGAACCCAGCGTGTAGTGCTGGGATATGACTCACGAGCAGACGGTCTGTGGACATCGAACACCTATTTTGGATGCTCGTGGACCTCAGACAGTGGGTCACGTTTCCCGGCGGAATCTGCAACATGGCCCATTCTCGAGGTGACCACCGTGCTGCCCCGCCAGATCGAAGTGAGCTACGGGTGGGTGGTTGACGGGAATCCTCGTGTTGATGTCACCGTCACGAATACCAGCTCGACCACCATCGCCAACATCTGGCACGAGCCGGACACCAGTTTGGTGTTGGTCAAGGATGGGGTCGCGGTAGCGGAGGCCTCGCTGGTAAACACCACGGCACCCACAGCAATGGCCGGATTCGCGCCCTTCACATCGTTGGGAAGTCACGAAAACATCTCTGGTACCTACCTCTGGCGCGACATTGTGGGCTGTACCCCTAGCGCAGGTCGCGACGGGATTCAGGCGGGTACCTACACCGTGCTCCACCGGCAAAGCATTGATGTCGACGATTCCGGATACATCGTCAACGCTGCTGCAGAACCGGTGCCCGTTACCGGTGACTGGGGCAACGCATCGTCGGCAGCGTCGTCGTCAAAAGTAGTGACCAGCGCTCCCATGACCCTCGCGCCGGACATGGTCTCGTTTGCCGTGTACACGTCACTGGGAACAATCACCATCACCTAGTAGACGTGGAGCACATCGACACGATCAGACGTTGACCCAGGTGTGAACCACCTCGGTGAGACACCAGACGTGTACACAACGATCTGCCTGTGGCAATACAGGTAGTGACGGATATCGGTGTCGTGTCGGACGGCACAGAACCTCTTGTGAGGACTGGCATCGCGTATCCTTGAAAGCGCCCGGTGGCAACACGGATCCCTCAGCCCGCGTTGCCACCGGGTCTTTGTTTTGTCAGGACGCGTCGCGGGCACGCAGACCCACGAGGTGAGAACGCGTGGACCCGTGGCGACCACGCACCGCTGGCGACGTGCGCCACAACTAGGGGGTGCGTACGCGGGGACCAGCACGCGCGGTCCCGGTGATGTGCGGTGGTAACGCGCGCCGTACCATGGTCACCTCCACCACGATGCTGTGGCCGCTGGCGCGCTTGCACTGCGTCACCACAGCACCATCGACGCTAGCCAGGCCTTGCGCCTGCGCGCATGCCAGCGCAAGCGAGTCCTCAGCCGACGTACCCAATGCGCGCTGCTCGCGGTCCACGTACGCCGCCACGAGCGCAGAGCGGTCGGCAATGCCCTGCACGCGCGTATGGTCCGCCAGCACAGCTCCCGTAGCGGTGAGCGCAATCCCCACCGTGACGCACACTCCAACAAGTGCGGCAACCACAGGCGTCACCGATCCGCCATCGGATACAGGCATCATCACTGGTCACGGGTCGAGGCGCATCGCACGACGTCCGGCCATGGTGCACGGTGTGCCGTGACGCATGCCGTAGCGAAGCCGTTCGCATGGACAATCACGACGGGGCTGCCGCTGACTTGCTCGCCCACGGCGACGGCATCGGCGTGCGAACCTGTCAACGCGACACGAGCCGCCTCGTTCGCACCATGCTGCGCGGCGTCAATACGCAATACCCACGCCCCTGCCGAGACCACAAGCGCCATGACGGTGACAACCAACGGGAGGACGAGTGCGAACTCGACGGTGGCCGACCCAGCATCGGGACGCGGGCGGCTATCCACCACTGAGCGCCCCACCGATAATGTTCGCAATCGCGCTACGCACCTCAGGCGACTTCACCACCGCAATGAGTACGGCGGCAAATGCGGCCGCAGCAACCGTGACCAGCGCATATTCAATGGTTGCCATGCCGTCGTCGTCGTGGCACCACAGGCTGTCCCACATTCGCTTCATGAGTCGTATCCCTCCTCTGTTGTTGATGTGCGGCGGGCGCACGCCCGCCGACGATCTGTTCACTACGGCGCTAAGGCGTGATGGATGCCACCACGGGCATGACGTCACTGAGGACTCCGGAACCAATCGCAACTAGCAACGGCACAATGCCGCTCACAACGAAAGCTGGCAGCAAGCACACCGTCAGCGGCAATGTCAGCCGTACACCCAGTTCGGCAGATGCCGCGACCGCCGCCGCCCGCCCACGCGCCAATTCGGCATCGGCTAACGCCTCAAGCGAGCCCACCGGACTCGCACCCCGCTGCCAGGTGGGCCGCAACGCGCGATCTAGCGCAATGAGGTGGGGCGGGCACAGCGTCCACGCCGTCTCCCACTGCTGCCCCTGGCGCAATGCCTCGGATACGGCGCTCATGGCCGCGGCATCGGATCCTCCCCACGCTGCGGCGGTGGCCGACAGCGCTGCGGTCATATCCAGTCCCGCGCGCAAACACGAGGCCATGAACGCACAGGCACTCACCACGGTGAGGGGTTCGCCGCCGGACGGGAGGCGGACCGGGCGGTGCACACGGGGTTGGCCCTCCATGGGTCGGCCCTCGCGTGGTCGGCCCTCGCGTGGTCGGCCCTCGCGTGAGAGGCGGACCGGACACCTAGTGAGCGCTCGACGGACGTTCACAGGGAACCGCCCCGCTGGGCTTGCTCGGTCAGCACTGCCATCCAGCGCCGTCCTGCCCACGTCAGAAAGCCCGCCACCACCAGCACCATCCACCCCAGGCCCGTGCCCAACAACAGTCCCAGCGTGCGCGGCTCCACCACCACAGCCAGCACCATTCCAGCGCCGGGCAACCACGCCATTACTCGCGCCGACGCCCGTGGTCCCGCAGCCGCCGTCGTTGCCGCGAGCAGAGCCTCCTCACGGGCAGCCTCAACTCGGGAAAGTGAGTCAAGTACTTGTGCAAGGGGAACCCCCGAGGCAGCCGCCAATCGTCCGGCGGCGGCACACTCGTGCGCGAGCCGACGACTCACCCCCGTGCACTGGGCGGCACCGTCAGGGTCAAGGCGCACAGGAATCTCACCCCACTCTTGCCAGGCGTCGTGAGCTGTGAGACCTGCACGCGAGGCGGCGGCAACGGCGGCGAGGCGCTGGGCTCCTGTTGGCGTGGAACTCATGCGACCGCTCGCAGCACGGTCTGCTCGACAGGCTCGGCAGCGTCGACCTGCTCGGCAGGCTCGGAAGGCTCGACAGCGATCACTCGAGACAGCGCATCCCAGCCGGGGCCATGGCGCAGGTCGCCCTGCTCCGACACGCTCACTGCGGTCACGGCCTGCAACTGTTCGCCGACCACCTCAAGTATCGCCAGTGTCGCCACACGCCGTCCTCGCGTACCGCGTTCCAGGTGCACCACCGCGTCAAAGGCCGCCGCTGCGTGCAAGGTAACAGCCCGCTGAGACATTCCCGCCAGGGCGCCAAGGGCAATGAGCCGCGCGGGAACATCGTGTGACGCGTTAGCGTGCATGGTGGTCACAGCTCCGCCATGGCCAGTGTTCAGTGCCAGCATGACTTCACGGATCTCGGCGCCACGACACTCACCCACCACAATCCGGTCTGGCCGCATCCGCAATGCCTCGCGCACCAGTTGGGACAGCCCGATCTCGCCGGCACCGTCGACATTGGCCCGACGTTGCACCAGTCGCACAACGTGCGGATGCGCGGGTTGAGCCTCTCCCGCCTCTTCAATCAGCACAATTCGCTCCAACGGGCTCACTTCACCCAGCAGAGTGGACAGCAGCGTGGTCTTCCCGGTTCCGGTTGCTCCCGTCACCACCACGGAGGCGCGTCGCGCCACCAAGGCCTGTAGCGTCGGGACCAGTGCTTCGTGCACCATCCCGCCGCGGCTCAGCTCTCGCAGGTCCAACGCCACCGACCGCACCCTGCGTAGGGAGATCACCGCATTCGGGTCGGCAATCGGTGCCAGAACGGCGTGGAGCCGGGTTCCATCTGGCAAACGGGCGTCGACAGTGGGGCAGGCGTCATCAAGGCGGCGTCCACTCAACGCCGCCAAGCGCACTGCCAGGGCGCGCACCTCATCGGCGCGGGTCGGCACGATGGCGAGAGGGAGAACGTCCCGAGCAGGCTCCAGCCCGAGGCCACGGTCCAGCCACACCTGCCCAGGCCCGTTGATGAGGACATCCGTTACGGAGGGCACTTCCCACAGCTCGCGTAGCCACTGCGGCATCCAGTCCAATTGAGTCATGCCATGAGCCTGCGTCAGCGGCGTCTGCGGTGCGCATGACGGCTGGCAAATCTGGGGACAACCGCGGACAGCCCGTCCTGTGGACGGCGCCCGACGAGACACCATCCCTGCCCTTCCCCTACCGCCTGTCAGTAGGCGCCGATACGCTGGCCCTATGGCCGTACGCTCCGCCGCATTCTTCGATCTCGACAAGACGATCATCGCCACGTCCTCGTCGGCGGCATTTTCGCGCCCACTGATGAAGGAAGGCCTCTTTACCAGGGCCGACGCTATCCGAGCCGCCTATGCGCACTTCCTGTTCTCCGTCGGCGGGGCCGACGAACGCCAAACCAACCGCCTGCGTGATGCGCTCTCAGAACTTGTCAAAGGGTGGGAACTGTCCAAGGTGACGCAAATCGTCGAAGAAACGGTGCACGACCTCATCGACCCCGTGGTCTACGAAGAAGCCCTCGCTCTGATCCGCCGCCACCAAGCCAACGGACGTGACGTGGTGATCGTGTCCGCCTCCGGTGCTGAGCTGGTCGCACCGATAGCCACTCTCCTGGGTGCCGAACACTGGATTGCATCCGAGATGGACATCAAGGACGGCGTCTACACCGGCGAGATCACCTTCTACGCCTACGGTCCGGCCAAGGCCGACGCGATCAAACGTCTCGCTATGGCACGCGGCTATGACCTCGACGCCAGTTATGCCTACTCCGACTCCATCACCGATACCCCCATGCTCAACGCCGTAGGGCATGGATTTGTGGTCAACCCTGACCGTGCGCTCCGGCAAGCGGCTGCAACCAACGGGTGGGGCGTCCTTCATTTCCGCAAGCCAGTAGGACTGAGGCGCACGACGGCGTCCGGACCAACGATTGCCACCGTCGGCGCCATCGCAGTGGCGGCCACCATCGGCGCCGTGATGATCGCGTCAGCCCGGCGACGGCGTCGGCGCGATCAGTTCTGAGCACTCATCCGCTCTTGCGGCGGAACTGCTGTTGCGTATGGGCTTCTCCGTTGCCATGCAAGTGAGCGCCTGCGCCCGCCTTACCACCGCCAGGCCGGGATGCGTCCGTCGCGCCCACCGCCTTCGCCATCGCTTCTTGTGCGTCACCCTCTGTGACGGCCGCCAGGAACTTCTGGGCGTCTTCGCCACGCAGCATCGTCGCAAGGCGGTCATTGTGGAAGATGTGCACCTCACCGTTGGTGCGCGTGCGGTAGTCGTAACCCTTGGGAGCACTCATACCTCATAGGACCACGCCGGGTCGATCGGCGCAACCGGGCAGGTTTCACTATGTGCTTGAGGACCCGGGACCAACGTCATAGGCTGACCCCATGGTCAATGACGCCCATGTCCCCACCCTGTCCCGTACCCACCACACGCTTGAGAACCTGCATCACGAGTCCCGCAGTTACGCGCCCGACGCGCACTTTGTGGCCCACGCAAATGTCTCTGCCGACGAATATGACCGTGCGAAAGCCGACTCGCGCGCCTACTGGCGGGACGCCGCTACCGCCTTGGCCTGGCATCGTCCATTCACCCAGACCCTTGACTGGTCCGACGCACCCGTCGCCCGCTGGTTTGCCGACGGCACGCTCAACGCCTGCGACAACGCGGTAGACCGTCACGTTCGCGAAGGCCGCGGCGACCGGGTGGCCTTCTACTTTGAAGGTGAACCCGGCGACACCGAAACCATCACCTACGCCCACATGCACGAGCGAGTGCAACGTGCGGCCCGCGCTCTGGAGAGCCTCGGCGTCACCAAGGGTGACCGCGTCGCGATCTATTTGCCGCAAATCCCCGAAGCGGTGGTCGCCATGCTCGCGTGCGCGCGCATCGGCGCTATTCACTCGGTTGTCTTTGGCGGCTTCAGTGCCGACAGTTTGCGTCAACGTATCGACGACGCCGGTGCCAAGGTGGTCATCACCGCCGACGGCGGCAACCGGCGCGGTGCCCACTTTGCACTCAAGCCCCTCGTCGATGAGGCACTGGCACCCAGCGACGATCACCCCACGCCGGCAGCAAGCGTCGAGCATGTATTGGTAGTGCGCCGTACCGGCCAAGACACTGCCTGGACCGACGGTCGGGACCTGTGGTGGCACGAGGTGGTCGACCCCCAGCCTGCCGAACATGAACCTGTGTGGGTGGAGGCGGAACACCCGCTGTACATCCTCTACACCTCCGGCACCACGGGCACACCAAAAGGCCTGTACCACACCACCGGTGGCTACCTCACAGGAGTCGCGCACACACATCGGCTGGTATTCGACCTCAAACCGGAAACAGACGTCTACTGGTGCACCGCAGACGTGGGGTGGGTGACCGGCCACTCGTACGTCGTCTACGGGCCCATGATCAACGGTGCCACCCAGGTGCTGTACGAGGGCACTCCCAACACCCCCCACGAGGGGCGCTGGTGGGAAATCGTGCAAAAGTACGGCGTCACAATCCTCTACACCGCTCCCACCGCGATCCGCACCTTCATGAAGTGGGGGGAGGCAATCCCAGCGCAGTACGACCTCAGCAGTCTGCGCCTGCTCGGCTCGGTTGGTGAGCCCATCAATCCGGATGCGTGGCTGTGGTACCGCCGCGTCATCGGCGCAGACCGTTGCCCCGTGGTTGATACCTGGTGGCAAACCGAAACTGGCGCCATCATGATCTCTCCCCTGCCCGGAATCAGTGCCGCCAAGCCTGGATCTGCTATGACGCCACTGCCCGGTATCACGGTGGACGTCATTGATGAGGAGGGTCACTCGGTGGGCAACGGCGAAGGCGGCTACCTGGTGGTGCGCGAACCGTGGCCCGCCATGCTGCGAGGCATCTGGGGAAACCGCGAGCGCTACGAAGCTACCTACTGGAGCCGCTTCCCTGGCATGTACTTCGCGGGCGACGGCGCAAAGAGAGATGCTGACGGCGACCTGTGGCTGCTCGGGCGTGTGGATGACGTGATGAACGTGTCCGGGCACCGGCTTTCCACCACTGAGATTGAGCATTCGCTGGTATCTCACCCGTGGGTTGCCGAGGCCGCGGTTGTGGGTGCGAAGGATCCGATTACCGGGCAGGCGGTCGTGGCGTTCGTGATTGTTCGCAACGACGCCGACGCGGTACCGGCAGATGGCGCCGACGTGGCCGCCGCGTTGCGCACGCATGTGAGCCGGCATATTGGGGCATTGGCCAAGCCGCGCGACATTCTGGTGGTCTCCGAGTTGCCCAAGACCCGCTCGGGGAAGATCATGCGACGCCTGTTGCGAGACGTCGCAGAGGACCGCGAAGTTGGCGACGTCACGACGCTGGCGGATTCGTCGGTGATGGATGCTATTCGCGCGGGCCTGGCGGCAGGGCGCACCGAGGACTAACGGCGTCGCTCGCCGTCCACACGACCTATTCGGGGCAACCCATCCACAGGTGGTGCCCCTACTGAGTAGGCGGCACAACGTGCCGTGTTGAACTGCTGCCATGACGTTGCCAGATCCCACACCCGTGGCGCACCCCGCGCATCTGCGTGAGCGCTTGAGGGACACCCACGCGCTGTCCGTGCGCGAGTTGGTTGAGATCAAGCAGCAAGCAGTGAACCTACGCAGAGAGGCCGACCTCATCCTCGCGCAGATTGCTGCCGAAATTGCCCGCCGGTCAACTCCAGAAGACGGTCCTATCGGCATCGCCCGGCGCTACGGCCACCCCACTCCCCAATCCCTCGTAGCAGGGTCGACTGGCGGAACGTTAGCCGAGGCAGGCCGGCTCGTCGAAATGGGCAACCTCCTCACAGATGCGTCAGCCGCGCCACGTGACGACTCCAACGGCAACGATGCCCCCGTGCGTCCCGCCTTCCCGTCAATCGCAGCGGCATTACACGCACGGCTGTTGTCTATCGACGCCGCGAGTCTGCTACGGCGGGCCTTAGCACATCATCCCGAGATCAGTGGGGCGCCTGAGCCGCATTCGGAACTAGCCAAGACTCCCTTCCTTGACGTGGAAGCGCAGGCCGTGTCCAAGGCACGACACCTCGACCTTGCCGGAGTCAGGCGACTCGCGCATCGACTCGAGGCCGACCTATCCCCCGACGCGTACGAACGACGTTACGACGAACTGCGCCAGGCACGGGGCGCTGGCTTTCGCGAGGACAGCGACGGCATGATCACCCTGACGGCACGACTAGACCCGGTCACCGCAGCCCCCCTCAAGAACGCACTCGACACCTATGTTCGCCACGCATTCCAGGCGCAGCGTGACAACCCAGACGACCGGCGTACGGCCTGGCAAATGCGTGCCGACGCTCTGGCCTGGCTCGCGGGGCATGCCACCACCTGCGACGCCGACCACACCGGAGTGAAGACGTCCGTGGTGGTACGGATGGACCTGAAGGATCTCCAGCGGTTCGAACGCGAATACGCAAAAGACGGCGTCAACAGCCAGGCAATCACAACCGGCTCAATCGATGGGCTGGCCCAACCGGTACCCGCATCGGCGCTGCGCGCTCTGGCGGCAGATGCCGAGTTCATTCCCGTCGTACTGAACGGTCCGAGCGAAGTCCTCGATCTGGGACGTGCCCAACGGCTCTTCACCCGTGCACAACGTCTCGCACTGGTCGAAAGAGACGGCGGATGCGCCTACTGTCATGCCCCGCCCAGTTACTGCGATGCCCACCACATCAAGTGGTGGAGCCGAGACACAGGGCCAACTGACCTCAACAACGGCGTACTACTGTGCGTGAGTTGCCACCATCGGATCCATCGTGATGGGTGGGAGATAGAAGTGCGCGGCGATCAGGTGTGGTTTACACCTCCTGCCAGCGTGGACCCTGAGCGTACGCCACGGCTTGGCGGACGGGCCGCGCGCGAGGTGCGTGCCGCGTAGACCACGCTGCTGATCTGCGGCACTACCTGCACGAAATGCACGAAGTCGCGCATGAGGACCGAACGTCAGTCTGCATTTTGCGTACTTGTGTGTACGATCGTCCAGATACCTGGGACAGCCCCATGTACCTCGTTCAAGGACTGATGCATCGTGTCGCACGACAGCGTGTGGATGACCGTCGGCACCTACGAGCGCCTGCAAGCTGAGCTGCAAGCCCTCACGGCACCCGGCGCAAGCTCCGACGACGCCGCGCTAAGCCGCGCCGTCGAGCTTCGCGATCTCTTGAATCGGGCACAGACGGGTCAGATGCCGGACGATGGACTCGTCGAGCCGGGCATGCTGGTGACAGTGCAGTTCGAAGATGACAAGTCGGAACTCACCTTTGTCCTCGGTGATCGCATCCTCCTCACCCTTGACGAGTCACTCGACGTGCCCGTCTACTCCCCGACCTCTCCTCTTGGTGCCGCTATCAATGGGAGTTACGTGGGAGATCACACCGTTGTCAGTGCGCCGCGAGGGGATAGGCGATTGACAGTCATTGAGGCCCGCCCGGTCTCGTAACGCTCACGAGCCGGGAAACCGGACCGGCTCACACCGGCCGTTCTTCCTGGCCTGAGCCAGGAAAGGACACAGAATGGAAAACCTGGACCCGCGACTCGTCCCCGTCTTTGACGAAGTGGTCCGGCGCAACCCCGCAGAGCCTGAATTTCACCAGGCAGTCCGCGAGGTACTTGAAAGCCTCAAGCCGGTGGTGAGCAAGCACCCCCAGTACGCTGAGGCAGAAATCATCCGTCGCATTTGCGAGCCCGAACGGCAGATCATCTTCCGCGTGCCGTGGGTCGACGATGAGGGCCAAGTTCAGCTCAACCGCGGCTTTCGCGTCGAGTTCAGTTCCGCGTTGGGCCCCTACAAGGGCGGGCTACGCTTCCACCCCAGCGTGTACCTGGGCATCATCAAGTTCCTGGGCTTTGAGCAGATCTTCAAGAACTCCCTCACCGGTATGCCCATCGGCGGCGGTAAGGGTGGAGCGGACTTCGACCCCAAGGGACGCTCTGACGGCGAGATCATGCGCTTTTGCCAGTCGTTCATGACCGAGCTGTACCGCCACATCGGCGAGTACACCGACGTCCCGGCCGGGGACATCGGCGTGGGCGGACGTGAAATTGGCTACATGTTTGGCCAGTACAAGCGCATCACCAACCGCTACGAATCTGGCGTCCTCACCGGTAAGGGCCTCACCTGGGGTGGCTCGCAGGTTCGCACCGAGGCTACCGGCTATGGTGCGGTGTTCTTCGTGGACGAAATTCTGCGTGCCGAAGGCAACTCCATTGACGGCAAGCGCGTCGCTGTGTCCGGGTCGGGTAACGTCGCCATCTTCGCTGCCGAAAAGGCAGCCCAGCTGGGAGGTCTCGTACTGACAGCCTCGGACTCCAGCGGCTACGTGGTGGACGAAGACGGTATTGACCTAGACCTGCTCAAGGACATCAAGCTGAACCGCCGTGCGCGAATCAACACCTACGCCGAAGAGCGTGGCGGCAAGGCTCGCTTCATTTCCGGCGGCTCGGTGTGGGACGTGCCCGTGGACATCGCGCTGCCGTGCGCTACGCAGAACGAACTGACCGAAGCCGACGCGAACACGCTGATCAAGAACGGCTGCATCGTCGTCGCTGAGGGCGCCAACATGCCGTCAACGCCCGAGGCAATCCGCGCCTTCCAGGATGCTGGCGTGCGTTTCGCCCCCGGAAAGGCCGCCAACGCTGGTGGCGTGGCAACGTCAGCACTCGAGATGCAGCAGAACGCATCGCGTGACTCGTGGAACTTCGGCTACACCGAAGAGCGCTTGCGTGCCATCATGCGTGACATTCACGACCGTTGCCGCGGCACCGCCGAGGAGTACGGCGCCCCGGGCAACTACGTGGTGGGAGCCAACATCAGTGGCTTCACCAAGGTTGCCGACGCGATGCTCGCGTTTGGCGTCATTTAGTTCCTGATCACGCGGGTGCTGGCGAGGTGACAAATCCACGCTCGCCAGCACTCGCGTGACATGACACGATGGGCGTATGTCCGCCCCCTACGACGCATCCGACCCCGCGCGAACGGATGAAGCGTCCGATGACGCAATCGCCGTACCTGACATCGACGAGTCAGCTATCCGTCTGGAAGAAGTGCATGAGTCCTTTGGCCGCACCACGCTCAATGCACTCGACACTCTGGGTGACGTGACCACAACGGCCATCTCGGAGGAGACCTTCCCCGTTCCTAAGTTGCCGCTACCTGAGCAACCGCGCCCCGACGTGGCGGACGACCTCCCGGACGACCGCTTCCTGGACCGTGAACTCAGTTGGCTCGCCTTTAACGAGCGCGTCCTCGAACTAGCCGAAGACGACGGTACGCCCCTGCTGGAACGCGCGCGATTCTTGGCGATTTTCGCGTCCAACCTTGATGAGTTCTTCATGGTGCGCGTGGCTGGCCTCAAACGACGCTTGGCAGCCGGGTTTGCCGTCCCAAGCGCGACTGGCATGAGCGCCACGCGACTCATTGACATGCTGATCGAACGCGCCCACGACCTGATGGACCGGCATGCCGATGTGTTCCATGAGGTGGTGCGACCGGCGCTCGCACAGGAGGGCATCCGCCTGGTGCGCTTGGACGACTTGGGGGATGCGGAACAGAACCGGCTCCGCAAGCTCTTCCGTTCCGATATCTTCCCCGTGTTGACGCCCTTGGCAGTGGACCCGGCGCACCCGTTCCCGTACATCTCGGGCCTGTCTCTCAATCTCGCGGTGGAGATCCGCGATCCCGACTCCGGCAAGGAATACTTCGCGCGCGTGAAGGTACCGGAGACATTGCCGCGCTTTGTCAGCGTGGACGCTCACGGCCAGGCTACTCAGGTGACGGATGCCTCGGTACTCGACGATGAGCCGCGCAGTTTTGTTCCGCTAGAGGACGTCATCGCTGCGCACCTTGACTACCTGTTCCCGGGAATGGACGTGGTCAACCACTACACGTTCCGCGTCACCCGCAATGAGGACGTGGAAGTAGAAGAGGACGACGCCGAAAACCTCCTCAAGGCCATGGAAAAGGAACTGCTGCGGAGGCGGTTTGGCCCGGCCGTGCGGCTCGAAGTGGCCGAGGATCTCAGCCCGCAGGTGCGCGAGCTCTTGGTGCGCGAACTCGGGATCTCCGAGGCCGACGTCTATCACCTGCCTGCACCGTTGGATCTACGAGGCCTTAATGTGGTGGCCGACCTTGACCGGCCTCGCCTGCAATACCCCGCCTTCCGGCCTACGACCCATCACCACCTCGCACCGGTGGAGACCGCGGACGAACAGAACATTTTCCAAGCGATCTCCCGGTCCGACGTCCTCCTGCATCACCCCTACGACTCGTTTTCGACGTCGGTACAGGCCTTCCTTACCCAGGCGGCCAACGACCCTAACGTTCTCGCAATCAAGCAGACCCTCTACCGCACGTCGGGCGACAGCCCGATTGTCGACGCTCTCATTGAAGCGGCACGCAACGGCAAGCAAGTGCTGGTGCTAGTTGAGATCAAGGCGCGCTTTGACGAAAAGCGCAACATCTCCTGGGCCCGCAAGCTGGAGCAAGCAGGCGTGCACGTGGTCTATGGCCTGGTCGGGCTGAAGACCCACTGCAAGTTGCTGCTCGTCGTACGCCAAGAGGACGACGGGCTCCAGCGCTACTGCCACATCGGCACAGGCAACTACCACCCCCGTACCGCCCGCATGTATGAGGACTACGGACTGCTCACCAAGGACCCAGATGTTGGTGCTGACCTCACCAAGCTGTTCAACCAGTTGTCCGGCTATGCGCCGAAGGCACGGTTCCGGCGCCTGCTGGTTGCTCCCACGTCGGTGAGAAATGGCCTGATCGACCTCATCGATGCGGAAGCAGACCGTGCGCGTGCCGGTGGCGAGGCGTGGGTGAAGATGAAGGTGAACTCGGTTGTCGACGAGCGGATCATCGATGCCTTGTATCGCGCCTCCCAGGCAGGCGTACGCATTGACCTGGTTGTGCGGGGTATCTGTTCGATCCGCGCTGGAGTCGACGGCCTCAGCGAGAACATTCGGGTCCGCTCGGTCCTGGGTCGGTTCCTGGAACACTCGCGCATCTACGCCTTCTGCGGTGACGATGAACCACTGGTCTTTATCGGTTCGGCTGACTTGATGCACCGTAACCTCGACCGGCGCATCGAAGCACTCATCTCCATTGTCAGCGCCTCCCAAGCCGAGCGACTGTTGGAGAACATCGACCTAGCTATGGCCGATGACACGGCTGCGTGGGAGCTACAGCCTGACGGCCAGTGGGTCCGTGCAACGGTGGGCCCCAGCGGCGAACGCTTACGTGATCTTCAAGGCTTGTATATCGAACGCCAACCCAAGCGCAGGGCGCAGCGTCCGTGAAGAAGTCAACACACGACGTCGTCCGTGCGGCCGGCGCCCTGGTGTGGCGCATCGGCGACAGCGGCGACCTTGAGGTCCTCGCGGTGCACCGTCCACGCTACGACGACTGGTCGTGGCCTAAGGGCAAACTTGACAGCGGTGAGACTCTTCCCGCCTGTGCCGTACGGGAAGTAGCGGAGGAGACCCGCGCCAGCGTCGAACTTGGACCCAAGTTGACGACGCTGCGGTACTCGCTTGCCAATGGCCGCACCAAGACCGCAACCTACTGGGCTGCCCGCGTGATTGACGATGGCTCCCCCGCGGTAGCGGCGCGCGGCAGGGTCAAACGTGCCTCCAAACACGAAATCGATGACGTCCGTTGGATGAGCGTGAAGGAGGCGCGCGCAACGATCACCCTTGCGGATGATTTGCGCCCTCTGAAGAAACTTGAGTCGCTACATGCGAAGGGATTGCTTGCTACCCGGGCGTTTATGGTGGTCAGGCATGCGCGAGCTAAGCGACGCAGTGCTTGGTTTGGAAAGGATGTGCGCCGACCCATCACGCGGGGCGGGCGTGCTCGTGCCAAGGAACTCATCGGGCTATTTGCCGCATTTGGGGCTAGCCGTGTCGCATCCTCAACGGCGGTGCGATGTGTACAGACTGTTCACCCCTATGCCGAAGCGGCGGGGATTCCGGTGCGTGGTCTGCGTGCGCTGCGGGAGGGCTCCTACGCAAAGGATCCCGAGGCAACAATTGCGGCCTTTAGAGACCAACTTTTCAAGAAGCGCAGTCGCGTGGTCTGTGTGCATCGCCCCACGATGCCGGCGTTGATGGGGGTACTCAATAGTCTGGTGACGGCCTCAACGCGTGGCTCGTTACCCCGCACGATGCCGTATTTGCCTGCCGGCGGAGTGCTTGTCGCGCACATCGCCACTCAGGGAGAGCCTCGCATCGTGTCGATCGAAACTCATGTGCTCAAACCACGCAACTAGCGGGCGTGAAGCGACGCCGGACCGGGAGCGCCAGACGGCGCAAAGGCCGCTCGAGGCGGCTGGTGTTGGAGCCCGGGGCTTCCACGGTCCGACGCCGATTTAAGGATACGGGACGGGTGCTGCGCAGCGCGCCTCGAAGGTGACAAAGTCGACAGTGCCAGGCACAACAGGGCTACTCGAGTAGCCCGTCCCGCCACAAGACGGCGCATCGCTCAAGATCCTCACC
>Ga0222423_1000390_pt1 | contig 33817 bp, 27 predicted proteins | sample 3A0metagenome_FD_182472 | JGI IMG/M metagenome (GOLD analysis project Ga0222423, IMG submission 182472) | Enriched microbial communities from leaf-cutter ant dump, University of Wisconsin, Madison, United States - 3A0 (version 2) | ecosystem: Environmental > Terrestrial > Nest > Insects nest >...
CGACTCGGCAAACTCGCTCAGCTCCACCGACTCCATCGGCCCGAACTGCTCGAGCATCGCCGCAAAACCGATCGTCAGGTCAGCCATGGTTCCTCCGTCGACTCGTCCTGCGATCGAGCCTAACCGTCAGGCCAGGGTGCCGAGCGCCTCGTCGAGGAGGGCCAGCCCGCGGCGGGCGTCGTCGTCGGTGATGATGCACGGCGGGACCACGTGGATGCGGTTCTCCGCCACGAACGGCAGCAGCCCGCGCTCGAGGCACGCGGCCTTGACCTGCGCCATCGCCGCGGCGCCGAGAGGCTCGCGCGTGCCCCGGTCCGCGACGAGCTCGACGGCCCAGAACACCCCCAGCCCACGGACCTCGCCGACGACGGCGTGCCGCTCGGCGAGCTCGCGCAGGCCGGGCCCGAGCACCTCGAGGCCCACCCGCCGGGCGTTGTCGACGATCCCCTCGTCCTCCATGGCCGTCAGCGCCCCCACGATCGATGCGGCCGCGAGCGGGTGGCCGGAGTAGGTCAGGCCACCGGGGAAGACGCGCTCGTCGAAGAACGACGCGACCGGGTCGGAGAGGATCACGCCGCCCACGGGCACGTACCCGGAGTTGACGCCCTTGGCGAAGGTGATGAGGTCGGGCCGCACGTCGAAGCCGTCGAAGGCGAACCACTCGCCCGTGCGCCCGAAGCCCGCCATGACCTCGTCGAGGATGAGCAGCACGCCGTGCCGGTCGCAGATCTCACGCACACCGGGCAGGTACCCGGGCGGGGGCACGAGGATCCCCGCGGTGCCCGGCACGGTCTCGAGGAGCACGGCGGCGACGGTCTGGGCGCCCTCGGCGACGATGACGCGCTCGAGGTGCCGCAGCGCGCGCTCGCTCTCCTCCTCGGGCGTGCTCGCGTGGAACTCCGAGCGGTACAGGTACGGCGTGAACGCGTGCACGTGCCCGCGCGCGAACTCGTTGGGCATGCGGCGCCAGTCCCCCGTCGCGACGACGGCGGCCCCCGTGTTGCCGTGGTACGAGCGGTAGGAGGACACCACCTTGTCCCGGCCCGTGACGAGGCGCGCCATGCGGATCGCGTTCTCGATCGCGTCCGCCCCACCGTTGGTGAAGAAGACCTTCTCGAAGCCCTCGGGCGCGCGCTGCGTGATGAGCCGCGCCGCCCGACCGCGCGCGAGGTTCGCGTGGGGCGGGGCCACCGTCGTGAGGACGTGCGCCTGCTCGACGATCGCGGCGACGACGGCGGGATGCTGGTGCCCGATGTTCGTGTTGACCATCTGCGAGGAGAAGTCGAGGTAGCGCTTCCCGGCGTCGTCCCACAGCTCGCAGCCCTGCCCCCCGGCGATCGTAAGGGGCGCGAGGGACCCCTGCGCGGACCACGAGTGGAAGACGTGCGCGCGGTCGAGCTCGAGCGCGCTCGCGGTGTCATCGGGCAGTGTCATGGCTCCTCCTCGAGCGCTGCGCAGAGCACGACGTCGGGCTCTGGCGAGAGCCTAGTCCTGGCCCCGCGCCCGTACGCCGGAAAGGGTGCGCGACCCGCGCCAGGGTTCTGGGAGAATCGACCACCATGAGCGAGAACACCCCCACCCCGGCCACGACCACGACGACGTCCCCGGGCGCCGGCGTCGTACCGGACAAGGTCTCCCTCGACGGCCTCGAGGAGCGCTGGGACGCCGCGTGGAAGTCCGCGGGCACGTTCGGCTTCGACCGCAGCGCCACGCGCGAGCAGGTCTTCTCGATCGACACGCCTCCGCCCACCGTCTCGGGCTCGCTGCACGTGGGCCACGTGTTCTCCTACACCCACACCGACGTCGTGGCGCGCTACCAGCGGATGCGCGGCAAGAAGGTCTTCTACCCGATGGGCTGGGACGACAACGGGCTGCCCACGGAACGCCGCGTGCAGAACTACTACGGCGTGCGCTGCGACCCGTCGCTGCCGTACGTCGAGGGCTTCGAACCCCCGCACGAGGGCACGGACGGCAAGACGGTCAAGCCCGCGGACCAGGTCCCGATCTCACGGCGCAACTTCATCGAGCTGTGCGAGCGGCTCACGGTCGAGGACGAGCGCCAGTTCGAGGCGCTGTGGCGGCACCTGGGGCTGAGCGTCGACTGGTCGCACTCGTACCAGACCATCGACCGGCGCGCCCAGGCGGTCGCCCAGACGGCGTTCCTGCGCAACCTCGCGCGCGGCGAGGCGTACCAGGCCGAGGCGCCCGGGCTGTGGGACGTGACGTTCCAGACGGCGGTGGCCCAGGCCGAGCTCGAGGCGCGCGACTACCCCGGCGCGTACCACAAGGTCGCGTTCCACCGGCCCGACGGCGAGCCCGTCCACATCGAGACGACGCGGCCCGAGCTGCTCGCCGCGTGCGTCGCGCTCATCGCGCACCCCGACGACGAGCGCTACCAGCACCTGTTCGGCACCACGGTGACCTCGCCGCTGTACGGCGTGGAGCTGCCCGTCCTCGCCCACCCGGCCGCGGAGCCGGACAAGGGCGCCGGTATCGCGATGTGCTGCACGTTCGGTGACCTCACGGACGTGCAGTGGTGGCGCGAGCTGGACCTGCCCACGCGCTCGATCGTGCGCCGGGACGGGCGGATCCTCGCCGAGACGCCCGAGTGGATCACCGGCGAGGCCGCGCGCGAGCGCTTCGCCGAGATCGCGAACGCGACCACGTTCACGGCCCGCGAGCGCGTCGTGGCCGCCCTGCGCGAGACGGGCGACCTCGACGGTGAGCCGCAGAAGACGACCCGCAAGGCGAACTTCTACGAGAAGGGCGACAAGCCCCTCGAGATCGTCACGTCCCGCCAGTGGTACATCCGCAACGGTGGGCGGGACGCGGCGCTGCGCGAGGGGCTGCTCGCCCGCGGCACCGAGCTCGCGTTCCACCCGGACTTCATGCGCGTGCGCTACGAGAACTGGGTGGGCGGCCTCAACGGCGACTGGCTCATCTCCCGCCAGCGCTTCTTCGGGGTCCCGATCCCCGTGTGGTTCCCCGTGGGGCCCGACGGCGAGGTCGACCACGCGAACCCGATCGTCCCCGACGAGGCGAGCCTCCCGGTGGATCCCTCGAGCGACGTCCCCGCGGGGTACACGGCCGAGCAGCGCGGCGTGCCCGGCGGCTTCGTGGGCGACCCCGACATCATGGACACGTGGGCCACGAGCTCGCTCACGCCCCAGATCGCGGGCGGCTGGCTGTTCGACGAGGACCTCTTCGCGCGCGTGTTCCCCATGGACGTGCGCCCGCAGGGCCAGGACATCATCCGCACGTGGCTGTTCTCCACGGTGGTGCGCTCGCACCTCGAGCACGGTTCGCTCCCGTGGGCCCACGCGGCCATCTCGGGCTGGATCCTCGACCCGGACCGCAAGAAGATGTCGAAGTCCAAGGGCAACGTCGTCACGCCCATGGGCCTGCTCGAGACGCACGGCTCGGACGCGGTGCGCTACTGGGCCGCCTCGGCTCGCCTCGGCACGGACGCGGCGTTCGAGGAGGGCCAGATGAAGATCGGCCGGCGCCTCGCGATCAAGATCCTCAACGCCTCGAAGTTCGCGCTGACCATCACGGGGACCGACGTCGCGCTCGACCGCACCGCGGTGACGGAGCCGCTCGACCGTGCGATGCTCGCGGGCCTCGCCGAGGTGGTCGAGACGGCCACGGCGGCCCTCGAGTCCTTCGACCACACGCGCGCCCTCGAGACGGCCGAGACGTTCTTCTGGACGTTCTGCGACGACTACCTCGAGCTCGTCAAGGACAGGGCGTACGGGGCCGACGGCGAGTCCGCGGCGACCGTGAGCCCCGAGCAGACCGCCTCGGCCCGCGCCGCGCTCGTGATCGCGCTCGACACGCTGCTGCGGCTCTTCGCGCCCGTGCTGCCGTTCGCCACGGAAGAGGTGTGGTCGTGGTGGCGCACGGACGTCTCGCCCTCGGTGCACCTCGCCCCGTGGCCCGAGTCCGCTCCCCTGCGCGCGGCCGCGGGGGATGCCGACCCGGCCCAGCTGGCCGTCGTCGGCGAGGCGCTCGCCGTCGTGCGCAAGGCGAAGTCCGAGGCCAAGGTCTCCCAGCGCACCCCCGTCCTCGCCGGCACGCTCGCCGTGCCCTCCGCGTCGCTCGCGCACGTCGCGTCGGCGCTCGGGGACGTGCGCGCCGCGGGCCGCGCGACACCGCTCGAGATCGTGGCCGACGACGCGCTCGAGGGCGTCGAGGCGCGCGGGATCGAGCTCGGCGAGGCGCCGCCCAAGAACTGAGGTCCCCCTGCACGCTCGCGGCGCGGCGTTATCGTGCGTGCAGGACGACGCGAAGGAGCACCACGATGACGCTGACGATCACGAGCACGCCCACCGACGTCGTCGTCGAGCCCGACGCATCGATCCCCCGTCTCCTCGCAGACCGCGTCGCCGCGAGCGCAGACAAGCCGCTGTTCGAGCGCAAGGGGGCCCTCGGGGAGGTGTGGACCCCGGTCACCGCGCGCGCGTTCGACGCCGAGGTCCTCGCCGTCGCGAAGGGGCTCGTCGCGGAGGGCATCGCCCCGGGCGACCGCGTCGCGATCATGGGGCGCACGAGCTACGAGTGGACGGTGCTCGACTTCGCCGTGTGGGCCGTCGGCGCCGTGTCGGTCCCCGTGTACGAGACGAGCTCGGCGGAGCAGGTGCGGTGGATCGCGTCCGACGCCGGGGTGCGGCTGGCCGTGGTGGAGACGGCGGCCCACGCGGCCGTCGTCGGACAGGCTCGCCCCGGCCTGCCGGGACTGACGACGGTGCTCGTGCTCGACGAGGACGCCCTCGGCAAGCTCACGACGGCGGGCGCGCACGTGCCCGACGACGAGGTCCGCGCCCGCTCCGCCGCCGTGCGCGCCGACGACCTCGCCACGATCATCTACACGTCCGGCACCACGGGCCGCCCCAAGGGCGCCGAGCTCACGCACGCGAACTTCGTGTTCCTCACGGCCTCCGGCGCGGAGGGGCTCGCCGCCGTGTGCGCGATGCCGCACTCGCGCACGCTGCTGTTCATGCCGCTCGCGCACGTGTTCGCGCGGTTCATCCAGGTGCTGTGCGTCCGCACGGGCGCCGTGCTCGGTCACACCGACACGGCCAACCTCGTGGCGGACCTCGGCACGTTCAAGCCGACGTTCATCCTGGCCGTGCCGCGCGTGTTCGAGAAGGTCTACAACTCCGCCGAGCAGAAGGCGGGGGCGGGCACCAAGCTGAAGCTGTTCCGATGGGCCGCGAAGACGGCGATCGTGCACTCCCGCGCTCTCGACGAGCCCGGGGGCCCGGGCGCGGGGCTCAAGGCCCAGCACCGGCTCGCGGACCGGCTCGTGCTGCACAAGCTGCGCTCGGCACTGGGCGGCGCGGCGGAGTTCGCGGTCTCCGGCGGGGCGCCGCTCGGCGATCGGCTCTCGCACTTCTACCGCGGGCTCGGCCTCAACGTGCTCGAGGGCTACGGGCTCACCGAGACGACGGCGCCGTCGTCCGTGAACCGCCCCGGCAAGATCAAGGTGGGCACCGTGGGCCCGCCGTTCCCCGGCGTCTCGTTCCGGATCGCGGAGGACGGCGAGATCGAGATCTCCGGGCCGCACGTCTTCCGCGGATACCACAACAATGCGGAGGCGACCGCTGACGCCCTCGTGGACGGTTGGTTCCGTACGGGCGACCTCGGCTCGCTCGACGACGACGGCTACCTGACCATCACCGGCCGCAAGAAGGAGATCATCGTGACGGCCGGCGGCAAGAACGTCGCGCCCGCGCTCCTCGAGGACCGCTTGCGCGGGCACCCGCTCGTGAGCCAGGTCGTGGTGGTGGGCGACCAGAAGCCGTTCATCGGGGCGCTCGTCACGCTCGACGCGGAGATGCTGCCCGGGTGGCTCTCGGCGCGTGGCCTGGCACAGCTCACCGTGGAACAGGCCGCCGTGCACCCCGAGGTGCTCGCGGCTCTCGACAAGGCCGTGGAGCGGGCCAACGAGGCCGTGTCGCGCGCCGAGTCGATCCGCAAGATCCGCGTCCTGACCACGGACTTCACGGAGGCCAACGGGTTCCTCACGCCGTCGCTCAAGGTCAAGCGCGCCGAGGTCCACAAGGCCTACTCACGCGAGATCGAGTCCCTCTACTCCTCCCCCACCCCTCCCGCGAAGTAGCAGGAAAACCCGCGAAGTAGCGTTGCAAACCGCGAAGTAGCAGGAAAACCCGCGAAGTAGCGTTGGAGACCGCGAGGTAGCACGCTACTTCGCGGGATGAAGCGCTACTTCGCGGGGTGGGGTGCTACTTCGCGGGGGTGGGGAAGTCGGGGGAGGTGGCGGCGATCTCTTCGTGGTGGCGGATGACCTCGTCGACGATGAATGCGAGGAACTTCTCCGCGAAGTGCGGGTCGAGCCCGGACTGGGTGGCGAGCTCGCGCAGGCGTTTGATCTGCACGGCTTCGCGCCCGGGGTCCGACGGCGGGAGGCCACGCGCGGCCTTGAGATGGCCCACCTGCTGCGTGGCCCGGAAGCGTTCGGCGAGCAGGTGCACGAGCGCCGCGTCGATGTTGTCGATCGACGCGCGCAGCGAGGCGAGCTCCGGCGGGATCTCGCCGGCCGTCAGGTCGCTCACGCGCTCTTCTCGCGCGGCGTGCGCTTCGCGGGGGCGGTGCGCGGCACGAGCGTCGGGTTGACGTTCTCGAGCACCACCTCTCGCGTGACGAGCACCTTGGCGACGTCGTCGCGGCTCGGCACCTCGAACATGACCTTGAGGAGCACCTCTTCGAGGATCGAGCGCAGCCCGCGCGCCCCGGTCCCCCGTTCGAGCGCCTTGTCCGCGACGGCCTCGATCGCGTCGGGGGTGAGCTCGAGCTCGACGCCGTCGAACTCGAACATGCGCTGGTACTGCTTCACGAGCGCGTTGCGCGGCTCGGTGAGGATGCGCACGAGCGCGTCACGGTCGAGGTGGTTGACGACGCCGATGATGGGCAGCCGCCCGATGAACTCGGGGATGAGCCCGTACTTGTGGAGGTCCTCGGGGCGCACCTCGGCGAACAGCTCGCTCGGCTCCTCGGACTCCACGAGCTGCGAGCCGAAGCCCACGACGCGCTTGCGGGCGCGCGACGCGATGATCTCGTCGAGCCCCGCGAACGCACCGGCCACGATGAACAGCACGTTCGTCGTGTCGATCTGGATGAACTCCTGGTGCGGGTGCTTGCGACCACCCTGGGGCGGCACGCTCGCCGTCGTCCCCTCGATGATCTTCAGCAGCGCCTGCTGGACGCCCTCGCCGGAGACGTCGCGCGTGATCGACGGGTTCTCGGCCTTGCGGGCGATCTTGTCGATCTCGTCGATGTAGATGATGCCCGTCTCGGCCTTCTTGACGTCGAAGTCAGCGGCCTGGATGAGCTTGAGGAGGATGTTCTCGACGTCCTCGCCCACGTAGCCCGCCTCAGTGAGCGCCGTCGCGTCCGCGATCGCGAACGGGACGTTGAGCATCTTCGCGAGAGTCTGGGCGAGGTACGTCTTGCCGGTGCCCGTGGGGCCGATCAGCAGGATGTTGGACTTCGCGATCTCGACCGCGTCCTCGTCCGGCTTGCCCTCGCCCGCGCGCACCCGCTTGTAGTGGTTGTAGACGGCCACCGCGAGCGCTCGCTTGGCGCCGTCCTGACCCACGATGAACTGCTCGAGGAAGTCGAAGATCTCCTTCGGCTTGGGCAGCTCGACCAGACCGATCTCGGTGGACTCGGCGAGCTCCTCCTCGATGATCTCGTTGCAGAGCTCGATGCACTCGTCGCAGATGTAGACGCCGGGGCCCGCGATGAGCTTGACGACCTGCTTCTGGGTCTTCCCGCAGAAGGAGCACTTGAGCAGGTCAGCGCCGTCACCGATCCGCGCCATGCTCGTCTCCTCCTCGACTCAGGGCCGCCTCGAGGCGACCACCGCCCGTGCCCGACCCGACGGCCGGGCACTCCCCACCATTGCACACCACGCGACCGACAATGTCAGGTCAATCGTCCGTGCGGCGCGCCGCGATCACGACGTGGGCAGCGGTGCCTTGCGCGACTCGAGGACCTGGTCCACGAGCCCGTACTCCTTGGCCTGCTGGGCCGTGAGGATCTTGTCGCGCTCGATGTCCAGGCGCACCTGCTCCGGGTCCTGACCCGAGTGGCGGGCGATCGTGCCCTCGAGCCACTCGCGCATGCGCAGCAGCTCGTTCGCGTGGATCTCGATGTCCGAGGCCTGGGCGTAGCCGCCCTCGATCGCGGGCTGGTGGATGAGCACGCGCGCGTTGGGCAGCGCGAGCCGCTTGCCCGGCGCCCCCGAGGCGAGCAGCACGGCGGCGGCCGAAGCGGCCTGCCCGAGGCACACCGTCTGGATCTCCGGCTTGATGTACTGCATCGTGTCGTAGATCGCCGTGAGCGCGGTGAAGGAACCGCCCGGGGAGTTGATGTAGAGGATGATGTCGCGGTCCGGGTCCGTGCTCTCGAGCACGAGGAGCTGGGCCATGACGTCGTCCGCCGAGGCGTCGTCGACCTGCACGCCGAGGAAGATGATGCGGTCCTCGAAGAGCTTGGTGTACGGGTCCTGGCGCTTGAAGCCGTAGGGGGTGCGCTCCTCGAACTGCGGGAGGATGTAGCGCGACGACGGCGAGACGTTCGCCATGCCCCCCGCGAGGCGGGCGCTGCGGGAGATGAACTGGGACTCGGTGCTCACTGGTTCTCCTTGGTCTTCCCGGCGGGCCGTCAGGCCTTGCCGCCCCCGGACACGTTCTTGGCGTACTTCACGACGTGGTCGACGAAGCCGTACTCGAGGGCCTCCTGGGCGGTGAACCACGAGTCGCGGTCGGAGTCCGCGTGGATCTGCTCGACCGACTTGCCCGTCTGCTCGGCGATGAGCTCGGCGAGCACCTTCTTCATGTGCATGATGAGCTCGGCGTGGATGCGCACGTCGGTGGCCGTGCCCCCGATGCCGGAGGACGGCTGGTGCATCATGACGCGCGAGTGCGGCGTCGCGTAGCGCTTCCCCTTGGTGCCCGAGGAGAGCAGGAACTGCCCCATCGAGGCGGCCATGCCGACGGCGACGGTCGCGACGTCCGGCTCGATGTACTGCATCGTGTCGTAGATCGCCATGCCCGCGGTGATCGAACCGCCGGGCGAGTTGATGTACAGGAAGATGTCCTTGTCCGGGTCCTCTGCCGCGAGGAGCATCATCTGCGCGCAGATGGCGTTCGCGTTCTCGTCGCGCACCTCCGAGCCGAGCCAGATGATCCGCTCGCGCAGCAGCCGGTTGTAGATGCTGTCGTTCAGGCCGAGGCCCGCGCCGTCCGCCCGACCCTCCGGGAAGTTCTCGTGCACCGTCTGCTCCTTCGCCTCGCCGTCTGCGCGGGGCCCGCGCAGGGCCCTCCGCTCCATCGTTCTCGGTGACCCTAACGCCACCTGGCCTCCCCGATCGTCCTCGCGGGGCCCGTTTTCGCTGACGGCGCAGCGCCGCCTCATGACGAAGGCCCCGCCGCGGTGGCAGGGCCTTCGTCGGGGTCGTTCCGACGCCGGTTCAGCTCTCCTCGGAGGCCTCGGCGTCGTCGGTCTGGGCCACGTCGTCCGCGTCCGTGCCGATGAAGGCGGACAGGTCGACCACGGCGCCGTCGGCGTCCTTGACCTCGACGCGGCGCAGCGCCATGACGAGCGCCTTGGAGCGTGCGGCCTCGGCGACCATCGCGGGGATCTGGCCGGACTCGTCGACCGTCTTGATGAAGGTGTTGGGGTCCATCCCGTAGCGGCGCGAGGCGTTGACGAGGAAGTCGAGGAGCTCCTCCTGGCCGATCGTCACCTCGAGCTGGTCCACGAGCGCGTCGAGCACGATCTGGCGGCGCAGCGTGTCGTTGGCCTCCTGGGTGACCTCGGCACGGTGCACGTCGTCCTCGAGGCGGTCCTCACCCTCGAGGTGACGGTGGACCTCGGCCTCGACGACGCCGGTGGGCACGGGGACCTCGACCTTCTCGAGGATCGCGCCCACGAGCACGTCACCGGCCGAGTTCGCCTGCGTGAGCACGGCGCGCTGGCCGGCCTGCTGACGCAGTTCGTCGAGCAGCTCGTCGAGGGTGTCGAACTCGCTCGCGAGCTGTGCAAAGTCGTCGTCGGCCGCGGGGAGGTCGCGCGTCTTGACGGCGGTCGCCGTGACCGCGACGTCGGCCTCCTCGCCCTCGCGCTCGCCACCGGCGAGCGCCGAGCGGAAGGTGGTCGACTCGCCCGCCGAGAGGCCCGTGAGCGCCTCGTCGAGGCCGTCGAGCATCGAGCCGGAGCCGATCTCGTAGGAGATGCCGGAGACCGCGTCGACCTCTTCGTCACCGATCGTGGCACGCAGGTCGAGCACGACGTAGTCGCCGGTCTCGGCGGGACGGTCCACGCCCACGAGGGTGCCGAAGCGCTCGCGCAGCGCGTCGAGCTGCGCCGTGACGGACTCCTCGGTGACCACGGCGGAGGGCACCACGACGTCGAGCTCGTCGAGCGCGGGGAGCGTGACCTCAGGGCGCACCTCGACCTCGACGGTGAAGTGCAGCTCACCGTCCGTCTCGGCCGGGTCGGGGACCTTCGTGACCTCGATCGACGGCTCGCCGAGGGGGCGCAGCTCGTTCTCGACGATGGCCTGGCGGTAGAAGTCGCTGATGCCGTCGTTGATCGCGTGCTCGATCACGGCGCTGCGGCCCACGCGCTGGTCGATGATGCGCGGGGGCACCTTGCCCTTGCGGAAGCCCGGCACCTGCACCTGCTCGGCGATGTGCTCGTAGGCGTGCTTGAGGCTGGGGCCGAGGTCCTCGTACGTCACCTCGACGGTGAGCTTGACCTTGGTGGGTTCCAGCGTCTCGACGGCGCTCTTCACGACGGTGTTCTCCTGGTGTTTTGGTGGGTGCTCAAGCCTGAGAGGGCGGGGCCCTGGGGCCGCACGCACAACCTGACGATCCTACGGCACACGCGCGCGGCGGCGCCCCGCGGGAGACTTTCGTCGTCCCGCAGGGCGCCGCACCCGGCGCGGTGCGCGCTACCGCTTCACGGTGATGCGCACGACCTTGCTCACCGCACGGCCCTTCGCGTTGCTCGCGACGAGCCGGTACTTCGCCCCGTGACGCACCGAGGCGGGTCGCACGGTGAGCGTCGCCCGCTTGGCACCAGCGACGGCGACCCAGGAGGAGGAGCCCGGGGCCTTCGTGTACCACTGGAACCGCGCCTTGTGCCGGGCCGCGACCACCGCCGTGAAGGTCGCAGCCTTGCCCGCCCGGACCCGGGCGTGCTTCGGCTGGGTCACGAAGACCGGCCTGCCGGTCCGCACCGTGACCCGCGCCGCCTTGGTGCGCACCGTGCCGGCCTCGTTCGAGAACACGGCTCGGTAGCGCACCTGGTGGGTCTTGTGGCTCGCGACGACGACGAGCTTGCGCTTCGTCGCGCCCCTGACCTTCGACCACGTCCCGCCGGGCTTGCGCTGCTGCCACTGCACCGACGCCTTCGGGAAGCCACCCTTCGCCTTGGCGCGCAGCACGATCCGCTTGCCGGGACGTGCCTTCGTGACAGACTTCGGGTGCACGGTGACGCGGGCCTTGACGGGCTCGACGCGCACGACGGCGGCACGCGACGTCGCCGCTCCCGCTCGGTTGGTGAACACCGCTCGGTAGGCCGAGCCCGACCTGCCCTTCGTGTTCTTGACCGTCAGGCTCGTGCTCGTGGCACCGGGAACGGCGCTCCACGTGCTCGCGCCGGGAGCCCGGCGTTCCCACTGGACCGTGGGGACCGGCGTGCCCGAGGCGGCAGCGCGGAGCGTCACCTTCGTGGCCTTCGCGGCCGTGACGTTCACCGGCTGCTCGGTCACGACCGGCGCGACGTCGACGGGATCGGGGCCGGGGCCGGGCCCGGGGTCGACGGTGACCGGTCCGTCGTCCTCGAGCTGCGCGACGAGCTTGGCCACGCCCCAGCGGGCCGTGCTCTGGTATCCCGTGCCCGTCGGGTCCGCCCAGTTGGCGATCGACGTGCGGGCTCCCGCGGAGGCGTCGTTGACCTGGAAGTCCACGCCGTGGAAGGTCCCGGCGCCGCCCTCCTCGAGGAGGCTGATCGCCGCCTCGACGACGTAGCCCGTGGCGGTCGGCGCCGTCGCGCTGACGAGGCGGTTCGCCTGGAACGCCTCGTCACCCGTCCCGAAGGACACGGCGTTCTGGGCGCTGATGCGGATCTGCGTGTCGTCATAGCGGTAGCCGCCGGCCTTGAAGTTCCCGGCGTCGACGTAGATCTCGACCGAGTCCTGGGTCCACGGGTCCGAACCCGTGACGTCGACCACGGGGTCCGTCACCTCGGCGAGCACGTAGAGCATGCCGTCGCGCCACAGCGTGCGCACCTGGGCGGTGGCGCCGTCGTCCCCCGAGGTGACCTTCTCGGTCGTGACGGACGTCGCCCCGGACCAGGCGGCGTCGACGACGCCGTCCACCTCCGGGACCGCCGGGGCGGGCAGCACCTGGACGTAGGACAGGTCCTCGACGAGGGAGAGCACGCCGAGCTCGCCCGGGCTGTTCCAGCCCGAAGTCGTGGCGCCGTCGCTGACGCGCACGTCGAAGCTCGTGGTCCCGCCCTGGGCGAGGGTGGTCACGAACGGCAGCTCGACGACGGCCGCGTAGCCGCTCGTACGCTCGGCGACGGTGCCCTCGAGGCTCCCCGAGCCGTCGCGGGCGAACGTCGCCGTCCGGCCGTCGTACTCGAAGGTGATGACGTCACCGGCACCCGGCGTCGCGTCCTCGACCTCGACGTAGGCGGTGAGCCCGGAAGGTGCCCAGCGCAGCTGGAACCCGCCCACCGTGCCGATGTCGTGCAGCCTCAGCTTGCGCCACTCGTTGTGCGAGGGCGGCCAGCCGTCCGCGTCGACGTCGGCCCGGAACACGTCGGCCGCACGGATGAGGGGCGCGAGGTCGTCGCTCCCGGCCGCGCCGTAGTAGGCCGGCTTCGCCTGGAGCTCGTCGTCGAACAGCAGCGGCTTGCCCGTCGAGCGCCAGCTCCTCCCGTCCGTGAGTCCCCACACCGTGACGGACTCGAGCTCGTCCGCGTGGTCGCGGAAGATGTCGAAGGCCCGCTGGTAGTAGTGACCCTGCTCGACGATCTGCGCCGGGGTGTCGGCCATGACCGTGACGTCGAGCTCGGTGACGGCTTGGCGCAGCCCGAGCCCCGAGAAGCGCTCGAGAGCGCCCGCGAGGTTCGCCGTCGGCATCGCAAGGTTCACGTGGAACTGGTGACCCACGCCGTCGACGGGCGTGCCCGCGTCGAGCATGCGCTGCACGAGCGCGAAGTACCGGTCCTGCTTGCCGGACTGCTCCGTGTTGTAGTCGTTGATGAAGAGCTTGATCGGGCGATCCGAGCCCTCCGCGGCGAACACGTCGTTGAAGTAGCGGTCCGCATACTCGAAGGCGAGGTGGATGTACTCCTCGCCGAGGATCGAGTACCAGTGGCTGCGGCGCAGCCCGTCCGAGTACTGCGTGCTGTCGTCGACGACCTCGTTGACCACGTCCCACGCGACGAACGGGTTCGTCTCCGAGCCGTAGGGACCGTACTCGTCGGCGAAGGCCTCGGCGACGTTGCGGACGTGCGTCTCGAGGCGGTCGCGCATGATCGCCTTGTCGTCCTCGCTGTCGGTGAGCAGCACGCCGTCGTCGTCCTGGAAGAACCACTCGGGCGTCTGGGAGTGCCACGCGAGGACGTGACCGTAGACGCGCAGGTCGTTCTCCTGCGCGAAGTCGAGGATCTCGTAGGCCTGCGGGTGGACCCGGAAGTTCCACTCGCCCTCGTAGAACGACTCGACCTTCATGTGGTTCTCCGCGGAGACCTGGCCGAAGTGCTTGAGGAGCAGGTCGGCAGGGGCGCCGAGGGTCTCACGGGAGTCGATCGCGACCCCCACGGGGAACGCGACGGTGTCCTTGAGGGGCGTGAGGTCCTGGACGTCCCCGGGGACGCGCGCCGAGAACGTGACGTCGTCGACGAGGAACGTCGAGGTGTTGCCCGCCTCGCCCGAGGCGTAGGCCGTCTCGAAGTACAGCAGCGCCTCGTCGACGCTCGGCATCGTGAGCGCCGCCGTGACCTCGACCCACCCGCTGGCGGACAGGCCCGAGAACTGGGCGACCGTCCCGTACGTCGTGCTCTCTGCGACGGTCTGGGCGATCGAGAGCCAGATGTTGCCCGGCGTCTCGCCGTATGCGAACTTCAGCCACGCCGAGATGTCGTACGTGACGCCGGCCTGGAACTCGTCGGAGACCGGGTACCCGATGCCCTGGCCCTGGTGGACCCGATCGGAGACGGCGGCCGCGTAGGTGCCCTCGTGCGCCTCGACGTCCGTGACCGCGACCGTGGCCGCGCCCTCCGCGACCTCGCGCGGGACCCAGCCCTGGAGCGTGCCGTCCTCGAAGTCGAAGGACTTGGAGTAGGCACCGACGGGGGCGCCGCCGCGCGGGAGCGTGAAGGTCCAGCCGTCCGCGAGGAGCTCGGGCAGGACGTTCTCGACCGCCGTGACGCCGTTGGTGCGGTCACCGCCGCCGTCGTGCACGAGCACGACCGCGCCGGGCTGGACCGCCGCGCGCAGGTTCGCCTCGAGCGTGGCGACCGAGGGCTGGGGGTTGTCCCAGTCCGCGATCATGTTGCCCAGTCCGAGCGGCTGCATCCCGAGGGCCGCGGCGACCTCGCCCGTGACGCCGAAGCTGCCGTTGGGAGCCCGGAAGTACGGGACCTGGGCCGTGGGGTCGCCGAGCGCGTCGCGGATGATCTCGAGGTTCGCCTTGAGGTCGGCCTCGACCTGGGCGTGCGTCATCGCACCCATGTCCGCGTAGCTCGTCGAGTGGTTGCACAGCGTGTGGCCCTCGGCGACGATGCGCTGCAGCACCTCGGCCCCGCCCGGCGCGGTGACGTTCTGGCCGATGACGCAGAACGTCGCGGTGACGTCGTTCGCCGCGAGGACGTCGAGCAGGTGCTCGGTGGTCTCCCCGTTGGGGCCGTCGTCGAAGGTGAGCGCCGCGACGTCGCCAGAACCGCGCGCCGCAGTGATCGGCGAGGCCGTCGCACCGACGGCGCCGCCCGGGACGAAGTCGGGGTCGTCCTCGGGGGTCCAGGCGTCGGCAGGCGGGCCGAGGATCACGACGTCGTCGACGAGGAACTCGACCGTCGGGCTTGCCGACTCGACGTACAGGTTGGTCGGCGGGGTCGCGGGGTCGACCGTGTAGGTCCCGGCAAGGTGCACCCACTCGTCCGCCCCGACCTCGAGCCGGCCGCCCACCCACGGGTACTCGTTGCTCGCCCCGGGCTGCTGCATGCCGAAGTTGATCTCGGCCGTGCCCTCGGTCCCGGCGGGCAGCTTGACCCACCCGGAGATCTCGTACGTGCCCTCGGTCACGAGCGCACCGACCGGGAGCTGGGGCCCGTGCCAGCCGTCCGCGCGCGAGGAGACGAGCATGGAGCTGTCGCTGTCGTGGCCCTCGGCAGCGATCGTCAGGGTCGCCGGGCCGCGCGGGATCCACGGCGCGGTCTCGCCGTCCTCGAAGTCCGTGCTCAGCACCGTGGCCGGCCCGGTCGCGGGGCGGGTGATCAGGATGTCGTCCACGTAGTAGGTGTACGGCTCGCCGTTGTCGCCCTCCTCACCGCTGGGGTCGAGGTTCTCGGTACCGAAGTAGACGGCCGCCGCGCTCGGGTCCGTGCCCGCGGGGACGGTGAACGTGCCCGTGACCGTGGTCCACTCGTCGGACAGCTGCGTGTTGCCGATCCACGCGTAGCCGGGCTTGAAGACGAAGCGTGCCCCGAGGGGGTGCGCGACGTCGTCCGCGAGCCGCGCACGCAAGGAGAAGGTGTAGGTGACCTCGCTCTCGAAGGTCACCGCCGCGGGCTTCGACTCGATGCCCTCGTAGTCCGCGGCGCGGTTCGCGACCTCGAGGACGTGGTTGCCGTCGTCGTCGACGACGGTGAGCGTCGGTCCGCCGCTCTGCTGCCACGCGTCCTGCCACGACGCGTTCGAGAAGTCGGTCGAGAGGACCACCTCGGGGGCGGCGTCGTCGGCCGCGGCGGGCCCCGCGGTGGTCGCGACGACGAGGGGGCTCAGCACGAGTGCGAGCGCTCCAGCAACTCCGATAGTATCGCGCGACTTTCGTCGCCGGTCGATGAAACTCATCTACGCTCCTTTGCGCATGACAGGGAGGACGAGCCGGTGTCGAGGGCGACGCTAGTCGCTCCAGCACGGGATGTCGGTCACTTTCGGATCACTTTTCCCGAAAGTTCTTCGCAACTTGTGGGCATGAGGTCGGGGCGCACGACGACGCCCCCCGGACGCAGGGTGTCCGAGGGGCGTCGACGCGCGGGCCCACGAGGCCCGGACGGCACAGGGTCGGGATGACAGGATTCGAACCTGCGACCCCCTGCTCCCAAAGCAGGTGCGCTACCAAGCTGCGCCACATCCCGGTCGCCCGAGAGTCTACGTCGCGCGTGTGCGCGAGCGCCGTGCACCGGCGGGGGCAGGTTAGGATGTGCGACGGCCCGAGCCGTGACCGGACGGGTCGCGCGGGCGTAGCTCAATGGTAGAGCCCCAGTCTTCCAAACTGGCTACGCGGGTTCGATTCCCGTCGCCCGCTCCACGGGCTCGACCCAGGCGCCGACGGCCGCCGAACGCCTTGCACGGCGTCGCCGGAGCCAGGTACGGTCGCCCCGACACCCGGCGGGCCGCGCCCGCCCCGGCACACCGACCGAGGAGCACCGCAGATGGCCGTCCGCGCCACCGCGACCGCCCTCCTCGCCGTGCCCACCGCCAGCACCGTCGCGTGCTGCGCCTGCTGCTGTCTGTAGAGCGCTGGCCCCACGCTGCCCCCGCGCAGCCCTCCCAGCGCTCGCCCCAGCCGTCCCTGGAACAAATCGGGACCGGCCTCGCTTGACCCTGACAGTCCCCCGGCCTCTCGGCCCCCTCGACGAAGGAAGAACCATGGCCCGCATCTACGACGACGCCACCCAGCTCATCGGCCGCACGCCGCTCGTGCGCATCAACCGGATCGCCGAGGGCTCCGGCGCGACGATCGCGGCAAAGCTCGAGTTCTACAACCCTGCGAGCTCGGTGAAGGACCGCATCGGTGTGTCGATCATCGACGCGGCGGAGGCCTCGGGCGAGCTGCCCGCGGGCGGCACCATCGTCGAGGCGACGAGCGGCAACACGGGCATCGCGCTCGCGTTCGTGGGCGCGGCGCGCGGCTACCAGGTGGTCCTGACGATGCCGGAGACGATGTCCAAGGAGCGCCGCGCCCTGCTGCGTGCGTACGGCGCCGAGCTCATCCTCACGCCCGGTTCGGAGGGCATGCGCGGTGCCGTCGAGGCGGCCGAGCGCGTCGCGGCCGAGCGTCCGGGCGCCGTCCTGGCCCGCCAGTTCGCGAACGAGGCGAACCCCGCGATCCACCGGTCGACGACGGCGGAGGAGATCTGGGCGGACACCGACGGCGAGGTCGACATCTTCGTCGCGGGCATCGGCACCGGCGGCACCATCACCGGGGTGGGCCAGGTGCTCAAGGAGCGCAAGCCCGGCGTGCAGATCGTCGCGGTCGAGCCGGCCGAGTCGCCCATCCTCAACGGCGGCGCCCCGGGGCCGCACAAGATCCAGGGCCTCGGGGCGAACTTCGTGCCCGAGATCCTCGACACGACCGTCTACGACGAGGTGTTCGACGTCGACGCCGAGACGGCCGTCGCGACGGCCCGCCGCGCGGCGCGCGAGGAGGGCCTCCTGGTGGGCATCTCCTCGGGTGCGGCCCTGCACGCCGCGATCGAGATCGGCAAGCGCCCGGAGAACGCGGGAAAGCTGATCGTCGTCGTCATCCCGTCCTTCGGCGAGCGCTACCTGTCCTCGGTCCTCTACGCGGACCTGCTGGACTGACGATGCTCCCGGACCGGACCGGCTCGGCGCAGGGCTTCCTCGCGACCCTGCGCGAAGACCTCACGACGGCTCAGCTGCGCGACCCCGCGGCGCGCAGCCTCGTCGAGGTCGCTCTCGGCTACCCCGGTCTGCACGCGGTGTGGGCGTACCGGGTCGCGCACTGGCTGTGGCGCGACCCGGCGGCCCGCCTGCCCGCGCGACTCGTGTCCCAGCTCGCGCGCTTCCTCACGGGCATCGAGATCCACCCCGGCGCACGCATCGGGCGGCGCCTGTTCATCGACCACGGCATGGGCGTCGTCATCGGCGAGACCACCGTGATCGGTGACGACGTGCTGCTGTTCCACGGCTCGACTCTGGGCGGCAAGACGATGCGCAAGGGCAAGCGGCACCCGACCCTGGGCAACAACGTCGTGGTGGGGGCGGGCGCCAAGGTGCTCGGCCCGGTGTGGATCGGCGACGGCGCGCAGATCGGCGCGAACGCCGTCGTCGTGCACGACGTCCCCGCCGACGCCGTGGCCGTGGGGATCCCCGCGAAGATCCGGCGCGCGCGCGAGACGTGGTCGGCCGACGTGGACGACCCCGCGATCTTCATCTAGCACCACCCGGGTGCGTCGACTTGTTCTAGTACCACGCGAACAAGTAGCCTTACGGCATGCTCTTCCGCATCGACCCCACGGCCGCCGAGCCGATCTTCGCGCAGCTCGCCTCGCAGGTGCGCGCCCAGGTCACGCTCGGCACGCTCGAACCGGGCACCCGCCTGCCCGCGGCGCGCGAGCTCGCCGCCTCGCTCGACGTCAACGTCCACACCGTGCTGCGCGCCTATCAGGACCTGCGCGACGAGGGCCTCGTCGAGCTGCGCCGCGGGCGTGGCGCCGTCGTGACGGAACGCGCCGGGGCGGACTTCGCCCCGTTGCGCGCCGCGATCGAGGCGGTCGCCGCCGAGTCCGCCCGACTCTCCCTCAGCCCCGACACCGCGGCAGCACTCGTCCGCGAGTCCCTGCAACGCGCCCACCACACCAGGAGGACACCATGACCACGCCCGCACGCAGCACGACCCGGCGCACCATCACCGCGCTGTGGACTCTCGCGGTCCCCGCGCTCGTCATCGCCGGGACGCTCGCCTGGACGAGCACGGTCCGCGGGCGCCTGCCCGAACCCGCCGCGGTGCACTGGGGCAGCGCGGGGCCGGACCGCGCGGGCGGCTTCGGCGAGCTCGTGACGATCGCACTCGTCCTCGTCGCCGTGATCTCCTTCGCGATGTGGGCGCTCGCGACCTTCCTGGGTCAGGCGGCCATGACACGCCGGCTCGCCCACGCCGTCGCCGCGTGGTTCGCGGTGTTCATGGCGGGGGTCACGACGACGACAGTCGCCGTGCAGCTGGACATGGCGGACTGGACCGAGGCCGGCAACCCCACCACGGGGATGGTCATCAGCCTCGCCATCGCGACCACTCTCGCGGCGGTCGCCGCGATCGCCACCCCCGGCGACGCCCCGTCCCCCACGCTGGTCCCGGTTCCCGCCGACGCCGCACGCCTCGACCTGGCTGCGAGCGAGAGTGCCGTATGGGTGCGCAGCGTCCGGCAGTCGAGCCCGTGGCTCCTCGTCGGCAGCGTGCTCGTCTCCGCCGTGGTCCTCGCGCTCGCGACGCGCAACGTGCTGCTCACCGCCTCCTTCACCGTGCTCCTCACCGTCCCGCTGCTCACGCTGACGAGCTGGGTGGTGCGCGTCGACCGTTCCGGCCTCACCGCGGCGTCGCGGCTCGGGTGGCCGCGCCAGACGGTCCCCCTCGACGAGGTGGAGTCGGCGACGGCTCGCCAGGTCAAGCCGCTCTCCGAGTTCGGCGGGTGGGGTCTGCGTACCGCGCTCGACGGGACCACGGGAGTCGTGCTGCGCAAGGGTGAGGGCGTCGAGGTCCAGCGCACCGGGGGCCGGCGCTTCGTCGTGACGGTCGACGACGCCGAGTCGGCAGCCGCGCTGCTCAACACGCTCGCGGACCGCGCGCGCTGACCGGCGTCTCACGATTCGGACGCTCCCCGGCGTCGTCGGCGTCGGCCACGCACGGGGAGCGTCCGCGATCTGAGACGTACCGGGCAGTAGCGTTGCTGACCCCGACGCCCGGACCTAGGTTCGACCCCGTTCGCACGACGGGCCGCGAGATCGCCGGCCCACGACCCGGGAGGAGGCAGCGCCATGGCACGGTCCACCGTCAGCCTGGCCCTGCCGATGCCGCGCCCTTGGACCGCGCGTGCCCTCAGCCCGGAGTGTTGTCACAGCGTGTGTCCCTGCGCGGCCTGACGCCGCACCCTGCCCGACGGCGCCCGGCCTGAGCCGCGCCCACGGGCGCCCGCAGATCCCGGCACCATCGCTGTGACGCGCGCCTCGACGCCCGAGGCGGCGCACCGGCGTGGGCCACGACCGAAGAGGACACCATGGCCACCACCACCGCCGAGGTGCGCGAGCACCTGAGCACGGCGCAGCCCGTCCACCTGTCCGGCGTGGGGCGCACGTTCGACACCCCCGCGGGTCCGCGCACCGTCCTGAAGGACGTCGAGCTCGAGATCGAGCGGGGCGAGATCATCGCGATCATCGGCGCCTCCGGGTGCGGCAAGTCGACGCTGCTGCGTCAGGTGATCGGCCTCGACCGCCCCGACACGGGCGAGATCCTCATCGCAGGCTCCGCGACCGACGGCATCGACCCCCGCGTCGCGATCGCGTTCCAGGAGCCGCGGCTCCTCCCGTGGCGCACGCTCGCCCAGAACGTCGCGCTCGGGCTGCCCCAGGGCACCGGCAAGGACGAGGGGAGGGCGCGCGTCGCCGAGCTGCTCTCCCTCGTGGGCCTCGAGGCCTCGGCCGGCCTGCGCCCGCGGCAGGTGTCCGGGGGCATGGCCCAGCGCGCGTCGCTCGCCCGGGCCCTGGCCCGCAACCCCGGGGTGCTCCTGCTCGACGAGCCCTTCGGCGCCCTCGACGCGCTGACCCGCCTCAACATGCAGGACCTCCTGCTCGACGTGCACGCCGCCGAGCCCACCACCGTGATCCTCGTGACGCACGACGTCGAGGAAGCCCTCTACCTCGCGGACCGCGTGGTGCTGCTCGGCAACCTCGTGCTCGGCGCCACCGCGTCGGTCCAGTCGATCACGCTGGTGCCCGGGGAGCGTCCCCGGGACCGCACGTCGGGCGAGCTCGCCGAGCTGCGGGCGAGCCTCCTCGAGGGGCTCGGCGTCTCGACGCACCGCGCGCCGACGCCTGACCCGGACCAGCACCACTCCATCTGACCTACCCACCCAGGCAGTACCCACCTCCCGCTCGCGGGACCAACCAGGAGAACCCATGAAGATCCGACGCTCACTGTCCATCGCCGCCGCGGTCGCGACCGCCGCCCTGATGCTGAGCGGCTGCGTCGCAGGCGAGGGCGCCCCGAAGGCGGAGACCGCCACGCAGGCCCAGGGCGCCGACGGCGGGACCACCTGGAGCACCGACACCCTGAACATCGACTGGGCGACCTACTCGCCGCTGTCGATCATCCTCAAGGAGAAGGGCTGGATCGAGGCGACCCTCGGCGACGGCGTGACCGTCAACTGGCTCCAGTCCGCGGGCTCGAACAAGGCGAACGAGGCGCTGCGCGCGAACGCCGTCGACGTCGGCTCCACCGCCGGCTCGGCCGCCCTGCTCGCGCGGTCCAACGGCTCGCCCATCAAGACGATCGCGCTGTACTCGCAGCCGGAGTGGGCCGCGATCGTGGTCCCCGCGGACTCGGACATCACCGACGTGCAGGGCCTGCGCGGCAAGCAGATCGCCGCGACGAAGGGCACCGACCCGTACTTCTTCCTGCTGCAGACGCTCCAGGAGGCGGGCGTGGGCCTCGACGAGGTCACGGTCCAGAACCTCCAGCACGCGGACGGCCGCACGGCCCTCGAGACGGACGCCGTCGACGCATGGTCGGGCCTGGACCCGATGATGGCCGTCTCGGAGATCGAGGCCGGGTCGAAGCTCATCTACCGCAACATCGACTTCAACACCTACGGCTTCCTCAACGCGACCGAGGACTTCGTGACGAACCACGCGGACCTCGCCCAGGTGGTCGTGGACGCCTACGAGAAGGCCCGCCGGTACGCGCTCGAGAACGTCGAGGAGACCGTCGCGCTCTTCGCCGAGGCGTCCGGCGTCTCCCCCGAGGTGGCCCAGAAGGTCATCGCGGAGCGCACGAACCTCGACCTGCCGATCACGCCGGGCGAGAAGCAGCTCGCCGTCCTCGAGGTCGTCGGCCCGATCTTCGTCGACTCGGGCGACGTCGCGAGCCAGGGCGACATCGACACCGCGCTCTCCGAGCTCCTCGACACCCGGTTCGCCGAGAAGGCCGACCCGTCGCGCATCACCGAGTAGCACCCCGCGCCGGGGCGAGGCCGACCGCCTCGCCCCGGCGCGACCCATCGACACCACGAACGAGGGACACCATGGACGTCATCGTCGGAAGCACTGCGACCGGACCGGTGGTCGACGGCGAGGGCAAGCCCCTGCGCGCGCTGAACCACCTGAGCCCCCAGCCCGACGTCGTCGAGCCGCAGGGTTCCGACGACGACGGCACCACCGCGCCCCGCCGTCGTCGGACCGGTGCGTCCCAGCGCGTGCTGCTCGCCCTCCTGGGCGTCGTGGTCCCCGCGGTCATCGTCGCCGTCTGGCACGTCGTGACGACGCGCGGCTACGTCCCCTCCCACCAGCTCCCCTCGCCCGGCTCCGTCGTCGACGCCGGGATCGACCTGTGGCAGCGCGGGCAGTTCCAGACGCACATCGCGATCTCGACGCAGCGCGTGCTCTCGGGCTTCGCCATCGGGTCCCTGCTGGGCCTCGCGATCGGCTCCTTCGTGGGCCTCTCGCGCGTGTTCTCCGCGGCCTTCTCCACCACGATCGGCGCCTTCCGCGCGGTCCCCTCGCTCGCGTGGGTGCCCCTGCTCATCCTGTGGATCGGGATCAACGAGGACTCGAAGGTCACGCTCGTGACGATCGGCGCGTTCTTCCCCGTGTTCACCACCGTGGCCGGCGCGCTGCGCCACGTGGACCCGCACCTCGTCGAGGCGGGCCGGGCGTACGGCCTGCGCGGCCTGCAGCTCCTGCGCACCGTGCAGCTGCCCGCCGTCCTGCCCTCCGTGGTCTCCGGGCTGCGCCTCGCGCTCGCCCAGGCGTGGCTCTTCGTGGTGGCGGCCGAGCTCATCGCGTCCTCGATGGGCCTGGGCTTCCTCATCATGGACTCCGCGAACAACGGGCGCATCGACCGGATGCTGCTCGCGATCGTGTCCTTCGCGATCCTCGGCAAGGCGACCGACGCGCTCATCGGGGTCGCGGAGAAGCGACTGCTCAAGCGCTGGACGTGACGGGCGCTCCGCCGTCCCGGCGGGTTACGGTCACGCCGAGCCCGCTGCCCCACCCGCGGCCCGAGGAGGCCTGTTCGCGATGACCGACCGTACCTTCGGCTTCCGCACGCGCGCCCTGCACGCGGGCGGCATCCCGGACTCGGCCACGGGCGCGCGCGCCGTGCCGATCTACCAGACCACGTCCTTCGTGTTCGAGGACACGGCCGACGCCGCGAACCTCTTCGCCCTGCAGAAGTACGGCAACATCTACTCGCGCATCGCAAACCCCACGGTCGCGGCCTTCGAGGAGCGCATCGCCTCGCTCGAGGGCGGGATCGGTGCCCTCGCGACGGCCTCGGGCATGTCCGCGGAGTTCCTCGTGTTCGCGGCCCTCGCGGGTGCGGGCGACCACATCGTCGCCTCGGCCCAGCTCTACGGCGGCACCGTGACCCAGCTCGACGTGACGCTGCGGCGCTTCGGCGTCGAGACCACCTTCGTGCCGGGTACGGACCCCGCGGACTACGCGGCCGCGATCCGGCCCGAGACGAAGGCCGTCTACGCCGAGGTGATCGGGAACCCGTCCGGTGAGATCGCCGATCTCGCGGGCCTCGCCGAGGTGGCCCACGCGGCGGGTGTTCCGCTCGTGGTCGACTCGACGCTCGCGACGCCGTACCTGTTGCGGCCCATCGAGCACGGCGCGGACATCGTGATCCACTCCGCCACGAAGTTCCTGGGCGGGCACGGCACCACGCTGGGCGGCGTCGTCGTCGAGGCCGGCACGTTCGACTGGGGCAACGGACGCTTCCCCACCATGACCGAGCCCGTCGCGTCCTACGGCAACCTGCGCTGGTGGGAGAACTTCGGCGAGTACGGCTTCCTCACCAAGCTGCGCTCCGAGCAGCTGCGCGACATCGGCCCGAGCCTCGCGCCGCACTCGGCGTTCCTGCTGCTGCAGGGCGTCGAGACGCTCCCGCAGCGCATCGACGCGCATCTCGCCGGCGCGCACGCCGTGGCGCGGTGGCTCGAGGAGGACCCGCGCATCGCGTACGTGAGCTGGGCCGGCCTCGAGTCCCACCCCCACCACGAGCGCGCGAAGAAGTACCTGCCCGCCGGTCCCGGTTCGGTGTTCTCGTTCGGTGTGGCCGGCAGCGTGGACCGCCCGGCGCGCGACGTGGGCCGCGTGTTCATCGAGTCGCTCGTGCTCGCGAGCCACCTCGCCAACATCGGCGACTCGCGCACCCTCGTGATCCACCCCGGGTCCACGACCCACCAGCAGCTCTCCGCCGAGCAGCTCGCCGCCGCGGGCGTCCCGGAGGACCTCGTGCGCATCTCCGTGGGCCTCGAGGACGTCGAGGACATCCTGTGGGACCTCGACCAGGCGCTCTCGGCGGCGACGGGGAGGACCCGATGAGCACCAACTTCCTCGGCATCGACGTGCCCGCGCCGTCGGGCATCGCGTGCTCCGTGGTCGAGACGCCCCGCGAGGGGCGCACGTGGCAGGGGCCGAGCGCCTCGGACCGGCTCGCGATCCTGCGCCGCACCCGGTCCGTCGCGATCGTGGGCGCCTCGAACAACCCGGCGCGCGCGAGCTACTTCGTGGGCACCTACCTGCTGTCGAGCTCGGACTTCGACGTCTACTTCGTCAACCCGAACGCGAGCGAGATCCTGGGGCGGCCCGCCTACCCCTCGCTCGAGGCGCTCCCCGTGGTGCCCGACCTCGTGGACGTGTTCCGCCGCCACGACGACCTGCCCACCGTGCTCGCCGAGACGATCGCCGTGGGGGCGAAGACCCTGTGGCTCCAGCTCGGCTCGTGGCACGAGGACGTCGCGCGCGAGGGCGAGGCCGCGGGCCTTGAGGTGGTCATGGACCGCTGCATCAAGATCGAGCACGCACGCTTCCACGGCGGTCTGCACCTCGCGGGCTTCGACACGGGCACCATCTCCTCGCGCCGCGCCCACGCCTGAGGTTCAGCAAAGCCGTCAGTCTGCGGAGAACACCACGAACTCGCCGCCCTCGGGCAACGGCATGCACGATCCTGGGTCGGGTACCCAGTCATCGACGGGCTCCGTGACATATCCGCCATGACCGGTAATCGCCTCGCCCATCTCGAGCTCGCCAAGTCCGGCGATCGTCACGCGTGTCCCCTCGGCATCCACCGAGGATCCCGGCGGAGCAATCAGAACGTGGATGTCGTCGAGGACAACGCACCCTTGCGCTGAGAGTCCCAACGTTCCTGTGATTCGCGCGCCGTCGCTAGGCATGTCTACGCGACCACCGTCTGACCAGACGATCAGTGTCGCGCTCCCGTCCGTCCGATCGGAAGTCGGCGATCGTGACGTGGCGTCACTCTCGGTGTCGTCGCAGGCGGACATACTCCCTAGCAGAGCAAATCCGAGTATGGCACCGAGCGCCCTAGTTCTGCAGAACTGTGGCATTGAGAACATTCTTAACACGGCCTATTCGGGTGAAGTAAGAAACTGATGAGCCAGAGCCCTTGTGGATGCTTCGCACCGCATTCCTCAGGAACCATGGGCCACCGCTGTCACCACCCGCTGAGATACTGGCAGTGGTGATGTCGAGCCCGCACCAACACCCACTGGTAGAGGTTTCGCACTCATTCGTGTACGCGACGTATGAGCATTGATAGGAACTGATCATACCCCAATGGCATACATAGTCGTCAATTGGAACTGTTGGCGACGGCGGTGACAGTCCTGTCATCGTCGCTGGCGCGGCCCGTTGCCCGGAACTGCTTGTTGGTCGTATGCCCGTTCGCGGTCAACGTGAGGTGAAACTGCAGGTCCGCGCCGTTGGTGCCAGTACCTCCCTCGATTGGGTTGGTGCTGATCCGTCCCGTGAGCCCGTTGTATAGGAGCCATTGGGACTCCGCTGAGATCGGCAGTCTCCACACGACGGATCCGGTGGAGACTGCCGATCTCAGCGGGAGGGGTGCGGGGTGGGTAGAAGTCCGACGACGACGGTCGCCGCCAGAGTGTCGTCCTGGACCACCGTGGGGGTGAGCCCCTCAGCGCGCATCGCCTCCGCCGCGAGCCCCGCCTGCCGAGCGCTCGTCTCGACGATCAGGTGGCCGCCCGGGGCGAGCCAACGCGGTGCGAGCGCGGCGATCCGGCGGTGCAACATCACGCCGTCGACCCCGCCGTCGAGGGTGTGCACGGGCTCGAAGTCGCGCGCCTCGCGCGGCATGAGGTCGAGCTCCTCGCTCGGGACGTACGGGGCGTTGGCGGTCATCACCGTGACCCGCCCGGCGATCGCGCCGGGGAGCGGCTCGTCGAGGTCACCGAGGAGCACGCTCGCACCGGAGGGGTCAAGGTTGCGCCGCGCGCACGCCACCGCGACCGGGTCGACGTCGACGGCGTACACCTCGGGCTGCCCGCCCGCCCGACGCTGGAATGCGTCGAGGACGGCCGCGGGCACGGCGCCGACGCCCGTGCACAGGTCCACCAGGATCCCGCCGTCGGACCACGCCTCGAGGGCGAGCCGGACGAGCAGTGCGGTGCGACGCCGCGGCACGAACACGCCGGGCACCACGGCGAGCCGCATCCCGGAGAACTCGACCCAGCCGAGCACCGTCTCGAGCGGTTCGCCCGCCTCTCGCCGTCGGACACGGTCCTCGAGCTCGCCCGGCCCGAGTCCCTCCGCGAGCAGCAACCCGGCCTCCTCCTCGGCGAACACGCACCCGGCCGCCCGCAGCCGCGACACGAGCTCGTCGTGCGCCGCGTCGGGGCGAGCGGTCACTCGGGCCACCACACGGCGAGGCGGACGCGGACGCGGGCGTCGTCGTCGTCGGACGTGAGCGGGGTGCCCTCTGCCCGCAGCTCACGCAGCGCCCGGGCGCGCGCGTGGGCCGGGACCCGGCCGTCGGCGGTGACCACGCGCCACCACGGCACGTCCGCGCCCGCCTGGGCCATGACGCTGCCCACCTGCCGCGGTCCCCCGCGCGGCGTCGCGAACCCGTCGGCGACCACCTCCGCGACGAGGCCGTAGGTCATCACGCGGCCGGGCGGGATCTGACGGACGACGGCGAGCACGGCCTCGAGGTACTCGACGTCGACCCCCCGGCGCGCAGGACCCGCCACCGGTCAGTCCCGGTGCACGAGCACGAGCGCGCGGTCGTCGCTCTCCCCCGTGCGCATCGCGTCGAGCACCGCCTCCGCGTCGCCCCGGCGCGTCGAGACGATCCGCTCGACCACGCCCATGAGCCGGTCGATCCCGAGGTCGAGGTCCGCGCCGGGCGTCTCGACCATCCCGTCGGTGTAGAGGATGAGCGTGTCGCCGGTCTCGAGCTGGCCGCGGTGCGGGGTGTAGCGCGGGGCGGCCAGGACGCCGAGCGCAGGGGCGCCGGTGGTGTCGAGTAGCTCGAGCCGCCCCGAGCCCGCGTGCAGGTGCACGGCGGGCGGGTGGCCCGCGGTGGTGATCCAGTACTCGCCCGTGTCGAGCCGGACGGCCAGGTGGACCGCCGTCGCGAAGCCTTCCTCCCACGCCTGGGCGAGCAGGTACGCGTTGGCCGCCCCGAGGAACTCGCGGCGCGCCGTGGCCCCGAGCAGCCCCCCGAACGCCCCGGAGAGCAGCAGCGAGCGCACCCCCGCCTCCTGCCCCTTGCCGGAGACGTCCACGAGCACGATCTCGAGCAACCGGCCGCCCTCGCCGCGCGAGGCCACCACGAAGTCCCCGGAGAACGCCTCGCCGTTGGCGGAGCGCAGCACGGAGTCGACCCGCCAGTCCCCCGGCAGCGGGGGGATGCGCCCGTGCGCCTCGAGGCGGTCGCGCAGGTCGACGATCATGAGGTCACCGGGGACGCCCTGCAGCCCGAGCCGGTCGCGCGAGCGGACGAACGCGAGGACGGCGAGCGTGACGGCCACGTACGCCAGGAGCACCCCCGGGAGCACGAGCGAGAGCCTGAGGAAGTGCAGGGCCGCGAGCTCCGCGCCGACCACGGCCGCGAGGACCACCACTCCCGCGAGGCGCAGCGCGTAGCCGCCGAGCAGCACGATCAGCACGAGCATCGACGGCGGCCACCAGTCCGGCCACGTCATGATCACGACGAACATCACGGCACTGAGGGTCACGAGGCCCGCGCACACCACGAGACCGGGCGAGATCCCCCAGCGGCGCAGGGCGGGCCGGACCGTCCGTTCGATCCGGCGGGTCAGCGCGACGCGTCGACGCGGCCCAGCCGCACGACGTGACCCCGGCACGCTGACGCTCATTGGGTGAGGCTATCCGCGGTTCCCGTCGAGCACTAGGAGCGTATTTCGCTGTGCGCCGTCGGCCCGCCTGCACCACCATGGCGACATGAGCAGCCCCGCCACGCCCCGCCCGCCCGAGGGATACCGCCTGGTCGACGTCCCGCCGGAGCGCCGCGCGGACATCACGGCGATCAACACGTGGGGCTTCCCGAGCAGCACCACTCCCGCCCAGCGCGAGACCTTGACCTGGCCGCTCGACTTCGCGCGCACGCGCGGCGTCGAGTCCGACGGCGAGCTCGTGGCCTTCCACGCCTCCTACGAGTTCGCCGACCATCCCGTGCCCGGCGCGCGCATCCCCGTCTCCGGCCTCACGTGGGTCTCGGTGCACCCCGCGCACCGCCGGCGCGGCCTGCTCAGCGCGATGATCGACGACCACTTCGCGCGATCCCTCGCGCGCGGCGAGGCCGTCTCGGCCCTGTGGGCCTCGGAGATGTCCATCTACGGGCGCTTCGGGTACGGGCTCGCCGCACGGAGCGTCGCCCTGAGCATCCCGCGCGGCGCGGCGCTGCGGGACGTCCCGGGGTCCGACGGCGTGCGCGTGCGGCTCGAGGTGCTCGACGCCGAGGCGCACCTGGCACTGTTCCAGGAGCTCCACGCGGCGGTGGAGCGTCCCGGCTGGACCCGCCGCTCGACGGTCGGCCTCGAGGCCAGCGCGCTCCAGGACCCGGAGTTCTGGCGCGAGGGGTACGAGGCGATGCGCATCGCGGTGGCCGAGCGGGACGGTGTGCCCGTGGCCTTCGCGCGCTTCCGTCGCAAGCTCGCGTGGGCATCGACGGGGCCCGACGGCACGGTCCAGGTGCTGGACTACGTGTCTCGTGACGCGGCCGCGACGCGCGCCCTGTGGGGCGTGCTGCTCGACCTCGACCTCATGGCGCGCGTCGAGATCGAGGCCCTCCCGCTCGACGACCCGCTGCTCGCGCTCCTCGTGGACTGGCCCGCCGCGAAGCCGGTGCTCGCCGAGAACCTGTGGGTCCGCGTGCTCGACCTGCCCGTCGCCCTCGCGTCACGGCGCTACGCCGCACCCGTGGACGTGGTGCTCGAGGTCACCGACACGCGCCTGCCGGCGAACGCGGGCCGCTGGCGCCTCGTCGGAGGGCCGGACGGCGCGCGCGTCGAGCGGACCGAGGCCCCCGCCCAGCTCGCGATCGACGTGCGCGAGCTCGGCACGCTGTTCCTCGGCGGCTTCTCGCTCGCCCAGCTGGTCGGAGCCGGGCTGGTCCGCGAGCTCGAGCCCGGGGCGACGTTCGCGGCGAGCGCGGCCTTCGGCTGGCCGCTCGCGCCCGTGGCGTCCTGGATCTGGTGAGGTCAGCGCCCGGCTTCGTACTCCGCGAGCAGGTCGATGCGCCGCTGGTGGCGCGCCTCGCCCGAGAACGGCTCGTCGACGAACGCGTCGACGAGCGCGAGCGCCTCGGCGGTCGAGTGCTGGCGCGCGCCGATCGCGATGACGTTCGCGTCGTTGTGGGCGCGCCCGAGCCGAGCCGTGTCCTCGCTCCACGCGAGCACCGCGCGCACGCCGGGCACCTTGTTCGCGGCGATCTGCTCACCGTTGCCCGAACCGCCGAGCACCACGCCGAGCGTGCCGGGCTCTGCGACGACGGCCTCGCCCGCGGCGATGCACATGGGCGGGTAGTCGTCCTCGGCGTCGTACGTCTCGGCTCCGTGGTCGACGACGTCGTGCCCCGCCTGGGCGAGGTGGTCGACGATGGCCTGCTTGAGCTCGAAACCCGCGTGGTCCGCGGCGACGTGGATGCGCATGGGGACCATTGTCGCGCACCGCGCACGCGCGGCGTGAACGTATCCTGACTGCGGCCCCACCCCGCGAGGAAAGCAGAGCGAACGCATGGCGCGCAGCGGCATCGACACGTCCACCTTCGACCAGGCGACCGGGCCCGGCGACGACCTCTTCCGTCACGTCAACGGCCCGTGGCTCGACTCCTACGAGATCCCCGCGGACCGTTCGCGCGACGGGGCGTTCCGCCGCCTGCACGACCAGGCCGAGCTCGACGTGCGCGCCATCATCGAGGACGCGGCCGCGAAGGGCGAGTCCGCCTCGGGCGTCGAGCGCAAGGTCGGCGACCTGTTCGCGAGCTTCATGGACACCCAGACCGTGGCGGCGGCGGGCACCGCTCCGCTCGCGGAGGACCTCGACCTCGTCCGGACCGCCGTCGGACGCGAAGGCCTCGTCACCGCGCTCGGCACGCTGCAGCGCACGGGTGCCGCGAGCGCCACGGGCTTCTGGGTCGACAACGACGCGAAGGACCCCGAGCGCTACGTCGTGTACCTGTACCAGTCGGGCCTCGGCCTGCCCGACGAGTCCTACTACCGCGAGCCCCAGCACGCCGAGACCCTCGCCGCGTACGGCCCGCACATCGCCAGGATGCTCCTGCTCGGGGGCTGGTCCGCCTCGCAGGAGGACGCCGACGACGCCGCAGCCCGGGTGGTCGCGCTCGAGACGCGACTCGCGGGCGCGCACTGGGACGTGGTCAAGGACCGCGAGGCCGACCTGACCTACAACCCCATGACGCTCGCGGAGCTGGCCGAGCTCGCTCCCGGTCTCGACTGGGCCGCGTGGGTGCGCGCGCTCGGCGCTCCCGAGGGGGCCCTCGAGCAGATCGTGATGCGCGAGCCGGACTTCGCCGTCGAGCTCGCGAAGGCGTGGGTCGAGGAGGACGAGGGCACGTGGGGCGACTGGCTCGCCTTCCACGCGATCTCCGCGCGCGCCCCGTACCTGACGGACGAGCTCGTCGAGGCGAACTTCGACTTCTACGGGCGCCGCCTCACGGGGGCCCAGGAGCTGCGCGAGCGCTGGAAGCGCGGCGTCTCGCTCGTCGAGGGCGCCATGGGCGAGGCCGTGGGCGAGGTCTACGTGGCCCGTCACTTCCCGCCGAGCCACAAGGCGCGCATGGACGAGCTCGTGGCCAACCTCGTGGCCGCGTACCGCGAGTCGATCACGAGCCTCGAGTGGATGGGCGAGGAGACGCGCGCGAAGGCGATCGCGAAGCTCGAGAAGTTCAACCCGAAGATCGGCTACCCGGAGCGCTGGCGGGACTACGACGCCCTCGAGATCGACCGCACGGACCTCGTGGGCAACGTGCGCCGCGCGAACGCCTTCGAGCAGGACCGCGAGCTCGCGAAGATCGGCAAGCCGGTGGACCGCGACGAGTGGTTCATGACCCCCCAGACGGTCAACGCGTACTACAACCCCGGCATGAACGAGATCGTGTTCCCGGCGGCGATCCTGCAGCCACCGTTCTTCGACCCGGACGCGGACGACGCCGTGAACTACGGCGGCATCGGCGGCGTGATCGGCCACGAGATCGGTCACGGGTTCGACGACCAGGGCTCGAAGTACGACGGTGACGGCCGCCTCGAGGACTGGTGGACCGAGGAGGACCGCACCGAGTTCGAGAAGCGCACCAAGGCCCTCATCGCGCAGTACGACGCCTACTCCCCCACCCAGCTCGACGGTTCGCACCACGTCAACGGCGCGCTCACCATCGGGGAGAACATCGGCGACCTCGGGGGGCTCGCGATCGCGCTCAAGGCCTACCGCATCGCGCTCGGACGTCCGCTCGACGAGGCGCCCGTGATCGACGGCCTCACCGGCGTGCAGCGGGTGTTCCTCGGTTGGGCGCAGGTGTGGCAGTCGAAGTCCCGTGACGAGGACGCCATCCGGCTGCTGTCCGTGGACCCGCACTCGCCCGCCGAGTTCCGGTGCAACGGCGTCGTGCGCAACCTCGACGAGTTCTACGCGGCCTTCGACGTCACGCCCGCAGACGCCCTGTGGCTCGACGAGAGCGAGCGCGTCTCCATCTGGTGACGGCACCGGACGGGCGACACCAGCCCGCCGGTACGGCGAAGGGCCGGTCCCCGGCAGTGGGGACCGGCCCTTCGGCCGTCGTCGGACAGCGACTCAGTCGAACTGGGGGCCCGCCGTGCGCGTGCGCTTGAGCTCGTAGAAGCCCGGCACCCCGGTGACGAGCACGAACCCGTCCCAGAGCCGCCCGGCGTCCTCGCCCTTCGGGGCGGGCGTCATGACGGGGCCGAAGAAGCCCACGCCGTCGATCGCCACCACGGGGGTGCCGACCTCGTCGCCCACGATGTCCATCGCGCCCTGGTGGGAGGCCCGCAGCGCGTCGTCGTGCGCGTCGGTGTGCGCGGCCTCCGCGAGCTCGGCGGGCAGGCCCACCTCCGCGAGCGCCTCCGCGATCACGGCGTCGAGCTCCGCGCCCCGCCCGCCCGGGTGGATACGCGTGCCGAGCGCGTCGTAGAGGGGCTTGACGACCGCGTCACCGTGCGCGGCCTGCGCGGCGATCACGACGCGCACCGGTCCCCACGCCCGCTTCATGGCCTCGAGGTACTTCTCGGGCAGGTCGCGGCCCTCGTTGAGGACGGCGAGGCTCATCACGTGCCAGCGCACGTCGACGTCCCGCACGCGCTCCACCTCGGTCATCCATCGCGACGTCATCCACGCCCACGGGCACGTGGGGTCGAACCAGAAGTCCGCCGTCGTCCGCTCGCCGCTCGTCGTGGTTGCTGTGCTGGTCGTGCTCGTCACCAGTGTTGGTCCTCTCACCAGGGTGCCTTTCGTCCCCCCAGGCTACGTTGCGGAACACCACGGTCACGAAATGCCCCTTGCGGAACACCACGAACCAGTCACGTTCCGCGGAACGGTGGGGTGTTCCGCAAGTGGGGGGGTGGGGTGGGGTCAGAAGAGGGAGGAGCCGGCGCGGGCGATCGAGAAGCCGTGGCCCGTCGCGTCGTGGCGGCAGATGATGCCCGAGCGCGAGCTGGTGCACGTGTAGCCGAAGGCCGCGGTGGAGTCCTCGTAGTCGAGCACGGGCGTCGCGGCCGGAGCCTCGCCCGGTGGGTCGCCCTCGACGCACGGTCGCTCGGCCCCTCCCTCGGCCGTCACCCGGACCACGTGCCCCACCGTGCCGTCGCACGTCTCGTCCTCGACGAGCCCCTCGTCCAAGAGCACGGCGATCGAGCACGACGCGGCGTCCTCGGCGATCGAGCACACGATGTTCCCGCTCGGCGAGGCGAACAGCCGGGGTGCATCGGGGTTGCCGGACTCGGACCCGTCCGGCGACGCGCTGACCTCCGGCTCGGCGTCGGTATCCGGGGCGTCCCGCCCGGACGACGCCGAGGCGACCGACTCGCTCGCCGCGGGCTCGGGGGTCTCGACCACGAGGTCCGGGTCCTCGTCGCCGCCACGCGTCGCGAGCAGCACGACGAGCACGAGGACGAGCACGACGTCGACGGCGAGGAACGCGCGCATCGCCGGGCTCAACCGACCCCGGCGTCGTGCCCCACCCTCACGCGTCACGGACCCAGGATCACACGAGGC
>Ga0222423_1000391_pt1 | contig 33789 bp, 30 predicted proteins | sample 3A0metagenome_FD_182472 | JGI IMG/M metagenome (GOLD analysis project Ga0222423, IMG submission 182472) | Enriched microbial communities from leaf-cutter ant dump, University of Wisconsin, Madison, United States - 3A0 (version 2) | ecosystem: Environmental > Terrestrial > Nest > Insects nest >...
TCCGCCCCGCCCCCGCCGAACCAGCCATGACTGGCCCCAACGGCTCGGATGGCGACAAGCATCGCTGGGTCGGCGTCCGGCGTTGTCCGGGGTTGTCCACAGATCGGGCGATCGGCGTCCGTCTGGCGGCTTGCAGCGGGTGGGATGGCGGAATGTCGCGACCTCCCGGACCCGTTCCCGTCGAGCTGCTGACCGCAGCCGCGTGCCAGGAGGGGCTGGTGTCGGCGGCGCAGTGCGACGCGTGGGGCGTCACCGGGGGCATGCGGGCGCGGCTCGTCCGGACCGGGGAGTGGTCGCGCCTGACGACGGGCGTGTACGACGTCATGCCGGGGGTGGTCCTCGGCCTCGACCGGCAGCGGTGCCGATCCGCCTGGCTCGGCATGCTCGCGTACGGCGACCGGGCGGTCGCCGTCGGCACCAGCGCCCTCGCCCTGCAGGGCGTGAGGGGGCTCCCGCTCCGTATCCGGCCCCAGGTGGCCCTCGACGGCACACCGCGGCGCCCGCGTGCCGGCATCACGGTCCGGAACTTCGACGGGTTCACGACGACGACGCTCGGCGCGCGACGCATCGCGACGATCGAGTCGGCCCTCGTCCAGGCGCTCCCCGACCTCGACCGTGACACCGGGATCTCGATCCTGGACGCGGCGCTGCGGGCGCGACAGCTCGACGAACCGGGCCTCGGCCGGGTCCGCAGCGCACTCGTCGGACGTCGGGGGTGTCGGCGGGTCGAGCCGTGGTGGGAGCTGGTCGACCGGAGGTCGGACTCGCCGCTCGAGACGCGCGCGCGACTGGCCTGCGTCGACGGCGGGATCGCTCCCGACGAGCTCCAGGTGAGGATCAAGGACGCGCACGGCCGGTTCCTGGCGCGGGGCGATCTCGGGTGGAGGCTGCGCGGGGATCGTTGGCTGCTGGCCGAGATCGACGGGCGCGAGCCCCACAGCACTCCGGCCACCCTGTTCGAGGACCGCGAACGGCAGAACAGGATCCTGGCGAGCGGGCTCGTCGACCTGCGACGGTTCACCGCGAGGGACGTGAACCGTCCGCACAAGATGGTGGCGTCGCTGCGGGCCGCCATCGTCGCGGGTCGCCGCTGATCGCGCCGAACCTGCCTTCGCTGGCGTCATCCCGGCGTTTGACGTGGGTGATGGCAGGGTCGGGCCGACGAAGGGCGGCTGGGTGGGGGGGAGAGGGGGAGAGTGGGCGTTCCGGGTGCGGGATCCGGGCGGGGGCGTCAGGATTCGTCGGGAGCCGGCGCGACCCCCCGCCCGGCCCGACGAGAAGGAGTTCGCATGGGAATCGGTGGCGGGATCTTCCTCATCGTGATCGGCGCGATCCTGGCATTCGCCGTGAAGGACTCGATCAGCGGTGTCGACCTGTCGATGATCGGCTACATCTGCATCGGTGCCGGCGTCCTGGTCCTCATCCTGGCGATCGTGATGAACGCGCAGCGCAGCAACACCTCGCACCGCGAGGTCATCGAGCACCGCGAGGTGCCGCCGGACCAGCAGGTCTGACCGCCCGCCGAGCCGGCCTCGCCAGCGGCCGGCCGACGACGAGCGGCGGGGCGTCCCTCACCGGGACGCCCCGCCGTCGTGCCGGGGCCGACGAGCGGGGGCCCACCGGACCCGCCGAGCGCCGACGCACCGAGCGCCGACTGCGAGCGCCGGCGAGCCGTGCGCGTCAGATGCGCAGCGCGCCGCGGACGATCGAGTCGCCCGAGTGGGCCGGGTTGCCGTCGAAGGGCTCCTGGGAGACGTCGACCACGGAGTACCTCTCCAGGTCCAGGCCGGCGGGCAGGGCGAATCGGCCCGACGTGCCGTCGAGCGTGCCGACGCTGACCAGGCCCTTCACGTCGGGCGTCAGGAGCCACACCTCGCGGAAGCCGTCCTCCAGGTGGGCCTCGTCCACGTCGACGACCAGCACGCGCGTCCCGTCGCGCTGCGTCTCCACCTTCGCGGACCCCGTCGCGTCCCAGCCGGGAAGCGCCTCGAGCGTCGCGCTCGCGACGACGGACGTGCCGCGGTCGTCGCGCGTCAGCGCCCAGCCCACGCCGGCACCCCCGATCACCAGGCCGGCAGCGGCAGCTCCTGCGATCCACCCCCACGACCGCCGCCGGCGACCCAGCGGGACGACGACGTCGGCGTCATCGGCTCGGTCGGCCCTCGTCAGCCCCAGCTCGTCGGCGACGCGGTCCCACACCTGCGGTGCCGGCGCGACGAGCGCGTCGCCGCCGCGGGCCAGGCCGACGACGTCGGCGAGCGCGGTGACCTCGTCGGAGCACAGCGTGCAGTCCACGACGTGGGCGCGCTCGGCGTCGGTGCCGGCCTGCTCGCCGAGCGCCAGCAGCGCGAGCACGTCGTCGCTCACGTGCAGCTCATCGAACGGCACCATCCACCTCCCATCGCGTCCGCAGCCGAGCGAGACTACGTCGCACGTGACTCTTCACGGTCCCGAGCGGCAGGTCGAGCCTGGTGGCGATCTGGTCGTGGGTGAGATCTTCGTAGAACGCGAGGCGCAGGATCGTGCGCTGGGGGTCGTCGAGGCGGGACAGCTCGTCGGCGACGACGACGCGGTCGACGATCCGGTCGTCACCCGCCGGCGCGACCTCCGCGCGGGGCTCGGCCGCCGCGGCGAGCCGACGGTCCCGGGCGCGTCGCTCGTGCGCGTCGGCGACGGCGTGCCGGGTGATGCCGATGAGCCACGCCGGCAGGCGCGAACGGGTCGGGTCGAACCGCGACCGGCTGCGCCACGCGTCGACGAAGACGAGCTGCGTGACCTCCTCGGCGTCGCTCACGGTCCCCAGCGAGCGCAGCGCGATGGTGTGGACGAGCGGCGACCAGCGGCGGTAGGCCTCACGGATCGCCTCCTCGTCGCCGGCCGCGAACAGCGCACCGAGCTCGTCGACGCCCTCGCCGTCGGGATCGCCGGGCGCCGTCGACGGGCGTGCCTCGGTGCGGGACCGCTCAGGTCCGCTCGGGCTCACCCAGCACTCCTCGTCGTCGGCTCCACGTCGCGCGTGCAGGCGGCGCGGCCCGATGGCCGGCGCACGCACCGCTCAGCCACCGGTCGGCTCGGCGGTCACGACGACGTTGTCTGCATAGTGTCGGGTCTTCGCGTCCCAGGCGCCTCCGCAGGTGACCAGGACGAGCCGCGGTGCGCCGTCCCGGGCGAACCAGTGGGCCGTCGGGGCGTCGTCCTTGGGGATCTTGTGCACGCTCGTCACGCGGTATCGGTGCACGTCGGAGGCGTCGTCGGTCACGAGGACCCGCGACCCGACGCGCACGTCCCGCAGCCGGGCGAACGGCCCGATGCCCGACAGCACCGAGTCGACGTGCGCCGCCAGCACGGCGTTGCCGGCGGGGGCGCCGGGTGCCGGACCGTACTCGTACCAGCCGGCCTCGAACGCGTTCTCCGACAGACCCATCGACCCGTCGGCCGCGATCCCGACCGGGACGACCCGCATGTCGATGTCGCGGCTCGGCACCACCAGCCGCACCGGCTCGGCGGAGGAGGGCTGTGCCGGTGCGGTGGGGTCGTACACGGGGACCCGTGGAAGGGGGTCGTCCGTGGGCAGGGCCGTGGGGGTGATCGTCGGGGCAGGAGGCGTGGACGACGACGCGTCGGGCTCCACGGTGGTGCTGGGGGCGCACGCCGCGAGGAGTGCGGTCACCAGCACGGTCGCCAGCCCGGTCACCAGCCCCGTGAGCGGCGCGGTTGCGACGCGCCGTCGTCGCACCCTCAGTCCTCCTGCGTGACGCGGCGCCGCACGACGAGCGTCGTCGCGAGCCCCAGCACGGCGAGCGCACCGAGCGCGTACGGCCAGGCGGGTGCGTCGTGGTCGGCGGCGAGCCCCAGCTCCCCGGCCTGGACGCCGCTCGGGTTGCCGTGCAGACCGTCGATCATCTGCGTCGCCAGCGCGAGGGTCGAGGGGTCGGCGGTGGCGTCGCCCCACGCGTACAGGATGGTGTTGGTGCCCTCGGTGACCTTGACGGCGGCGGGCCCCAGGAGCGCGGGCTTCGTCGTCCCGGCGGCGACGACGCTCGCGGACACCGTCCCGGCGGGCAGGTCGAGCACCTTCTCGTCGGGGTTCTCCAGACCCGAGATCACCGCGTCCTTGCCGGCGAGCACGTCGACGGCGGGCGCGTTGGCGACGTGCCGCACGGTGATGCGACCCTGGCCGGCCTTGGTGGTCGACGTGTCGTTGGTGAACAACGTGGCGGTCGGCTTGCCGTCGGTGCCCAGGTGCGCGACGGCGGTGTAGTTCTTGCCGGCCGCCAGCTTCAGGTCCACCGGGCCGATCGCGGGCTTGCTGTCGTCCTTGGCGTCCGCCGCGGTGATGGCGACCGTGTAGGTGCCTGCCGGCAGGTCGAGCGGGCCCGCCATCTTGCCGGGCTTGAAGTCGTCGAGCGTGAGCTTGCCGTCGACGTAGACGTCGACCGTCAGGCCCGGGACGCCGTGGAAGACGGAGAGCTGGGCGTCGTCGGCGGCCGACGCGGGTCCGGCGGCGAGCCCGAGGGCGACGAGGGCGCCGGCGACGGTGCCGGCCAGAAGTCGTGCGCGCATGGTGCGTCCTTCCGTGGGAGCAGCGGCCCGGATGGCGGCTGACGTACGTTCTTCCCTCCGGGTGGGGCACGCGGATGCATCGGAGGATGTAGGCAAGCCTTACCTTCATGACGTAGGGTTCATGACACATCGTCATCACAAGGAGCTCCCCGTGACCGCCACCGCCGTCCGCCCGGCCGACGAGGCCACCGCCGTCCCGCTGTCCGTCGCCCTGCGCGAGGGCACACGCGCCGAGCACGAGACCGCCGAACGGTCGGGCTTCGTCGAGCAGCTCATGGGCGGGCAGCTCGACCGGTCCGCCTACGCCGCGCTCGCCGTCCAGCAGCACGCGTTCTACACAGCGCTCGAGGAGGCCGGAGCGCGGCTCGTCGCGAGCGGGCAGGACAGCGGCCTCGTGTTCGACGAGCTCACGCGTGTTCCCGCCATCGAGGCCGACCTCGAGTTCCTGCTGGGGCCGCAATGGCGCGACGAGCTCGTCGTCCTGCGCGCCACGCGCGAGTACGTCGCGCACCTCGAGGCGTGCCGGCACGACGTCGCGCTGTACGCCGCGCACGCCTACACGCGCTACCTCGGCGACCTGTCCGGCGGCCAGATCATCAAGCGCATGATGCAGCGCCACTACGGGTTCGAGCAGGACGGCATCTCCTTCTACGACTTCCCGCAGATCCACAAGCTCAAGCCGTTCAAGGACGTGTACCGCGAGCGCCTGGACGCCCTGGCGTTCGACGACGAGCAGCGGGCACGCGTCGTCGAGGAGGCACGGACCGCGTTCCTGCTCAACCAGGCGGTGTTCCGCGAGCTCGGCGACGTGCACCGTGCCGACCGACCTGCCGATCGACCTGCCGACTGAGGCATCGGCTGAAACCGTCCGCGACACGCGGGCGACACGCGGGCGTACGGGTGACGTGTCCCAAATGCGGGGCGAACTGGTCGTGCGGTGAGGCTCGAGGGACGATGATGGGCGCGTGACACGACGAGGTACCGCGACTCCGGGCGCGCGAGCGGGACGACGTTCCGCCGCCGCGCTCGTGGGTGCGCGCGGTCTCGCCCTCGCCGCGCACGGTCTGGACCGGTGTCGCACGCTGGAGGACGTCCAGGCGACGACGACCCGCCTGGGGGTCGACGTGCTGGGTGCGCACCGCGTCGCGTTCTGCCGGATCGAGCAGGACACGTGCCGGATCCTCGAGATCACGCCGATGCCCACCGACCCGCGGCTGCTGTGGGTCGTGCGGTCGTCGTTCCGCGCCGAGGACCGGCCGGCGCTGGGCGCCCTGATCCGCGAGCGCACCAGCTGGGTCGCCCACGCGGTCGACATCAACGGCGAGCCCGTCACGCCCGACGACCACGAGGCCGGTGACCCGGTCGAGATCGCGACGCTCGACGAGCTGGGCGCCGGCTCGGCGCTCGCGGCGCCGATCGTCGTCAACGGGACCGTCTGGGGCCAGGTCTATGCCGTCCGCCGGCGGGACGGCGGGCTGTTCAGCGTCGACGACGTGGCGCGCGCCGAGGTGCTCGCCGCGCTCGCGGCCGGCGCCATCGCGCGCGTCGACCTGGAGGACCAGGTGCGGCACCTGGTCGCCGACGACCCGCTGACGGGCCTGGCCAACCGCCGGGTCGCGGACAGCGTCGCGGAGAACGCGCTGGAGTCGGGCGACGAGACGTGCATCGTGATGTGCGACGTCGACGGGCTCAAGCGCGTCAACGACCAGATGGGCCACGACGCGGGCGACGACCTGCTGCGCACCGTCGCCGACGTGCTGCGCCGCGTGGCCGACGCGCTGCCCGGCACGACGGCTGCGCGCATCGGCGGCGACGAGTTCGCGCTGGTGACCGTCGGCCGTCGGCGGGCCGAGGTCGTCGAGACGATGTCCAGCACGTTGGCGATGTTCCCGCTGCCGCACGGCGCGGCGATCTCCTACGGCGTCGCGTCGACGGCCGTGTCCGGGCCCGTGTCGGCGCGCCAGCTCTTCCGCCGCGCGGACGTCGAGCAGTACCGCGCCAAGCGGGCCCGGGCGCGCCGGTTGCAGGTCGCGACGCCGACGGCGGACCCGGGGGTGACCGCGGAGCGCGTGGTCGTGGTCGGGTCCGCTGCGATCGCGGCGGCGCAGTCCGGTGTGGTCCCGCGGCTGTGCGCGTTCGCGGCGGCCGTGACCGAGACGCTGGGCGGCTCCGCGTGGGCGGTGCTGATGAAGCGCGGCGACACCGCGTCGGCCATCGCGCGGGGCGGCAGCCCGGCCGACCTCGAAGGGGCGCAGTCGTCCACCACGCTCGAGCACGAGTCGTGGCAGGTGGAGATCGGGGTCTCGTCGACCGCGGCCGACGGCGGGCCCGTGCGGGCCGCGCTCGAGGCGCTGACGGCCGTCGCCGTCGTCGGGGCGTCCTGACCCGCTGAGCCGTGCTCAGCCGTGCAGCGGCAGCGTCAGGCTCGTCGGCGCGCCCGCGACCACGCGCACCGGCACACCCCAGTCCTGGGCGTTGAGGTGGCACGCCGGGTACTCGACCGACGGGTCGTCGTCGCAGCTCGCCGCGTGTGCGGTGACGTGCAGGACACCCTCGCTGACCTGCGGGTTCAGGCGCAGCGTACGCAGCAGCGGGACGTCGTCGCCAGCGCCTTCGAGCAGCAGGTCGGGTGGGGTCGACGAGACCTGCAGGCGCGTCGACGGGCCGTAGCGGTCGTCGTACTTCTGCCCTGATGCGGGCGTGAAGACGACGTCGAGCGACACCTCACCGGGCGCCAGGTCGGTGACCGGACGCTGCGTGCGGTGTGCGCCGCCGTCCACGTGCTCGCCCGCGGCCAGCGGGATGCGCGTGATGCGGTGCGCGGCGGACTCGACCACCAGCAGGCCGTCGGGCACGACGACGAAGCCGCTCGGCTCGGCCAGGCCGGACGCGATCGTCGTGACCTCACCGTCCGCGTAGCGGCGGACCGCACCGTTGTAGGTGTCGGCGATCGCCACCGAGCCGTCGGGCAGCACCGCGACGCCGAGCGGGTGCTGCAGCCGCGCCTCGGCGGCCGGGCCGTCGCGGTGGCCGAAGTCGAACAGGCCCTCGCCGACGGCGGTGTGGACGGCGACGTCCCGCGGGTCCAGCCAGCGCAGCGCCGACGTCTCGGAGTCGGCCAGCCAGACGCGGCCGTCCGGCGCCACGGCGAGGCCGGACGGCTGCGCGAACCATGCCTGCTCGCCCGGCCCGTCCAGGAGCCCCTCGTTCTCGGTGCCCGCGATGCGCCGGATCGAGTCCTCCTTGCCGTCGAACGCCCACAGCGTGTGGTTGCCCGCCATCGCGACGACGAACGCGGCGAGCTCCTGCGACCATGCCACGTCCCACGGCGACGACAGCTTGTGACCGCGCGGCCCTGGCTCGCCGACGTTGTCCGACGCGCCGACCATGTACTGCTCGCCCGTGCCGGCGACGGTCGTCACGGACCCGTCGGACAGGTTCACGCCGCGCAGCGCATGGTTGACCGTGTCGGCGACGAGCACGTCGTAGCCGAGCCACGGCCGCAGCTCGTCGGGCACCAGGCACAGGCCGTTGGGCTCGTTGAAGCGGGCGTCGTCGGGACCGCCGTCGACGAGGCCGCGCTCACCGGAGCCGATGCGGCGGACCAGCGTCTCGGCATCCGGCGCGAGCTCGGCCAGCGAGTGGTGGCCCGCGTCCGCGACCAGCAGGTTGCCGTCCGGCAGCGCGACGGCCTTGGCCGGGAAGCGCAGCGTGCCGGCGGTCGGCTCGGGCGGGACGTACGGTCCGTCGCCGCGGTGCAGCGTGCCCTTGGCCTCGTGCTCCGCGACCAGCTCGCGGACCAGCACCTCGACGTTGTGCCGGTGCCCCTCGCCGGCCATCTGCGCGACGACGTACCCCTCCGGGTCGATCACGACGAGCGTCGGCCACGCCCGTGCCGTGTACGCGGACCAGGTGACGAGCTCGGGGTCGTCGAGCACCGGGTGCGCGACGGCATACCGCTCGACGGCCGCCGCCAGCGCCACGGGGTCGGCCTCGTGCGCGAACTTGGGGGAGTGGACGCCGACGATGACGAGCACGTCGCGGTGCTGCTCCTCGAGCTCACGCAGCTCGTCGAGCACGTGCAGGCAGTTGATGCAGCAGAAGGTCCAGAAGTCGAGGATCACGATCTTGCCGCGCAGGTCCGCGAGCGTGACGTCGCGCCCACCGGTGTTGAGCCACCCGCGCCCGACGAGCTCGGACGCACGGACACGGGGCAGACGCTCACTCACCGCACCATTGTCCGTCAGCGTCGCGGGCGCTTTCACCCGGAGCGGTCCTTACCCCGGGCGGCGGCGCGTCACTACCTTGGGGCCGGGCCGTCGCCGGGGCGGCACCGAACCCGTGGAGGAAGCCGGTGAACCACCTGCCCAGCACCGCCCGACGACGTCTCGCCGGGGCCGTCGTGCTCGCCCTCGCGCTCGTCGGCCTGTCCGTCCCGCAGGCCGTCGCCGCGTCGACGACGGCGAGCAGCGCGTCGGGACCGCTCACGCTCCGTGTGACGGTCAGCTCGCCGCACGACACCGTCCGCAAGGGTGACACCGTCACGGTCGCCGTCGTCGCGTCGAGCGCCACCGGCAAGGCCGTGACGCTGCCCGACGACGCCGTCCTGTTCGTCCAGACGGGAACCGCCGGCGACGGCGAGGGGAGCATGACCGGCGCGTGCAGCACGGTCGGCGCAGGTGGAGCCGACTACCTCTACCTCGACTACGCCGCCGAGCTGCCGACCACCCTCGCGGCGGGCTCGTCGGTCCGGTGCACGTACAAGCACCAGATCACGGCGGGGGACGTCGCGCTCGGTGGCGTGTGGGGCTCGGCGCAGTACCGCGCGGGCGGACCGTACTCCGACAGCAGCGCCCCGTTCGTCTGGTACTCGTTCGGCACCACCGAGCAGATCACCGTCACGGGCACGCGGGCGGTCGGCAAGAAGCTCACCACGAAGCTCGGGTACTGGGCGGTCTTCACGGGCAAGACCTCGTACCGGTGGCTCCGCAACGGCAAGGCGATCTCGGGGGCCACGCACGCGTCGTACACCCTCACGGCGGCCGACAAGGGCAAGAAGATCAGCGTCCGTGTCACGCGCTACGAGCCGGGCAGCACAGCATGGGGTTCGGGGGTGTCCGACGCGACGGGGGCCATCAAGGCCGGCTCCCTCACGACCCGGACGCCCACGATCAAGGGCACGGCCAAGGTCGGCAAGAAGCTCACGGCGAAGGTCTCGGGCTGGAAGCCCACGCCGAGCCTCACGTACCGGTGGTACGCGAACGGCAAGGCGATCCCGGGGGCGACCCGATCCACCTACAAGGTGACCAGCAAGGTCGTCGGCAAGAAGATCACGGTCAAGGTCACCGGCAAGAAGGCCGGGTACACGACCGTGTCGAAGAAGTCGAAGGCGACGGCCAAGGTCAAGCGATGACCTGACGGGCCCGAGGTGCCAGCGTTCACCTCGGGCCCGGCCGGTGTTCACCGGGCGCTCGTCCGGCACCGGCACACTCCTGCGGATGACGCAGACAGCAGCCCGACCGGCGGCCCCCGTGGCCGGGCCTGCCGGCGACCTCCCGCCCGCCGGCGGGGCGCGTCGGTCGCGGCTGCGGGCGCTGGACGGGCTGCGGCTCGTCGCGGCGCTGGCGGTCTGCTTCTACCACTACACGGCGCGGTCGGACATGACCGAGCACTGGGGCGCGGACCCGTCCGACCTGTTCCCGCGCATCTCCTCGGTGGCCGTCTACGGGCCCATCGGCGTGCAGCTCTTCTTCCTCATCAGCGGGTTCGTCATCTGCATGAGCGGCTGGGGACGCGGCGTGCGGGCGTTCGCGGCGTCCAGGGTGGCTCGCGTCTACCCGGCGTACTGGGTGGCGCTGGGCCTGCTGGTGGCCGCGATGGTCGCGTGGCCGGCGGTGTCGGGGACGCCCCGGGCCGACGACGTCCTCGTCAACCTGACCCTGCTGCAGGTGCCCGCCGGGGCGCCGCGGATCCTGGGGGTCGACTGGACGCTGTGGGTCGAGGCCTGGTTCTACGTGCTGTTCGCGCTCGCGGTGCTGTGGCGCGGGGGTGCGTCGCGCGCGCGGGTGCTGCGGTTCTGCTGGGTGTGGTTGGTGGCGAGCCTCCTCGTGACCAGCATGGGCGTGCCGCTGCTCGACGAGCTCCTGCAGCCCGACCACGCCCCGTTCTTCGTCGGCGGCATGGCCCTGTACCTGGTGCACCGGTTCGGCAGCACGCCGGGGCTGTGGGTGCTGGTCGCGGTGAGCTTCGCCCTGGGGCAGCGGCGGGTCGTCGTCGACCTGTGGCACCCCGGCACCGACATGTACATCCAGCGCTCCGGGCTCGTCGTCATCGGGGTCGTCGCCGCGTCGTACCTGCTGGTGGGAGCCGTGGCGCTCGGGTGGCTCGGCTGGGCACGGTGGCGCTGGCTGACGACCGCCGGGCTGCTGACCTACCCGTTCTACCTGCTGCACGAGCACCTGGGCTGGTACGTCATCACCTGGCTGTCGGGCCGGGGGGTCGACCCGCACGTCGTGCTGGCGGTGACGATCGCCGGGATGCTCGTGCTCGCCTGGCTCGTGCACCGGCTCGTCGAACGGCCGCTGGCGCCCGTGCTCAAGCGCGCGGTCGGCGGCACGCCCGCGGTCCGACGCCCGGCCGACGACGACGCGACCACGAGCCCGGCAGCGCGGTCGCAGCCCGCCTGACGGCTCGCGACGCCATCTCGACCCGCCCGGCCGTGAGCCGTGCCACGATCGACACCGTGGCGGACGAGGCGGCGGACGAGGCGGCGGACGAGAAGGTCGGGTACGTGCTGGGTGGCGGCGGTGTCCGTGGTGCCGTCCAGGTCGGGATGCTGCGCGCGCTGTTCGAGGCGGGGATCACCCCGGACCTCGTCGTCGGGACGTCCATCGGGGCGATCAACGGTGCCGCCATCGCGCACGACCCGACCCCGGCCGTCGTCGACCGGCTCATGGACGCCTGGGCCTCGCCGACCGCCGCTGCCATCTACGGCGACTCGTGGGCCAAGCAGCTGCACCGGTTGGCGAAGTCGCGCACGCACCTCAACGACCCGGCGCCGCTGCGGGCTCTGCTGGTCGAGATGCTGGGCGAGGAGCCGGTGTTCGAGGACCTGCGGCTGCCGCTCGCCGTGACAGCAGCGAGCATCGAGCGCGCCGCCGAGCGGTGGTTCGACACCGGGCCGCTGATCCCGGCCGTGCTCGCGTCGTCGTCCGTGCCCGGCGTGCTGCCCGCGACGGTCATCGACGGCGAGCACTTCGTCGACGGCGGGATGGTGAACTCGATCCCGCTGGGCGAGGCCGTGCGCCGCGGTGCGTCGCGGATCTACGTGCTGCAGGTGGGGAGGATCGAGGAGTCGCTGGTCGCGCCGGAGAAACCGTCCGAGGTGGCGCGCGTCAGCTTCGAGATCGCGCGCCGGCACCGGTTCGCGCGCGAGCTGGCCGACGTGCCCGACGGTGTGACCGTGCACGTCCTGCCCAGCGGCGGCCCCGGCAAGGGCGACGAGAAGCTGGGCTCCTACAAGCGCATGGACGCGACGAAGGCGCGCATCGAGCGCGCGTACGCCGCGACCGCGGCCTACCTGGAGGAGCAGTGACCTGGCGGCTGCCTCCGCGCCTGGTGCGGCGGCTCGTCCTGGCACCCGCGATGGTCCTGCTGGCGGTGGTGCTCGTCCCGACGACGGCCATGCTCGTGATCGTCGTCGGCGGCCTGCTGGCATGGATCCTGCCGGGCAAGCTGCGCATCACGCGCATCGTCTGGATGGCCAGCTTCTACGTCATCTGGGACGCCGCGTGCCTGGTCGCGCTGTTCGGGCTGTGGGTCGGCTCCGGATTCGGCATCTGGATCCGGCGGCCGGCGTTCGAGCGCGCCCACTACCGGCTGGCCCGGCGCATGCTCCAGCTCTTCTTCTGGCAGGTGCGCTGGACTCTGCGGCTGCAGATCGACGTGGTCGACGCCGACCTCGGCAACGTCCTGACTGGCACCCCGATCATCGTCGCGAGCCGGCACGCCGGCCCCGGCGACTCGTTCATCCTGGTCCACGCCCTGCTCAACTGGTTCGACCGTCGTCCCCGCATCGTCCTCAAGGACACCCTGCAGTGGGACCCGGCGATCGACGTGCTGCTCAACCGCCTGCCCACGCAGTTCGTCACCCCGCGCAAGGCCCGCCGCCACGGCTCGCCCGGCCAGTCCGACGCCGTCGGCGGGCTGGCCCGCGGCCTCGACGAGCACAGCGCGCTGCTGATCTTCCCCGAGGGCGGCAACGTCACGCCCCGCCGGCGGCTGGCGCGCATCGAGGCGCTGCGCTCCCGAGGCCGCGAGGACCTGGCCGCGCAGGCCGAGCAGATGGTCAACGTCATGGCACCGCACTCCGGTGGCATGCTGGCTGCCCTCGAGCAGGCGCCGCGGGCAGGCGTCGTCTTCGTCGGGCACACCGGGCTCGACGACCTGGTGACCGTGCACGACATCTGGCGTGCGCTGCCCGTCGACAAGCGCATCGTCATGAAGGGCTGGTCCGTGCCGCCGTCCGCGATCCCGCGCGACCGCGACGCTCAGGAGCAGTGGCTGTTCGACTCGTGGCAGCGCACCGACGAGTGGATCGCCACCCACGAGGCCGAAGCGATCGCCGTCCGCACCAGGGCCTGACTCGTCCCCGGGCGCTAGACGCGGTCCAGCAGGTAGATGCGCGGGTGGTGGCCCTTGGCGAAGACGCGGGTCTCGGAGCGGACCGTCCACTGGTCGGTGTCGCGCAGGCAGCGTTCCATGACCTTGATCTCGTGGGTGAGGACGACGAGGCGGGCGCCCGGTGCCGCGAGCCGGTGGGCCTCGCGGAGCAGGGTCGTGTGCAGCTCCGCGTTGGTGGCGTGGCTGCCGTGGATGGTGCCCCAGGGCGGGTCGGCGAGCAGCAGGTCGTAGGTGCCGTCGGCCGCCGCGATGTCCGCGGTCTCCAGGGTCGCCCTGCGCTGGAGGTTCGCCGCCTCCAGGTTCGCGCGCGACGCCTCGATCGCCTCGGGGGAGACGTCGATGCCGGTCGCGGCGGCGGCCGGCCCGGCCAGCAGCCGCTCGATCAGCAGCGTGCCCGAGCCGCACATGAGGTTGGCGACGCGGTCCTCGGCGTCGACGCCCACGAGCCGCACCATCGCGGCGGCGATCGTCGCGTTGACCGCGCCCGGGTAGTCCGCGACGCGCCACGGGCGTGCCGACAGCGGGCGGTTGCCGACGCGGACCAGGACGTCCCAACCAGGGTCGGCCTCACTGCGTGTGACGCCGCGGCGGACCCGGATGACGAGCTCGCCGTCCTTCTCGTCGTGCTTGAGGCCGGTGGCTGCGTTGAGCTCGGATGCCAGCCGGGCGAAGACGGCGGAGTCGCTGCCCGCTGCCTCGAAGCGGAACGTCGACGAGCCCGCGACGCGCAGGGAGGCGTAGACCGCATCGACGATGCGGCGCAGGTGGTCGCCGCTGGTGAGCGACTTGGGCCGTGGGACGTCGAAGTGGAGCACGACGAAGGCGGCGACGGCCGTCGTCAGGCGGCGGACCTCGGACAGGGCACCCGGGAGCGTGAGGACCAGGGCGTCGTCGCGGCCGGGCACCGGCGTGGCCGGGCGCTTCGGGTGCAGGACCTCGGCGACCTCGTCGCGCAGCACGTCCGCGAGGCCCGGCAGGAACGTCAGCTCGACGACCGTCGGTGCCGCGCTGGGCGTGCGGCCGGCGGTGCCGCGATCCGTGACGGGTGCTCGGCGTGCGCCCGCGGGACGACGGTCAGCACCCGGTCGACCGAGGGTTCCGCGACCGGAGGTCCCTCGACCAGCGCCTCCCCGACCAGCACCGCCGCGGCCTTCGTCGGACCGTCCTGCGCGGCCGTGACCCGACGACCCGCCGCGGCCGGACGACCGACCGCTGCCCTGACCCGCCATCCCGGTCAGGCCGGGACCAGCACCGGCGCGCCGACGGCGCGCAGCACGAACGCCTCGGTCTGCGCGATGGCGCGCTCGCGGGCCGGCCCGTCCTCGGGGACGCCGCGGCCGGACAGGCACGCGTTGACCAGCGGGACCGTGACGTCGAGGTCCTGCTCGGGGAACGCGCCCGACGCGATGCCGGCGGACAGGATGTCGCGCAGCACCTTCTCGACGATGACGACGTGCTCGCGGACCCGCTGCTGGGCCGTGCGGGACAGCACCGAGCGCAGCTCCGGGCCCGGGGCCACGTGGTAGACGCGCTTGAGGTTGGCCTGCTGGCGGACGTAGGTGCGCAGCTGCTCGACCGGGTCGTCGATGTCGTCGAGCGAGCGCTGCAGGGTGGCCGCGTACTGGTCGGTCTCGTGGGTGATGAAGCCCAGGAGCAGCGCTTCCTTGTCCGGGAAGTGGTTGTAGACCGCCGTCCGCCCGACGCCGGCCGCCTGCGCGATCTCGGCGAGGGTGATGGCGTCGAAGCCCTGCTCGGCCATGAGGGTCGACAGCGCCGCGAAGAGCTTCTGCCGGGTCTGCTCACGGTGCTCGTGCAGCGACCCGCCGATGATCTTGGGCATGGTGACATCCTCGCACAGAACGTCAGCAAATCCGGACGGGCGCGGGCGCGGGGCTCGGTCGGTTCAGCAACCAGCCGCACCTGGTGCACGAGTGAACGGATGTGACGCCTTGCTGCCTCACCGGGCCACTCCCGTCCCAGGTGCGGCTGGTTGCTGATCCGGAGTCGGCGGCGCGAGGCCGATCGCGCGGAGTCTCGCCGAAGCGGCAGGCGTGGGGGATGTGCGCAGCGGCGCGCGAACCTACACTCGCTGTGTCCGGTTCCTGGCGACGACGGCGTCGCGCGGAGGGTGGACGGGAGGCCCCATGTCGGTCACGGCGAGCGTACGGGTCGATGGCGCACGCGCCGACCCCGCACGTGTCAGCAGTGCGCACGACGCGTTCGTCTCCACGGGGCGCGCGCCGGCGCGCAGCGTGCGGCGGCTGGTCGTCGACTCGTGGCGCCGCAGCCGGCGCAGCGGCGTGGACCCGGACGTCTCGGCTCCGCCCGTGGACGTCACCCCCAACGACCTGGCCGACCTGCGGCGCGAGCACCCGCTGGCGGGAGCGCTGCCTGCCGTGCGCTCCCTGCTGCTCGACGCGGACCCGGACTGGGTCACCGCGCTCACGGACCAGCACGGACGCCTGCTGTGGGTGGAGGGCAACAAGACCATCCGCCGCCGCGTCGAGCCGGCCGGGTTCGTCGAGGGCGCGGTGTGGCGCGAGGACTGCGCCGGAACCAACGCACCGGGCACGGCGCTGGCCACGGACCGTGAGGTGCAGGTGGTCGGCCACGAGCACTGGGCGCGGCCCGTCCAGCCCTGGAACTGCACGGCGGTGCCGCTGCACGACGGCGGCGGACGGGTGCTCGGGGTGCTGGACGTGACGGGTGGTTCCGTGGTGGCGAGCCCGCTGGCGATGCGCCTGGTCCGGGCCACGGCCGCGGCCATCGAGGCCACCTTGCGGGCTCCCGGCCCGACGAGCACCGTCGCGGCCGCCCCGCCGGAGCCGACCCTGCGTGTGCTGGGGGCGCGGTCCGGGTCGTTGACGGTCGACGGCGTGACGCAGCGGGTGAGCGGCCGGCACGCGGAGATCCTGCTGCTGCTCGCGCTGCACCCCGCCGGCCTGTCCGCGGACCAGCTCGCGGTCCTGCTCTCTGAGCACGACCTCTCGGGCGTCACGGTCCGGGCGGAGGTCTCGCGCCTGCGTCGGCTCGTCGGCCCGCTGCTCAGCGAGTCGCGGCCCTACCGGTTGACGCGGCCCCTGCGGACGGACGCCGACGCCGTGCGTGCCGCGCTCGCGGTGGGCGACGTGGCCGGGGCGCTGGCCGCCTACGCGGGTCCCGTGCTGGCGCGGTCGGCGGCGCCGGGCGTCGAGCGGGCGCGTGCGGACCTGGCGGACGACGTCCGGTCGGCCGTGCTCGCGTCGCGGGACGTGGAGGCGTTGGCGCGGTGGGCCGCGTCCGACGAGGGTGCCGACGACTGGCAGGTCTGGGAGGCGATGGCAGAGGCGAGCCGGCCGGGCTCCGCCCCGCACCTGCGCGCGCACGCCCAGCTCGCCCGGATCGAGCGACAGCTCTCGTAGCGCCCTGCAACCTTGGTGCAACGGTCCGCGTCCTACCGTCGGCGCAGGACGGGGCGACGAGGCCGCGTCCTGCGGGCGTGACACACCCCCTCGCGCCCGCCTGACCTGCCAGGAGGCGCGATGACCGTCTACGCAGCACCGGGACAGCCCGGCAGCCCCGCCACGTACCGCGACCGCTACGACCACTGGATCGGCGGCGAGTACGTCGCCCCGGCGGCCGGCCGCTACTTCGAGAACCCCAGCCCCGTCACCGGCAAGACGTTCTGCGAGGTGGCTCGCGGCGACGCCGACGACATCGAGCGCGCGCTCGACGCCGCCCACGGCGCGGCCCGCAGCTGGGGCAAGACCACCGCCACCGAGCGGGCCGTCATCCTCAACAAGATCGCCGACCGCATGGAGGCCAACCTCGAGATGCTCGCGGTGGCCGAGACGTGGGAGAACGGCAAGCCGGTCCGCGAGACGCTCGCCGCCGACATGCCGCTCGCGATCGACCACTTCCGCTACTTCGCGGGCGCCATCCGCGCGCAGGAGGGCTCGATCTCCGAGATCGACGGCGACACGATCGCCTACCACTTCCACGAGCCGCTGGGCGTGGTCGGGCAGATCATCCCGTGGAACTTCCCGATCCTCATGGCGACGTGGAAGCTGGCTCCGGCGCTCGCCGCCGGCAACTGCGTGGTGCTCAAGCCCGCCGAGCAGACGCCCGTGTCGATCCTGCTGCTCATGGAGCTGATCGCAGACCTGCTGCCCGCGGGCGTCGTGAACGTGGTCAACGGGTTCGGCGCGGAGGCGGGCAAGCCGCTCGCGTCGTCGCCGCGCATCCGCAAGATCGCCTTCACCGGCGAGACCACGACAGGCCGGCTGATCATGCAGTACGCGTCCCAGAACATCATCCCGGTGACGCTCGAGCTGGGCGGGAAGAGCCCGAACATCTTCTTCGAGGACGTCGCCCGGGAGAAGGACGACTTCTACGACAAGGCGCTCGAGGGCTTCGCGATGTTCGCCCTCAACCAGGGTGAGGTCTGCACCTGCCCGTCGCGCGCCCTGATCCAGGAGTCGATCTACGACGGGTTCATCGCGGACGGCATCGCCCGCGTCGAGGCCATCAAGCAGGGCAACCCGCTCGACACCGACACGATGATCGGCGCACAGGCGTCCAACGACCAGCTCGAGAAGATCCTGTCCTACCTGGACATCGGCCGCGCCGAGGGGGCGAAGGTCCTCACGGGAGGCGCGCGGGCGCACCTGGACGGGGACCTGGCCGACGGCTACTACGTGCAGCCGACGATCTTCGAGGGCAAGAACTCGATGCGGATCTTCCAGGAGGAGATCTTCGGCCCGGTGGTCGCGGTCACGAGCTTCAGCGACTACTCCGACGCCATCCACACGGCCAACGACACCCTGTACGGCCTGGGTGCCGGCGTGTGGTCCCGCGAGGGCAGCATCGCCTACCGGGCCGGCCGCGACATCGAGGCCGGCCGCGTGTGGACCAACTGCTACCACGCGTACCCGGCGGCGGCGGCGTTCGGCGGGTACAAGGGCTCCGGCGTCGGCCGCGAGAACCACAAGATGATGCTCGACCACTACCAGCAGACCAAGAACCTCCTGGTCAGCTACTCGGGCACCAAGCTCGGCTTCTTCTGACGGATCGGGTCGGGGAAGCCGGTCCGGGGGGAGGTCCGGACGGCGGCCGGGACGGTGTGCGGGAGGGCCGCCGTCCCGGCCGTTCCACTCGAGAGCGAGGAGGTGCGACGTGAGCGTGACGGGGTCCGAGGAGGCGACGCACGACGCGGCCGGCGCGCTGCCGGAGCGCGTCGCTGTGACCGACGCCGCGGCGCAGATGCTGCGCAGCCTGCGCGAGCAGCACGGCGAGCTGATGATCCACCAGTCGGGGGGCTGCTGCGACGGCTCGTCGCCCATGTGCTACCCGGCGGGCGACTTCCTGACCGGTGACGTCGACGAGCACCTGGGTGACCTGGACCTCGGCGACGGCGTCGTCGTGCCCGTGTGGATGACCAAGGCGCAGTACGAGTACTGGAAGCACACGCACCTCACGATCGACGTGGTGCCCGGGCGCGGGGCGGGGTTCTCGCTCGAGGCGCCGGAGGGCGTGCGGTTCCTGATCCGTTCGCGCATGCTGACCGACGACGAGCTCGCCCAGCTCCAGGCCGCGGGGGTGCTGTAGCCGGCGGAACGCCGTCGACGCCGGGCCCGTCCGGGCCCTAGCGTTCTCGTTATGACGACGCCCGAGACAGCCCCCACCATCGAACCCGACGAGAAGGACTGGACCTGGGTGCTGCGCGAGCGCTGCCCCGAGTGCGGGTTCGCGGCGGCGGACGTCGACCCGACGTCGATCGGCGCGACCGTCCGTGACCTGGCCCCGCGCTGGGTCGCCGGGCTGCACCGCGACGACGTCCGCGAACGCCCGGCACCGACCACGTGGTCCACGCTCGAGTACGGCGCACACGTGCGGGACGTCTTCGGGGTGTTCGACGGGCGGCTCGCCCTGATGCTCGACCAGGACGACCCGCCGTTCGAGAACTGGGACCAGGACGCGACCGCGCTCGCGGAGCGGTACGACCTGCAGGACCCTGCCGTGGTCGCGGAGCAGCTGGCCGACGCCGCCGACGTGGTCGCGGACCGGTTCGACGCCGTGCCCGACGACGCTTGGGAGCGGACCGGCCGGCGCTCGAACGGGTCGGTCTTCACGGTCCGGACGCTCGGTCAGTACTTCCTGCACGACGTGGTCCACCACCTGCACGACGTCGGCGCTTGACCGGTTGTCCACAGATGTCATCCACACCCGTGGGTACAGCGGGTGAAGCCTGTGGACAACTGATTCGTTTCGGTGGCGGCTGCCCGCATCACGCCGGAAACCTCGCGGCAGCATTCGACCGCTAGTTTCCGGCCCATGACCCTGGTCCGGGCCCTGCCCCCCGCGCTCGACGGGCACCACGTCCTCGTCGTCCCCCGCGGCACCGACGTCCACGCGCTGGCCGCGGCCTGGTACGCGGACGCGACGTGGGAACGCGAACCGGTCGCCGCCGTCGCGGCCTCCCGGCCCACGGGTGCACGGTTCCGCGGGATCGCCGTGGCGGAGACGGCCGCGGTCGACGGGCTGCTGCGGCTCGACGACGACACGGCCCTGATCGGCCCGTTCGCGGTCGACGGGCCGGACACCGGGACGGGCACGGGACCCGTCGACGCGTACGGGCTGGAGACCCGACCGGCGGCAGGGCCGACGACGGCGGCCGCCGGGCGACGCGCGACGCAGTGGATGACCGCCGCCGCGCGCCGCAGCGCCGGGATGGTCGCGTCGGCCAACCGGACCCGGTCCCTGGTCCCCGACCCCGACGCCCGCCCCGACCTCACGTTGTGGTCGGCCGAGCCGATGAGCGCGACCGACGCCGTCGCGCTCGTCCGCCCGGCACTCAGCGGTGCGCGGCTCGCACCGTCGGACGTCCCGCACGCCCACGGTCCGGGCCCACAGCCCTTCGCGCTGACCGCGACGTACGAGTACGACGGCGCCGTGACGGTCCGGCTCGACCGGGGGACCCAGCCGCCGGCGCTCGCGGCGGTCGACTGGCGCGAGCACGGACCCTGGGCCTACCGGGTCGCGTGGGCGCCGCTGGAGCCGGCCGAGCTCGACGTCGAGGACCCGTCGCCGCTGCACGTCATCGCCCGCCAGCGCGTGGCCCCGGCGATCGCCCGTGCGACGGCGGCCCTGTGGCGGGCTGTCGGCGGCACGGTCCTGGATGCCGGCGCCTTCGTCGTCCCGGCCGACGACCTCCGCGCCCGCACCACCCGCCCCTGACCTGGCCCTCACCCCGGCCGGCGAGCTCGAGGCTCCGGTTCGAGCTCGAGCGCTGCATGCCTCGATCTCGCGTCCAACCCTCGAGCTCGGCGGCGGTGAGGAGCGCGGGCGCGGTCAGGCGAAGCGGGGGGTGCCCGTCGGGACCAGGTCGACCGCGACGCTCAGCCTGGAGCCCGAGCCCTCGGTGAAGATGACGCCCCGCAGCGGCGGGACGTCGTGGTAGTCGCGGCCCCAGCCGAGGACCACGTACCGGTCGTCGACGAACTGGTCGTTGGTCGGGTCGATGTCCACCCACCCGGCGCCGGGCAGCCACGCGGCAAGCCAGGCGTGCGACGCGTCGGCACCGCGCAGCTTCTCGCGACCGGCCGGGGGCCGCGTCTCGATGTAGCCGGACACGTATCGTGCGGGCAGGCCGTGGGCGCGCAGGGCGGCGATCATCAGGTGCGCGAAGTCCTGGCAGACCCCGGCCCGCTGCGCGAGGAGCTGCGCCTGCGTGGTGCTGACGGTCGTGGAGCCGGAGCGGTAGGCGATCTCGGTGCGGATCCGGTGCGCCAGGTCGACGAGCACCTCGCCCAGCGCACGTCCGGGCGTGAACGACGGCGCCGCCCACTCGAGCACCTCGGGGCCCGGGACCGCGTGCACCGACGGCAGCACCATCTCCCGCAGCGCGACGAGCACGTCGGGCGACACCGCCGCGGCGAGGTCGCCCTCGGCGACGGACCGCGCGACGTCCTCCCACGCCACCACCGGGAGCGACTCGAGCGTCGCCGCGACCCGGCTGATCTCGATCGTCGACCGGGAGGTCACGACGAGGGTCGTGTGGGGTTCGGTGACGTTGTAGTACGTGGTCCGGTTGCCGTAGAAGTCGGTGTGGCCGGCGGTGTCGGCGGGCGGCGGGTCGAGCTCGACCTCCGACGAGACCACCGCCTGACCGGGCAGGTCGCGCGGCGTCATCGTGGTGCGGCCGTACGAGTCGGTGACGGGGCCGCCGTAGGTGTAGGTGGTGCGGTGCACCAGGTCGTAGGTGCGGCTCATGGGCGCTCCGCCTCGTCGGCCGCGTCCCAGGGGTCCTCGAGCGCGCGGCCTGGCGCACGCCGCGCGAAGTGCACGCGCTCGATCTCGTCGGCGGCAGAGCGCAGCCGCCACGACATCGACTCCAGTGCCTCGGCCAGGCGGTCGCGCCGACCGTCGCCCGCGGTCACGGCCGCGGGGTCGAGCTCGGCCACCAGGTCGCCGACGTCGGACAGCAGGTGCTCCGCCGCGGGGACGGTGCCCAGGTCGTCGTGCAGGCGGTCGAGCTGGAACGCGAGCGACCGCGGGTTGGTGCGGTCGAGCAGCAGCAGGTCCAGCACGTCGGCGACGCCCGCGTCGGAGGCGTAGCGGCGGCGGAACGTGATCGACGAGTCGTGCGCGAGCACCACGGAGTCGACCACGTGGCTCTCGACGGACGCGGGGCGTCGCTCGACGAACGTCGCGTGCAGGTGGTCGACCACGTGCTGCGCGCGCTCGATGCGCCGACCGGCGTCGAGGAACCGCCAGCCGACGTCGCGGACCAGCCCCTCGGACGCGATGCCCGCGACCGCCAGCAGCCCCTCGACCACCTGGTCCAGCGTGGGTCGCAGGCCGGCGGTCGCGGCGCCCGCGTCGTCGAGCCGCAGGTCGAGGCCCTCGTCGGCGCCGGGACGACGTCGCGCGCGCTCGCTGCGCAGGGCCCGGTCGATGCGGGCCAGCGGGGCGAACGTGTCCGAGGAGAGCTGGTCGCGCACGGTCGCGGCGGACGTGCCGAGCCGCCGCAGCGCTGCGGCCACGGACGTCGGGGTGCGCGCGTCGAGCACGAGCTCGCGCAGGCTCGCACCCGTCCGTTCGTCGGCCGGTTCCGCGCTCGCGACGAGCACCGCGAGCGCGCGCCCACCGGCGGACCGCGGCCGGCCGTGGTGGTCGTCCCAGCGGTCGACGACGACGCGCAGGACGCGCGCCCGGTCCTCCGCCCGCTCGGCGTAGCGGCCCATCCACCACAGGTTCTCCGCGGTGCGCGGGGAGATGCCGGTGCCCGCGCGGCGGCCGGCGGGGGCGAGCTCGAGGGCGTCGAGGTCGACGGGAAGCGCGGCCTCGTCGGCGGAGGCCGCCTCCGGCTGGGAGGAGAGCACCCACACGTCCTTGGCGACGGCGCCCGCCGACGACGACACGACGTCCGACTCCGACACGCGCGCGAGCCCGCCGGCCATGACCGTGTACGACCCGCGGTGCGCGACGGCGTACGTGCGCAGCATGCCCGCCTGGGTCGCCCCCGCCTGCGGTTCGTGCCGCGTCGCCTCCTGCGCGGTCCACGCCCACGGCTCGGCGGCGATCTGCGCGGCCAGCTCGTCGCGCGCGGCCGCGTCGAGCTTCCACCCCGCGACGACGCCGGGCCCGGTGCCCCGCTCGCTGGGCAGCACGACGAGCTCGTCGAGCCGGCCCAGCACGTGCTGCAGCGATGCGGGCTCGCCGCACCACCACGTCGGCGCGGACGGCAGCTCGAGGTCCTGGCCCAGCACGGTCCGGGCCAGCCGGGGCAGGTACGCGAGCAGGGCCGGGTTCTCCAGCACGGACGTGCCCAGCGGGTTCACGATGCTGACGTTGCCGCCGCGGACGGCCCGGACCAGGCCGGGCACGCCGAGCCGTGATCCGGTGCGCAGCTCGAGCGGGTCGCACCAGTCCGCGTCCACGCGACGCAGCACCACGTCGACGGGTTCGAGCCCCTCCAGCCCGCGCATCCACAGCCGACCGTCGCGGACCAGCAGGTCGGAACCCTCGACGAGCGGCAGGCCCAGCATCGACGCGAGGTACGCCTGGTCGAAGATCGTCTCGCTCGCGGTCCCGGAGGTCAGCAGCACGACGCGCGGCTGCTCCGCGTGCGGCGGCGCGACGTCGCGCAGGGACTCGCGCAGCGCCAGGAAGAACGGGCCGAGCCGCTGGATCGAGGCCTGCCGGTAGACCCCGGCGAGCACCTGCGAGACGACGCGGCGCCCCTCCATCGCGTAGCCCGCACCCGACGGTGCCTGCGTGCGGTCGGCGACGGCACGCCAGCCCCCGGCCGGGTCGCGCACCAGGTCGGTCGCGGTGAGCACGAGCTCCCGGCCACCGGGCATCCGCAGCCCGTCGACGGCGCGCAGGAAGCCGGGGTGCCCGACGACGGTCGTCGGCGGGAGCAGCGCGTCGGTGAGCAGCCGGCGCGAGCCGTACAGGTCGACGAGGATCGCGTCGAGGAGCTCGGCCCGCTGGCGCAGCCCGGCGTCAAGGACCGACCACTCGGCCTCGTCGACCATGACCGGCTCCGGGTCCAGCCGCCACGGTCCGGCGCCCTCCGGCTTGTCGGCGCCGTAGGTCACGCCGTGGTTGGCGAGCAGGCGCTCGGCGTCGTCGCGCGCCCGGGCCAGCACGCCGTCGTCGGGGACGTCGGACGGGTCGGCCAGCCAGCCCCAGTCGGGCCGGTGCGCCAGACGTCCGGTGCCGTCGTCGGGTGCGCCGGCGGCGGGCCGGGGCGACGAGAGCAGGTCGGTCACACGGGGAGTCTGCCTTGTCCGACGGCCTTCGCGCTGGTCGGGCGCGCATCGGGTCGGCCACGGTTGCATCACGTCACCCGATCGCGGGCGGCGCGTCGTCGGCGTGCGGGAACCCGCGCGGTCAGTACGGTCGGGCGGGACGGGCCGCGACGGGCTCGACGACGACGAGCGAGGCGAGCATGCGCCGGTACGGCGGGCTGCGGGTGCGGCTGTGGTGGGAGCGCGCGTTCTGGGTGATCCCGACGCTCGGTGTCCTGGCCGGGATCCTGCTGGCGTGGCTGACCGGCCACGCCGACGTGCACGTCGACGCCCTCGACGACATCAGCGCGGACTCGGTGAGCTCGATCCTCACCGCCGTCGGCGGCGGGATGGTCACGTTCACGGGCTTCGTGTTCTCGTTCGTCGTGCTGCTGCTGCAGTTCGGCTCGAGCCAGTACTCGCCGCGCACGGTCAGCTACTTCCTGCGCGCGAGGACCACGCAGGTGATCCTCGCCGTCTTCCTGGCCACGGCCACGTTCTCCTTCCTGTCCCTGCTCACCGTCCACGACGGTCCGCGCGCCAAGACCCCCCAGATGACCGTGCTGGTCGGCGTCGCGCTGCTGCTGGCCAGCCTGCTCGCGTTCATCACGCTGCTGCACTCCGTCGGTGCCCGGGTGCGGGTCGACGCGGTGCTCAGCCGGCTCGGCAAGGCCGCGCGCGTCGAGCTGGGGAACCGGTGGCGGCACCGGGAGGAGAACAGCGAGGGCGTCGAGGTGGGCGTCCCGGACGACGACGAGCCGGGCGTCCTGGTCCGGCACCGCGGGTCGACCGGCCAGGTCGTGGCGGTCGAGCTGCGTCGGCTGCTGCGTGCGGCGCGTCGTCGCGGCGGCCGGATCGAGGTGCTGGTCCGGGTCGGCGACTCGGTCTCCCGCGGAACACCGGTGCTGGAGGTGCACGGCGGCGTGCCGACCCGCGGGCTCGAGTCGACGGTCGTCGTCGACGTCGAGCGCTCCCTGCGCTACGACCCGCTGTACGCGCTGCGCCTGCTGGTGGACGTCGCGCTGCGCGGGCTGTCGCCCGCGGTCAACGACCCGACGACGGCCGTCCGCTCGCTCGACGAGATCGAGGACGTGCTCCGAGAGGCCGCGACCCTGGAGCTCGGACCGCGCGCGGTGGCCGCCGGGGCGGGCGTCGTCGTGATCCGGCGTCCCACCTGGGCCGACGTCGTCGACCTCGCCCTCGTCGAGATCGTCATCTACGGTCGCGGCCAGCCGCAGGTCTCGCGTCGCGTCACCGCGATGATCGACGACCTGATCGACGACGTCGACGACTCCCGCGCCGAGGCCCTGCGCGCGGTCGGCGAGAGGCTGGACGCGCTCGTGCGTGCCACCGTCCACGACGACCTCGTCGAGCTGTCCCTGACCCCCGACCGCCAGGGCATGGGCGGCACCCGCCAGGAGGACGAGGCCTGACGGTCCCGACCTGGACGCGTGGGCAGCCGCCGGCGGTGGCGGACGATTTTCGCCGCACCACTGGACGGCGCGGGCGATGGCGCTGTACTCTCTGCTTTATCGCTTAAGCAACTCACCGCCGAGACGCTGCTCACTCACGGTGAAACGATCAAGCGCTGAATCGATCAAGCACCGGACGAAGGAGTCACCGATGGCACGCAGGAGCGGATCGGCGGTCACGCTGCGTGACGTCGCCGAGCTCGTGGGTGTGACACCTGCGGCAGTCTCCATGGCCTTGTCCGGGAGCACGCGGATCAGCGCGGACACCAAGCGTCGGGTCCAGGAGGCCGCCGACGACCTGGGCTACGTGCCGAGCTCGGCCGGCCGGGCGCTGCGCAGCAAGAAGGCCGGATCGATCGCGCTGATCGTGCCGAACTCCGCACGTCACGTCTTCGGGCACAGCTACTTCATGCACGTGCTCAACGGCGTCACGGCGGTGGCCAACGAGCGCGACACCCAGCTCCTGATCTCGACCAGCACCACCGAGGCCAACGGCATCACGGCGTACGAGCGGGTCCTGCACTCGCGCAGCGCGGACGGCGCGATCGTCACGAGCTCGGCGGTCGACGACCCGAACATCGAGCGCCTCACCGAGGCCGGCCTGCCCGTGGTGCTCATCGGGAACTTCCCGGACCTCCCGCACGCGGTGAGCATCGGTCAGGACGACCGTCGGGCGTCCCGCCTGATCACCGAGCACCTGATCGTCCAGCACGGCAAGCGCAGCCTCGCGCACGTCACCGGTTCGCTCGATCACCAGACCGGCATCGACCGCCGCGACGGGTTCGTCGACGCTCTCGCCGCGCACGGCATCACCGACGAGCCCGTCGTGGTTGAGGGCGACTTCTCCGAGCGAGCCGGCGCCGCGGCCGTCGAGCGGCTCGTGGCCGGTCCGATGCCCGACGGCATCGTCCTGGCCAACGACGACATGGCGTTCGGCGCGATGACCGCGCTGCGCGCCCGCGGTGTCCGCGTGCCGCAGGACGTCGCGCTGGTGGGCTTCGACGACTTCGGCGTCGCGCGCTTGACGACACCCGGCATCACCACCATGCACGTCCCCGCCGAGCAGATGGGGGTCGACGCGGCGCAGCTGCTGTTCGACCTCATCTCGGAGTCCTCGACGTCGACCCGACGGATCGACGTCGAACCCGTTCTCGTGGCACGCGACTCGTGCGGCTGCCCGCCGCGCACCGAGCCGGTCCACGACAGCTAGGCCCCAGGGCACCCCCGCCCTGGACAGCCGCACGCACCACAACCCCCGCAGCACCACCCTCACAGCTCGAAGGAGAGATCTCGTGAACCGCAGAATCCTCGTCGCGTCGTCGTCCGCGCTCGCGTGCGCGCTCGCGCTGGCCGCCTGCTCCGGCGGCAGCTCGGACAGCTCGTCCGGGCCCGTCGAGCTGACCGTGTGGACGGGCTTCACCGGCGGCGACCGGCCGGGCTACGACCAGATCGTCAAGGACTTCAACGCCTCGCACCCGAACATCAAGGTCACCATGGACGTACAGCCGTGGGACACCATCCAGCAGAAGCTGCCGTCGGCGTGGGTCACCGGGCAGGGACCGGACATCGCGGCGCCGTCGAGCGACCCGAACGTCATCGCCCAGTACGTCAAGACCGGCTCGGTGCTGCCGCTGACGGCCACGGGCACCCGTGACGGGCAGATCGACACGGCCGCCTTCCCGAAGACGCTGAACGACGTGTTCACCTACGACGGCAAGCTGTACGCCGTCCCGGCCAACTACGCCACGCTGAGCCTCTACTACAACAAGAAGGCGTTCGCGGACGCCGGCATCTCCGCGCCGCCGAAGACCGTCGAGGAGTTCAAGGCCGACGCCGTCAAGCTCACCAAGGACGGGCAGTACGGCCTCGCGCTCGCGGACAACAACACGATCCAGATGTGGCCGTTGCTGCAGTGGCTCGAGGGCGGCGACATCGTCGACTCGAACAACTGCAGCGTGCTGCAGACGCCCGAGGGCCAGAACAGCCTGAAGACGTGGACGGACCTGGTGGTCAAGGACAAGATCGCGCCGGTGGGCCTGACGGGGGCCGAGGCGGACTCGCTGTTCTCCGCGGGCAAGGCGGCGATGGAGATGAACGGCCCGTGGGCTGCGTCCGGCTTCAAGGACGCCGGGATCGACCTGGGCATCGCCACCATCCCGCTCGCGCAGGACGGCGACGCCGTCACGCTCGGTTCGACGGCGCCGCTCGCCGTCTCGGCCAAGACCAAGCACCCCAAGGAGGCGCAGGAGTTCGTCGCCTACTGGACCAGCAAGGACGTCCAGCGCACGTTCTCCAAGACGACGGGCTTCCCGCCGCTGCGCACCGACCTCGCCGACGACTCCGAGCTGGCTGCCGACCCGACGATCTCGGTGTTCGCGTCCCAGGTGCCCGACGCGCGCCTCTACCTGCCGCACGTTCCCAACGCGACGCAGGTGGACGCCGAGCAGTACGTGCCGATGATCGGCAAGATCACGCGCGGCGCGGACGTCGCGAGCGAGACCACCTCGACGGGTGCGGCGATCGACGGCCTGACGGGGTGCACGAGCAAGTGAGCAGCATCGACGTCGCCGTCCGGGAGGGCGCTCAGGCGCCCTCCCGGGCGGACCGGCCCCGAGCCGCGCGGCGCTGGTCGCGCGGCCGGGCGGCGTGGCTGTTCATCGCGCCCAGCATGCTGATCCTCGGCGTCTTCGTCCTGTGGCCGATCGTCGCGTCGCTCTGGTACTCGCTGCACGACTGGACCGTCGGGGCCGCCCAGCAGCCGTGGGTCGGGCTCGGCAACTACACCGAGCTGATGCACGACGACCAGTTCTGGAACGCGCTCGGCAACACCCTGGTGATCACGGTCGTGTCCGTCGTCGTCCTGGTGGTGCTCGGCTTCCTGCTGGCCCTCGCGCTGATGGGGGAGGGCTGGGGCACCCGGTTCGTGCGGTCCGCCTTCTTCTTCCCGACCGTCGTCTCGCTGACGTCGATCGGCCTGGTCTGGCGGTTCCTGCTGGACCCGAACATCGGGCTGGTGGACGGTGTCCTGCAGTCGGTGGGTCTGCCGTCGGTCAACTGGCTCCAGTCGACGACGCTCGCGCTGCCGACGGTCATCTTCGTGGACATCTGGAAGACGACCGGCTTCACCATGATCATCCTGCTGGCCGGCCTCAAGGGAGTCCCGCAGGAGATGCTCGAGGCGGCCCGCCTCGACGGGGCCAGCGCCCCGCGGATCGTCCGCTCGATCATGCTCCCGACCATCCGCCCCACGATGCTGTTCGCGACGCTCATCCTGACGATCCAGTCGCTCCAGCTCTTCGACCTCGTCTACGTGATGACCGGAGGCGGACCCGTCTTCGCAACGGACACCCTGGTCACCAAGGTCTTCCGTGAGGGCTTCGTCAACTTCCAGACCGGCTACGCCTCGGCGATCTCGTGGGTGCTCTTCGCCTTGATCGTCCTGGTCTCGGCCCTGCAGCTGAGGTTCTTCAGGTACAACGATGTCGACTGACACCTACTCGTCCAGGGCTGCGCGCAGCCCCCGCACCGCGGCGCTGAAGTCGGCCAGGTGGATCTTCCTGGGCATCGGCCTGGTGGTGACGCTGGTGCCGTTCCTGTGGATGCTCTCCGTCTCCTTCCGCACGCAGAGCGACCTGTTCCAGCACCCGGCCAACCTGATCCCGCGCGAGTGGACCCTGCACGGGTACACCGCCGTGTGGGAGCAGCTGCCGTTCCTGCGGCTCGTCGTCAACACGTTCGTGTTCGCGGGCGGCGCCACGCTGCTGTGCCTGGTCTTCGACTCGATGTGCGCCTACGCACTGGCGCGCATCGACTTCCCCGGCCGGAACATCTGCTTCTGGCTGGTGCTGGCCACGCTCATGGTCCCGTTCCAGGTGACGGTCATCCCGGTGTTCATCGAGCTGTTCCACCTCAACTGGCTGAACACGTACCAGGGTCTGGTCATCCCGCGGGCCACCAGCGCGTTCGGGATCTTCCTGCTGCGTCAGTTCTTCATGTCGATCCCGCGCGAGCTCGACGAGGCCGCCCGCATCGACGGCGCCGGTCACCTGCGGATCTACTGGAACGTGATCCTGCCCAACGCGAAGCCGGCCCTCGCCACCGTGGCGGTCATCAACTTCATGAACCTGTGGAACGACCTGCTGTGGCCGCTCGTGGTGACCTCGTCGCCCGAGATGCGGACGCTGCCCGCCGCACTGACGCTGTTCGGCGGCAACCACGTGACCGACTACGCCGTCCTGATGGCGGGCGCGACCATCTCGCTGCTCCCGCTCGCCGCCGCCTTCTTCCTCGCCCAGCGCTACTTCGTCGCCGGCGTGGCCACCACCGGACTGAAGTGAGCATGAGACCCGAATTCGCCCCCGACACGTTCACCTGGCTCGCCGGCATCGAGGACACGTGCGTCCACCCGCCCGAAGGCAGCGGCATGGCGGTGCTCGACGAGTACGCGCTCACCGGCCACGACAGGCGCTGGCGCGCGGACCTCGCCGCTGCACGGGAGATCGGCGCGACAGGTCTGCGCTACGGCGTGCAGTGGCCGGCGGTCCACGTCGCGCCCGGTCGGTTCGACTGGCGGGTACTCGACGAGCGCCTCGAGCACGCGGTGCGGGATCTCGACCTGACGGTCGTCGCGGACCTGGTCCACTACGGCACACCGCGCTGGTTGTCCGGGTCGTTCGCCGACCCGCGCTACCCGGACGCGGTCGCGGAGTTCGCCGGTGCGTTCGCCGAGCGCTACCGCGGGCTCGTGGACCATCTGACGCCGCTCAACGAGCCGGTCACGACGGCGTCGTTCTGCGGGTTGCGAGGTGTGTGGCCCCCGGCGTTGACCGGTTGGGACGGCTGGGTCCGTGTCACGGCGGCGATCGTCCGGGGGATCCGGGCGACGATCGAGGCGGCGCGCGCCGCCAACCCGGACGCCGTGATCGTGCACGTCGAGGCGTCGGCGATCTACGAGGCGGCCGAGCCTTCGCTCGAGGCGCACGCGGCCCACCTGCAGTCGGTCGCGGACGTGCCGATGGACCTGCTGCTCGGACGTGTCGACGCGTCGCACCCGATGCGCGGCTGGTTGCTGGAGCACGGCCTGACCGAGCCGGCGCTCGAGGAGCTCACGCGCGACGTCCCCACGCTCGACCTGCTCGGGCTCAACTACTACCCCGACCTGACGCCCCGGACGCTGACGGACACCGGCGGCGCCGTGCAGCAGATCGCGGTCGACCGGTGGACCGACGGCCTGGAGCTCGTGCTGCGTCGGGCGGCGGACCGCTGGACCCTGCCGATCGTCATCACGGAGACGAGCATCGAGGGCGACGAGCAGCGGCGCGCCGACTGGATGACCCGCTCCGCGGAGCTGGTGCGCGGTCTGGCCGCGGCCGGCCTGGACGTGCGCGGCTACACGTGGTGGCCCTTGCTCGACTTCGTCGACTGGTCGTACGCGTCCGGCGGCAGGGAGGTCGAGGAGTTCGTCCTGGCAGGTGGTGCGCCGACGGGCGACCGGACGCGTCCGCGCGACGGGTACTTCGCCGACGTGGCCGACGGCCGGGACTCGTTCCTGCGCCGGATGGGGCTGCTCTCCCTCGCGGAGCAGCCGGACGGCTCGATGCGCAGCACGGCCACGGCGGCCGCGGCAGCCTTCGCTGCGGCGGCCCGGCGATGAGGAAGTTCCGTGGGCCCGTCGACGACGCCTACGTGGCCGACCCTTTCGTCGTCCGCGTCCCCGGCGGCTACGTGGCGTACGGAACGGACCCGACGGCCGACGACGACGGCGCCTTCGTGGTGCTCGAGTCGACCGACCTGAGCGCCTGGCGGCATCGCGGCTTCGTCCTGCCCCGCGACGAGGAGATCGGCACCGACTACTGGGCTCCTGAGGTCGTCCGGGCCGACGGCGCGTACTGGATGTACTACTCGGCCGGCCGCGGCATCGTCGGCCACCACATCCGTGTCGCGCGCAGCGAGCGGCCGCTCGGCCCGTTCGTCGACCTCGGCCTGAACCTCACGCCCGACGAGCCGTTCGCGATCGACGCGCACCCGTTCCGCGACCGGGACGGGCGCTGGTACCTGTTCTACGCGCGCGACGTGCTCGACGCCCAGCGCCCTGGTACGCACCTCGCCGTGGCGCCCCTGCTCGACATGACGCGGCTGGGTCCGTCGCAGTCGGCGCTCGCGCCGAACGCCGACTGGCAGATCTACGAGCGGCACCGGTCCATGTACGGCCGCGAGCTCGACTGGCACACCCTGGAGGGGCCGTCGGTGCTGCGCCACGGCGGCCGGTACCACCTGCTCTTCTCCGGCGGGTCCTGGGAGGGGCCGGGCTACGGGGTCGGCTCGGCCGTGGCGGCGCACCCGCTGGGGCCGTGGCGGCACGTCTCCCGGACGCCGGACGTGCTGAGCGGTGCGGCCAGCGGCCTCGTCGGGCCCGGGCACAACGCGCTCCTGCGCGACCCGGTGCGCGGCACGCTGGTTCCCTTCCACGCGTGGGACGCCGATCGCACGCGCCGCCAGCTGCACCTCGGCGTCCTGCGCTGGAAGCACGGGCTGCCCCGCGTCGCGCCGTTGCCTGTTGCGTGAAGCGCCGCGGCCCGCCACCCGAGCGGGGTGACGGGCCGCGGCGAGGGGACCGGTCAGGCGTCGGAACCGGACTCCAGGTCGTCGACGAACGTCGGGTTGTCCTTGAGCCACGCGCGCGCGGCGTCGTCGGGATCGGTGTCGTCGCCCGCGTTGAACATCGTGTTCTCCAGGGAGAACAGCTGGTCGTCGTCGAGGGAGAAGCCCTTGATCCACGACGAGAGCGTCGGGTAGTCCGTGCTGAAGCCGTCGCGGCCCACGGAGTAGATCTTCTCGGCGTCGCCCAGGGCGCCCTTCGGGTCGGCGAGGTCCTTGATGGGGTACTCGTCGTACGCCCAGTGCGGGCGCCACAGGGTCACCGCGATGTTCTTGCCCGATGCGGTCGCGCCCTTGAGCTCGGCGAGCATGGCGGGCGTCGACGAGATGAGGAAGTCCATGTCGTCGAGGCCGTACTGCGGGATCACCGCGTCCTGGGTGATGCGCGTGAGGCCGGCGCCGGACTCGATGCCGACGATGCGGTTGCCGAAGTCGTCGGCGTGCGCGGCCAGGTCGTCCAGCGAGTCGATCGGGGCGTCCTTGTTGACGGCGATCGTGAGCTTCGCGTCGTCGTACCAGTCGCCCAGCTTCTCCAGCTCGTCGCCGTACTGCTTGTCGTAGTCGGCGTGGGTGTTGGGCAGCCACATGTCGAAGTTGACGTCGTAGTCGCCGCCCGCGAGGCCGGCGAACACCAGGCCCGCCTCGGCCTCGTCGGTCTTCACGGTGTAGCCCTGGTCCTCGAGGACCACCTTGAACAGGTGGGAGACGGCGATGCCCTCGTCCCAGCCCGAGTGGATACCGATCGAGAGCGTCTTCAGGTCGCCGTTGTCGAGGCGGTCCCCCGACGAGGAGCTCCCCGTCGTGTCGTCGTCGCTCGAGCAGGCGGCCAGGGTGAGGGCCAGGCCCGCGGCGGCGCCGAGGGCGGCGATCCGGTGACGCTTGCGCATGGTGTGCTGCATCGTTTCCTTCCGTGCGGTCCCGACCCGGTGCCGGGAACCTGGGTGGGGGTGGAGGATCAGGCGTGCGCCACGGCGAGGGCGCGGGCGACCTTGGAACGGGCGCCGAGCGCGGCCGTGACGCGGTCGAGGAACATCGCGAGGATGACGACGGACAGGCCGGCCTCGAACCCGAGCGAGACGTTGACGCGCTGCAAGGAGGACACGACGTCGCGGCCGAGGCCGCCGGCGCCGACCATCCCGGAGATGACCACCATCGACAGGGCGAGCATGATCACCTGGTTGACGCCGGCCATGATCGTCGGCATGGCCAGGGGGAGCTGGATCTGGCGCAGGATGCGGCCCTCACCGGAGCCGAACGCGTGCCCGGCCTCGACCACCTCGCGGTCGACCTGACGGATGCCCAGCTCGGTGAACCGGACGCCCGGCGCCATCGCGAAGATGACGGTCGCCACCAGGCCGGGGACGACACCGACGTGGAAGATGACGACGGTCGGGATGAGGTAGACGAACGCGGGCATGGTCTGCATGAAGTCCAGGACGGGCCGCACGACGTGCGACACGTGGTCGTTGCGGGCGGCCCAGATGCCCACCGGGACGGCGAGCACCAGCGCGACGAGGCTCGCCAGGATGACGAGCGCGAGCGTGTCCATCGCGTTGTCCCACTGGTCGACGCCGGCGATCACGACGAAACCGACGAGGGAGCCGACGGCCAGGCGCCAGCCCTTGACCAGGAACGCGACC
>Ga0222423_1000392_pt1 | contig 33550 bp, 39 predicted proteins | sample 3A0metagenome_FD_182472 | JGI IMG/M metagenome (GOLD analysis project Ga0222423, IMG submission 182472) | Enriched microbial communities from leaf-cutter ant dump, University of Wisconsin, Madison, United States - 3A0 (version 2) | ecosystem: Environmental > Terrestrial > Nest > Insects nest >...
CGGTCGAGGATGGCCTTGAGACCTTGTCGGCGGTCAATCGCACCTTTGCCGTGGCGCTGGATATAGGCAGCCGTGACGGGACGTTTGCGCGTCAGCTTGCGGCCTCGGTGGCGGCGAAGATCGGTTATCTCATTCAGGCCGATCTGGTGGCCGGAACGGCAGAGGTGGTGATGGATGCCGAAACCCTGCCCTTTGCCGATCACAGCCTTGATCTGGTGGTGTCGTCTCTGGCCCTGCATACGGTCAATGACCTGCCCGGCGCGCTGGTGCAGATCCGCCGCGCGCTCAAACCTGACGGCCTGTTCATGGCCTCGATGTTCGGCGGCGAGACGCTGAAAGAATTGCGCAGCGTGCTGATGGAGGCCGAGCTTGAGGTGCGTGGCGGGGCCGGGGCGCGCATTGCGCCGTTTGCCGAAAGCTATGACTGTGTGGATTTGCTGCGCCGTGCCGGTTTCAACATGCCGGTGGTCGATAGCGACAAGGTGACGGTCACCTATGGTCATCCGCTGAAACTGTTGCAGGATTTGCGGGCTATGGGCGAAACCAATATCCTGCATGACCGCCCGCGCAAGGGGTTGAACCGCGCTATTCTTGAGCGGGCCTTCGCGCTTTATGCCGAGCGCTTCCCGTCTGATGACGGCGGCATGACGGCGACGTTCGAGATCATCACCCTGTCCGGCTGGACGCCGCACGAAAGCCAGCAAAAGCCGCTGCGCCCCGGTTCGGCAAAGATGCGTCTGGCCGATGCGTTAGGGGTTAGGGAAGGCAAACTGTAGGGCGGGCGGAGGGGGCTTTAAGCCTCCAGCGCTGTCTCTAATATATCCAGCCCCTCATTCAGCACCGCCTCGGAGGCTGTCAGGGGCGCCAGCAGGCGAATCGTGTTGCCGAACACGCCGCAGGACAACAGGATCAGGCCAAGGGCCTGCGCCTTGGTGGTGACCGCTTTGGTGGCGGCAGCGTCAGGCTGGCCGTCCTGATCGACAATGTCGAAGGCGATCATCGCCCCCAGACCGCGTATATGACGAATGGGCAGGCTGGTGTTTTTGTGGGCTATGGCCTCAAGGCGGGCCGTAAACAACGCCCCTTGCCGGTCGGCTGCCGCCAGCAGGTTTTCCGCGTCAATCACCTCAAGTACAGCCAGAGCGGCGGCGCAGGCGACCGGATTGCCGCCATAGGTGCCGCCCAGTCCGCCGGTGACAGGCGCGTCCATGACTTCGGCGCGGCCAATGACGCCGGAAATCGGATAGCCTCCGCCGAGCGACTTGGCGACGGTGATCAGGTCAGGCTTTACGGCGGCATGTTCGATGGTGAACATCTTTCCCGTGCGGCCAAAGCCGGTCTGCACCTCATCGACGATCAGCAATATGCCGTGCCGGTCGGCCACTTCACGCAGGGCGTGCAGCAGTTCCGGCGGAGTGATCAGGAAGCCGCCTTCGCCCTGTACCGGCTCGATGATAAAGGCCGCCACCGCTGACGGGTCGATGTCGGCGCGGAACAGGAAATCGAGGCTTTTCAGCGTATCGGCGACGCTGATGCCGAAACTGTCGTGCGGAAAGGGCAGGTGATAGATACCGGCCTGAGGCGGGCCAAGGTCTTTCTTATAGGGCTGCACCTTGCCCGTCAGGGCCGAGGTCAGGGCTGTGCGCCCGTGAAACCCGCCGCTGAAGGCGATCACCCCGTCACGTCCGGTAAAGGCGCGGGCGATCTTGAGGGCATTTTCCACGGCCTCGGCACCGGTGGTGAACAGGGCGGTCTTTGCCGGGCCGTCTATGGGGGCCAGTCCGTTCAGCCGTTCGGCCAGACTGATATAGACCTCATAGGGGGCGACCTGAAAGGCCGTGTGGCTGAAGGCCTCAAGCTGACGGTAAACGGCGGCCTGCACCTTCGGGTGGCGGTGGCCGGTATTCAGCACGGCAATGCCACCGGCAAAGTCGATATAGCGCCGCCCTTCCGCGTCCCATAGCTCGGCATTTTCCGCACGGGCGGCATAGAGGGTCGTGGCATGGCCTATGCCTCTTGGCACGGCCGCGTTACGGCGGGACATCAGGTCGGTATTGGCAGGCATGGTCGCGGCTCCCTCGGTTCCGATGGCAGAGACTACGCCTGTGGAGAAAAGCGGCAAGCGGGGCTGTGATCACAATTTGCGGAGGGGCGGTGTTGGTTTTGCTTCCGCCGTCGCTAGGCAGGGGCGGATGACTATATGGCCCCGAGGTTTTTCAGGCTGGCAATGCCTTCGCGGGCGACGATCAGGTGATCATGCACGCTAATTTTAAGCGGCTGACCGGCGGCGACAATGGCGCGGGTCATGTCTATATCGCCCTGTGACGGCATGGGGTCGCCGGAGGGGTGATTGTGGACAAGGATCACTGAACTGGCCGACAGCTCAAGCGCGCGGCGCATGATCTCACGCGGATAGGCCGGGGCGTGATCGACCGTGCCCTGCCCCATGACCTCATCGGCGATCAGCTGTTGCTTTTTGTCCAAGAACAGGCAGCGGAACTGCTCACGCGGTTCATGCGCCAGCGTCACCCTGAGATAGGACAGAAGCGCCTGCCATGAGGCAATGACCGTGGTGCGTTTCAGCGGTTCGGCCAGTAAGCGACGTGTCGCCTCGAACATCAGATGCAGATCGAGCGCAATGTCACGCGTCATGTTCAGGCTGCGGCCTTTGTTGTCGAGCGCCGACACCTGAAGCATGTCCTCCAGCGGTGCCGACAGGACGGCAGGCAGGTTGCCAAAGCGGGCAATCAGGGCCTTGGCCAGCGGTTTGACATCGCGCTGAGGGATTGAGCGAAACAGAAACAGCTCAAGGATTTCATAGTCGGGCAGGGTCGAGACACCGGCCTTGCGCGCCCGATCCCTCAGGCGCTGACGGTGGCCGCCATGATCGGGGGCCATTGGCTCAGGAACCGCCGATTCAGGGGGCGCTGATTCAGGGGCAAATGCGTCAAAGCCCTCGTCCGCCATATCAGCCTGCCGGTTGCGGCCGGAACTTATCCGAGGCGGTAAAGATTTCCACCCCGTCCTTCGTCACCCCGACGCTGTGTTCGCACTGCGCCGTCAGGGATTTGTCGCGCGTCACCGCCGTCCAGCCGTCGCTCAGCACCTTGACGTCGGGGCGGCCGAGATTGATCATCGGCTCCACCGTAAAGAACATGCCTTCCTTCAGAACCGGCCCCGTGCCCTTGCGCCCGAAATGCAGGACGTTCGGATTGTCGTGGAATACGCGCCCGACCCCGTGGCCGCAGAAGTCGCGCACCACCGAACAGCGCTGGGCCTCGGCATATTTCTGAATGGCTTGGGCAATGTCGCCGAAGGTGTTGCCGGGTTTGATTTCGGCCAGACCGAGGCGCAGGGATTCATAGGTGATGTCCACCAGACGCCGCGCTTTGGGGGCGACCTGACCGACCTCATACATGCGTGAGGTATCGCCGTGCCAGCCATCAACGATGACGGTGACGTCGATATTGGTGATGTCGCCGTCCTTCAAAACCTTGTCTGACGGGATGCCGTGACAGACCACATGGTTGGTCGAGATGCACACCGTATTCTGATAGCCGCGATAATAGAGACAGGCCGGAAGGGCGTTATTATCAAACACGAACTGCCGCGCCAGATCATCGAGATAAGAGGTCTTTACCCCCGGCACGACATAGGGGATCAGCATATCAAGGCAGTCAGCCGCCAGCTTGCCGGCGCGGCGCATCCCCTCGAAATCTTCAGGGTTGTGGATACGGATCGAGTCGGAACGGGTGAGATAATCGGAATCTGTGGTCATGTTTGTGAATATAGTCCTTCAAAGACATGAATGCCAGACCATATTTTGCAAGGCTTTGCGTTATGATGCACATGAAAGCGGCGGGCAAAGGTTAACGAAAGATTGACGAAACGCCTGCTGCATCTGAAACTGCTGTCTGACCGGCACAGGTGAGTCGGGGGTGGAGTTAGGGCTTATGTCAAACGCGCGTATTCTGGTCTTTGGCAATGAAAAGGGCGGGGCTGGCAAATCGACCGTCGCCATGCATGTCGCCACCGCGCTTCTGCATCAGGGCAAGCGGGTGGCGATCATCGACCTCGATCTCAGGCAGAGGTCATTGTCGCACTTTTTCGAGAACCGTAAGAAATGGGCGGCGGCCAATGAAAAGATCCTGCCGCATACGGTGGAACCGTTCCTGCATAAGAATCCGGCAGACTTGCTGAAGGTGCCCGAAGCCGAGGCGAAGGCGGCCTTTGACCGCGCCTTGAGCGAAGCCATCGACACGGCGGACTATGTGGTCATCGATACGCCGGGCGGGGATCATATATTGTCGCGCCGCGCCCATGCGGTCGGCCATGTCATCATCACGCCGATGAACGACAGCTTTATCGACTTTGACCTTCTGGGGCAGGTCGATCCGGTGACGCTTGAGGTCAGGCGTCCGTCCATCTATGCCGAAACCGTATGGAATTCGCGCAAGCAGCGCGCCCAGTGGGATGGCAAGACGATTGACTGGATCGTGCTGCGTAACCGTCTGGCGACCAATGAAGCGCGTAACCGCAAACGGGTTGATGAGCGGGTCAGGGCGCTGGGCAAGCGGATCGGCTTCCGTGTCGCTGCGGGTCTGCGCGACCGTGTGATTTACCGCGAACTGTTCCCGTTCGGCCTGACGGTGCTTGATCTGTCGGCGGATATTCGTCCCGTACCGACCTCACTGGCGCAGGTATCGGCGCGTCAGGAGCTGCGGGCGGTGATGATGGAGCTTGAACTCGACAATGACGATATTGTCAGCGCCCAGATCACCGAACTGGGCGAGCAGGAGCCGTTCGAGGCCGACGAAGACGATTATGAGGCGGTGGACTAGAACGTACTCCGTTCAAAATGAATCGGAACAACGCTCTGACTTTTTTGTTTCAACGCGCTTTTTAATCCGAAAAGTGCGTCACACTTTTCGGAAAGCGCTCTAGTGTATCTTCTGCTTGGTGCCGTCGCGGCGCTTATCTTCTTTGTCTGGCTGGGGCGACAGTCGAAATCCGGTAAGCTGAAAAAAGGCCCCTGGTTCCGTCAGGGGCGCACGGTCGCTGCGGTCATGGCCACCGTGGCGGGGGTGGGGGCGATTGTCGCCTTCATGCGCGGTCAATGGATATTGGGGTCGGTGCTGGCTTCGGTCGCGACCTCGGTGGCGGGCAGTACGCGGCTGAACTGGCGCATGGGAGATGACCCTTCCGCGCCGCCATTCTATACGCCGGCTGAACGGGAAGCCTATGCCCTGCTCGGCCTCGAAACCGGCGCGGATCGTAAGGCGATACTGGCGGCGTGGAAAAGCAAGATGAAACAGGCCCATCCCGATCAGGGCGGCGACGGACAACAGGCCGCGCGCCTCAATGCGGCGCGTGATCTGCTGCTGAAACGGCGATAGGAATGGCGGCAAGTATGGCGGTATGGATCATACCGCCATACGGACAGGCAAAAAATAAGGTGGATATGTGTCTTTTGCCGTTGTTCAGGTGTTTGTCTCGTCATCGAGGAATTCCGGTTCCTCAAACTGGGTGCGGGTGACCTTGACGACGCGCAGGGCATTGGTCGAGCCAGACTTGCCGAATGGCATGCCGGCGACGATGACGATTTCCTCACCGGCTTCGGAAATGCCTTCGGAGCGGGCAATTTTCGTCGCTACCTGCACGGTTTCGGTCATGGAATGGGTCACCGGTGCCGTCGTGGCATGGACGCCCCAGGTCACCGCCAGACGTCGCGTGCTTTCGATATTGGGCGACAGGGCGAGAATCGGGGCGCTGGGCCGTTCGCGGGCCACCCGCAGGGCGGTGGCGGCAGAATTGGTCAGGGCGACAATGGCCGAGGCGTCGATGGTCTGGGCCACCTGACGCGCGGCGGCGGCCATGGCACCGGACATGTCCTTTTCCGGCGCGGGGCGGCGGTCGTCGGTCTGCTTGCGCCAGTCCTCGTCCTTTTCGACGCGGGCGACGATGCGGTCCATGATGGTCACGGCCTCAACGGGATACTGACCGGCAGCGGTTTCCGCCGACAGCATGACGGCATCGGCCCCGTCGAACACAGCGGTGGCCACGTCAGAGGCTTCGGCGCGCGTCGGGGTCGGGGCGGAGATCATCGATTCCAGCATCTGGGTGGCGACGATCACCGGCTTGCCCAGAGTGCGGGCGGCCTTGATGATGCGTTTTTGCGCCAGAGGCACTTCTTCGGGTGGCAGTTCGACCCCAAGGTCGCCCCGTGCCACCATCACCGCATCGGACAGGGCGAGAATCTCATCGAGATTATCGAGCGCCTGCGGCTTTTCCAGTTTCGACAAGACCCAGGCGCGGCCCTGAATGATGTCGCGGGCCTCAAGGACGTCTTCGGGGCGTTGCACGAAGCTGAGGCCGATATATTCGACGCCCCGCGACAGGGCGAAATCGAGATCGGCGCGGTCTTTTTCGGTCAGGGCCGGAATGGGCAGTACCACGTCAGGGACATTGACGCCCTTACGGTCACTCAGTCTGCCGCCATTGATGACCACGGTTTGCAGGTGATCTTCGCGCACATGGGTAACGCGCAGCTTCAGCTTGCCGTCATCGAGCAACAGGTGCGAACCGATCTGCGCCGCCCCGATGATTTCGGGATGGGGCAGGTTGACGCGGCGCGTATCGCCCGGCGTCGGATTGAGATCGAGACGAAACTCTTGCCCCTGATTGAGGACGACGGCCCCGCCCATAAAGCGCCCGACCCTGAGCTTCGGACCCTGCACGTCCGCCAGTATGCCGATAGAGCGGTTGGTTTTTTGTTCAAGGGCGCGGATCAGGTCGATATTGCGCCCGTGATCTTCGTGGCTGCCGTGCGAAAAGTTGAGGCGGAAGACATCGGCTCCGGCCTGAAACAGCTGGGCCAGCATCTCAGGATTGGAACTGGCAGGCCCAAGGGTAGCGACGAGTTTGGTACGGCGGCGGCGTAAAATTTTCAAGGCTTCACTCACTATTGTCTGACGCCGGAGGCATTGGGGCGCTGCGCCCTGTTTCAGGTCAGGGTCTGGCCGCTGCGGGTCGTTATTTTTACACCTCTGAGAGAAACCGGTTCCCCCCTGAGGTCAAGTGAATTTTTAGTATCGCCCAAGGCGTTCGATCAACTTAACCGAGGCACGGTCACAAAGCGTGAAGACGGCCTCGAAATCACGCTGATTGCCATAATAGGGATCGGGGACGTCACGGCGCTCACCCAGTGCTTCCTCAAGATAAAGCGCCACGCGCGCAGCCTGTTCGGGGAGATGCAGGCGGCGGATGTCGGTGACATTTTGCCGGTCGAGGCCCAGAATCAGGTCGAAGCGGTCGAAATCTTCCGGGCGCAGCTTGCGGGCCTTTTGTGCCGATATATCGACGCCGTGACGGGCGGCTGCGGCAACAGACCGCCGGTCAGGGCCTTCGCCTTCGTGCCAGCCGCCGGTGCCTGCGGAATCAATAATAAATTGGTCACTCAGGCCGAGGCGTTCGACATGATGGCGCATCAGGCCTTCGGCGAGGGGCGAGCGGCAGATATTGCCAAGGCAGACAAACAGGACGGAGATCATAAAAAAGATGTAGAGGTCGGTTGGCAAACAGGCAAGGCTTGGGTGTAATAGGTTTTTGCCCCCTCCGTCAGCGACTACGCGCTGACACCTCCCCCGCTGCGCAGGGGAGGATATAAATATCTGGCCCCGCTTTACAGGGGGAGGATGTTAAGGAAGCCTATGTCGCAAACTACCCTGATCGAGCGTTTGTTCACCCGTTTCGAGGCCGCCAGCCCCGATCCGAAAACCGAGCTGAATTTCGTCAATCCCTATACGCTTCTGGTGGCGGTGACCATTTCGGCCCAGACGACGGATGTGGCGGTCAACAAGGCGACGAAGCCTTTGTTCGAGATCGCCTATAATCCGTTTGACATGGTGGCGCTGGGGGAAGAGCGGCTGATGCAGATGATTGCCTCCATCGGGCTTTATCGCAACAAGGCGAAGAACGTCATCAAACTCTCGCAGATACTGATCGACGACTATGGCGGGCAGGTGCCGCTCAACCGCGAAGCCTTGCAGGCCCTGCCCGGTGTCGGGCGCAAGACCGCCAGTGTGGTGCTGAACGAACTGGGTATAGAGCCGTCGATTGCCGTCGATACCCATGTGTTTCGCGTCTCGCACCGGCTGGGGATTTCAGATGCTCCGACCCCCGATAAGACCGAGGCCCAGCTTATGGCCATCATCCCCGAAAAGTGGCTGACACGGGCGCATCACTGGCTGATCCTGCACGGGCGGTATGTCTGTCTGGCGCGCAAGCCGAAATGCGACGCCTGTATCGTTGCCGATCTGTGTCCCCGGATCGGGGTTGAGGGCGGCTGTAAGGTTAAGTCTTGAGGTTTGCGCCCCGAAAGGCTAAACCCGCCGCAACTTTCCCTTTCCAGCTTGTAAAAGGTGCGGCAGAAACTCATGGCGCAACAATATATTTTCCAGATGCAGGGCCTGACCAAACATTACCCCGGCGGTAAGAAGGTCTTTGAAAACATCTGGCTGTCTTTCTATTCGGATGCCAAGATCGGCGTGGTCGGGGTCAACGGGTCGGGTAAATCGACCCTGCTGAAGATCATGGCCGGCATCGACAAGGAATTTTCCGGTGAGGCCCGCGCCGCCGAAGGCACCAAGATGGGCTATCTGGAGCAGGAGCCGAAACTGGACGACACCAAGACCGTCTGGGAAAACGTCATCGACTGGTGCGAGGAAAAGAAGACGGTTGACCGCTTCAACGAAGTCGCCACCCTGATGGGCGAAGAATATTCCGACGAGTTGATGGAGGAGATGAACGCCCTTCAGGAAAAGATCGACGCCGGTGACCTGTGGGACATCGACAGCCGTATCGAAATGGCTATGGACGCCCTGCGCTGTCCGCCGAACGATTCCCCCGTCACCAAATTGTCGGGCGGTGAGAAGCGCCGTGTGGCTCTGGCGCGGCTTCTGCTGTCCAGGCCGGACATGCTGCTGCTTGATGAGCCGACCAACCACCTTGATGCCGAATCGGTGGCCTGGTTGCAGCACCATCTGGAAAACTTCCCCGGCTGCGTCATCCTTGTGACCCACGACCGTTACTTCCTCGATCAGGTGACCAAGTGGACGCTGGAACTCGATCGTGGCAAGGGCGTGCCCTATGAAGGCAACTATTCCGGCTGGCTTGAGCAAAAGCAGAAGCGCGTCGTGCAGGAGCAATCCGAATCCGAAGCCCGTCAGCGCGCCCTGACCAAGGAACTGGAGTGGGTGCGTTCCGGCGCCAAGGCCCGTCAGTCAAAGTCCAAAGCCCGTCTGGCCGCCTATGAGCGCATGGTCGAGGAACAGGAAAACGCCCGGGGTGCCCAGACCTTTGCCACCATCCAGATTCCGCCGGGGCCGCGTCTGGGGAATGTGGTGCTTGAGGTCGAAGGCCTTGAAAAGTCCTTTGGCGACAAGCTGCTGTTCAAGGATCTGAGCTTCCGCCTGCCGCCCAACGGTATCGTCGGGGTCATCGGCCCGAACGGGGCGGGGAAATCGACCCTGTTCAAGCTGATCACCGGTCAGGAACAGCCCGATGCCGGTACGCTGCGTCTGGGCGAGACGGTGAAACTGGCCTATGTCGATCAGAGCCGTGACGACCTCGACCCCGATCACAATGTCTGGCAGGCCATTTCCGGCGGCACCGACATCATGGTCGTCGGCAAGCGCGAGATCAATTCGCGCGCCTATGTCGGCGGCTTCAATTTCAAGGGCGGCGACCAGCAGAAAAAGGTCGGGCTTCTGTCGGGCGGTGAGCGTAACCGCGTCCATCTGGCCAAGACCCTGGCTTCGGGCGGCAATGTCATCCTGCTCGATGAACCGACCAACGATCTGGATATCGAAACCTTGCAGGCCCTTGAAGAAGCGCTTGAGGACTTCGCCGGTTGCGCCGTGGTCATCAGCCACGACCGCTGGTTCCTCGACCGTCTGGCGACGCACATTCTGGCCTTTGAAGGCGACAGTCATGTCGAATGGTTCGAGGGCAACTTTGAGATGTACGAAGAAGACAAGAAGCGCCGTCTGGGTACCGACAGCCTGATCCCCAAGCGGATCAAGTTCCAGAAGTTCGCACGCTAGAGCGCTTTCCGAAAAGTGTGACGCACTTTTCGGATTCAAAAGCGCGTTAAAACAAAAGTTAGAGCATTGTTCTGATTCATTTTGAACGGAACACGCTCTAATTTCTTGCGATAATAAAGACATATCGCCTCCCTTGCTTCGGCAGGGGAGGCGATCTGCGTCTATCCCTTATAGAAAATGAAGGCGGCCCCGGCGGCGATCAGGCCAAAGCCGACAATATGCGTCCAGCGGATCGCTTCGCCCAAATAGAATACGGAAAACCCGACGAAGATCGTCAGGGTGATGACTTCCTGAATGGTTTTGAGCTGGGCGGCGCTGAAGGTGCCGTAACCGATGCGATTGGCAGGCACCATCAGGCAATATTCAAAAAAGGCGATCCCCCAGCTTACCAATATAATAAGCCACAGGGCCTGTGACCTGACCTTCAGATGGCCATACCAGGCAAAGGTCATGAACAGGTTAGACCCGATCAGCAACAGAACGGTAGTCAGACCGGGAGAAAGGGCGGGCATGGGAGTCTGTCGGAAAAGAAGGAACTCAGGCTTTCAGGCTGTCGAGAAATTCGCGTACGCGGGCCTCAAGTGCTTCGGCCAGAAGGCGTCCGGTAGGATTGTTTTCCTCGCGGATGCCACCACGCACGGCGGCGCGGATGGCGTCGATATGGGCGTCGATCAGCACACGCGGGGCCTTCATCCGCACTTCGGGATCGTCAAACATCTTGCAGGCCGAGCCGGCCAGACGGGTGACGATGGGGAAGCCATAGGTCGTCCCCAGACCCTTGAGGTCATGGCAGCGGAAATAGAGGGCTTCGGCGGTTTCGGTCGTATAGCCTTCGTTGCGGATGCGCGTCTGGGCGGCCTCGAGTTTTTCCACCTCATCGCTCAGCCAGTCGCCGAAATTTTCCGATAACGACGACAGGGCGGCTTCGGCCTTTTCGACCAGATTCGGATCAATGGCCGCAAGTTTGCCGCCCACCTTGGCGCGTAAGGTGTTAGGAACTTGAATAATCTCGGCTTTTTCCGACATGAGGCTTGATCTTTCACGCAAAAAAGAAAACGGGTGGCCCTAGTCTAGGGGCAAGCGATTTAAGAAGCCCTAAAGATCAGGAGGCAAATTGTTCGGCCATCACCCGTTCGTCATAGCCGTGACCGGCATCGAACAGCAAGGTGGCGTGGACATCGGGCGCTTCCTGTATCTCCACCTCGCAGATATGGCGGACTTCAAAACTGTCGGCCGAGGCGCTGACCGGCCTGAGGGTACATTCGCGCACCTCGAAGCGTACACGCGCCGTATGCGGCAGGATGGCGCCGCGCCAGCGTCGCGGGCGGAAGGCACTGATCGGCGTCAGGGCCAGGGCCTGCGCCGTCAGGGGTACGATCGGGCCATGCGCCGACAGGTTATAGGCCGTCGAACCGGCAGGCGTGGCCAGCAGAATTCCGTCACAGATCAGTTCTTCCAGCCGTGCCTTGTCATCGATGATGATGCGCAGCTTGGCGCTCTGATGGGTCTGGCGCAGCAGGGACACTTCATTGAAGGCCAGCCCCTCATGCACTTCGCCCGTCGTGGTGACGGCGCGCATTTTCAGCGGAGTGATGCGGGTGCGTTCGGCGCTTTCGATGCGTTCGATCAGGCCGTCCTCGGAAAATTCATTGAGCAGAAACCCGACCGAGCCGCGATTCATGCCGAAGATCGGCACGCCCTGACGGAAGTAGGTGTGTACCGTCTCCAAAAGCCAGCCATCGCCCCCCAGCGCAATGACGACATCGGGGGTTTCGGACTGACCATAACGTGCCCTGAGCCGTTCGCAGGCGATAAGGGCATCAGGGCGTTCGCTGGCGGTGAAGGCAAGTTTCAAAGCGGTAAACCTGAGAACGACTGAGCCATGTATAGCTATAGCCTGTTGTTTAGCCCATTACGCGGCGTAAATCTGCAAAAATCATGCAGAGGCGTTCAGGCCGCGCTATCCGGCATGGGCCACGGGCAGGTCCCTGAGGCGCTGACCGGCTTCTTCGGCGGACATTTGCAGAAGGGGGCGCAGCAGGCGTCGCTGCGACGGGTCGAGGTCGAAGCCAAGGCCGCTCAGGGTTCTGAGGCGCTGAAAAAGGGCGGGAAAGGCCGCCTGATCGACCCCAAGGGCGCGGAAGGTCAGGGTCAGGGTCGCGGCGGAACGCAGGGCCTTGTCGATCACCGGCACCGGCAGGTTGAGGTGGCGGGCCATGGCCGTGCGGCAGCCTTCCAGATCGCCGTGATACAGGCGATTGAGCCAGGTGCCTCTGGCGGCGTTGAAACGGGCGGCGGCGGGGATGACCTGTGCGCCGGACGGGGCGATGCGCTGCAACAGTTCGGCCTTCAGGTGCGGGCCGACAAAGCCCAGCAGCCGCTCGGCCTGTGCCACACTGAGGGCCGGATGACGGGCCAGCGCCGCCCTCAGTCCCAGATGGGTATGCGCCCGCCCGATCAGCCGGTCGATATGACCCGCCTGCCAGTCCACCTGCGGATTATTGAGCAGGGCCAGCCACAGGGCCGGATCATCGCGCCGGATCAGTTTGTCGAGCAGATCAGGCCCCAGATCACTGCGGGCGCACAGGCTCAGGGCGTGGCCTTCTTCACCGTTCTGCACGATCTGCCACAGGCTGGCCTGATCCAGCACCGGCGAATGGCGCAGCAGGGGGGCGCAGCGGCTGGCGGGCAGGGCGCACAGGCCGGTAATCAGCTCGGTTTGCGGCCATGAGGCATGGGCCAGGGAATCGATCAGGCTGACCTGCTCTGCCGGGGCTGCCTTGAGGATCAGGGCCGCCACCTGATGTGACATCGGCGTCAGATCGGCGGGATTGACATCCCCGCGCGCCTTATAGGAGGCAATCTGCAACAGGCGCAGCAACGCCCGCACCGGTGTTTCTGTCCGGCCCGCCTTAGCGGTTCTGGAGCCAGACTTACGGGCAGGGGTGTCGCTGTGCAGGGCGGCGGTGGCGGTCAAGGCGCAGTATCCGGTGAATGATCGGCCCCACTATTGGCCGATTCGTCGAAACATTATAGTTTACAGAGTGTTGACGTTTATGGTGAATAATTGATTAACGCCGCGCCTCAGGCGGGGTATTTCCGGAAAAAACAGAACAGGTCATACGATTCTTGCCGGTTTTCGCCTGTTATTAATCTTGTCTCAATGCTGCTGCCTTAGGGTTTAATACTGATAAGTGGTGTCATGAAAAACAGGACGAACAATGTCCTCGGTCTCAGAAGAAACGGGCGATCCGCCGCACGGGTTGCCTGAGCATACGGGTACTGAGCGGTTACAGTTGCCGCAGGCTGACGGTGTGATCATCGTCGAACGTCTGCGCGAAACCCATGCCGGTGAGATGGGCCGTGCCTTCGTGCTTAAACTGGATATGCTGGTCGTGCGTCTGGGGCAGAAATGGGACGCCAAGCGCAGCTTGGTGTTTGACTATCTGAAAACCGGTTTCGAGCAGCGTTTTCAGGAACCTGACTGGTGTGTGCCGGTCAATGACGACACCTGGCTGGCCCTGTTGCCGACCACGTCCTCGCGCAAGGCGGCGCTGGCGATGGAGCGTCTCTGGCAGGAACTGGTGGGCTTTTTCGTCGGCAATCCGGGGCCGCTGGCCGTGCCGCTCTATGCCGTGCAGGCGGCAGATACCGACAGTTTGTTGTTAAGCCCCGTCAATCTGAAAACCTGGTTTGACCGGGAAGAAGAGGAAGCCCCGCCTGAGGCGGCTTCCGGTCATGGAGTAACCCCGCGTATGTCCTCCCTCCAGCGTCCGCTTGTCGTCGCCAACAGTCTGAGTTTTGCCGGTCGCAATCTTCAGGTTGCCAGCGTCAACGAACCCCTGTTCGAGCTGAAGAAGATGATGCTTATCGGCCACCGGCTTGAGCCTATGGTGATGGAGGCGGAGGATCATACGCTTCTGGACCGCAAGGCCCTGACCAGTCTCGACTGGGGTTTGCGCGAACAGGTCGATATGATGAATATCGAACAGGGTCTGCGCATTTTGCGTACCCGCACGCCCGAACAGCGCAAGATGATGATGGTCGTGCCCGCCGCCTTTTCGACCTTTGCCTCGCAACGGGCACGGCAGAAGATCACACAGGACGTGGCGAAGGCTGCCGGAGAACTGGGGCTGAAGGTTCTGTTTGAAATCCGTGAGCTGGACGGGGTGCCGCCGCATCGGGTGCTTGAGATCGTGTCTCTGGTCAAGCCGTTCTGCATGACCGTGGTCGGTCACGTCAGCGCCGACCGTAAGGCCATTGCCGCGCTCAACAAGTGCGGCCTGTCGGGGGTCTGTGTCGAATATGACGGCAACCGGCGCGAGGATGAGGCCCTGAACGACTATCTCGGGGGGCTGGGGACGGTGGCGCGGGCCTCGGTCGGGGCCTTTATGGTGCAGGGCTTCGACAGCTATCGCCAGATGGCCGTGGCGCGTCTGGCTGGCGCCACCCATGCCTCTTTACGCGCCGGTGCGCTGATGAATGCGCGCACGGAGCCTGAGCAGCAGGTCGCCGGTTAGCTGCGGAAGGTGTCGCAGGCCTCAGGGGCGCCGTTGTCATAGCCCTGACGGAACCAGTATATGCGCTGGGCCGAACTGCCGTGGGTGAACGAGTCGGGCACCACCTGACCGGTTGAGCGCTTTTGCAGGGTGTCGTCCCCGACTGCTTCGGCTGCGCCGATGGCCTCTTCCAGATCGCCGGCCTCAAGCCAGTTCATCTGTGCATCCGAGCGCCTTGCCCACACACCGGCATAGCAGTCCGCCTGTAGCTCCAGCTTTACCGACAAGGCATTGGCCTGACGTTCGGAGCCGGATTGCCGCGCCTTCTGCACTTCGGCACTGGTGCCGGTTACGGTCTGGACATGGTGGCCGACCTCATGGCCGATGACATAGGCCATGGCGAAATCGCCCTTCGCCCCCAGTTGCTGCTCAAGGGTGCGGGCAAAGCTGAGATCGAGATAGACCTTTTCGTCCGCCGGACAATAGAACGGCCCCATCGCCGCCTGCCCCGTGCCGCAGCCGGTTTGCGTGCCGCCGGTATAGAGTACGAGGGTCGAGGGGCGGTACCCCCGTATCAGGCCCGTCCAGACATCATTGGCCGAGGTATGGATGACATCGGCAAAGGCGGCGGCTTCGTCATCGGGATTGCTGACGCCGACCTGTTGTTGCGGGGCGCCCTGCATCCCGCCGGTCTGACTGAGCAGGGCCTGCGGGTCGATGCCGAAGACGAAATAACCGACCAGAGCGATCAGCACCATGCCGATCCCGCCGCCGCCGATAGCGGTGCCTGCCCCCAGTCCGCGCCGGTCTTCGACCCCGCTGCGTCGTCCGCCCTGCCATTTGACCATGTGTCTGCTCCGTGACTTCAGAAAGGGCAGTTTAACGCTGTGCCCGTGGTTCGGCCAATGAATTTATACCGCCGTCATTTTTATCCTCTCTCTATCTCCCCAAACAGCCTATTCACAAAACCTGTCCCAGACTGTAAACGCAGCCTCATGAACACCAAAGCCCCCTTGCTCGCCCTCAAAGACGTCCGCCTGATGGATGGCATGAACCCGCTGTTCGACGGCGTGGATATTGCCCTTGAACCGGGGGTGCGCGCCTGTCTCGTGGGTAAGAACGGTGCGGGAAAATCGACTTTGATGCGCCTGATGGCCGGTCTGATCGAGGCCGATTCCGGTGAGCGCACGGTGATGCAGGGCCTGCGCTACGCCTATGTGCTTCAGGAGCCGCAGCCCAGCGGCGACACGGTGCTTGACTGGTGTATTTCCGGCGGTGCCGAATCCTATCTGGCCGAGGCCGAGCTTTATGAATTTGGCCTCGATCCGCAAACCGCTGCCATTTCCCTGTCCGGCGGGGAAAAACGCCGCGCCGCGCTGGCCAAGGCCTTTGCCGAAGAACCCGACCTGATCTTTCTCGACGAACCGACCAACCACCTCGATATCTTTGCCATCGAAGCGCTTGAGGAACGCCTCAAAACCTTCCGCGGGGCCGCCCTGATCGTCAGCCACGACCGCACCTTCCTCGAACGCGTCACCCAACGCTGCTACTGGCTGCACGACCGGAAAATCATGCGCCTCGATACCGGCTATGCGGCCTTTGAAGCATGGTCGGAAAAGATCATTGAGGAACAGGCCCTGTCCCTGCACCGCCTGCAAAAGGCCATAGAGCGCGAAACCAGAACCTTCTACAGCTCCATTACCGCGCGCCGCACCCGCAACGAAGGCCGCGCTGCCCGCCTTCAGGCCATGCGCGCCGACGCCGCCGAACGGGTCAGATCACAGGGTCGGACGATGGAGATGAGCATCGATTCCGGCGGCACCTCCGGCAAGCTGGTGGCCGAACTGAAGGGCGTGTCCAAAGGTTTTGGTGACAAGACCCTGCTCAGCAACTTTTCCACCCGCATCCTGCGCGGCGACCGTGTGGCGATTGTCGGCCCCAACGGCGCAGGCAAGTCCACCCTCGTCAAGCTGCTGATCGGCCAGATCAACGCCGATGCCGGTGAGATCAAACTCGGCACCGCCCTCGAAGTCGCCTATCTCGATCAGGGCCGCGACACGCTGAAAGGCGACGAAACCCTGTGGGACGCGCTGGCCAATTCCGGTTCGGATCAGATTATGGTGCAGGGTCAGCCGAAACACGTCGCCGGTTACGCCAAGGAATTTCTGTTCCGCGAAAACCAGTTGCGTCAGCCGGTCAGGTCACTGTCCGGCGGGGAACGCAACCGCCTGCAACTGGCCCGCGCCCTGGCCAGATCGACCAATCTTCTGGTGCTTGACGAACCGACCAACGACCTCGACATGGACACGCTCGACCTGCTTGAGGACATGCTGGCCGACTATGACGGCACCCTGATCCTTGTCAGCCACGACCGTGACTTCATCGACCGTCTGGCCACCTCGACCCTTGCGCTGAACGGTAAGGGCAAGGCCGTCGAAACCCCCGGCGGCTGGCAGGACTTCCTGCGTCAGAATCCCGACTTCTTTGCCGAACTGAACCGCAAACCGGTTCAGACGAAACCCGCCGCCAAACCCGCTGCCCCGGCGATGAAAACACCGGCGAAAAAACTGAGCTACAAGGATCAGAAGCGCCTCGAAGACCTCAATGCCCTGATGCCGAAATGGGAAGCGGACATCAAAACCACCGAAGCCGCCCTGGCCGACCCTGACCTCTACAGCCGCAATCCGGCCCGTTTCGACACCCTGATGAAAACGCTGGAAAAGCTGAAATCAGACCTCGAAAACGGCGAACTGGAATGGCTCGAACTCGAAGAAAAACGCGACGCCCTTTCGTAATTCATCTGCTCCTGCGTGGCCGGGGAGGTTGCGGGCTTTCTTTCTTAATCCTGAACTGTCATTCTGAACCCTATGGCCCGTTTCCCGCTCAAAGACGAAGACAAACGCCTGTGGTCGCTCGTAGCCGCCACCGTACGCCCGCATACCTCCAAAGCGAAACTGAAAGCCACCACCACCCCGACACCGGAGTCTGAAAACGTCACCCTGCCGGAAACGGTTACCCTAAAGGGCCTGCCGCCTGACAAAAGCACCATGACGGCCGCTCCCCTGCCGCCCCTGCCTCTGGCCCCGTTTCACATCGGTCAGGCGCTCAAGCCGCAAAGTGGTTTCAAACTCTACAGCGACAGCCCGAAAGCCGAACCCTATCCGATCGAACCCAAGCGCAAACGCCGCCTGAGCCGCGAACGCGACCCGATTGAAGCGCGCCTCGACCTGCACGGCCTGACGCAAATTCAGGCTGAAAGCCGCCTCAAGGCCTTCGTGCAACAGGCCTATGCCAGCGACTATCGCGCCATACTGGTCATTACGGGTAAGGGCCTTGCCGAAAACGGCATACTCAAACGCCATGCGCCGGAATGGCTGGCCGATCCGGCCCTGTCGCCCATGATCGCCGGTGTCTCACAGGCCCATGCCCGACATGGCGGCTCCGGCGCGCTTTATATCGCTCTCAAACGCCGTCCTTAGAGACGGTTTCCGATTCATTATGAACGGAGCCGGCTCTCATATGCCCCCGCTTTGCAGGGGCGGAGGGGAAGGGGTTTTGCAAAGGGCGGGGATTTGGGGTATGGCGGGGCATGACCAGACCTTTTTGGCAGACCAAGACCCTGGAACAGATGACCGTGGCAGAGTGGGAAAGCCTCTGTGACGGGTGCGGGCTGTGCTGTCTGATCCGGCTGGAGGATGAGGACAGCGGCGAGATCATCCCGACGCGGGTGCATTGCAAGCTGTTTGACAATCAGGCGTGCCGGTGCAGCGACTATGCCAACCGCAAGCACTCTGTGCCGGACTGCATCAAGCTGACGCCGCATAATATCGAGGCGCTGGAGTGGATGCCGCTCAGTTGCGCCTATCGCCGGATCCATGAAGGCAAGGACCTGCCGCGCTGGCATTATCTTGTCAGCGATGATCGGGAAAGCGTACATCAGGCGGGAGTCTCGGTGCGCGGACAGACGATTTCGGAAACCGAACTTGAATACGAAGATGATGCGCTCGATTATGCGGCGTTTGATCTGTTGGAAGACAAGAGCGACCTCTAAAGAAACGGTCCCTAAAGGGTCGTTTTCTGGCCTGCAAAGACGCCTCTTCTGCGCTTCCGATGCTCACCTGTATTAAACAGGCTGCGCTTCGGTTCTCGAAGAAACGCCTTTTCGACTCAGACTCCGGCCCTTTTGCAATCGTTTCTAAGAGAAAAGGCCACGGTATGTACCGTGGCCCACGCTCAATAATCAAAAAAAGGCCTAATCGAAAAATCTGGTGCCTTTATGCGGGGCGCACCGTCCTGAAGCCTGATCATTCATATAACCCGACTTTGTGACAGCTGTTTTGCACCTGCGTGCGTAAAAGCGAGATAGGCGTCTGCCCGCTCTGTATAAAAAAAACATAAGGTAATTCACTGTGTTACAGTTTGTTTTCACCCGCTTATGCCCGCCGGTGCCGGGGCGGCTATAAATAGGGCATGGGACGCACGACAAGACTGAGCGCAGCGGCAATAGCCAAAAGAAAAAAGATGCAGGAACAAAGGCTTATAGGTCTGTTTGACAGGCTTATGGAGCGTTGTGAGGCCATGACTGCGGTGGCGGATTTTACCGCTGTCGAGAAGCAGGCCAGGGCATTGAGCGCGGTCAGGCGGACCCTGAAGGATATTTATCACAAGGAATCCGACAGCGGAGAGACGGGTATGTATGACGACGATCACGCCAGTGCCGACACCATTGAAGCCCGCAAGCTCAGGCTTGAGCGCAAGCTCGATCGCCTTGCTGAAACCGCAGCGGCGCAGGGAGTGGATAAACCAGCTCAGTCCGACGAGCCTGAAGGCCATAGAGACTGACTGGCGCTTCTGGGCCAGACCGGCGCAGATGCCGCCGGACAGCGAGTGGCGGACATGGCTGTTCCTTGGGGGGCGCGGGGCGGGCAAGACGCGCGCCGGGGCCGAATGGGTGCAGTCGCTGATCGACAGGGGGCTGAGGTTCGCTCTGGTCGGGCCGAGCCTGCATGATGTGCGCGAGGTGATGATCGAGGGGCCTTCGGGATTACGGGCCGTGGCGCAAAAGGGCAATCGGCCGCATTACGAAGTGTCACGGCGGCGACTGCGCTGGCCCAACGGGGCGGTGGCCTATGCCTTTTCGGCGGAAGACCCTGAAAGTTTGCGCGGGCCGCAGTTTCATTATGGCTGGGCGGATGAGTTCTGTGCCTGGCGGATGCCTGCGGAGACTCTGGCCCTGTTGCGTATGGGGCTGCGGCTGGGGACACAGCCGAGGCTGTGTGTCACGACAACGCCCAAGCCGCTGACGGCGCTCAGGGTGCTGATGAACGAGGCGGGGGTGGTCACTACGCGCTCGGCAACGCAGGAGAATGCCGCCGGATTGTCCGACAGTTTCGTCGAGAGCCTCAATGCGCTCTATGGCGGGACGCGACTGGCGGCGCAGGAGCTTGAGGGGCTGGTGGTCGATGACGACGCACAGGCCCTGTGGCGGGCGGATGATCTGAGGCGCTGTTATGGCGCACGGCCGGTGGCCTTCGATCAGGTGCTGGTGGCCGTTGATCCGCCCGCCACGGCGCATGGGGATGCCTGCGGCGTCATTGTGGCCGGCAAGGCGGGCACGCAGGCCTTTGTGCTGGAGGACGCGACGGTTTCGGGCGTGTCGCCGCTGGGCTGGGCCAGGCATGTCGCCGGTCTGGTGGCCGATTATGGCGCGTTACGCGTGGTGGCCGAGGCCAATCAGGGCGGGGAGATGATCCGCTCCCTGCTGGTCATGGCCGGATGTTCTGTGCCGGTGGAGCTGGTTCATGCGCGTGTCGGTAAGCGGGCGCGGGCCGAGCCGGTGGCGGCCCTGTATGAGCAGGGGCGTGTGGTTCATGCGCCTGCGGGCGGGCGGTTTATGGCGCTGGAGGAGGAACTGATGGCGATAGGTACTGAAGGCGGGGCATCGCCGGATCGGGCGGATGCGTTGGTGTGGGCGGTGACGGCCTTGCTGATTACGGGGCGGGCCGCGCCGAGGTTGAGCCGGTTGTAGGGCAGGGCAGGGTTTTGCCCCCTCCGTCGCTGGCCAAAATTAAAGAATTTTCGCCGCGACACCTCCCCCGCTTTGCAGGGGAGGATGAAAGAGCCCCCCTCCCCGTACACAGGAAGGGATGAAAGAGGAAAAACTATGATGGATTTGTTTAGAAACCGGCGGGAGCAGAAGCAGTCTAAAGCGCGTACGCTGGTGGCGTTGAGCGGGCAGGGGCGGGCGCAGTGGACGCCGCGCGATTATCAGCATCTGGCGCGTGAAGGCTTTGCCAGGAATGCCATTGCCTATCGCTGTGTGCGCATGATTGCCGAGGCGGCGGCGTCTGTGCCGCTCAGGGTCGATTGTGACGGGCGGCATGACAGTGCGCATCCGCTGGCGAAGTTACTGGAAAGGCCCAATGACGAGCAGGGCGGGGCCGATCTCAGGGAGGCGCTTTATGCCTCCTTGCAGACGGCAGGCAATGCCTGGGTCGAGGCGGCGGGCGGAGAGGACGGGCGGATTGAGCTGTGGGTGCTGCGGGCCGATCGGGTCAGGGTGCTGCCCAATGCCAAGGGCTGGCCGGAAGCCTATGAGTACAGTGTCGGGACGCACAAGGCCCATATCGGGCGCGATGCGCAGGGCTGGCTCAGGGCGCTGCATCTCAGGCTGTGGCATCCGCTGGATGACTGGTACGGGTTTTCACCGCTGGAGGCGGCGGCCTTTTCCATCGACGTGCATAATGCGTCGGGCGCCTGGAACAAGGCCCTGCTCGATAATGCGGCGCGGCCTTCGGGGGCGCTGATCTATGGGGCCAAGGCGTCAGAGCGGTTGTCCGATGAGCAGTTTGACCGGTTGAAGGCAGAACTGTCCGAGGCCCATGCCGGGGCGGACAATGCCGGACGGCCCTTGCTGCTGGAGGGCGGGCTTGACTGGAAGCCGATGTCGCTCACGCCTGCCGATATGGACTTCATCGAGGGCAAGCACGCGGCGGCGCGCGATATTGCGCTGGCCTTTGGGGTGCCGGCGCAGCTTCTGGGGATACCGGGGGATAATGCCTACAGTAATTATCGCGAGGCCAATGCCGCCTTCTGGCGACATACGGTTTTGCCTCTGGTGGAAAAGACGACGCGGTCCCTGTCGAACTGGCTGGAGCCGAAATTCAAAGGGGCGCGCCTCATTGCCGATGTCGAAACCCTGCCCGCCTTGTCGGCGGAGCGTGAGGCGCTGTGGGCGCGGCTTGAGGGGGCGAGCTTCCTTGAGGTGGCGGAGAAGCGGCGTCTGGCGGGGTTGAGTGCGGTCGCGGACTGTGGAGGGGAACATGGGTGACTGGTTCACGGGCGGGATGGTGATGGCCATTCTCCTGCAAACCGCGGCGGCCCTGAGGTGGTCGGGGCGGGCCGGGGCGCGGCTTGAGAGTGTCGAGCGGCGGCTGGAGCAGCAGGCCGGTGTGGCGGAGCGTCTGGCACGGCTTGAGGAACAGGCCATGGCGACGCGGGCGGCGCTGGGGCGGATCGAGCGGAAACTGGAGGAAGGGTGGCGGGGATGACGGTGGTGATCGAAGGCTATGCGTCGCGCTTTTATCAGCGTGACCTCAATGATGATGTGGTCGTGCCGGGGGCGTTCCGTGACAGTCTTGTGCGCACCGGCCCCGAAGGGGTGCGGATGCTGTATCAGCACAAGGCCGAGGCACCGGTCGGGGTGTGGGACGAGGTGCGTGAGGATGCGGACGGGCTTTATGTGCGCGGGCGGGTGTTTGATATGTCGCCCGAAGCGCGGATGGTCTGTGCCTTGATACGGGCGGGGGTGATCGATGGCTTGTCGATCGGGTTTCGCACGGAAAAGAGCCGGTTCGATGAGACGGGCAGGCTCAGGGTGCTGAGTGGCGTGGCATTGTGGGAGGTGTCGTTGGTGACCTTTCCCATGTTGCCGAGTGCGCGGTTTCGGGTGGTCAGTGAAGGACAACTGGCGGCGTAGGGAAGATACCCCACCACCCCGCTGGTAAACCGGCGCGGTCCCCTCCCATTAAAATGGGGAGGTCTGAAGAATAGCGGTGCAGGGAATGCCCCTCCCACCGCTTCGCGGTCCCCAACGCTTGCGAAAGCTGTACTTTCGCTGACGCTATACCCCGTAAACGGGGCGGGAATAGTTCAATGGAGAAAATGATGAAAGAAGTGAAACACGCGGTGGCGTCCACCGAGGTGAAGGCAGCCCTGCATGAGGTTCTGGGGGCGTTCGAGGCCTTTAAGCAGGCCAATGATCAACGGCTGAGCGCACTGGAGAAAAAGCAGGGCGACGGGCTGCTGGATGACAAGGTGGCGCGTATCGAGGACGGGCTTCAGTCGGCGCAGGCGCGGCTGGATCGTATCCTCAGCCAGAAGTCGCGCCCTGATATTGGTGCGCCGGTCAGGGCAGTGCCGGAAGAATCGAAAGCCGCCTGGGACGGCTATCTGCGTTCCGGTCGGGTGACGATGGAACTGAAGGCCGGTCTGTCGGGGGCGTCGGGGTCGGGGGCTTTGGCACCGTTTGAGACTGAGCGTTTTGTCGAGCGTCGTCTGGCGCAGGTATCGCCGATGCGATCTTTGGCGAGCGTGCGCACGGTCGGGGCAGGCGTGTTCAGAAAGCCGGTGTCAACGGCGGGTGTGGTGGCCGGTTGGGTGGCGGAAACCGCCGAGCGACCGGAGACTGATCCGGCAACGCTGGCGCTGATGGAGTTTCCGGCGGCCGATCTTTATGCGTCTCCGGCGGCGACGCAGGCGCTTCTGGATGACAGTTTCATCAATCTGGATGAATGGCTGGCGTCGGAGATCGAGGACAGTTTCGCGGCGCAGGAAACGGCGGCCTTTGTCAGCGGCAATGGCACCAACAAGCCCAGGGGCTTCCTCAGCTATGCCACCTCGGCCACGCCGGACTGGGGCCAGATCGGGCATGTGGCGACGGGCGTATCGGCAGACTTTCCGGCCAGCGATCCGGCGGATGTGCTGATTGACCTGATCTACGGGCTGAAGGCGCAATATCGTCCGAACGCGCATTTCGTCTTCAATCGCAAGACGGCGGCGATGATCCGCAAGTTCAGGGATGGCGATGGTAACTATATCTGGTCGCCCGCGTCTCAGGCCGGTGCCCTGCCGCAGCTTCTGGGCTTTCCCGTGCAGGAGATCGAGGACATGCCGGATGTGGCAGCGGGTTCCTTATCGGTAGCGTTCGGCGATTTCGCCAAGGGCTATCTGATTGTCGATCGGGCCGGTCTGAGTGTGTTGCGTGATCCCTATTCGGCCAAGCCCTATGTGCTGTTCTATACGACCAAACGCGTCGGTGGCGGGGTGCAGAATTTTGACGCCATCAAGGTGCTGAAGTTCGCGGCCTGAGTGCCTGAGTGCCTGAGGCGGGGGGAGGGAGGAATGCCCCCTCCGGCGGGACTTCGCCCGCCACCTCCCCCGCACGCAGGGGAGGAGGGCTTGAGAACAACGTCCCACCGGAAACACTTACCTATCTCCCCCGCACGCAGGGGAGGAGGAAATAAACAAGGAAAATGAAGATGGCTGATCCTGTTTCGCTCAGTGAGGCGAAGCTGTTTCTGCGTGTGTCTCATGAGGATGAGGATGCGCTGATTGCGATGCTGATCACGGCGGCAAAGGGGCGTCTGGAGACGGCGCTGGGGATTGAATTGACCGAGGCGTCACCGGCCCCTTTGAGACTGGCGGTGCTTGATCTGATTGCGCGGGCCTATGCTGTGCGCGGGGAGGGCGAGGTGTCGCTGGAGGGGCTTGAGCCGTGGATCGCCCTCTATCGTGAGGTGCGGTTATGAGTGCGCCCTTGAAAGCGGCGCGCCTCAGGACGCCGGCGAAGCTCTGTCGTCTGACCACTACGGTCACGGCGTTTGGCGGCTTTGTCCTGACGCCGGAGGATCTGGGGACGGTGTGGGGGGAGTTTGATCCCGACATGCCGGTGCAGGGGCTGACGGCGGAGGGCGAAACCCTGATGCGGCAGACGGCGGTGTTCGTCTGTCGCTCAGTGGCCGGGCTGAGTGTCGGCGGGCGCATGGTCATCAACGGTTTCGACTGGGCCATACAGGCCTTCGATGTCGATCAGGACAAGGCGGTGCGCGTGCGCATCGAACGGGTGCAGCCATGAGTGTCGATGCGTTGCGTGCCCTGCAAAAAGGTCTGCTGGCCTATCTGAAGGCCCAGCCGTCCTTGCGGGTCTGGCTGGGGGAAACGGTCAGGGTCTATGACGAGGTGCCGCCGGAGGTGGTCTATCCCTATGTGCGGCTGGGGCGGGCAGAGGCGCGTCCGGTCGGGGGGCTGGGGCCTGAGGCGACCGAGCAGGTGCTGACGCTGATGGCCGTGTCGCGCTTTGCCGGTACGGAGGAGGCCAGGGCCATTGCGGCTGAGTTGCGGGTGCTGCTCGATCAGGCGGAACTGAGCCTTGAGGGGCAGCATGTGGTCAGTGTGCGGGTCACCTATGTCGATGTGTTCAGGTCAAGCGACCGCTATTCGGTGCATGGGCTGGTGCGGCTCAGGGTGGTGAGTGAGGTGGCGGGGCAGGGGTAAGGTTAAGCCAGAGGCCCCACCCACCGCTTCGCGGTTCCCCCTCCCCGTAAACAGGGAGGGATGAAAACAGAAGGAGAAATCAAATGGCTTTGCAAAAGGGCCGTGACATGCTGCTGAAAATCGCCAATGGCGCGACGCCGGCGGTGTTTGTGACCGTGGCGGGATTGCGCGCGCGAACGGTATCGCTGAATGCGCGGACGGTGGATGTGACCGATTCCGACAGTGCCGGAGGCTGGCGCGAATTGCTGGCCGGTGGTGGGGTGCGGGCGTTGTCGGTATCGGGCGCCGGTGTGTTTCGTGACGAGGTGTCCGACGGGTTGATGCGGGAAGTGTTCTTTTCGCAGGCCACGCGTCAGTGGCAGATCGTCGTGCCGCATTTCGGGCAGTTTCAGGGGCCGTTCCTGATAGCCTCACTGGATTATGCCGGTGAGCATGACGGGGAAGCCACCTTTGCCGTGACTCTGGCCTCGGCAGGGGAGGTGAGCTTTGTCGCGCTTTAATCCGGCCAGAGGTGAGGTGCAGGCGACCCTCGGCGGTCGCGAGGTCAGGCTTTGTGTCACCTTGCGGGCGCTGGCGGCGTTGGAGGCGCATTTCGGGGTGACGGGCTTCGAGGCGCTGGGGACGCGGCTGGCGGGCATGGGGGCGGCGGATGCGCAGGTCGTGCTGAAGGCGCTGGTGCTGGAGGAGGTCGAGGTGGAGGCGGTCGGTTTCCGTGAGGCTCTGGCGGCAATTGTGGCGGCCTTTGCGGCGATGAATGCATGACGGTGATGTGGGCCGCGATGCTGCGGCAGGCGGTGATCGGCTGGGGCTTATCCCCTGAAGCGTTCTGGGGGTTAAGCTGGCGCGAATGGGGGGTGTTGACGCAGGCGGAGACACCGGTGCGGCTGGCCCGCGCGGGGCTTGAGGCCCTGATGGCGCAATTTCCTGATGAGGCGAATAATGGAAAATGATTGGCAGGGCGTGGACGGATTGCGGGTGCAGATCGAGGCGGCGTCCGAGGCCCTGAAGGCGTTGGAGGTTCCGGCCAGAGAGAGTGCGGAGGCCATAGATCAGGCCTTTCAGCGCGCCGGTGCATCCGTCGGGCGGTCGCTGGGGCGGGCGGCGGCGGATGGTAAGGTGACGATGGCCGAACTGGCGGCGGCGGTGATTGCGGCGGTCAATGCGGCCTCGGGGCAGGGCCGTGGTGCGGGGTCTTTGGCATCGGTACTGGGGGAGGTTTTTTCCAGTGCGTCAAAGACATTTGCCGGTGCCAGAGCCGATGGCGGGCCGGTTTCGGAGCGGCGGCAGAGGAGGCCATCGAGGTCGAGGCGACATGGACAGGGCTGGCCCTGAGGCCGCGGGCACCGGTGCATGGTCGTCTGCGCGGGCGTTTCGGGCAGGACATGGTCATCGGCTGGCAAAGATGCGCGCGTTATGGCGGGGATAATCTGGAGACGGAACCGCCACTGGATGAAGCGTTTGAAACCTTCCGCCTGCGGTTTTATGATGGCACGAGCCTTAGGCGTGAAACCGAGGTCAGCGGGCGCGAATGGGTCTATCCCGTGTCTTTGCAAACGGTGGATTTCAGTAACGGGGTCACGGGGCAGGCCCGCCTTGAAATTGCGCAGAAATCAACCACATCTCAGTATGGTCCGGCGCTGGAGATAGGACTTGGGGGCTGATTTATGCGTATCAGGCGTTGACTAAGCCTTGATCCTGCGCCAACTGCAATAGAATTTTGACGGAGGTTTTATTCGTGGCGGCCGATCCCTATAGCGAACTGGGCGTAAAACGTGACGCCAGTGCCGAGGATATCCAGAAGGCGTTTCGCAAGCTGGCCAAGGAACTGCATCCCGATCGCAACCCCGGTAACAAGACGGCGGAAGACCGCTTCAAGCGCGTGTCCGGCGCGTTCGACCTGCTGAAAGACCCTGAAAAGCGCAAGAAATATGATCGTGGCGAGATAGATGCCGATGGCCGTGAAACCTTCCGTGGCTTTGGTGGCGGAGCCGGTGGGGCCGGTGCGTCGCAGGGCTACGGGGCCTATGGCGGTGGGGCGGGGGGCCGGTTCGACGGGGTCGATCTGGATGATATTTTCGATATTTTCGGCGGCGGCAGCCAGAGACGTGGCAGCAGCGGCGGGGGCGGCTTCGGCGGGGGTTTCGGGGGCTTTGGCGGCGGCGGGGCCACAAAAGGCAGCGATCTCAAGGTCAAGCTGGATATCGATCTGCTCGATGCCATTGCCGGTAATACACGCCGCGTGCAGTTCAGCGACGGGCGGACGCTCGATGTCACCATCCCCAAGGGGGCGAAGGATGGCCAGACCCTGCGCCTGAAAGGGCAGGGCGGGGCACCGGCAGGCGGGCGCGGGGCCTATGGCGATGCGCTGGTGGAGCTGAAGATCAGGCCGCATCCGGTCTATCGTCAGGAGGGCACGGATCTGCATATGGATCTCTATGTCTCGCTGCCGGACGCGGTGCTGGGCGGCAAGGTGCAGGCGCCGACCCCTGACGGGCCGGTCAATGTCACTATCGCCAAAGGCTCTAACTCCGGTGCGGTATTGCGTCTGAAAGGCAAGGGCGGGGCCGGCAGCAAGGGCGCGCGCGGCGACCTGTTTGCGCACATAGTGGTGACCTTGCCCGATGCGGCCGACAAGGACATGATCGCCTTTGCCGAAGGTTTGCGCAAATCGGCCCCCTATGTGCCGGTGCATCCGTCCCTGAAGAAAAAATAATCGCCTTTTTAAGCCTTCTGTTCAGATATGGTTCAGGTCTGAAGCTGTAAACCGGATGACATGAAACGGATTATGCCCCTTTTGAGTGTTATGGTGATCGGTCTGGCGGCGACGCAGAGTGAGGGCCATATCCTGCCGACTCCTCTGGGGGCGCAGGGATCGGACGCGCAACAGGTTCTGGCGCAGTATGACCGCCGTGACCGTAACGAACGCGGCGGGCATGAGCGCGGTAATCGTGGCGGTGAAGGTCGGGGGAACCGGGATGGTAATCGCGGCGACCAGAATCGCGGCGGCGGGGCCCCTGAGCGCAGCTATTCGATCGATGAGGCCATCAATCTGGTGGAATCGCGCAGCGGCGGGCGCTATGTGTCAGGCAGCCGTGCCGGTGCCTCGACCTTTGTCATCAAGGTGCAGGTCGGCCCGAACATCGTTGCCTATCGTGTCGATCTGGCCAACCGTTCCCTGAACCGGATGTGATTCATGCGTATATTGCTGGCTGAAGATGATCCTGATCTGTCGCGTCAACTGAAGTCGTCCCTGTCGGACGCCGGTTATGTGGTCGATCATGCGCCCGATGGCGAAGAAGCCCATTTTCTGGGGGATACCGAACCCTACGACTGCATCATCCTCGATCTCGGTCTGCCGAAGATCGACGGGGTGTCGGTGCTTGAGCGCTGGCGGCGTGACGGCAAGGCGACGCCGGTACTGATCCTGACGGCGCGTGGCGCCTGGTCGGACAAGGTGTCAGGCTTTGATGCCGGGGCTGATGACTATCTGACCAAGCCGTTCCATACCGAGGAATTGCTGGCCCGCCTCAGGGCGCTGGTGCGCCGTGCTGCTGGTCATGCGCAGCCCCTGCTGGTCTGTGGCGGGCTGAGGCTCGATCCACGGGCGGCGCGGGCCTCGGTCAATGGTGAGCCGCTGAGGCTGACCTCTCTGGAATACCGCCTGTTGCACTATATGATGCTGCATAATGAGCGGGTCATTTCGCGTATCGAGCTGGTCGAACATCTGTACGATCAGGATTTCGACCGCGATTCCAACACCATCGAAGTGTTCATGGGGCGGCTGCGCAAAAAAATCGGCACCGAGCGTATCGAGACGGTGCGCGGCCTCGGCTACCGGCTCAAGCCCCTGCCTGACGAAGTGTCAGGCATCTGAGCATGGCCGGACGCAAGGTTGTAGCGGACGGGGTGATTGCGTCGGTCTGGCCGTCGTTTCGCGGGCGCGGGTCGCTGGTCGGGCGGCTGATCCGGCTGGCGGCGATCTGGTTCATCTGTGCCCTGATCCTCATCAGCGCCGGTCTGACGGCCTTTTTCAACTATTCGACCGTGACCCGCTTTCAGGCGGGCATTTCCGATATTGTGCGCAACCTCTATACCCATACGGAGTTTGATGCCGGGGGCCGGATCGAGATTCCGGAGCTGTATAATATCCGCACCGATGACATCTATTCGGGGCTTTACTGGCAGATCAGCGAACTGGACGCTGCCGATCGGGTGGTGGCCATACATCGTTCGGCTTCTCTGGCCGAGCGCGAACTGAAGGGGCCGGAAAAGCTCGATAAGACCAGCGGTGCGCCGGTCTATTACAATGCGCAGGGGCCGCGCAATCAGCCCTTGCGGCAGGTGGCGCTGTATCTGCGTATTCAGGATCGCCCGCTTCTGTTCATCGCCGGTGAAGACCGTTCCGAAGTCGATCGCAATGTCGGGCAGTTCGCCCTGATTACCGGCTCGGCCCTGATTGTGCTGGCCCTGGGGTCGCTGGCGGCGATCTTCCTTCAGGTGCGGATCGGGCTGAGGCCCCTGTTTGACCTGACTGACGAACTGGGGGCGGTGCGCAGCGGTGAGAAGTCACGCCTTGAAGGGCGTTACCCGCCGGAAATCGCGCCGGTAACCGAACAGATCAACGCCCTGCTCAGTTACGGGCAGGAAGTGGTCGAGCGTCAGCGCACCCATGTCGGCAATCTGGCCCATGCGCTGAAAACGCCTCTGTCGGTGCTTCTGACCCGCGCGGGCGACAGTCCTGAGCCTCTGGCCGACACCATTCGCAAACAGACGGCCCTGATGAAGGCACAGGTCGATCACCACCTGCGCCGTGCCCGTGCGGCGGCCCGTGCCCAGCATATGGGAGAGCGCACACCGGTCGAGCCGGTTATGGATGAACTGGCGGTGATGCTTGAGCAGGTATTCCGTGACAAGGGCGTGGTCATTGACTGGCGCGCGCCGGAAAATCTGGCCTTTCGCGGGGAAAAGCAGGACTTTCAGGAAATCGCCGGTAATCTGCTGGAAAATGCCTGTATCTGGTGCCGCAAGCGTATCCGCGTCACGGCGACCCTGACGCATGAGGCCGAGGGCATGACGCTGCTGATCGAGGATGACGGGCCGGGTATGCCCGAAAGCCGCTATGACGAGGTGCTGAAACGCGGGGCGCGTCTCGACGAAAGTGCGCCGGGGTCAGGACTGGGGCTGTCGATTGTCGATGAACTGGTGCGCGCCTATGGCGGGCGGCTGCATTTCGAGCGCTCGGCCCTGGGGGGGCTGAAGGCGGTGGTGAATCTGCCCGCCAATTTCACCTGAACCTCTCAGGGTTTGTTAACCGGACAGGCGGCATAGTGCAGGCATTATGGTGCCTTTTTCATGACAGGCCGGAAGGTCAGGCTTCCTGAGCGTAAACGCGCCCTTATCCGGCAGGTGGTAAAGGCCATGCCGGTGCGCGCCCTGTTGTCGCTTGAGCGGGCACTGGGCCTGACCGAGGATGCGGCTCTGGGCGAGGTGCATGACATGGTCAGTATGGAACTGGAAAATCACGACATCAAGGCGATGATCTTCCGGCCCTATATGGCGATGTTCGAGCCGCGCGACGATGGTCTGGCGGGGGTGCGTTTGCCCAACTGGCTGCTCGACCGTCTGTGGAAGGCGCTGGAAACCCACGAAGCGCCTCTGTTTGCCCGCCTGCAAGCGGATATACGCGGCTACAGCCAGTCCGATCCCCTGCCGCCGGTGTTTGGCGACGTAATCGAGGCGGGGGCGCGGCGGTTGCGCCAACAGCCTGAAACCGTCCTGCCCGAAGGGTATGATGCGGAGGATCAGGCGCAGATGGCCGATTTTGCCGCCTATCTCGACATCTATGCCACGGCCCGCGAAGCGGTGCGCAGGATGCCGGAATGGCTGGGGCGGCTGACGGCAGAAAAGGCCGTGGCCATTCGCATCATGTTCAAGGATGCCGGACGGCTGGTCGAAGATGGCGGCCTGCGCTGGCTTGAGGTGGTCTATGCCAATCTCGATGACGGGGCCGATATCATGGCCTTTGTCGGTATTGCGTCGGATCGGGCCAGCGACCGCTTTCTCAGCCAGTCGGAACTGGCCGTGTTCGGTACGCGCCTGCTGGAGGCCGCCGACATGGCCCAGAGGCGCATGGTGGCGCTGATGCGCACGCCTGAGGGACTGGCCGAGGCGGCGGAAATGCTGTTGCAGGCCCTGCATCTGACGCAGGCAATGGAAGATGCGATCGAACTGACGAAGGACGGGGTCTGGGGTCAGGCCGTGGCCCGTATCCGCCAGAGTGTCGCCGGACAGGTCGAGGCGCAGATCGGTCGCGTACAGGAGGCCATAGAACGCGCCTTTCCCCAGACGACGGTGCGCCATTACGGGCGCGTGGTCGGCACGGTGCCGGTGGTGGAAGCACCACTGGAAAAGACCCTGGCCGAAGCCCTGGCCCTGTGCAGCTTTTGCAACCATATCCGTTCCGGTGCGGCGCAGGGCGGCTATGTCCTGCGTCTCACTCAGGCGCTTGAGGGGGGCGAGGCCTATGTGTCGGCCTATCTTGAGGCCCTGCTTGAGGTGCGCAGTCAGGCCGATGACGGGCAGAAAACCGTTATGGCGGGCCAGTTCGAGGCCCTGATCCGGCTGAGCGAAATCCTGTGCGGGCCAAAGAAAGCCCAGCTTGCGCGACGACGTGTCGCGTCCTCGGCGGCGCAGGATATGTCGAAAACGGTTGCCTAAGCGGGTAAAGCCTGCCTTAGAGAGGGTTTAACCGCCACGAAGATCAGACCGCGCCCATGTTGCTGTTTTCCATTCTCTCCGCGCTTGTGACCGCCGGGCTTCTGGCGGTGGCCGTGGTCTGGACACGCCGCCAGCCGCAGAACGGGCTTGAGGCGGCGCGCGACACCTATGCGCGCTTCGTCGCCGAAATGGATCGCCGCGTCGCCAGCGGCGTGGTCGAGGCGTCACTGGCGCAGGAAGAAAAACTGGAGGCCGCGCGCGCCTTGCTGAAGGTCGATGCGGCAAACGAAGCGCCGCGCCGTGCCCTGACGCCGGTGACGGGACTGATCGGGGCGCTGCTGATCGCGGCGGCGGCACTGGGGCTTTACCTGGTGACCGGCAAGGCGGGGGAGCCGGATCAGCCCTATGCCCGTCGGCTTGAGGCGTGGACGGCTCTGGCGGAAACCCAGCCTGAGACACTGGCTTCCAAACCTCTGGCCGAGGTGCTGAAACGCAAGGCCGGTGACAATGCCGCCGACCCGCAATACTGGATGTTTCTCGGGCGGCTTCAGGTCATGGCCGGTGACTATTATGATGGCGCCAAATCTTTCCGCCATGCGGTGAACCGGGCACCGGATCTGGCCGAAGGCTGGTCGAATATGGGTGAGGCCCTGACCCTGATGAATGACGGCAAGAGCGGGCCGGATGCGCGCACCGCCTTTGAGGAAGCCCTGAAACGTGATCCTGATGATCTGTCGGGGCAATATTATATGGGCAGGATTCTGATCGAGGACGGTCAGTTCGACGCGGCGCACACCCTGCTGGGGCGCTTGCGTGAACAACTGCCGGTCGGCGATGCACGCCGTCAGGCGGTGGAAAGCGAGCTTCAGGCCCTGACACAGGCGCAGGCCATCGATGCGCAGACCAGAACACAGATTGCCGGCATGATGGCCGGGCTTGAGGCGCGTCTGGCCTCTGAGCCGGAAAATCCCGATGGCTGGTCACGTCTGCTGCGTTCCTATCGGGTGCTGGGCGACAAGGTTGCCGAGGCGCGGGTCGTGGCGGACATCGAACGTCTGTATAAGGATCGGCCGGATCAGAAGGCCCTGATAATGGACAATGCCACCCGCCCCGTAGGCCGTCAGTAAAGAGAGCAGAGACATGGGTTTTTGGCCGAAATCAGCCCGCGCACGCCGCCGCCTCAGTATATTCCTGATGGCCGCCCCCGTGCTTATTGCCGGTGTGGCTCTGGCCCTGTTCGTCATGAAGGATCAGGTGGTCTATTTCTATACCCCCGCTCAGGCGCTTGAGGCCCATGCGCCGCTGCATAAGAACATGCGGCTGGGGGGGCTGGTAAAGGCCGGCAGCGTACAAAAGACGACAGACGGCGGCGTGGTATTCGTCGTCATGGATCAGAAGGCGGAAATGACCGTGCGCTTCAGGGGCGACCTGCCTGACCTGTTCCGTGAGGGGCAGGGTGTGGTCTGTGAGGGGCAGCTTGTTTCCGACACTGCTTTCGAGGCGCGCACGGTTCTGGCCAAACATGATGAAACCTATATGCCCAGGGACGTGCAGAAGGCCCTTGAGGCCCAGGGCGAATGGCGGCCCGAAGCGACACAGCCAAAGGCGGCCCCGCAACCGTTCGGGGCGAGCGCATCGGGGGCGGCGCAATGATGGCGGAACTGGGCGCCTTTGGTC
>Ga0222423_1000393_pt1 | contig 33549 bp, 20 predicted proteins | sample 3A0metagenome_FD_182472 | JGI IMG/M metagenome (GOLD analysis project Ga0222423, IMG submission 182472) | Enriched microbial communities from leaf-cutter ant dump, University of Wisconsin, Madison, United States - 3A0 (version 2) | ecosystem: Environmental > Terrestrial > Nest > Insects nest >...
GATTCGAGACCTCGTGGCACTCGAGGGTGGCCAAGGCACCATCAACGTGCCGAGTTGGTCGCCTGACAGCACACACATCGCCTACGTGGACTACCCGCAGGCCCAAAAGTAGTCTGCCGGGCGTCACATCTGCGCCTACGGCGATTGACATCCCCGAAAAGTGCTGTGTCTCCCCGGGAAACCCGGGGAGACACAGCACTTTTCCTTCATCTCGACGGTGGGTGAGGGGAGTGGGTGAATTGGATGGCGGGTTGGGTAGGTTCGGTGCGCTGGTCGGGGTGGGATCAGCTTGATTTTCGACGAGATGGCCGGGTTCCGTGAGCCCAGTTGCGTTCCGGCCCGTCATCTCTCGTTCCGGCCCGGCGCGCCCCGGCGTTACCCAGCCATCATCAGTTGGTGACGGTGTGCACCTGACGGCGGATTTCGTCGAGAATCTGGGCCACCGCAAGAGTGGCCTGCTCGTCATGCAGCGGATGCTGCAGGAGCCCGGAAGCCACGGTCTGCTCAACAGACTCGATCATGGGTACATACCCGTTGCCGCGGCGCTCGAACGTGAGCTGATCCGGCTCATGGAACACCGCCTGGGCGGTGCCCGCGTGCAATTCTGCGCGCGAACCAGCCCAGAACATCGCCGGAATCTCCACCCACCCGAGCGGCCCGCTGACTGATGCGGAAGGGTCGATAAACTCCAGCATCGAGCACGCAACCTGCGAAAACGCGCCACTCTCGTGTTCGAGTGTGATGTGGGCGGACACGTCCACGCCCTCGCGCACAACGCCGCGCGCGCTCACCGACTTCACCGGACCGAGCGCCCACACGGCCAGGGTGACCGGGTAGATTCCCTGGTCGAGGACGGTGCTGCCGCCGACCTCGGCGATCCAGCGGCTGCCGCCCTGCGGGAAGGGCATGCCAAACCCGCCGCGCACGTAACCGGGCGTGCCGATCAAACCATCCTCGATGCGCTGGAACAGCTCTCGATGCAGCGGATTGAACTTCATCCACATGGCTTCCATGGCAAACAGGCCGCGCCCGCGGGCACGCGCAAAGATCTTTGCGCTGTCCTCGGCTGAGGTGGTCATGGGCTTCTCCACGAGTACGTGCTTGCCCGCGTCCAGCGCGCGAAGGGCCTGCTCGAGGTGGATGGCCGGGGGAGTGGCAATGTACACGGCGTCCACGTCGTCGCGCGCGAGTACCTCGTCCAGATCAGTGGAGTGGAATGGGATTCCGTGGGTAGTTGCGCATTCCTGGAGGACTTCCTTGCGCCTGCCCCAGATGGCTGTGACGGGTGCGCCTGCGGTGAGGAGGTCGGGCACAAAGGTTTTGGTGATCCCGCCGGTGCCGAGCACGGCCCAGCGCAGGTGAGAGCCGTGAAGTGGCTGTGATTCGGGACGTGACATCTGTTGCTCCCTACTGTTTTTGGGGTGCCAAACACCTGTTGACAACCGGTTGCAGAAAATCTAGCATGAATCTCGAAGATGCTCACTATTTTTGCTCGCGTGAGTGCGGAAGTGCGGAAGTGCGGAAGCATGAGAACACGACAACACGACAATACGTGAGCAATTACCGCGCTCAGGGAAGAACGCACGAGCAGCAACCGCTCAAGAACAATCAGCGAGCACAGCGAGCAACTAACCAGCAACCCCTAAAAGCTCAACTTATCGGGAGACACACATGGGCACCCAGGTGCATAAACTTACCGCCAGCGAACGCGCAACGGAACTGCTCGCGCAGATGACCGTTGAGGAGAAAGTTGCGCAGATCGTCGGTATTCTTCCGCACGCGTTCGGTGCCACCTCCCCACAAGAAGAGCTGATGCGTGAGCACATGGGCCACGGCATCGGCCACATCGGTGGTATTGGCACCACCGGGGTCGGCCCCGTCGCAGTGGCAAAACTCGCCAACACAATCCAAAAGTTCCTTGTTGAAAACACCCGCCTGGGCATCCCCGCAATCTTCCACAATGAAGCCCTCAACGGCGTGACCGCCGAGGGATTCAGCTCGTTCCCCACCGCTATCGGCCTTGCCGCCACCTTTAACCCCAAAAAGGTTGAGGAAATGGCACAACTCCTGCGCAAGCAGCTGCGTTCCGTGGGTGTGCACCAGGCCCTCGCGCCGGTGCTCGATGTTGCACGCGATGCACGCTGGGGCCGCATCCACGAGACCTACGGCGAAGACGTACTGCTGAGCTCGGCCTTTGGTGTGGCCTACGTGCGCGGCATCCAGGGCGAGGACCGCTCCACCGGCGTCATCGCCACCGCTAAGCACTTCCTCGGCTACGCCATGACCGAGGGCGGCCAGAACATGGCCGCAACCCACGCAGGCCCGCGCGAACTTCGTGACGTGCACTCTGCCACCTTCGAGGCCGCGATCCGCCAGGCCGGACTCGGCAGCGTGATGAATAGCTACTCCGAGATCGACGGTCAACCCGTTGGCGTCTCGCGTGAAATCCTCACAGACCTGCTGCGCGGCGAGCTCGACTTTGACGGCACCGTTGTGTCCGACTACCGCAGCCTCTACTACATCGTGAACCGCCAGGGCGTGGGCAACGTAGAAAACGTGGGCGCCGCCGGCCTGCACGCCGGACTCGACGTTGAACTCCCAGCCCCCTTCGGTTATGGCCCCGAACTCATCGAAGGCCTGAAAGCGGGCCGGGTCAGCATGGCAGACCTCGACCTCTCAGTGCACCGCGTCCTCACGCAAAAGTTCGAGCTCGGCCTGTTCGAAAACCCCTACGTTGACGTTGACGAGGTCCGCCTCCCCGAGCTCGCGGCGAGCGGCCGTGAACTATCGCGCACGCTCGCCGAAGAGTCGGTGACGCTCCTCAAAAACGAGGGTGGCGTGCTCCCACTTGCCGCCACCACGAAGTCGATTGCGGTGCTCGGCCCGCACGCGGACTCGGTTATGGCCGGCTTTGGCAACTACACGCACCCGCCGTTCTTGGAAACCCTGCGCGCTATCGCGCTCGGACGCTCGAACCTCGCGGGCATGGAGCAGATGGCCGGTAATGCGGATGACGAGAAGCAGCGCGAAATGCGCGCCCGCATGGAGGCCATGGCTCGCCTCGATCCCGAGGCCATCGCCCGCCGCGACTACGGTGCGAAGAGCCTCTTTGAGGCCCTAACCGACGCCTTCCCAGACGCCCAGGTCACCACCGTGGGTGGCTATGACGTGCAGTCTGCAGAAGAAGGCGCGCTCGACGCAGCGCTCCAGGCTGCCGCGGACGCAGAGGTCATCGTGCTCGCACTCGGCGGACGCTCGGCCGCATTCCAGGGCCGCGCAACCGAGGGCGAAGGTTCCGATTCCGCAACCCTCGAACTCCCACATGCGCAGCGCGAACTCGTCTTCGCCGCAGCAAAACTGGGCAAGCCCGTCATCGCAGTGCTGTACGCCGGCAAGCCGTACGCGCTCGCGGAACTCGAACCCCACCTCGACGCGATCATCACCGACTACATCCCCGGCCCCGAGGGCGGCGTTGCGCTCGCAGCGGCGATCCGCGGTGAGGTCAACCCCTCCGGAAAGCTCCCGTTTACGGTGCCCCGCCACGTGGGTCAGGTGCCAATTTTCCACGCGCAAAAGCAGGGCAGCGGCCACCGCCGCTTTGCCCATGACCAGTTCAAGGCGTATGTGGATTTGGAAAACACCCCGCTGTACCCCTTTGGCCACGGCCTAAGTTACGCGCAGGTGGAATTGAGTGATTTCTCTGCAGTGATTTCCGACGATTCCCTGCGTGCCAGCGCAACGATCAGTCATGTGGATGGCCCGGCTGGTGCACACGTGGTCCAGTTGTATGCGTCGGCTCCGGCCTCGCTCATTACGCGCCCGGGCCGCCAGCTCGCCGCGTTTGCACGCGTTGAGCTGGCCCCGGGTGAGCAGGCCCGGGTGGAGTTCACGGTTCCGCTCGAACGCTTTGCATACACGTGTGAGGATGGGCGGATCGTGGTGGATCCGGGTACGTACGGCCTTGCCGTTGGTCTCTCCTCCGAAGACCTTCACCTGACCGGTGAGGTTGAAGTTGCGGGCGAGCGCCGCGAGGTGGCCACCCCGAACGCGACCCTCCCACACGCAACTGTTACCCCGAAAGGCAAGTAGTCATGACCGCCACCCAGCAGCCAACCGCCCCACTTGCTGCTGAATTACTCACTGGCGCGCAGTGGATCACCACCAGCGCCCCAGTTCCACCCGCGGGGCAGCGCCCGGCGTATGAGTTCCGCGCCCAGTTCACGCTGGCGGATGTGCCCGAACATGCCGCGCTGCACGCCACCGCGCATGGCATCTACGAGGCCTTCATCAACGGTGTGCGCGTGGGCGATCAGGAGCTCGCGCCCGGTGCCACCAGCTACCACAAGACCCTCTACGTCCAGAGCTACGAGGTGGCCAGCTTGCTCCGGGCCGGCAGCAATGAACTGCGGTTTGTGGTCAGTGACGGTTGGTTCCGTGGCAAGTGCGGTCCGCGCCGGCTCGCAGACAACTTTGGCACCGAGATCGCGCTCATCGCGCGCCTCGATATGCCCGCCGAAACGCTCGTTACCGACACCTCATGGAAGGTAGCGGAAGGTGCGATCATCAGTGCAGACCTCATGGATGGCCAGACCACCGATCTACGCCGGATTGGGCAGGAAAACTGGGAGCCAGCTGTCTTCAGTGGTGACGTACTGACGGACGATTGGTCTCGTCTGAAATCATCTCCTGCACCACCGGTGCGGACCGCACAGACCTACCCGGCTGCCGCCGTGACACGGCTGGAATCGGGCCGGCAGATCGTAGATTTTGGGCAGATCCTCAACGGCCGCGTGCGGCTGCGGCTGCACGCCGCCGCCGGCACCAGCGTCACACTCACGCACGGTGAGGCGTTGGACGCGCAGGGCGATCTGACCCTGGCTAATCTGGACTATTTCCAGGGGCCAGGCAAGCCGGTTTTGGGCGTTGGCCAGCGTGACGTGGTCATTTCTCGCGGTGTGGACGGCGATGTTTTTGAGCCGACCCACACCACCCACGGATTTAGATACGTGGCGGTGGACGGGCTGGAACAGGACGTCCAGTTAGACGATATTGACGCCGTCCTGCTGCGCTCGGATCTACCCGCCATCAGCGAGTTCACCACCGGGAACGAGCGGGTCAACGAGCTGCACCGCATTTCCGTGGCCAGTTGGCGAGCCAACACTTTGGACCTGCCCACCGACTGCCCGCAGCGCGAACGCTGGGGGTACACGGGCGACTTCCAGATCTTTGTGCGCAGCGCCGCGTTCCTTGAGAACATCGACGGTTTTGCGCGCAAGTGGCTCCAATCGCTGGCGGACGACCAGCAGCCCAACGGCCTGGTGCGCAACGTTGCGCCGCACTGCGGCGTGCCACCCGTGGACCCAGCCCGTCCCATCTCCTTTGACGGGGCAGCAGGCTGGGGCGATGCCGCAACCATCGTGCCTGCAGAACTGTTCCGTCAGTACGGGGACCCGCAGGTCCTCGCCGAGAACTACCCGATGATGAGTGCGTGGGTTGACTACGCGGCTGGAGTTGCAGCGTCTGGTCGGCACCCGAGCCGCGTGGAGGCGCGGCCTGAACCGGCCGAGCACGAGCAGTGGCTGTGGGATTCCGGCTGGCAGTGGGGCGAATGGCTCGAACCTGACGTTCCGTTCGACTATTTTGCGGACAAGGCTGTGGTAGCCACGGCCTACCTGGCCCGGTCCGCCCAGATTGTTGCGGATGCCGCCCGGCTGCTGGGCAAGGACGCGGATGCCGTCCGGTTCGGTGATTTGGCCGAGCGCGCCGCAGACGCCTGGCGTCAGGAATTTTTGACCGCTGAAGGGACCGTGGAACCGGCAACGCAGGCCAACATTGTGCGCGGCCTCGCGTTTGGTTTGATCCCGCAGGAGCACGTGCCGGCAGCTGCCGCGCAGCTGGTTGGCCTCATCGAGGCCAACGGAAACAGGCTCACCACGGGCTTCTTGTCCACTGGGCTGCTGCTGCCCGTCCTCGCTGACACCGGGCACGCGGACGTGGCATACCGGCTGCTCTTCCAAACCGAAGAACCCAGCTGGATGACCATGCTGGATCGTGGTGCAACCACGGTGTGGGAGGCCTGGAACGGCATCGATGCGGACGGCAACGCCCATGAATCCCTCAACCACTATTCCAAGGGCGCGGTCATCGCATTCCTGCACGAGTACTCGGCCGGCATCACCCCGCTCGAACCCGGTTACGCGCGCATCGGCATCCGCCCCTTCCCGGATCGCAGGCTCGGCTCGGTTGCTGCGTCGCTTGAATCACCGCATGGTCGCGTTGCGTCTTCGTGGGTGTGGGAGGGGGATACTTTCACGCTCAACGTGGAGGTGCCAGCGGGCACGTCCGCGCAGGTCACCCTGCCCAATGGTGCGGTCCACGAGGTTGGTCCCGGCACCGCACAGTTCTCCATTTCCCTGACCAACTAACGCCCCTTTGCCGCTCGTAAGGACTCCCATGAGTAACGCACCTACCAGCCTTGCTATTGATTTTCTTGGCGACGATACCCCCACTTCCAGCCCAACCCCTCGGCTGTCATGGTGGCCGGTTTCCGGCTCGGGAGAGGGAGCCCAGCCAGTGGATCGCTATGAGGTTGCGGCCGTCATTGATGGGGTGGCTGCTGCGCCGGTTGTGGTCAGCGGGCACTCGTTTGTGCCGTGGCCCTGGGAGTCACTGCGCAGCGAACAATCGGTGATGTGGCAGGTGCGAGGCGTCCTTGGTGCCGGGACTACGACTGACTGGTCAAAGCCGCACGCGTTCATGGCTGGGCTGTTTGAACAGGACTGGCAGGCGCAGTGGATCGGGCCGGTGCGGGGCGTGCAGGAGGAGGAGTCCGGGCACCGGCCCACCTACCGCTTGGCCACGGAGTTTCAGGTCATGGGAAAGGTTCGTTCAGCGCGGCTTTATGCTACGGCGCTGGGCCTATACGAGGCGTTTGTGAACGGTTCACGTGCGGGAACGGTGGAACTTACGCCCGGTTCAACCTCCTACGACTCCACGCTGTACGCGCAGTCATGTGACGTAACGGGCGCGGTGAACTCTGGAGCTAACCGCCTAGAAATTCTGTTGTCTGACGGTTGGTATGCAGGGCAGGTGGGTGCGTTCCGCGCACCCGCCGCGTGGGGAACCACCACGGCGGCGCGGGTGGAATTGCATCTGACACTGGAGGACGGCTCCCGGCAGGTAGTGGCCAGTGATGGGACGTGGGTGTCGTCGCCGTCCCAGATCCGTGCGGCAAGCCTGATGGAAGGCCAGGTCACGGACCTGACCGCATCATTGAGCGAACCCGTGCCTGTAGTGGTCCTCAGCGCCGATGAACTCGACGCACCCGGCGTCAGCTGGTCACCAGCGCCACCCGTACGAGTGGTGGACACACTGCCTGTGCGCGAGCTGGCTCAGGTTTCCCAGAATGTGTGGGTGGCAGACTTTGGTCAGAACGCTTCCGGCTGGATTGCGCTAGCGGACCTTGGCCCGCGCGGCATCCGCACCACAATCGACTACGGCGAGCACGTAGGCCCGGACGGAGATCTGGACACCAGCCACCTCGACTCCTCGCGGCCCGGTGAGCCAACCAAGTTATTCACTCAGCAGGATCAGGTGATCTCGGACGGCATGGGAACACGATTCGAGCCCCGGCACACGGTTCACGGGTTCCGGTACGCCCGGATCAGCCGTGACATGGCGCCGGTATCCGGTGCGCCCACTCACAGTGAGCCCGCTGGAAGCTGGGGCGATGCTGGGGCTGAGGGTATCGTCGGGAAGCAAGTGGGCGAACAGCCCACCCAACTGGACCCGGCCAGCATCACCATGCGCGTGGTGCACACAGACTTCCGGCGCACCGGCACATTTGAATGCAGCGATCAGGAGCTGGTCCGGCTCCATGAGGCCGCCGAATGGAGTTTCCGCGGCAACGCAGTGGACGTGCCCACGGACTGTCCCACGCGCGAGCGACTCGGCTGGACCGGCGACTATCAGGTGTTTGCGCCAACGGCCACACGGCTCTTTGACGTGCTCGGATTCACCAAAAAGTGGCTGCAATCCGTGCGCGATGACCAATTCCCAGACGGACGGATCGCGAACTTCTCGCCCGACGGGCGGCGCATCAAAAAGAACTTGAACGATCAGTTTGCGATGATGTCGGGCTCGGCAGGCTGGGGCGACGCGATCGTGCTGGTGCCGTGGGAAATGTACCGGACGTACGGTGATGCGCAGGTGCTTGCGGACAACTGGCAGGCGATGGTGTGCTGGGTCGGATGGGCCACTGAGGTGGCGCGGACACGGCGGCACCCCTCGCGCATTGAACGCTCGGCCGAGCCGCTGCCGCATGAGCAGTACATCTGGGACGGCTCATTCCACTGGGGCGAATGGATTGAACCCAAGCAGAAGCGCGCGGACGGCACACTGATTGACCCGGTACAGGACAACCCCATGGCCTGGTTCGGAGCGGACAAAGGCGAGGTGGGAACCGCTTTCCTATATCGCTCCACCCGCCTGCTCGGGGAGATCGCGGGCGTGCTCGGGCGCGCGGAGGAAGCCGACCAGTATGCGTATGAAGCCGAGAAGATCCGGGAGGCGTGGCAGACCGAATTTCTGGACGATGCCGGGCGAACCCAAACGCATTCGCAGGCCAGCTACGTGCGAGCGCTGTCATTCGGGCTGATCCCGGACCACCTGCGCGCAGCCGCAGCGGAACACCTAGCCGAGCTGGTACGGGAGGTGGACGGACACTTGGGCACGGGGTTCCTGTCCACGGGTGATCTGCTGCCGGTGCTGACGGACAACGGGTATGCGGACCTAGCAGGTGAAGTGCTGCGGCAGCGGACCTCACCATCCTGGCTGTACATGCTGGATCAAGGGGCTACCACGATCTGGGAAGACTGGGACGGGGTTGACGAGCACGGGCGCGCACACGAATCCCTCAATCACTACTCCAAGGGAGCGGTGATCCGCTTCTTCCACACGCACATCCTAGGGCTGAGGCAGGCTGAGGATTCGGTGGGTTGGCAACTGGTTGAACTTGATCCCGTGGCACTCGGTGGGGTGGACTGGGCGCGCGGAACCCACGTGAGCCCGCAAGGGGAAATCCGCGTTGAATGGCATCGCGAGGGTGCAGGACTGCGCCTAGAATTTTCCATTCCTGCTGCTACCCAGGCCAGGGTGCGGGGGATTGACGGGCTCTTTGGGCCGGGCGAACACGCGGTTCTGCTGCCGAGCGCATCGGACGTTGTTGCCAACTAGAGCTCGCATGTGAACGGCCCCGGCGGTGGGTCTCATGCGTGGTGGACGTGGGGTGGGTGCGATATTCGCGCCCATCCCACTTTTTTGTGTCGTCCACGGGCGCTGCGTCGGGTGACTTTGGCAAGCGGTTGACAAGAAGCGTGAAAAGCGCTGAAATAGTGAACATGCCTCCTACGCAATGGCGCGACTCGGATCGCCTCTTTCCAGTGGATCCGGCCACCCGGACCATCGCACGCGAACTCTACGAGAGAGTTGCTGCGGCCCCTATTGTTTCCCCGCACGGGCACGTTCCCGCGCGCTGGCTCGCCGAGGACGTCCCGTTCTCGGACCCAGCCGACCTGCTGATTGTGCACGACCACTACATCACCCGCCTGCTACACGCCTCGGGCGTGGACCTCGCGGATCTCGGTGTGGGTGCGGGCGTAGGCGGCCACGCAGCTGATCCGCGGGATATCTGGCGATCGTTTGCCAAGAATAAGCACGTGTTCCACGGCACCTCGGCGGGCTACTGGCTCGATGACGCACTCACCCAGATCCTGGGCGTGCACACCCGCGTCAACGCGGACACCGCAGACGCCGTCTATGACGAGATCCAGGACCGCCTCACCCAGCCGGAGTTCCGTCCGCGCGCGCTGTTTGAACGCTTTGGCATCGAGGTGCTAGCCACCACCGATGACCCACTAGACGACCTTTCCCACCACGACGCGGTGGCCGCAAGCAACCTGCGCGGACGCGTGGTGCCCACATTCCGCCCGGACCGCTACGTGGACCCAGACGCAGCAGGATTCGCGCAGAATGTGGAGCAACTGCTTGCCGCCACAGGCCAAGACGCTACTTTTGCCGGATACCTGCAGGCTCTGCAGGAGCGCCGCGCGTACTTCATCGAACACGGCGCGGTGTCCACAGACCACGGCGTGGAAGAGCCTTATACGGCAGATCTCAGCGATGCCGAGGGCGAGGCACTTTTCCAGCGCGTCCTATCCGGCACCGCGGATGCGGCGGATCGCAAGCAATTCCGTGGCGGCATGCTCGTGCAGATGGCCCGCATGAGTGTGGAAGATGGGCTGGTCATGACCGTCCATGCGGGCGTGGTCCGCAACCACAACACCGCCACGTTCAAGCGTTTTGGCCCGGACTCTGGCCACGACTTCCCCAAGCAGACCGACTTTGTGCAGGGCATGCGCCCGCTGCTGGAACGCTACGGCCTGGAAAAGGAATTCCACCTGGTGCTTTTCGCAGTGGACGAAACGGTCTACTCGCGCGAACTCGCACCTATGGCCAGCTTCTACCCGAGCCTGTACATCGGCGCACCCTGGTGGTTCCTCGATGCCCCGGACGCGATCGCTCGCTTCCGCGCCGCCACCACGGAAAGCGCCGGGTTCTCCCGCGGCTCCGGCTTCATCGATGACACGCGCGCGTTCCTGTCCATCCCGGCCCGTCACGACGCGGCCCGCCGCGCCGACGCCTCCTACCTCGCTCGCCTGGTCGCTGAGGGTCGCCTCGGTAGGGAAGACGCCGCCGACATTATCACCGACATCGTGGGACCCCAGCCAAAGCGAGTGTTCAAACTGTGAGCGCTCCAGTAACCACATCTGCCCTGGTCCGGACCCGTCCTGCCCCGCCGGCGCGCATTGTCCACATTGGTCTCGGCGCGTTCAGCCGCTCCCATATTGCTTGGTACACCGCGCACGCCGCGGACGCGCAGGACTGGGGGATCGCCGCCTACGCGGGCCGTTCGGCCGAGCTGCCGCAGGCGCTCACCGCCCAGGACGGCCTGTACACGCTCGTGGTGCGATCCAAGGATCGCGATTCCGCGGAGGTCATTGAGAGTGTGGTCCGCGCGCATCGCGGGGATGATACGGATTCGCTTTTCGACGATATTGCCAGTTCCAGCACCGCAATCGTTACGCTGACGGTCACCGAGGCAGGTTACCGCGCTACGGCATTGGGGGAGCCGGACTCGTCAGACCCCGCTGTGGCAGCTGATCTTGCCGCGCTGACTCGTATTGCTGGCGGGCTCGACCCTAAGCGGGCCGGCCTAGGCACCGCGATGGGCCGGCTAGTGGCGGGACTCTACCTGCGGCAGCAAACGTCTGGTCTGCAAGGTGCAGGCGCGCTCGCTATCGTGTGCTGCGACAACATGCCTGACAACGGGCCGTTTGTGCGTGGACTCGTCCTTGCGCTCGCGGGCACTATTCCAGGCCTTGCTGCGTGGATCGAGGAGAACATCTCGTTCGTATCCACCTCGATTGACCGCATCACGCCTCGCGTTTCCGCGGAGGAACAGCAGATCCTTGCGCAGACCTACGGCGATCAGGTTGCCGTGGTTGCCGAGCCGTTCACGGACTGGGTGCTCTCGGGGGAGTTTCCCGCCGGACGCCCGCAGTGGGAGGCATCCGGCGCCCGGATTGTGCAGGATATTGCGCCGTGGGAAACCCGCAAACTCTGGCTGCTGAACGGAGCTCACTCGCTGCTCGCGTGTATGGGTCCGCTGCGCGGACATGAGGACGTGGCACATGCCATTGCCGATCCGGCCTGTCTGGGCGCGGTAGAAGCGTTTTGGGATGAGGCGGAACGCCACCTCCCAGAAGAACTGGGTGTACCCGCATACCGCCAGGCGCTGCTTGAGCGTTTTGGTAATCCGCGTATTCAGCACCTGTTAGCGCAGATTGCGCTGGACACTGAAACTAAGCTGCGCGTTCGGGTGGCGCCGGTGGCACAGCGCGAACTGGAGGCGGGGCGTAGTGCTTACGCGTGCGCAACGGTGTTTGGCGCGTGGATTGCTAAGAATTCCGGCACCGTTGCCACCGGATCAGACGAAGCAAACGTGCTGGATGTGGCACATGAACTACGCAGGATCAGCTCTGTTCTTGCAGATGACCGCGGCTTTGTGAATGCTGTGCAACAGGCCGTAAACGCACTGAGTTATCTCGCTCCCAGCGCGTGAAAACCAGTTTGGCAATCGGTTGGAATTTCTGACGGGCTGCCATATTCTGTTCTAGTTCACAACGGTGTGTTGGAGCTAGTGGATGCGGGTATGTACCAAGGACGGCACACATCCATGCTTACAACGGGCGCTAGACCCGTGTGCAACCGGGCGTATTCGAAACTGAATGCGCCCGAATGACGAAGGAGTCATCTCATGGCTGAGTATCAAGATCAAGCACTGGCAACTCATGCAGAAGAGTTGGTAGTGGACGTAGCAGAGGGATCTGCAGTAGCGACCGCCAGCGCTGCACAGGAATCGACTGCTTCACCGGGCACAACAGCACCCGGAGGGTCTCAACCAACACTCACTCCGGTCAGCAAGCTCTACATCGTATGGATGACACTGGCCAACTTCGGCGCCTCGATGGCCTTCATCGTTCCACTGTCATACTCGCTCGCGCTGCGTATTGACCAGCTCTCACCCGGTCACGAGGAAATCCTCGGCTACACCACCGGTATCGCACAGGCAATCTTCATTCTTACCTCACCGCTTGTTGGCCAATGGAGTGACCGCACGTTTTCCAGGTTTGGCCGGCGCAGGCCGTTCCTTGCGGGTGGTGTGGTGGTTGGTCTTATCGGCCTCGCAATCCTGGCTCAGGCTCCTAATATCCCCGTGATGATCGCAGGCTGGACGGTTGCCCTTCTTGGTTGGGCTACAACTGCCGCTGCTATTCAGTTCCTGCAGGCGGACCGCATCCCCGAAGAACAGCGCGGCAAGATTTCCGGATTGACCAACTTGAGTGCCCAGATCGCTCCGATCATGGGTATCGGAATCGCCTCGGTTTTGGTGGGTATCAGCACCGCGCTCGTGTTCATTGTGCCCGGCATTATCGGTGCAGTCCTGGTGCTCGCATTTGTGTTCATGCGTAGTTCCGAGGCCGACGCTCGAAATCTTCCCCGTCCGCAATCCCCGATCAACGCTAAAACTCTCTTTGCTAGCTACGTGTTTAACCCCAAGCAGTTCCCGGACTTTGGGTGGAACTGGCTTGGCCGGTTCGTGTTCTTCATCGGGCTGTACTTCAATACTTCGTTCTCTACGTTCTTCTACGCGCAGCGCTTGAATCTCTCTGTGCAGGAAGTTGCTGGAACCGTGGCAATGATTGGCATACTTGGCGTAGTTGCGGCAATGTTCGGTGCGATCGGTGGCGGATTCCTGTCTGACAAGTTCCAGCGCCGCAAGCTCTTCACCGGAATCGGTGCGGCGTTGTTTGCGGTTGGTGCAGTGGTTGAGGCATTTGCGCACTCTATGCCAACTCTGATTGTTGGCACGATCTTCATGAACCTAGCCATCGCAGCGTTCGGTGCGGTGGATCAGGCCATCGTTATGAGGATCATCCCGAGCCGGGCAGAATCTGGCCGCTACATGTCCATCATTGGGTTCTCACAGAAGATTCCATCGGCTATTGCACCGCTTATGGCTCCTGCAATCATCGGATTTGGCATGCTTGGTAGCGAGAAGAACTACACGCTCCTCTATCTTGTGGGTGGTGCGCTCGCGGTGACGGGTGGTGTCATCATCATGACAAAGGTCAAGGGCGTCCGTTAGGAAACTGCTTGCCAGATGTCTTATTGGGGTTGGCACGGGGGTTATCTATGCACTCCCGTACCAACCCCAATTTCTTTGGCTAGGTAATTGACCCGCTAGCCCGTTGGTGCACACCTTGACCCCCCATTTTCAACGATCCAGCCGCGTTTGCGCTGCTAGTTAGCTACTTGTAGATGGTGCGATGGGCTGGGGCTGGGGTTGTCGTCGAAAATTAGCGTGATGCACGATAGGGGGCGGCGCATGGCGCCTATCCCGCACTCAACCTCACACTTATGTAACGATTCGAGCATTAGTTTTGGCAATCGGTTGGCAAAACGAGATTTCCCTGCTTTACTTGCATTAGTAACCCAGCAGCACAAGGCGTCCAACGCGCCGAGCAAGCGGTTGCAAGCACGGCAATTCATTCAAAGGAGACTGAATCAATGGCACTCACCACAAAGCGGCGCCCGCGAAGGCTAGCTGCGCTCAGCGCAGTTGCCCTAACCGCCGCACTGACCCTGACAGCCTGCTCATCAAGTAGCGACGAGCCCAAAACACCCGCAAACAGCTCTGACACGTCCACCTCATCCGCCGCACCTAAGGCGGAAAAGGACCTCATCCTCGCAGCGCAGTCCGGACCAAACTCACTCGACCCAGCACAGCTGGTAGACGGCAACCAGGCCTACGTCTGGTCCGCCATCTTTGACACCCTTCTCATCAAGGAAAATGGCACCGGAAAGCTCCTGCCCAACGCAGCCGAAAGCTGGGAATACAACGCCTCCGGCACGGAACTCACCCTCCACCTGCGTTCCGGCATGACCTTCAGCAGCGGCGATCCTGTCACCGCAGAAGCTGTTGTGACCACAATGAAGCGCAACAAGGACACCCCCGGAATCGTGCAGGTGAAATACAGCGCAGTCAGCGACGTCACGGCAACCGATGACTCCACCGTGGTGGTTCACTTTGACCACTTCGACCCACAATTCCTGTCCAACCTGGCACAGTCCACCGGCGCAATCGGTGACCCAGCCACCATCAACGAAGAGCGCACCGCAACCGACCCAATCGGTTCCGGTCCATTCACGCTCGACGTGTCCAAGACCGTTCCAGGCAACACCTACGTACTAAACAAGCGCGCTGATTACTGGAACGCTGACAGCATCCCATTCAAGACCCTGACCGTACGCGTACTTCAGGACCCAACCGCAGCTTTCAACGCACTGCAGGCCGGCGAAGTCAACGCATCCAGCGTCCAAGCACCACTCGTACCTAAGCTTGGTGACGAGTTCACTATCAAGAAGCTCGACGCAACTGGATCTGCCTTCCTTTGCTTCATTGACCGCGGTGGCGAGAAGTTCCCATGGTTGGGTGACGTCCGAGTGCGCCAAGCAATCAACTACGCGCTCGACCGTGAGGGTCTACTTAAGGGCGTATTCCAGGGATCCGGTAAGGTCACCGAGCAGGTTGTGAGCCCATGGGGTGCAATTTACGAGGAAGACCTCAACAACACCTACCCATATGACCCAGCCAAGGGTAAGCAGCTCGTTGAGGAAGCCGGATACGCCGGAACTACCGTCAAAATGCCAAGCACTTACCTCACCACCACTGTTGAGGCACCGCTGACCCAGGCGTTCGCGGACATCGGGCTCAAGCTCGAATGGGTTCCAGTACCGCCACAGCAGGTACAAGCAGCTCAACTCTCCGGTGAATACCCCATCACCTTCCAAATCATCGGGTTCAACTCCGACCCAGCTGACACCGACGCCAACTTTGGTCCAACCGGATACGCAAACCCAGCCGGATACACCGACGACACGATCGACGGTTTCCTGACGACCATTGGCTCCACGCCTGACTTTGAAAAGGCATTGCCTGCATACCGAGGACTCAACGAGTACGCGGTGGACCAGGCGCTCGTTGCCCCAATCCTGTACATCGGACAGACCTGGGCTACGCGAGATGGCATCGTGATGGATGACGACCTCGCGGTCTTCCCGTCCTACCGTATGTTCACCGTCGCTGAATAACTCAGTTCGAGGGGCAGGCGCTGGCGCCTGCCCCTCGACCCCCTATTTGAGGTAAACAATGTTCGGATATATTCTCCGCCGGCTAGGGGCAGGGCTGGTCTTAGCTGTCCTCGTCACGTTCTTAACGTTCTTGCTCTTGAGTACGTCATTTGAAGACGTGGCCCGCACCATCCTTGGACAATCTGCCACACCGGAAACCGTTTCCGCGTTGATGGCGTCTAAGGGTTGGGACCAATCAGTCTTTGTCCAGTATTTTGAGTGGCTTGGTCATGCAGTCACTGGTGACTTTGGCAGTTCCGTGTACACGTCACAAGACGTAGGACCTGCAGTTATGCAGCGCCTGACTGTAACGCTCTCACTCATCATTCCGGCACTGGCCATCACCGCAGTAGTCTCCACCACTCTGGGTGTGTGGGCGGCATCGCGCGGTGGCGCAGTTGACCGCGTAGCGCAGATTATTTCCCTCATTGGATACATCATTCCTGGCCTGCTCCTCGCAATTGGCCTCGTAGTGATCCTCGCGGTGAAACTTGAATGGCTCCCAGCCACCGGTTTCACACAGCTCGCGGATAGCCCAAGTGGCTGGGCGCGAAGCATCACCATCCCAGTCATCGTTCTGGTTATCGGCGGTGTGGCCAACATGTCCGCACAGATCCGCGGACGCATGATCGACGAACTGCGGAAGGACTACATCCGTACCTTGCGCACCCGAGGCGCTTCATCGTCGTCACTCGTGATCAAACACGCGCTGCGCAACGCAGCTGGCCCAGCACTGACTGTGCTGTCACTGGAATTTATCCAGATGTTCGGTGGCGCGCTGATCATTGAAAACGTGTTCGCGCTCCCCGGCTACGGCAGCTATGCGTTTAACGCGTCACTGCAGGGAGATATCCCGGTCATCATGGGCATCACCGCGTTCGGTGTGCTCCTTGTGACCGCAGTAAACCTCCTGACCGACATGGCCAACGGATGGCTGAACCCGAAAGCGAGAGTCCTGTGAGCAGCAATAACATTCCAGATGCTACGCAGACGCCAGAAAGCCAAGACGAACTCGTTCGGGAAGCCACCTGGCGCAAGCTCCTGCGTGATCCTCAAGCAGTTATTACCGGATCAATCCTCATCATCATCGTTCTTTTGGGCGTGTTTGCACCCCTATTGTCCTCGCACGGACCAAACGACTCCGAACTATCTATGATCAACGCGCCCGTGGGCACCGATGGCTTCCCACTTGGTGGCGATGAGTCCGGCCGAGATATTTGGACTCGACTCCTGCACTCCATCAATACGGCAGTTATTTCTGCGCTTATCGGTGCGGGCGTAGCAGTGTTCATCGGTGTGATCATGGGCCTTGTAGGCGGCTACTTTGGCAAGGTCACTAGAGCCACCACCGAGTGGGTATTCAACCTACTCATGACCTTCCCCGGCATCCTGCTGCTTATCATCTTGATGCCTGTTACCGGTGGTGACTACCGCTATACCATGCTGATCTTTGGTGTGCTGCTGTCCCCTGGTATTTATCGCATTGTGCGCAACCTGGTGCTCGGTGTGAAGAACGAACTCTACGTGGATGCTGCACGCGTTTCCGGCCTAGGAAACCTTCGCATCCTGACCCGCCACGTGCTCTTTGTAATTCGTGGACCGATCATTATCGCGGCCGCATTCCTCATGGGCTCGGCTATCGCAGTGCAGTCTGGCCTTGCCTTCCTTGGTGTTGGCTCGCTGCAGATCCCAAGCTTCGGTGCCATGATTTCCTCCGGTTTCCGCAACCTATACATCGTGCCCACCCAGTTCCTGTGGCCAAGCCTCCTGCTCGGTATCATGACCGCATCGCTTGTGCTGCTGGGTAACTCCCTGCGTGACGCACTCGAGGGCGTGCACCCCAAGCCGGCCAAGGTTGGTGCGGGGCAGCAGGTAGATGATGACCACGAGGAGATCCAAGCAAACGCCAAGGCGCTGCTTCACATCCGTAACCTGGGTATCGCATACCCACAGGCAACGGGTGGGGAGAACGAGGTTGTCCGCGGCGTATCGCTGCAAATTGCCAGCGGTGAAGTGGTTGGTTTGGTTGGTGAATCCGGTTCTGGAAAGTCTCAGACCGCTTTTGCCACCCTGGGCGTTCTGCCCGCCGAGGCGCTCATTACGCGTGGCTCAATCATGTTTGGTGGCCGCGAGCTCATTGGCCTCACGGATAAGCAGATGCGTCCGCTGCGCGGCAAGGAAATTGCTTACATTCCGCAGGAACCCATGTCCAACCTCGACCCGGTCTACAAGGTTGGGCCGCAGCTGGTTGAGGGTATCCGCCGGGCACTGGGTATTTCCAAGGCTGAGGCTAAACAGCGTGTGCTGTCTCTTCTGGATCGCTGCGGTATCCCTGATCCACAGCGCACCTTTGACTCCTACCCGCACCAGATTTCCGGCGGTATGGCACAGCGCGTGCTCATCGCAGGCGCCGTTGCGTCGCGGCCAAAGCTGCTTATTGCAGACGAGCCCACCACCGCGCTCGACGTAACTGTTCAGGCCGAAATCTTGGATCTGCTGCGTGACCTGCAAAGGGAACTGGGCATGGCTGTGCTGCTTGTGACGCACAACTTTGGTGTGGTTGCAGATATCTGTGACTCCATCGCCGTGATGAAGCAGGGCGAAATCGTGGAGTCCGGCACAGCCGAGGAAATCTTTGCTGCGCCGCAACACGAGTACACCAAGATGCTCCTTGCATCCATCCTTGACGAGGAGACGGTGCGCACCGACGCGCCCGTTGCCGTGGCAGCGAAAGGGGCCCAGTCATGAGTCTGCTTCAGGTACAAGACCTACGAGTTTCCTTCCCGGGGCGCGGCCTGCGCGCCAAGCCCAATGAGGTGTTGCATGGAGTTTCACTGGATGTGAATCCCGGTGAGACGCTCGGTTTGGTCGGTGAATCCGGCTCGGGTAAGACCACCATTGGGCGTGCTGTTCTTGGATTGGTTCCGGCTTCCGGTGGTGAGATCCTCTTTGAGGACAAGCCCATCACTGGTTTGAAGGGGCCTGATCGTCGTGCTTTGGCCAGGGACATTCAGGTTGTTTTCCAGGACCCATACACCTCCCTGAACCCATCCATGACCATCGGTGACATCCTTGCCGAGCCGCTGATCATTCAGGGTGCCACCGCGCATGACGCAAAGGCCCGCGTGAAGACCTTGCTCGATCAGGTGGGACTGCCTCGAGATGCCATTGAGCGTTTGCCACGTGAATTCTCGGGCGGCCAGCGCCAGCGCGTAGCTATCGCACGCGCACTTGCGCCACGGCCCAAGCTAATCGTGTGTGACGAGCCGGTGTCCGCGCTGGACCTATCCACGCAAAAGCGTGTGATGGACCTGTTCATCGATATTCAGCGGGAAACAGGTGTTGCCTACCTGTTCATCTCCCACGATCTGACCGTGGTGCGCCACATCAGCCACCGTGTGGCCGTGCTGTATCGCGGCGACCTCGTGGAGACGGGGCCCGCCGGCGTGGTGACGTCTACGCCGTCGCACCCATACACGCAAAAATTGCTGCTGGCCGCGCCTGTTGCTGATCCAAAGCGGCAACGTCAGCGCCGTGAGCAGCGCCGTCAACTCATGGCGGCATCTGCCTAGGTGTGAGTGTATGTGCTGCTCGTGCGGGGTTTATTCCCGCGAGTGGTGCAGGTCGTAGTGGTGCCGTTGACACCGCGGGTTTCCGCGGTGTCAACGGCATCGCAGTATCACCAGCGTAAGAATTGAGAGAACAGCATGAATCAGCAGCCCATCATCGCGGGCTTCCACCCGGATCCGTCTATCTGCCGGGTGGGCCAGGAGTATTTCCTAGCCAACTCGAGCTTTGAGTATGCGCCGGGTGTCCCCATCTTCACTTCGCGCGATCTGCTGACATGGGAACCGGTTGGCAATGTGCTGGATAGGCCTTCTCAACTGGAGGTTCGCCCCGGTATTGCTGGCGCAAACGGCGGAATTTATGCGCCCACGTTGCGCCACCATGACGGCCGGTTCTGGATGGTCACCACCAACATCCATCAGATTGGGCAAGGGCACTTGATTGTGCACGCGGAGAACCCGCAAGGCCCGTGGAGTGTGCCCGTGTACACGCAGGGTCTGATTGGCATTGACCCGGACCTGTCCTGGGACGAATCGGGCACCTGCCGGATCACGTGGTCCGACCCTATGAAGGGTGGGATCTCGCAGGCCCAGATCAATCCGTTGACTGGCGAGGTCTTTTCCGAGACCCGCACCCTGTGGCGCGGGACCGGCGGTGGGCATGTTGAGGGTCCGCACCTGTTCCAGCATGGCTCTTGGTGGTATCTGCTGGTTGCCGAGGGTGGCACCGGGCACGGTCACATGGTCACCATCGCGCGTTCGCCCTCGCCCGAGGGGCCGTTTGAGTCCAATCCCGCCAACCCGATCCTCACGCACCGCAGTTCGGGTGGTCCCGTACAGTCCACGGGCCACGCCGACATGGTGGAACTCGCCGATGGCTCGTGGGCCATCGTGTTCCTTGGCACTCGCCCGCGCGGCTCGTTCCCGCGCTGGCACGTCAACGGCCGCGAGACGTTCCTCGCAGGTGTGACGTGGGAGGATGGCTGGCCGGTGGTGGATGAGGGTCGGTTTGATCCACCTGCGTTGGACCACTCATTTTCCGACGACTTCCTTGCGTCGCGTTTGAACCTGCGGTGGGTCTCGCCTGGGCGTGATCCGCATTCCTTCGCGCAGCCAAACGCGGATGGTCTACTGCTTGCTGCGGGCCGGGAGCCTTCGGCGTCTGAGGCTAAGGCGCTGCTTGCGGTGCGGGCAACCGACGAGCACTGGTCTGCGCGAGTTGCGGCGCAGGGTGATGTGGCGCTGAGCGTGCGCATTGATGACCGACACCAAGCTCTAGTGGAGCGAGTTGATGCGGAAGTTCGCGCCCGCATTGTTATCGGGCCGCTGGATCAGATTGTGGCGCGCGTGGACTGCCTGAGTCTTAGTGACGCCTCGCTGCCTGTGCAGCTTGAGATCCGATCAGTTCCCACGGAGGTTCCGCGTGGTGCACCGCAGGGACCGGACAAGATTGCGCTCGGATACGTTTCCGATGACTTCCATGAACTCGCTAGCTTTGACGGACGCTACCTGTCCACCGAGGTGGCAGGGGGTTTCACTGGCCGCATGATTGGTGTTGAAGCGCTGGGTGATCTTGCGTTGATCACGGGCTTCACGTATCAGGTGGGTAATGCGGCTCAGTAACGAGTGGCGTATTTGCACAGGCGCGGAGAATTGGTCATGTCAAAAGTAAACCAAATTGGTATACTTTTGACATGGATGAAGTTAGGACGTATCTCGAACGACTCCGTGAGATTGCTCTAGACCAGCACGGATTTGTCACTGCTGCTCAGGCTGTAGAGGATGGAATTCCAAAGGTTGAACTCCCTAAACTAGCCAGTCGTGGACGCATCGAGCGCATTACTCGTGGGGTTTACCGTGTCCCACAAGTCCCAGCAACAAGCCACGACAACCTCGCATTGGCTGTGCTGTGGACAGGTGCAGAGGAAGCCTGCCTATCGCATGACACTGCGCTCGCTGCTTGGGGGGTCAGTGATATCAATCCTGAACGTGTGCATATCACTGTGGGGCGGGGTAGGCGTCTACGGCGTGCAGGTGGTGAGCGATACGTGATTCATTACCAAAATCTTGAGCCGGAACAGCGAACGTGGTGGGAAGGAATCCCAATTACTACGCTGCACGCCACTATTGCTAATTGCATTGAGGCTGGTCTACCTACATATCTATTGCGGCAAGCGATCGATCGTGGCGGGCGTACAAGCTTGCTTCCTCGTGCCGTGAGTGAACGATTGCGCCGAGCCCTTGAGAACCGCGATCAGGGAGGTGCGTGTAAATGAATCTCTCGAAAGCAATCGGGGAGCTGCGTCCAAAGGCGAAGGCTCCCAACTCCGCGCGTGTACTTAACACTTGGATCGCGCAAGCAGAACGACAGTTGGAGTCTGATGGTGGGCGACTAGGTTGGCTGGTTGCTTCCACTGTTGTTGCGGCCGCTCTTCAACAGGCTGTGGATGGACAGGGGCGGACCCTATTCTTGATCAAGGGCGGCACACTGCTGCAACATAAACTTCCTCAACTGTCGCGTGCCACGACCGATCTCGATGGGTTAGTCCGTGGTGATATTGATGAGTTCATCGAAGTGTTGGATGAGGTGCTCGCACTTCCTTGGGGTCCACTTCGCCTTCGACGCGAACAAATTGAAGTAATTGATGTCCCGTACCGTTTGGTTAAACCCCGACGGTTCGACGTAGTGGTGCAGCTCAACGGTCAGACCTGGCGTCGAATTCAAGTTGAAATATCACCTGATGAGGGCGATGCGGGGAGCGTTTTTGAGGAAGTTTCGTCACCGTCATTAGCTGGGTTTGGCCTGCCTACTCCAGACCGCCTAGTTGGCTTATCGATGCGTTATCAGATTGCTCAGAAAGTTCATGCGTCTACTGATCCACATGATCCGCCAATGTCGATAAATGACCGTGCTCGTGATGTCGTTGACCTAATTCTGCTCCGCGATCTAGCCGAGGACACTGGCCAACCTCAACTTAGTCAGGTCCTCGTAGCAATAGAGGACATATTCGAAGTTCGGGCAAATGAGGCTCGTGCGACAGGCGGTAGCCCACGATCTTGGCCGGCTAGATTGACCGCCTATCCTCATTGGGAAGTGGCGTTCGCTCACGCGGCTGAATCTGCTGGGTTTGCAATGTCGTTGGCCGATTCCGTGGAACAGGTTAATGCTTGGTTGGAACGTATTGAATCTGAAGCGCGTCGTTAGTCGAGAAGTTTATTCTTCTCTTTCGATCACTAAGATTTCATTCCTCTCGGGCAGACTGTCGTCAGTGACACGAACTGGCTTACAACGAGCAGTGCCGATACCGTACTGTTTTCGGTACGGTATCGGCTTGGAGGTGCATGATGGGGTATAGGTGTGACCTGTGGGAGATCGCTGCAGTTCAACCCACCTAAAGTGCGCGAGGGTACGCATCGTCGTGTCCGGCGCACCTTGCCCGCATGGATGGAACTGGAAAACCGACCAGACGTGTCTGATGAGGATCTCACCTGCTACGAGTGCATCCCTGCAATGACTATTCGCCGCGCACTGGAGGAAATGCAAGGTCGGATGCCACCGGCCCGTTGGGAATCAGTGGTTAATGAGGCACTGAGGCGAGGCTTGATCACCGAGCAGGACATGGCCGCGTGGAAGTGATGGTTCTAGTTTTCTGGGGTAATCACTAGGAGTTCTAGGTGTTCGCGCACGGCTCGGTCCACGTCCACACTGCCCGGCTCAAAGAGCCACTGTTTTTGCAGTCCATCCACGAGCGCGATCAATGACGCGGCTAGATGCTCTGGCGGGAGTTGGGAGCGCAGGCGTCCCTCGGCCTTGAGCCGCACAAACAGTCTGGTCATGAAACTGCGGATATTGCGGTATCGCTGCTGGAAGTATTCGTGTGCTGGGTGCGCTGCGGAGGTGGCTTCTCCGGAAAGCACAGCGTCAAGTTCCAGCAGGCCAACCTGCTGACCGCGATCCGATAGCGATGCTGCAATGCCGCGCAAGAGCACCAGTGGGTCCTGATCTGCGTCGCTGGTGGCGGGAGTGTTGCTTGCCGGTGTAGTGGAGTCAGCACCGGAATTGGCGGAAGGCTCCACCGCAGAATTGGACGTATCAGAGCCAGGGCTCACGCTGTGGATGCGCAGGAACTCGGCCGTGCGTTCGTCTTGAAGTTCGAGCACTGCCGTGAGCAGGTCCTCCTTGCGGGGGAAGTGGTGCAGCAGCCCCGTGTAGCTGACCTCAGCGCGCCGGGCAATCTCCGCCATGGAGACGCCATGGAACCCAGCTTCACCAAACGCGGTGAGGCATGCGTCAACGATCCCGCGCTTTACCGCCGCAGTTTTTGTGTACTGAGCCATCAACTTCCTCCAAAATAGTGACCGTCAACTAATTCTATGCTACCTTGAATCTGGCAACCGATTGACGTTTGCCTCACCCAAGGATTGGATGTGCAATGACGAACTTCCCACATGGGTTCCTCTGGGGAGCCTCAACTGCGCCGCACCAGATTGAGGGCAACAACCTCAACAGCGACTTCTGGGCTAACGAAGGCCGCGCACCAGGCATGGAACGCAGCGGCGACGCCTGCGACAGCTACCACCGCTACCGCGAAGACATGCAACTCATGGTGGATGCCGGACTGAACTCCTACCGGTTCGGAATCGAATGGGCACGCATTGAGCCAATCCCTGGACACTTCTCCCGCGCGGAACTAGGCCACTACCGCCGCATGATTGATACCGCACGTGAACTGGGCCTGACACCGGTTGTTACCCTCCACCACTTCACCAACCCACGCTGGTTTATCGAAGAGGGCGGCTGGCTCGGAGACAAGGCCATCGAATACTTCACCCGTTACGTGGAAACCGCCTGCACCATCCTTGATGGAGTCGAGTGGGTTGTCACCATGAACGAGCCCAACATGCTCGCCATGATGACCGGCCTTGCGCTCCAGATGCAAAAGGCCATGGAAGCCAAGCAGGACTGGCAGAGCCCCACCGTTGACACCGACAACTCGGAAAAGTCGGAGGGCCGCAAGCCCCTGCCGGCACCAGACGTAGAGATCGGCCGCCGTTTTGTGGAAGCACACCACGCGGTACGGGACATCGTCCGCGAGCGCACCGGCGCAAAGGTGGGCTGGACGGTTGCTAACCGTGCGTTTGAGGCCCGTGAGGGCGCTGAGGACAAGAAGCGCGAACTCGAATACATCTGGGAGGACCTCTACCTGGAGGCTGCCAAGGGTGATGACTTTGTGGGCGTGCAGTCGTACTCGGCGCAATGGGTTAACAATGACGGCATCGAGCCATACCCGCCGCACCCAGACAACACCCTGGTGGGCACCGCGTACCGCCCAGACGCGATTGGAATTGCGGTGCGTCACACGGCCGAGGTTACGGGTGGTGTGCCAATCCTGATCACGGAGAACGGTATTGCCACCAAGCGCGACGAGCAGCGTATCGCCTACACGAAGGGCGCTCTGGAAACCCTCGCCGGCGCCATCGCAGATGGAATTGACGTGCGCGGATATCTGCACTGGAGCTTGCTGGACAACTTTGAGTGGGGCCACTGGGAGCCAACCTTCGGCCTGATTGCCGTGGACCGCGAAACTTTTGTGCGCACACCTAAGCCAAGCCTCGCGTGGCTCGGAGCCGTTGCGCAGCGTAACGGGCTCGCAGCTTGAGCGGCGACGAGCACTTCTTCATGTTTCCACGTGACGATATGCGTATGGTGCGCATCTCGCTGCTGCGCCGCTAGGCGCGATCCACCCCTCTTCACGTCACCACCCGAAAGGCACACCGATGTCCCAGAACCTCGACCGCACTGTCGACCCGAGCGGGCTCGTGCACCAGCACCGCCTGCAGATGTCGAGCCTGCGCAGAGACTTCACCACGCCGCTTGATGGTGCGTGGGAGTTTCAGCTGCGCGCATCAGACGCAGCCCCTGCGGGCGAGACCTGGGATGAGGCGCAAGTACCGAGCCTGTGGACCATGGATGCCCGCTACGGCATCCCGCACTACACCAACGTGCCCATGCCGTTTGAGCAGGTCCCGCCGCATATTCCACCGCACAATCCCGTGGGCGTGTACCGCCGCACGGTTATGCTGGACGCGGACCAAGCGACGCACGGCAATCGCACCATCTTGCACGTGGGCGCGGCGGAGGGACACCTGCGCGCGTTCGTCAACGGCGCGTTTGTGGGCACCAGCAGCGACTCGCACCTGGCCGCCGAATTCGACATCACCGAGCACCTGCGCGCAGGTGCCAACGAGATCGAGCTGCGGGTGGCGCAGTGGTCGTCGGCCACGTACCTAGAGGACCAGGACCAGTGGTGGCAGGCCGGTATTAGTCGCTCGGTTGGGCTGATCAGTGTGCCGCAGGTCCGGCTCACTGACCTGCGCATTGTTGCCGATTTTGACGCGGCTACCGGCCGCGGACACCTGACTGCGGAGGCGGAAGCGAGCGCGCTCGCGGGTGTCACAGACACCGCGCACAGCGTGCGGTTTGTGCTGGGATTGCACAGCGATGAACATGTAGTCGCTGTGTCTGGCCGTTTCCAACAGCCCTCCCTGCCACGGGGTAAGGGTGACCGCTCCGTGCGTCCGGAGCCGCGGCTCCCGGACGGCGTGATGGATCTGTTGTCGTTGCGCGCGGCAGCAGCTCCGCCGCCACCAGAGTTTAGGGCGATGCCCAACGCGCTGGGACAGGCACCGATGGGGCCTGTCTCCCCGGCCGGTACCGCGCACCTGACCATCGAGGACCTTGAGGTCCAGCCGTGGACCGCGGAAACCCCCACCCTCTACACGCTGCGCGTGGAACTGATCAACAGCGCCGGCGAGGTGGTGGACTCTACTGTGCAGCGCATCGGATTCCGCCGCGTGGAGATTGTGGGCCGCGACCTCCTGGTTAACGGCCAGCGCATTCTCATCCAGGGTGTCAACCGCCACGATGTTGACCCACACACGGGCCGCGTCATCACGCAAGAGCGCGCCCGCGCCGAACTCACGCTCCTCAAACAGTTCGGGGTCAACGCGATCCGCACCTCGCACTACCCCAACGACCCCTACGTGCTCGACCTTTGCGACGAATACGGGTTCTATGTGGTTGACGAGGCCGACGTGGAAGGCCACGCCTTCGCGTCCACCATCGCCGACAATCCCGCCTACCTCACCGAGATCGTCACGCGCGTGCAGCGAATGGTCTACCGGGACCGCAACCGGCCCTCGGTTATTGGCTGGTCGCTTGGAAACGAAACCGGATACGGCGCCGCGCACGACGCGGCCGCCGCGTGGGTGCGCAACGTAGACCCAACCCGGCCCGTGCAATACGAGGGTGCCATCGCCACCGACTGGTACGGCGGACACGCAGCCACCGACATAGCCTGCCCCATGTACCCATCATTCGGTGCGCTCGAAGCCTACTCCGCCAACGAACGCGCTGACCGGCCCCTCATCACCTGCGAATACGCATACTCACAGGGCAACGGAACCGGCGGACTTGACCGCTACTGGCAGCTATTCGAATCCCTGCCCGGATTGCAGGGCGGGTTCATCTGGGAATTCCTCGACCATGCACTCGACCGCGACCGCAACGGCCACTACGCCTACGGCGGTGACTTTGGCGACGAACCCAACGACGGCATCGTCCTCCTCAACGGAATCGCCTTCGCTGACCTCACGCCCAAACCGGCAATGTGGGAAATGCGCGGCATCTTTGCACCGGTGCGCGTGCTCGGCTTCGAGGGCGGTGCACTGCAACTGCGTAACCGTCAGTCCTTCGCGGACCTCACGGGCTTCACCGCCCAGGTTCGCGTGGCCACAACCAGCGGAGACGCGGCGGTTAGCCAGATTGAGCTGCCGGCGCTCGCGGCCGGTCAGTCCGGTTCGCTTGTGCTTCCGGCAGCGGTTATCGAGGCGGCAGGGCAACCGGATGCGTTGGCTATTCGGCTCACCCTGCACACCCGCAAGGACCTGCCATGGGCACCAGCTGGCACCGAGATCGCAGCGGTCCAGCATGTGCTGGACCGGCAGATTCCTGCGCTGGTTCCAGCGCTGGTTGACCCTGCGCTGGTTGCGCCGGAAAGTCGTGCGGGTGCGGCGCAGACTGCCACCCTGGACACAGCCACCGCACCAGGGCTCGACGAGTCCGGCAATATCCTCCACACCCTGGTCAGTTCCCCACCACGTCTGAACCTCTGGCGTGCGATGACGGACAACGACCAGGCCTTCGCGCTGGACAACCGCTTTGTCCGCTCCGGGTTCTTCAACCTCACACCCGCCTCCACCACCGTGCAGCAGGACGGCACCACAACCACTGTGGAAACCGTCTACGAGGCCGCCTTTGGCGACTGCGTCACCCACCGCCGCGTCATCTCCGCACTCACCTCGGGCTGGCACTTCAGCGAGTCGGTCCTGCTCCCGCAGGACACAAAAGACGGGCTCCGAGTGGGCGTCGAGCTCACGCTGGTACCCGGCTTTACCAGCGTGGAATGGGCAGGACTGGGGCCGTGGGAGAACTACTCGGATCGTCGGGAATCTGCTTTGTGGGGCCGCTGGAACTCACTTATCGACGATATGGCGGCTCCCTATGTTCGGCCCCAGTCGAGTGGGACTCGCGGTGGGGTCACCGAATTTTCAATTCGGGGCGCCGCGGGGGCGGCGACCGTGCGGACCTCGCAGCCGATGCACCTGACCGTTTCGCGATTCACCACGGACCAGCTTGAAGGCGTCGACCACTGGTGGGAGCTTGAGCCGAACGGCGAGACGATCGTGCAGCTTGACGCCGCGCACCGAGGTGTGGGAACTGCGCTTTTGGGACCAGACACAACTCCGGAGCACCGACTGTCGGGCTCGGAATATGCCTGGGACTGGACACTGGAGTTCGAATGAGCGAGTCGGTTGCGAAACCGGCTGCCAGCGTAAGTGCTGGGGCGGTGTCCAATGACGTGGACGTGATGGGACTGGCTGGAATAACTGAACCGGCTGGGCCAGCGGAAGTGGCTGGACTGGCTGGGGCACCCGAACCAACCGGACTGACAGATCCAACTGGACCGGTGACGCCAGCCGAACTACCACGAATCTCGCGGTGGGGCATCGCGCTGCTGCTTGCCGCCACCTTTGGTGGCGGAATGGCGGCGATCGTGCCGATGTCCTACTCACTCACAGTGCGGATCGAGCAGATCGCGCCGGGACGGGTGGAGGCGCTGGGACTGATTCTGGGAATCGGTTCCATCTTTACGCTGGTCACCGCGCCGCTCACGGGTATTTTGAGTGACCGCACGCGCTCGCGCTGGGGGCGCAGGCGCCCGTTCACGGTGCTGGGCATGGCGCTGGGAATCATCTCCGTGCCGGTCATGGCGTTCGCACCCAACCTGACTGTGTTGACGCTCGGCTGGATCCTTTCTACCGCCGGCTGGAACACGGCCTCCGGGTCCATTGGAAACTGGCAGGCAGACAAGTTGCCACCCAGCCAGCGTGGAAGTATCTCCGGGTTGACGGGGTTCATGATGCAGATCGCACCCGTGCTCGGCATCATCATGGTGGGGCCGCTGCACGCACATATTGTGCTGGTGTTTGTTGCGCCGGCCACGGTGGGGCTCGTGCTGATCAGCCTGTTTGTTGTGTTTGCGCACGAGGAGGATTCGCGTGGGTTGGCGCGGCAAGGCTCACTCACCTTTGGCACGCTGATCCGCAGTTACGGGTTTCCGATCAGGCGCTACCGGGACTTCTCGTGGAACTGGCTCGGCCGGTTCGTGTTCTTCCTGGGGCTGACGTCCACTACGAGCTTTTCGGTGTACTTCTATGCGCAGCGCCTAGATATCACCGTGGGTGAAGTTGCCAGTATTCTGGCGCTCACCTCCGGACTGAGTATCATCACGGCGACTCTGGGTTCAATTGGTGGTGGCTGGATCAGCGACTCTACCGGCAGGCGCAAGCCGCTCATGCTGGTTGGTGCCGCATTTTTTGCGGCGGGCTGCGTGGTCATGATGTTTGCCTATGACCTGCCCGCGTTGATCTGTGGTTCGCTGTTGAACTCGCTGGGTATTGCGGTGTTTTCCGCGGTGGGTCAGGCGCTCGTGCTCGATATTCTGCCCGAGCGTGACACCCAGGCCGGCCGATACATGGCCATCAATCTGTTTGCCCAGAAGATTCCAGGTGTGCTCGCTCCGGTGGGTGCTCCCCTTTTGTTGGCAATCGGAGGTGGTGCTGGTGTCGGGGAACAGAACTTCACCGTGTTGTACCTGGTCTCCAGTGTCCTTGCGCTGCTGGGCGCGCTGGTCATCCTGCTGGGCGTCAAAGGCGCAAAGTAGGTGTTTCAACTGCGCGTGTGCAACCGGTTGCACACGCGTGCAAAATCTGATCTACTTATCCAAGAACGCAATGTCGCGAAGAAAGGCACACGATGCTTAAGCCCATTCCCACCCCAACCCGTGAGCAGGTCAGCCTAGACGGACTTTGGAAGTTCGGGATTGACACCCGCCTTGGTGCGCAGCCGTGGACCGCAGCGCTCGATTCCACCCTAGAGGCGGCAGTTCCCGCCAGCTACAACGACCAGTTCGCAGATGCGGCTATCCGCGATCACGTGGGCTGGGTCTACTACCAGCGTGAGGTGTATGTGCCACGCGGCTGGGCCGGCGAACGCATCCTCGTGCGCTTTGACTCGGCCACTCACGCCGCACGCGTTTACGCCAACGATGAGCTTGTGGGCGAGCACGTGGGCGGTTACACGCCGTTTGACGTGGACGTAACCAGCCAGGTGACGGCAGGCGAGAAGTTCCGCCTCACCGTTGCGGTGGACAACCAGCTCACCAATGACACCATCCCGCCTGGCACTGTCACTACCCGCCCGGATGGCTCCAAGACTCAGAGCTACCTGCACGACTTCTACAACTACGCGGGCCTTGCCCGCTCCGTGCGCCTGCACAGCCTGCCGCAAACCCACGTCAGCGACATCACCGTGGTCACCGACTATGAGGGCACCACGGGCCGCGTGGACTACCGGGTCGCGCTGGAGGGTGCGGCTGATGTGGTGGTGACCCTTCACGACGAATCGGGTGCGTTGGTAGCGTCCGGTACGGGAGCAGATGGCTCGCTTGAGATCGCGGACGTGACCCTGTGGCAGCCGGGTGCCGCCTACCTGTACCAGCTCACGGTCCAGTTGCGTGACGGCGACAAGCTCGTGGACGAGTACGTACAGACCGTGGGTGTGCGCACCGTTGAGGTTCGCGGAACCGAGTTCCTCATCAACGGGGAGCCCTTCTACTTCAAGGGATTCGGTAAGCACGAGGACACTGCGATCCGCGGCAAGGGCCACGACAACGCCTTCCTTGTACACGACTTCCAGCTGCTCGAGTGGATCGGTGCGAACTCGTTCCGCACTTCGCACTACCCATATGCAGAGGACGTCCTGGATTACGCGGACCGTCACGGCATGGTGATTATCGACGAAACCGCGGCCGTGGGCTTGAACATGCTTATCGACTCTGGCATTGCGCAAAAGGGTGTCAAGCGCACCTTCGGCCCCGAACAGCTTGGGGACGCCTCCCAAGCGGCGCTCGCACAGCACGTGCGTGAACTGATTGCCCGGGACAAGAACCACCCCAGCGTGGTCATGTGGTCCCTGATCAACGAGCCTGCCTCAAACGAGGACGGCTCGCGCGAATACTTCGAACCCATTGTGAAGCTTGCGCGCGAACTGGACCCGACCCGTCCACTGACCTACTCCGTGGTCATGTTCGCTAACGCGGAAAACGACAAGATCGTGGACCTGTTCGACGTCATCAGCCTCAACCGCTACTACGGCTGGTACGTCACCCCCGGTGACCTTGCCACCGCTGAGCAGTACCTGCGCATGGACTTGGCCAGCTGGGAAAAGTTTGGTGTGCCGGTCATGATGACCGAGTACGGCGCGGACACCCAGCCCGGTGCTCACTCCATCTGGGACGGCCCCTGGACCGAGGAATACCAGGCCAACCTGCTGGACATGTACCACCGCGTATTCGACGAGGTCCCGTACTTTGTGGGCGAGCAGGTGTGGAACTTTGCTGACTTCCAAACCTCCAACGGAACCCACCGCGTGGAAGGCAACAAGAAGGGCGCCTTCACGCGTGACCGTAAGCCAAAGGCCGCCGCACACGCACTGCGCCGCCGGTGGACCTCCTTTGGCAACAGCCTTCCCAAGAACTAACCTCCCAGGAATTACTCATGATTATTGAAAAAGCAGAAGTCATTGTTACGAGCCCTGACCGTAACTTTGTCACCCTGAAACTCACCACTTCAGATGGTGTGACCGGCCTAGGCGATGCAACCCTCAATGGGCGCGAGCTCGCGGTAGTTGCCTACCTCAAGGAGCACGTGGTTCCACTGCTCATCGGCCGCGATCCACACCAGATCGAGGACACCTGGCAGTTCCTGTACCGCAGCTCGTACTGGCGCCGCGGCCCAGTCACAATGGCCTCGATTGCGGCCGTGGACATGGCACTGTGGGACATCAAGGCAAAGGTTGCAGGCTTGCCCCTGTACCAGTTGCTTGGCGGCGCATCGCGCCGTGGCCTGTTGGCTTACGGCCACGCGTCCGGCAAGGAACTGCCGGAGATCTTTGACAGTATCAACGATCACCTGGAGCAGGGCTTCCGCGCGATCCGCGTGCAGTCCGGCGTGCCCGGCCTTAAGGCCATCTACGGCATTGCTTCCCAGTCTGCAGACACCGGTGGCGGCGACGCCCGCTACGACCACGAACCTGCTCGCCGTGGTGCAAAGCCTACGGAAGAGGACTGGGATACTCGCGCATACCTACGCCACATTCCAGGCGTGTTCGAGGCAGTGCGAAACGAGTTTGGCGCGGAACTTCCGCTCCTGCACGATGGCCACCACCGCATGACACCACTGCAGGCGGCAAAGCTGGGTAAGTCTCTGGAACCGTATGACCTGTTCTGGCTGGAGGACTGCACCCCGGCCGAAAATCAGGAGGCGCTCAAGCTGGTCCGCCAGCACACGACCACCCCGCTGGCTATCGGCGAGGTGTTCAACACGATCTGGGACTTCAAGGACATCATCCGGGATCAGCTCATCGACTACATGCGTGGCGCGGTCACTCACATGGGCGGTATCACGCCGCTGAAGAAGACCATGGACTATGCGTCGCTATACCAGATCAAGTCCGGCTTCCACGGCCCAACCGACATCTCCCCGGTGGGTATGGCCGCGCAAATGCACGTGGGCCTAGCCATCCACAACTTTGGTATCCAGGAGTACATGAAGCACGGTGCCAAGACGGACCAGGTGTTCGAGCAGTCGTTCACGTGGACCGATGGCCTGCTGCATCCGGGTGATAACCCGGGCCTTGGTGTGGAGCTCAACGTTGACGAGGCGGGTAAGTACCCTTACGAGCAGGCGTACCTTCCATATAATCGTCTTGCTGACGGCACAGTCCACGACTGGTGATCGAATAATTCAACGTGACCGGCGCCTTCACGGGCGCCGGTCGTTTTATACGCGTGCGAAGGACATACCATGGAGCGTGGCCGTCAACACAGTGGTAGCCAACAGACAGGAGACGCCGTGACCGAGGAATTGCCAGCCGAGATCGCCGAGCGCATTAAGAAGCGCGGCGGAGTCGCCACGATCTACGACATCGCGGAGTTAGCGCAAGTCAATCCCTCAACGGTATCGCGTGCGCTGAGCAAGCCCGGCCGTATCAGTGCCAAAACGGAAGCAAAGATCCGTGCGGCGGCGCAGCGCTTGAACTTCCAGTTCAACCCGATGGCGCGCGCACTTCCCACCGGGCGCAGCCACACAATTGGTCTGGTCATTGCTGACATCACCAACCCCGTTATCTTTGGCATTATTCGCGGCGCGGAGCGCGCTGCTGCGCAGGCGGGTTACATTTTGGTGATTGCGGAGTCTCAAGAATCCGGTGAGGCCGAGGCGGAGGTTATTTCCCGACTTATGCCAAGCGTTGACGGCGTGGTGCTGGCAACTAGCCGTCTCGTCGATAATCAAATTTCTGGGCTGTCCGGCAAGAAGCCACTGGTGCTCATTAACCGTGACGTGCCGGGAGTTCCATCTGTGCTGCCGGATGTGGTCACAGGTGTTAATGAGCTGATGGAGCACCTAGCCGAGCTGGGGCACACCTCAGTGGTGTACCTATCTGGTCCCGAGACGTCGTGGAGCAGCCGCCGGCGTTGGGAATGCA
>Ga0222423_1000394_pt1 | contig 33534 bp, 30 predicted proteins | sample 3A0metagenome_FD_182472 | JGI IMG/M metagenome (GOLD analysis project Ga0222423, IMG submission 182472) | Enriched microbial communities from leaf-cutter ant dump, University of Wisconsin, Madison, United States - 3A0 (version 2) | ecosystem: Environmental > Terrestrial > Nest > Insects nest >...
ACAACGTTATAAGATAAAAATCGCTTATACTCCATTCCGCCAACACCTGCAATGATTGGAGCAAAAGTGCGAACAATTGGGATAAATCGAGCAATTATAATTGTCTTACCGCCGTGCTTCTCGTAAAATGCCTGAGCTTGCGCAATGTGGGCCTGCTTAAATATGCGCGCGTCAGGTTTCTTGAAGATTTGTGGCCCAGTTTTTCGGCCAAACCAGTAACCGACCGTATCGCCAAGAACTGCCGCTATAAGTAGCAAAACGACAAATAAGTGGATGTTAATAGGTAGGCTTCCTGGAAATACACCAGTAAAGTAAAGGGCGCCAGCCGTGAATAGTAGGCTGTCGCCTGGCAGGAAAAACCCAATTAGAAGCCCCGATTCAGCAAAAATGACAAATATAACTGCCAATATGCCAATTTTGATTATAGTGTCGACTAGGTCGAACCCAGGTATAGCGCCGAATAGCGAAAGAGCAGTTGCAAGGCTTTCAATCATATACTCTATTCTATCACGCCAAAGGCTCGGCCGTCATATATGCTATAATAAAAGAGCAATATCAATTTCCGTAAAGGTATCCACCAACGAGAAGGAGGGGAGAGAATGGGAGATAAGATATCACTTAAAGTGGACGCGCGGAGTGTCCAGGGCAAGAAGGTGGCGCGCCTTCGTCAGCAGGGCTTTGTACCTGGCGTTGTGTATGGGCAGGGTTTTGACCCTATACTAGTACAGTCAGAGTATAACGTTATCGAGAAAGTTGTACGGGAGGCTGGAAAGCACTCTCCAGTTCAGCTGACGGTTGACGGTAAGCAGCGAATTGCGCTTATTAAAGACATCGATAGAAGTCCTGTGAAGGGTCAGATTCGTCACGTTTCATTTCATGCTGTGAAGGCTAACGAACTCGTAACTGCAGAGGTTCCAGTTCGTCTGGTCGGTATTGGCGAAAGTCCAGCAGAAAAAGCCGGACTAGTTATTCTACAAGCAATTGAATCGGTTGAAATTAAAGCAAAGCCGGCCGATTTGGTTGATGCGCTCGAAGTTTCGGTTGAGAATCTCAAATCTGATTCAGACAAGCTATTGCTGAGCGATATTGTGCTTCCGGCTGAAGTGCATTTTGCTGATGCCGAGCTTGACCTAGAGCTTGTTGTAGCCAATGTTTATGAACCAGCCGCTCTTGAAGCGGCCAATGAAGCGGCCGCTGGTGATGCTGAAGAGCCTATTGCTACAGAAGCCGTTGAAGTAGCAGATACGGCATCGGCCGACGAAGCTACTACCGACAAGCAGTAGATCTGCTGTAACAAAAAAGAGCTCCGCACACTACGGGGCTCTTTTTATTTATCGCTGGGAGCTATTCTTCTATGAAGCCACCACTTTGTCGCGACCAAAGTTTTGCGTATACTCCACCGTCTTCAAGAAGCTTGTTGTGCTTGCCCTCTTCAATAATTTTACCCTTGTCTAGGACTACAATTCGGTCGAGCTTAGCAATGGTCGATAAGCGGTGGGCGATAACGATGCTGGTCCGACCTTTCATAAGGGTCGCCAACGCGCTTTGGATTAGCGCTTCACTCTCGCTATCGAGCGCACTAGTTGCTTCGTCGAGTACAAGAATCGGTGCGTCCTTAAGAATCGCCCTAGCAATTGCAATTCGTTGTCGCTGTCCGCCAGAGAGTTTTATACCACGCTCACCAACGATTGTGTCGATACCTTGAGGCAACTTTTCTATGAATTCAATAGCGTGAGCTTTTTTGGCAGCATCAATGATTTCTTCGTCTGATGCATCGAGTCGTCCGTAAGCAATATTTTCTTTTAAAGTTCTATGAAAGAGTAGCGGTTCTTGCGGGACGTAAGCAATACTCTTCCGCAGGCTATTTTGGGTTATTTTTGTGATATCTTGCCCGTCTATTGTAATTACACCAGAGGTTAGGTCATCGTTTCTTAGTAGTACTTTTGTGAGCGTCGTCTTGCCGGCACCAGAGCGTCCGACAAGGCCGATTTTTTCACCACCCTTGATTGTTAACGACATATTGTCAATAGCGGTTTCATTGGAATCAGCATATTTGTAAGTTGCCTTATCTATTGCTATTGCACCTTTTTTAATAACGAGTGGCTTGGCGCGTCTCGCGTCTTTTATCTTGGTATCTTCCATTAATATTTCGGTCATTGGCGCGGCCTGAAGTAATACTTTGTCGAAACCGTTAATCATATCACCGAGGCTGAATAGCTGAGAGGCGACCCTTTGTAGGTAGGCTATTGTAAAGACTGCTATGCCCACACTCACGAGGTTATTTTGCAGTAGATAAGCGAGAACAATGACAGTAGCGAGTTGGGTTGCAGACGACAGGAATAGTCTGCCGCTACCCTCTATAGACATCCAGCGGAAATCACGTCTGTAAATAGTTTTGTATTTTTGACCGAGCTTACCAATTGTATTCTCTTCGTACTTTTCATTGGCAAAGGTTTTGACAGCCTGGTTGTTTGTTATGGTATCGGCAACAGCTCCGTTAATTTCGGCTATCATTTCTTTTCGGGCTTGTCTAAGAGGACGCCTTAGTTTGAGCGAAAATCGTACTTGCACCATAAGAATTGCAAGAAGTGCGATAATGATAAATCCAAGAGCTAGTGAGTTTACGAATATTATAGTAAGCCCAATGCCAAACGAAATTATAAACCGCAGAGTTTGAATGATGATTAAGTCTTGTATGGCTACGTGGGAATTAACAAAGTCAATAAATTTTCCTGTTAGGCCACCGATTTTTTGATTAGCAAAGAATTCGCTGTCTTTAGATAAGAGCGACTTAAGTGTGCTATCTCGTAGCGACTGAGATACGGCAGATTCATGGATGATGAGTGACTGAAATCCAACAAGGTTCGCTATAACACCCAGGATTCCAATACCGCCAGCTATCCAAAGTAAACTTGAGATGTTTTTGTATTGACCAGCCGTTAAGTCGCCAATAGTAAGCGATAAGATATAGGGCAGTAGCGTATCTAGAAAGAGCGCAGCCATCGGTATCGCTATTAAACTGGTGAAAAAAGAAGGCTTATATTTACGCACTTCGCGCCAGTAGAAAAGTATAGTTTGTTTATTTGTGCTCAAGAAAAGCCCCTTTCCTTATTGAAGAATTATAATTTGAGGCTACTATTGGTTCGGCTCGTCCGAACGTTGGTAGATAGAGGAACTGCTACGAGTTCATAGTATCTTCTAATTATAGCACACTTTGCGAGTTTGTTCAAATAATGCTATAATTAGCTTTGTATGCAAAAGATTCTTCTTTATTATAAGTTTACGCCTATCTCTGACCCAGAGGCGGTAAAACTGTGGCAAAAAACATTATGCGACAGTCTTAACTTAAAGGGTCGCATTCTTGTTAGTCGTCATGGTCTTAACGGCACAGTTGGTGGTGAAATGGCCGATTTGAAGGCATATATCAAGGCGACGCGACAGTATCCTGGCTTTAAAAATACTGTATTCAAGTGGAGCGATGGTTCGCGTGACGATTTTCCACGTATGAGCGTCAAAAATCGTCGGGAACTTGTTGGTTTTAAAAATAGCGACGATGAGTTTTCTGTTGATGAACATGGCGTTGTTGGTGGTGGGGTTCACTTAAAGCCAAAGCAGGTCCACGAGCTTATTGAAGAGTACGGCGACGACGTTGTCTTTTTTGACGGTCGCAACGAGCACGAGGCAAAAATAGGCAAGTTCAAAAATGCTATTGTGCCGAACACTAATACTTCACGCGACTTTATTGCCGAGCTCGAGAGTGATAAATACGATGATATCAAGGACAAGAAGGTAATAACCTACTGTACTGGCGGTGTTCGTTGCGAAGTTATATCGGCCATGATGAAAAAGCGTGGCTTTAAAGATGTGTACCAAATTGATGGTGGTATTGTTAAGTATGGCGAGGCTTATGGTGACGACGGCTTATGGGAAGGTGCGCTACGCGTATTCGATAAGCGTATGACAGTTAATTTTTCTGACGAAGCCAAGACAATTGGCGAGTGTACTCACTGCCATGGTAAAACAAGTAATTTCGAGAATTGCGCATGGGCAAACTGTAACGATCTTGTGCTTATTTGCAAGAAATGTAAAAGCAACCCGGACCTTCTTTATCATACTGAAGCTTGTCGCCAGAACGCGCTAGTCGCTGCATAGCTAAAGTAACTTACGTTTCACAGTTTAGCCCGTTGAGGTGCATTTGTTACAATAGAATGTACAATGAATGCGCAGTTGCAAGATAAGTTAAAGACATTGCCTCGATCGCCTGGCGTCTATTTTCATAAGTCAGAAAATGGCGAAATTATCTATGTTGGCAAGGCTGCGGTATTAAAGAATCGGGTTCGTCAGTATTTTCAGAGTAATCGCGATATGGATATAAAGACTCAAGCACTCGTTGCCGAGATATACGATACCGATTGGCTTGAAGTTGAGAGTGAACTAGACGCATTATTCCTTGAGTCTGAAATGATAAAGCGGTATATGCCACGATATAATATTTTACTTCGCGACGATAAGTCACAAATATTTGTACGAATTGATATGAAAAGCGAGTGGCCAGTAGTAAGTTTTACTCGTAATCCAGCCGACGATGGGGCGGAATACTTTGGCCCATATTATAACGGCTCTGCAATCAAAAAAGCATTAAGGTACCTTCGTAAAATATTTCCGTACTACACGAAGCCGCCAAAAGCTGGCCAGCGAGCCGAGCTAGACTCATATATTGGCCTAAGCCCTGCGTCGGGTACAAGTTCGGCCGAATACAAGTCGTCGCTCCGCCAATTAATTCGGTATATTGAGGGTGGCCGTAAAACTATTATTAAAGATCTTGAAAAAGAAATGAAACAGGCCGCGGACATTCAAGATTTTGAGCTAGCTGCGACTTATCGCAATAAAATTAGTAATTTGCGCTCACTTCAGCAACGAATTATGTTTGGTGACCACGAATTTTTAGACATTAGTAAAGATAAAGCACTGGCTGATTTACGGGTTTTGTTGGGTCTTGTGAAAGCACCGGCGCGCATAGAGGGCTATGATATTAGTCATATTAGTGGTACGGATGTTGTTGCTAGCATGGTTGTTTTTACAAACGGTGTGAGTGACCGAGCTAGTTATAGAAAGTTTAAGATCCGTCAAGACAAGAATGATGACTATGCTAGTATGCGCGAAGTAATCTTGCGGCGATTTAGCGACAAAAATATTAAAAGCTGGGGAATGCCCGACCTGATTCTTATAGATGGGGGCAAGGGGCAGCTTGAGGCTGCGACAGAATCGCTGCGCGAGCGACAGGTTACTGTTCCGGTGGTGAGCATTGCAAAACGTGAAGAGGAGCTTATTATCCACGCTAATCATTCGTGTGTCGATACTGCCTTCGTTGATTCATTGTGGCGCAACCCGTCTACAGAACCAAGTGTTTCGGTAGTTAAAGAGTCAGATTATTACATTGTAAACCTTCATGCTGGTCAGCTGAATGCATCAAGTCACTCAAAAAACTTAAGGGCTAACAGCGCTAATTTAACTCAAAAGTATTCACATGTTACTAAACTATTTCAACGAATTCGCGATGAATCTCATAGATTTGCAATTAGCTACCATACTGTATTGCGAGCGAAGCGCCAGACAGCTGGACGGCTTGAAGAAATTAACGGTATTGGTCCAGTGGCAAAGAAAGCATTGCTACGTAAATTCGGTAGTGTTAGGGGTGTTTCACAGGCCACTGTAGAAGAGATTAGTGAAGTAATTGGTGAAAAACGAGCAAAGGCGGTTAAGCAGGCGCTATGATAAAATCGGCAACCTATATTGAACGGCGACAGAAAATTGCGGCGCTAGCAGATGTAATTGTTATATCGGGCTATACTGCGACCCAGCAACAAGCTGATATGGCGCATACTTTTGTTCAGGAGGCTAATTTCTTTTATTTGACTGGAATTACCGAGGCTAATTGGCAGTTGATTTTGAGTAATAACGAGTCGGTACTTGTTTCGCCACAAAAGAGCGCCGTACATCGTTTATTTGACGGTGGGATATCTGCGGAAGACGCAATGGGAATAAGTGGCGCTGATGCCGTTATTACGCCACTTCAGGCAAAGGCAAAGCTTCGAGCGTTGGCATCTCAACACAATACAGCTTGGTCAATTGGCCCTGACCCTAGTGCTAAATATTATGATTTTGCGTTAAACCCCGCGCCAGATCGCTTGTGGCGGTATTTAAGGCGCCTTTTCTCGGAGGTTAAGGATATTAGACCTGAACTCGCAAGACATCGCGCTATTAAGACGCAAGAAGAGGTTAGTATTATTCGGCAGGCTGTTCAAGCAACTTGTAAAAGTTTTGAAAATATTAAGACCTCTATGGGCTCGTATAAGTTCGAGTACGAGGTTGAAGCCACGTTTACTCACGATTTTCGTCACTCTGGTTTGAATGGTCACGCTTATTCGCCAATAGTCGCTTCGGGTGGCAACGCCTGTACGCTTCATTATAGTAAAAATGCCGACAGACTAAAGGACGGTAATCTTGTTTTGATTGACGTTGGTGCTAATGTTGATGGCTATACGGCCGACATTACTAGAACTTTTAGTACTGGAGGCATTACGGGTCGCCAGAAAGAGGTGCATCAGGCGGTTGTGCGTGCTCAGAGTGCGATTATCAACCTAATCAAACCAGGCGTGTCCATCAGGGAATATCAGCTTAATAGCGACGAAATTATGAAGGATGCCATAGCAAGCCTCGGGCTTCTTAATCGGCCCGACGATTTTCGACGATATTTCCCGCACGCTGTAAGCCATGGCCTTGGTATTGATGTTCATGAATCGCTTGGTGGGTACGATACATTCCGGCCAGGTATGGTTTTAACGGTTGAGCCTGGTATTTATATTCCCGAAGAGGCTATTGGTGTGCGTATTGAGGACGATATTCTTGTAACCAATGAGGCTAACGAGAATCTTAGCGCACAACTTCCGACAGCGCTGTGATACAATTAAATAAGAAGTAATTATGAACAAACAAATAATCGTGTTCTTTATTCGTTGGGCCTTAACCAGTATTGGGCTGTGGATAGCTATTCGTATTCTTGGAACGGGCTATGAAGACAAAGTGACAACTGCTGGATTTTGGGGATTTGTATTCGCTGGTTTGCTATTTTCGATTCTCAATACCCTGTTGAAGCCACTGCTAGTTATGGTGTCGCTACCGGCGATATTGCTGACTCTAGGTCTTTTTACGTTGATTCTTAACGGCGTACTGGTCTATTTCTCGTTAATGCTGGCACCGGGTATCTCGATGTCTTTTGGAAATTCAATTATTACCGGAATTATCCTGAGTCTGATAAACTATATAGTGAGTACGGCATTTGAGGTTCGTCGTCGAATAAGGAGTACTACATGACAATCGATACAATACTACAAATTTTGACAGTCGGGTCAGGTTTATTGATGATCCTTGCGGTTTTGCTGCAGCAACGGGGCGCTACTTTAGGTGCCGGTTTCGGTGCTTCGGGCGAGCTATACACAACTCGACGCGGTATAGATAAAAATCTTTTTGAAGTAACTATTATTCTGGCCGTTGTGTTTGTTCTGTCAATTCTTGCCGGTCTTCTTATTCCTCGGTAGGGGATATAACGTGGCCGACAAAAAACGTTTTGAGTCCGAGCGATATCTAGCGAAGCTAAAGGTTAATCCTAAAGATATTTCACGTCGCTTCAAGAAGGCAGAGGGCGCAACCGTTAAGCACGCACGTCGCTTTGTTTTTCGTCGTCTCGACAGCTTTAGGGAAGTGCGTCGACACATAGCCGTATGGGCCTTGGCTATAGGAATTATTATTGGCGCAACTGGACTGCAGTTTCTTTGGTATCAACAGGGATATCGCACAACCACTGGCGCAACAGGTGGCACCTATGCCGAGGCGGTTGTCGGGCCTATTAATAGTCTTAATCCGCTATTCGCTTCATCAAGTGCCGAAGAATCGGCTAGTGAATTGCTTTTTTCTAGGCTACTACGTTATGACTCGAATGGAACGCTAAACTATGATCTTGCCGAGTCGATGACGGTCAGTGAAGACCAGCGCACCTACACGGTTACAATTCGCCCAGATGCCCGTTGGCACGACGGCCTGTATGTTCGAGCGCGTGACGTGCTATTTACCGTTAACTTAGCAAAAAATACCGCAACCCGTTCGACCATTTCTGGTTGGGGTGGTATTAAGGTTACAGAGGTCGATAGCCGAACTGTGGCTTTTGAGCTACCGTCTGTATATGCGCCATTTCCGCATGCTCTTGAGCAACTCCCTATTTTACCAGAGCATATTCTTAGAGATGTCGAACCAAACGCACTACTTGAAAACGGCTTTAGTCTTAAGCCTGTTGGCAGTGGCCCATTCGCTATTAGGGCCGTCCAAGACCTAGAGACGGCAACTGGTCGCAAGGTCGTTCACTTAACAAGAAACAACGATTATTATCGGGGGGTCGCAAAACTCGATCGAGTTCAGCTGCATGTGTACAAAGATAGTGACGCTGTACGTCGCGCGCTCGAGCAGGGTGAGGTAAACGCGGCATCAGACCTGCTATTAAATGACAGCAATCAGGTTAATCAAAAACGATACACCGTTGAGACTAGACCTGTTAATACTGGAGTGTATGCACTTTTCAATACCACAAGCCCATTGCTGAAAGATGTATCGATTCGTCGCGCCCTTCAGGTGGGTACCGATACTAATAAGGTGCGAGAGGGTGTCGCGAATGACCTACCTGCGCTTGATATGCCGTTTATTCCACGCCAAGTAGCCGGCGATCAACCGACTGTTCCAACCTATAGTACCGCTAAAGCCGGCGAATTGCTTGATGCCGCTGGATGGCGCCTTGACGGCAGTATTCGAAAGAAGGACGGTGAACCGCTGCAACTTTCCGTCGTTACAATGAAGAATGCCGATTTCGAGAAGGCTTTAACCGAGTTAGTGGCACAATGGCGCGCGCTTGGCGTCACTGTTACGACGCGCATTGTTGATCCTAATGACCCTCTGCAGAACGTCGCACAAGACATTCTTCAGCCTCGCCAGTACGATGTTCTTCTATATAGTTTGACGATTGGCGGTGACCCAGATGTCTATGTTTACTGGCATTCATCACAGGCCAGTAATGGATATAACTTCACAAACTATCGAAATAGTATTGTTGATGATGCATTGGTTAGCGCCCGATCACGGCTAGAGCCTGAGCTCCGTAATGCAAAATACCTGACGTTTGCTCGTCAGTGGGTGAGCGATGCACCCGCAATTGGTCTTTATCAGTCTGTGGCACCGTATGTCCACACTAAAGGTGTTCAGGCAACGTTAGCTGATACTAAGCTGGTCGCCCCAACCGATCGTTTTGGTGATGTAATTAATTGGACAGTCGGTGAGCGTCGTGTTTATACAACACCGTAGCGTTTTTTCTTGCTATTGCTATATTATTCCTGTATAATATCACCTTAGTCGGGCGCTTAGCTCAGTTGGCTAGAGCATCTCGTTTACACCGAGAGGGTCGGGGGTTCGAGCCCCTCAGCGCCCACCAGAATTTTTTGCATGCGCGTGTGCTGGAATTTGGTAGACAGGCTACGTTGAGGTCGTAGTGTTCGTAAGGACGTGGAGGTTCAAGTCCTCTCACGCGCACCAAGTAGACAACTCAAAGCTTTTATGCTATAATTAAAAGATAGGAGCCCGATATACGGGCATATTTTTATGAAAGACCCTCAATTTATTCGAAACATCGCTATTATTGCCCACGTCGACCACGGTAAGACGACAATGGTTGATGGTCTTTTGAAACAGAGCAATACTTTCCGCGCTAATCAGGCCGAAATGGAGCAATCGCTCATTATGGATAGTGGCGACCAAGAACACGAGCGTGGCATTACTATTACGGCAAAGCAAACCTCTGTATATTATGGGGACTACAAAATTAATGTTATTGATACACCCGGTCATGCCGACTTTTCCGGCGAGGTTGAGCGAACACTCAATATGGCCGACGGTGTTCTTCTTATCGTCGATGCTCAAGAGGGTCCAATGCCACAGACTAAGTTCGTGCTGTCCAAGGCACTTGAGCTTGGCTTAAAGCCAGTTGTTGTTGTAAATAAAATAGATAAGCCATCACGTCGTATTGACGAAGTGCTCGATGAAGTCTCGGAACTTTTTCTTGAGCTTGCTATTAGCGACGACCAGCTTCATTATCCTGTTTATTTTGCCATTGGCCGAGAAGGAAAGGCGTGGTCATCACTTCCTGATAATCCGTCTGAACACGCCGACCTAACGCCAATCTTTGAAGCGATTATTAACGATATTCCAGCTCCAACAGTTGAAGTCGATAGGCCTTTTCAGATGCTTGTGACGTCACTCGCCTACGATTCATTCCTTGGTAAGTACGCCATTGGTCGTGTCGCGCGCGGTGCTATTAAAAAGAATCAGCAAATTGTATTAGTTAAGCGTGGCGGTGCAAAAATATCAGCAAAAGTCGATAAGCTTTTCGGCTATCGTGGACTTACTCGTGAAGAAATCGATGAAGCTGGCGCTGGCGACATTGTTGCGATTACTGGCGTTGGCGATGCCCATATTGGCGAAACGCTCGCTGACAAAGAAAACCCCGAGGCGCTACCAGTTATCGATATTGAAGCGCCAACTATAAGTATGTACCTTGGGCCAAATACTAGCCCAATGAAGGGCAAAGAGGCGAAATATAATACTAGTCGTCAAATTGGTGATCGCTTGAAACAAGAACTCGAGACTAACGTTTCGCTTCGAGTTAAGGAAGATGGAATCGGGTTTATTATATCTGGTCGTGGCGAACTTCATTTATCTGTCCTGATTGAAACGTTGCGCCGTGAGGATTTTGAATTCGAAGTTGGACGACCACAGGCTGTCACTATTGAAGAAGATGGCGTTGTGAAAGAGCCGGTTGAAGAATTGCTTATTGAAGTATCGTCAGAGTTTCTTGGTGCCGTTAGCCAAGAACTTGGAACGCGTCGCGCTATCGGTACAAAGCAAGAACAAACAAGTAGCGGTACAACACGATTGACGTATCTTATTCCGACTCGTGCGATGATCGGTCTCCGTAACCTGCTTTTGACTGCAACAAAGGGAACAGTTATTATGAACAATCTTCCCCATGGCTACCAGCCGTTGGGGCCAAAGTTGCAACAGACTCGTAACGGTGCGCTGGTTGCCCATGAAGCCGGTATAACAACCGCTTATGCGCTTGATGCTGCCGCTGCGCGAGGTGAATTATTTGTTGGGCCAGGCACTGCTGTATATCAGGGTATGATAGTCGGCCTTTATAATCGCTCTGGCGACCTTGATATTAACGTTTGCCGAGGCAAGCAGCTAACTAATATGCGTAGCTCATCTAGTGACGGAACAATTCAGCTGACACCATTTACCGACCTTAGTCTTGAGCAGTCGATCGATTTTATTGAAGATGACGAACTTCTTGAAGTAACTCCAAAAAGCCTTCGCTTACGCAAGAGACATCTTGACCCGAATCAGCGCAAGCGCGCAAACAAATCTTAAAATATTTTCTTGTCCTTAATCTCATTTGGCAAAAAGCCTTTGTCGTGCTTAAAATCAGCCTCCCATTTGTAATCTTTGGCGTAGCCAAGGTCTTTCATAAGCTTGGTTGGTGCGTTGCGCAGATGAAGTGGCACAGGTGCGTCGGGGAATTGTTTGGCCAGTGCTTGCGCACGGTGCATCGCGTCGGTAGTACGGCGTGATTTTTCAGATTTGGCAAGGGCGGTGGCGACATGAAATAAAATATAGCTTGATTCCGGCATTCCAACCCGCTCAACTGCCTGGAATGCACTTAGGGCAAGCCCAAGGGCGCCATTGCCAGCAAGACCAATGTCTTCAGAGGCAAAAATTATCATACGGCGAGCAATAAATTTTGGGTCTTCGCCGGCATCAATCATTCGAGCAAGGTAGTACAGGGCTGCATCTACATCGCTGCCACGCAGACTTTTTATAAAAGCACTAATTACGTTATAGTGCATATCGCCCTTTTTATCGTAGCCGGGAAGACGCTTCTGAGAGGCTGTTTTAACTGTTTCAATGGTAACGTTCTTTGCGAGGCTTAGCGCTAGCTCAAGATTACCAAGCGCAACGCGCGCATCGCCACCCGACAGTTCGGCAATATAATCAATCGCATCTTTCGTAACGCGTTTTTCGGCATTTTCGGTAGCTATGGCGTTTTTTAGAATGGTTAACATATCGGCTTTAGTGATTGGCTCAAGAACAAGTACGCGACTGCGACTTAGTAGCGGTGTAATAACCTCAAAGCTAGGATTTTCAGTTGTGGCGCCTATAAGTGTAATAAGGCCCGATTCAACGTGCGGAAGGAATGCATCCTGCTGGGCTTTATTGAAGCGGTGGATTTCATCGACAAAAAGCACTGTTCGGAGCTGAAGATTCCAGTTTTGGCGAGCGTGTTCAATAACAATTTGAACATCTTTTTTACCACTTGTGACCGCAGAGAGTTCAATAAACTCAGCCTCAACTTCTTTGGCAATAATCCGAGCAAGTGTTGTTTTTCCACTTCCTGGAGGACCCCACAGAATAAGGCTAACCGGCTCGCGATTGTCGATAATGTTAGGGATTATTTTCCCCTTACCCAAAAGGTGCGCTTGGCCAATAACATCTTCTAGGTTTTTTGGCCGAAGCCGTTCAGCCAAGGGTATCCTCTCGTTCATATATCTATGTTACACTAGAGACAGTAAAAGGGAGAAATTATGGACGCACTTCTAGTAATGCTCGTTATAATAGTCGGTTTATTTATTTTGAGTGGCATTAAGGTTATAAATCAGTATCAGCGCGGGGTCGTGCTGACTTTGGGGCGCTTTACTGGTATTCGAAACCCTGGTCTCCGTATTATTGTGCCAATTTTTCAAACAATGTATCGCGTCGATATGCGTTCAACGCCAATCGATGTTTCTAAGCAGGAAATTATTACTAAAGATAACGTCACTGCTGGTGTTGATGCAATTGTTTATTTTCGCGTTATCAAACCGGAACGGGCAATGCTTGAAACAACAAACTATGTCTATGCCACTAGCCAGTTTGCGCAGGCCGCACTTCGTGATGTAACTGGTAATTTCGAGCTTGATGATCTTCTTGCCAAGCGCGACGAAGTGTCAGAAAAGATTAAAGAGATTGTCGACAAACAAACCGACCAATGGGGCATTGATGTCGAGGCTGTGAAGATCCAGAACATTGAGCTTCCAGCCGATATGAAGCGAGCTATGGCAAAACAGGCCGAGGCCGAGCGTGAGCGTCGTAGTAACATTATCAACGCCGAGGGTGAACGTGCCGCTGCCGAAACACTAGCCGAAGCTGCCCGAATTATTTCTTCTACACCAGGTGCTCTTAATCTTCGTACATTAAATACGATTGAGCGAATTAGCACCGAGCCAAGTCAAAAGACAACAATGCTATTTCCAATTGAACTTATTGACGCTGTACGCGATATTGGCACTGGTCTTCGCAATAAGTAGCTTGCCAGAACGGCTTACCTCTAGTAAAATAGGGCAAGTGTGGCTATTAGCTTCACGTCAGCGGTGTGGCTCTTTAGCTCAGTTGGTAGAGCAGAGGCCTGAAGAGCCTTGTGTCCCCAGTTCGAGTCTGGGAGGAGCCACCAAAATGAATTACAAACGACCTTCGGGTCGTTTTTCATTTGTATGATATATTAAATATATATTTTTGAGTTAATTATGACGACATATACTACCGTAAAACACCCAATTCAAAAAGCTATCCTTGAGCAATTGACGCAACAAGAGCACCTTCGATTTCGCGACCTGAAGCCGGCCGATGTAACTGCTAGCCATTTGACGTATCACCTTAACATTCTTATTAAATTAGGTATGGTGCAAAAGGTTGAAAAAACATATACGCTTGCGCCAAAAGGGCAGTCGTACGTTGACCGCTTGGCGTCCAGTGAGCCGCAAGTTCGCCCGAAGGTTGTTATAATGCTTTTAATCCAAAATAGTAACGGCGATGTTCTTCTACAAAAACGAAGAAAGCAACCGTATATTAACACTTGGACTCTTCCATATGGCAAGAAATTAGTTGGTGACGGCCTAGTGGAATCAACTGGTGCCAGAATCGCCAAAGAGAGGCTTGGCATTATTGGGCAAGATATACGCCACGCCGGTATCTGTTATATTCACACTCTCCATAATAAAAGAGTCGTCTCATCGACGCTTGTTCACTTGTGCAGATTTAATCAAGACAATATTACTATTGATGACACAGTAAGGTGGTTTAGGCCACATAAATTAAGTCAAAATCTACTTGCACCAGCCGTTGAAGCAATTATTGCGCGAGGCTTTTTCAACGACCCATTCTTTTATGAAGAATTTATTGTAGACTGGCAACCATAGCCCTTGCGATTTTTCCGATTTTCCGCTATGATTAAAGGGTTATGCGGGTGTAGCTCAGCTGTTAGAGCGCTTCCTTGCCAAGGAAGAGGTCCGGGGTTAGAGTCCCCGTACCCGCACCACATTAGACTTTAAGGACGCTTTGGCGTCTTTTTTGTTTGTCTCACCCCTGAAAATAGGGCTTATATCGTGGGTGTAAACATTTTTCTCAGCGTCAACGTAGATTTTACCTGTAAAAACTAATTGTTTACACCATTTCATATCACTCCCTGATAACTCAAAGAAACGCTTGCCTTTATTGCCTAGAAAATCAAAGGCAAAGGTTAAGAACTCATCTAAGTCATTTTCGTGCTGGCTACCTAGTAAGCCCACTTGATACTCATTATCGGCAAGCTCGGCTTTTAACTTAGTGATAAGAGCCATAATTTCACCCCTAATACTCTCATTTGCTGGGTCGGTTACAGCCTCCACCTTGTCCGCTATCTTTTGCTTTAGGTTGGCGTTTACAGTTTCTAGGCGTTGTATCTCGCCTTTGGTTTCGTGGTGCTTTGCGTTAAACATTTTAACCAGCTTGGTTTTTAGTTTTTTAAGCTCAGCATTTGGCAATACAACAGCGTCTAGCAGGTTAGAAAAGCTGGCGTGGGTCTCGTCTCGGTCTAGGTATCGGTTACACTCTCTACACCTGTATTTGGTGTAGTAGCTTATCTTTTTGCGTGGCTTGCCGTGATTAGTAGCACCGTTGTTTGACGGCACACTTGTAAAGCGAGGGTATTTACGCTCGGCTAAATCACACGTTAGGCAAGTTATCTCATTGCTTAGTGGGTAGGCGGTGTCTTTGTCGGGTCTTTGACCTTGTTGGTTTTTAGGTTTCCGCTCAAATACCCTTACTATCTTTTCGTGTTCTTCACGGGTTATTAAGGGCTTGTGTAAGCCGTTTTCGTTGCGTAGGTTAAACTTACCCTTTAGCTCAACCACACCAGCGTAGTAAGGCTCGCAAGCCGTTTTACGGAACTTGTCCATTTTGTATTTTGCGTATCGCTTGCCAAAATCGGTAGTCATTAACTCTTTTAGGGCGTCCGTAGGTGTTTTTATATCGTGTGCTATTTGTCGTAAAGCTCGTTGCAAAGGTATGCCAGTTACGGGGTCTATCTCGTGGACACCACTAATAGTGCCTTTTTTGTAGCCAGCCTTAGGGCTTGAGGGTAAACGACCCTCTCGTATGGCTTTTTGTCCGCCAGATACTGACTTGCTCATACGCTCCTCGTTGCTACCCTCGGCTTGCAAGAACTTGGTAAACTTTAGCAATTTTGAGGGCATATCGTCTCTGTTTAGCTCAGGGTTTGAGGCATACCACACTCTTGTGCCAGTTTCGTAGAAAAGCTTAACCTCCCAAAAACCACTCTCGTCAATAGACCGCATAAACCTATCAGGCTCGTCAACAATGAGGTATTTTACACGCTTGTTCTTCTTGGCAAAGTCGTATATTTCAAGCAAGTCTTTACGGTTCACGTTGCTACCACGCTTGCTTGAAACGCTACCAGACCACCACTTGATAATCTCTACCCCTAAATCTTTAGAGGCATTTAACACCGTTTCGTGCTGACGGTTAAGGCTATTGTTTTCTAGTTGCTCGGTAGATGATACACGGCAAAGGGCTATGGCTAAATCACCGCTACTCACTGCGTGCCACCTTAATACTACTAGTTGGCGTCTCTAGGACAAGCTTGCGGAAAGCCAAAGAGACGCCAGCTACTAGGATTAAAAAATCATTGTTTCGTGTTGTCCTCATTTTCCGCAATTTGTCCTTTTTCTAATACTATTTTATCACTATCTTTTTCTTTGCTGTGTTTATAGGCGTCATAAAGAAAACCAGCCAACTCGTCCAGTAGCTCATCTTTTTCTTTGGGCGGTGTAGCCTCTTTGGTTTTCTTGGTTGCCACATACTAAGCGTGGCAAATCAAGGGCATTTAGTCGTAAATCGTGTAGTGTTTTACTTACGTTTGTCCGCTTCTACTAGGGCGTAGTGCTGGTCTCGCATTTGGACTATGTAATTTTTGACCTCATTGTAATTAACGTGGAACTCGCTGGCTCGCTCCCGTGTTATGACGGTATGGACAACCAAAAGAGAGCCGTTATCGCCACTATCAAAAATGGCGTTGCTTATCGTCTTGGGTAAGCCCGTTACTTTTATCACCTGACTTGCTCGGTCGGGTGGTGTTAGTCGTATCTTTTTTACCCACCCTTTTTGCTTAAAGAGCTTATTAAAGATTTCATCGTTACGCTTGCCTAATTGGAAGTGTTTAATGACGTGCGTGTTAAGCCGTAAGTAGCGTGTATTAGGGCTATAATCTAGGCGATAAACAATATCGGTAGGTCTAGGGGCTGGCGGAATAATACCATAAGAAAACTCATTGTCGTAATACTCAGGGTGTTCTTTTTTGAGTTTGGCTAGTAGCCTCTTTGGAATACGTCTATCTTCTTTGTCCATTAGTGGTAATTATACCAGTTTTATGTCATCACTACCTTTGCTATAATAAGAACTGTTCTAAGCTTTTAATACACAACAAGAAACCGTAGCGGATTTTTTCCGTGCGGTGTCCGCTTTAGTAAAGGACACCGTGTAAGCAATTAGCGGAAGCTTGTTGTGATAAAGGCTTAGAACACCTCACGGTGTCCTTTTTTGTTTGGCACTCTTGAGGGTAAGTAACTAATCAAGAGGAGTGCAACAAATGGCAAACAGCGGTAGTAACAAGCAATTATTTAAGAAGTGGTGGTTTTGGGCAATTATTGTAGTAGTCTTAGGCGTTATCGGTCTACTAACGCAAGATACAACAACAAATACTGATACCGCAAATGAGACGCCAGCAAGCAATAGCCAGCAACAAGAAAAGCCTGAGACTTATGCAATCACTGGCGAGGTGCTGGGCGAATACGGGCGAGAGGTTACGCTCAATAAAAATAGCGATATGCCCGTTAAAAAATATCTGTATAAGTTGCCCGCTGGCACTTACAAGGTAACGACAACTTACGACAAAATGGCAAACTTCTTTATCGTAAAAGACAAAATTGGCGTAGAGGCTGGTAATACTGACTACCCTGAGGTGCTTGATTACGTTGGTAATGCCTATATGCTAACGGCTGGCGATGATGATTTTAACGGTAAGGCTAAAAAAGAGGTGGTTATTACGCTAGGTGAAGATGAGAGCGTGCAAATAACTGGCACTGAAAAGCTCATCTTGGAAAAGCAATAAGAGAACGCTATGAAAGACCGCAAGACCTATAAAATACTGACCGCTTGTAGCTTTATGCTACCGCTCAATCGTTTCTATATTGGCAACCTCAAGGGTATATTTTGGCGTTGCGTAACGGCAAACTACTTTTTTATAGGCTGGCTTGCAGACTTTGCCTATATGGACAAGGTATTTGATGAGGCTATGGCAAAACGTGGCTTTACTAATACTGATATACGCAACCAGCAAGGGCGTTAGCCAACAATCACCTATGGTAAACCGCCTCTGTTTCGGGGCGGTTTTTGTTAGGTAAGCGTATAACAACGGTTTTTTGTTGTAGGTATAACAAATCGGCTACCCCTGTTATGCCAACAAATATAACTGTTGTAGTTGGGCATAACTAGAAAATGAAAAAATGACGCCCACGTTAATTTAGGTAGGTAGTGCGTTTACACGGTTTCTCAATAGGCTACAAGGTGCAATAGGGGGGGTATATACTGGCGTAACATTAGTATTAGCTTTGGCGTGTAAGTCTATTGCGGTAGTATCTTACCCTTGTATTGGTTGTATGGAACGGCTAAAACATCACGCCACCTTTGCACTTCTAACCTCAGTTCGGCATAGCTATCAGGGGCGTTTGGGTGTAAAAGATTTTCGCCCTCCAGCACCAAATGTTTGAATTATGAGCCGAAAGGCTCTTTTTGTTTGCCTAATTTTCGATCATCATTGCTACTTTCAAGCATATGCGTCATAATAATTTCAAAGTGAACGAAACAAAAAATAAAAAACTACACGAGATCTCGTCGCCTGGGAATATCCTTCAGTTAAGGGTTGGCTTGAATGGTGACCAATTGTGGTACGAATTATTGCGCGGTAACAAGCATATTATTCAGACATCTAGCCTTGTGCTCGTTGCGCAGGACACTAATATTCTGTCTTTTTCTATAGAGCCGGAAATTATTCAAGATTCATTTGACGAAACATGGGAGCAGCCTTGGGGTGAGCAACGGTTTGTGCGCAACAACTACAACGAGTTGGCGGTGGTTGCTGATTCGGTGACGGTGCGGTTCCGACTTTTTGATGAAGGGCTGGGTTTTCGCTATGAACTACGCGGTCAGGGCGAGATAACGATTCAGCGCGAAGAAACTGATTTTAATATACCAAATAATGCGCAGGCGTGGTGGATTCCGGCGCTTGGGCAGAATCATTACGAGCATCTTTATAAGAAAACTTCTTTGCCCGACATTGACACCGCACATACTCCATTAACACTTGAGCTTGAAGATGGCGGATATATAGCAATTCACGAAGCGGCGCTTTATGACTACGGAGCTATGAATCTTGTGCCGACTGACGAGGGGTTGCGTTCTCGGATTACTCCACTTATGAGCGGTGACGCCGCGACGGTAGCGCTACCATTTAATATGCCGTGGCGAACGGTGACTACTGCGGAAACTGCAGCTGAACTGGGTGTGCCAAAAATAATGCTGAACCTTAACGAACCGTCAAAAATTGAAGATACTTCGTGGATTGTGCCAACAAAGTTTATGGGCATTTGGTGGGGTATGTTTATTGGCTACTTTACGTGGGCAAGTGGCGAGTTGCACGGGGCAACGACGCGGAATGCTTTGCGCTATATTAATGCGGCGAAGAAGTTTGGTATTTCAGCGCTTCTTATTGAAGGCTGGAACGAGACATGGGACGGCGACTGGACAAAAAACGGCGCACGTATGAACCATATGCAGCCGTATCCAGACTTTGATATTCATGTGGTTACGCAGTACGCCGCATCGCAGGGTGTTGATATTATTGGTCATCATGAAACGTCAGGAAATATTTCTCATTACGAATGGGAGCTTCCAGAAGCATACGATTATTACAGCCTACTTGGCGTGCGTTATATAAAAACTGGCTATGTCGCACCGCGATTTGATACGGGGGATTTTCATTCTTCTCAAGTTGGCGTACGGCACTATCAAAAGACGGTTGAATTAGCCGCCGAACGAAAAATAATGCTAGATATTCACGAGCCAGTGAAGGGAACGGGCATTGAACGCACTTGGCCCAACCTGATGACTCGAGAGGGTGTGATGGGGCAAGAGTATGAAGGCGGTGCAATTACTCCAGAGCATGCAACAGTACTACCGTACACTCGATTGCTTGCTGGACCGCTTGATTACACTCCCGGACTTTTTAACCTTTCTGGTACAAGTCGAAAAGTTCAAACAACACTTGCCAAGCAGCTCGCTTTTTATGTCACGATGTATAGTCCTATGCAGATGGTTGCCGATATTCCAGAGCATTATGAGGACCATCCAGCCTTCGCTTTTATTAAAGATGTTCCTGTAAACTGGGAAGTAACAAGGCCACTCGATGGAGTGATTGGCGATTATTTCGTGACTGCTCGTAAAGACCGCAGCCAAGATAATTGGTATGTTGGTGGCGTGAGCGATGAAGAATCAAGAACAGTTACTGTGAAGCTTGATTTTCTCGAAGATCATCGAACCTATGTTGCGACAATATATCGCGATGCCGACGACGCTCACTGGCAGAACAACCCCGAAGCGTACACGATTGAAGAAAGGCACGTCGGTAGTAACGACTCGCTAACTATTACCATGGCTCCAGGCGGTGGTTTCGCCGTTCGAATTGTTCCAGAAGGCCAAACGGCTCATCCGTACCCGGGAATTCACGGTGTCGAACAGAACTATCGATAGCTAATAGGTGCTATCCCAAGATTCTCCACGAGATTGATTGTATGCGTCGCTAGTAAAATTGACAACCCAAACAAGCCAAATTTGAAAAACTATAATACCTATAACGATATAGTAAGCAAGAAGTCCACCGTGGATCTTCGTTGCCTTACGTTCGGCCTTAATTTTTTCATGAAGTTTAACGTCTCGTCCAACAATGATCATTCGAAGAATAAACAAAATGAGCAGTGATGTTGCAACAAGGATCGACAAAGCGATTACGATACGGAAATAGATTTGGTTAAAGTCTTCAACTACAGCAAATATCCAAGGTGTCATCATTATTGCCCAAGCAATGATGCTTCCGAGCGCTACATACGATAGGGTTTTGACGATCTTATTCTGTAGCTTCGGATGAAGCGCCACTGTTGCAAGGAAGGCGCTACCAACAATAAGCACGTAGAAAAGAGTGCTGTGATAAGAAGCGTCGCCATCTATTGCCTCCCATATTCCAAGCGACAAGGTGACGGTGCTAGCTAGGGCCACGGCAAGTAATGTTGTTGGAATAATGCTTCGGCCAAGTCGATTGTGTTTATCTGTATAAACGAGGCCAAGAATGAATAGGCTATGGGTGACAAAAACAAAAATTGTCCCTAGTGCTTTTTGAAGAACGGTGCTAAATTCACCAACCAAGACGGCAACAATTGCAATAATCGCCGCGGCGACTAGTCCACCAACAAGGACATAGAGTAGCCATAGTTTTAGTTTACTGAGTTTACCGGTATCGGCTGTTTGCTTGGATGGAGCAGCTGCCTCGTTAAGTTTGTCGTTATCTTTATCCATAAAACCTCCACTATTATATGGAAATAATAACACGCTTATGAAGCATTGTACACGCCGAATACGAGCCTAGTCGTAACTTCTTTGCCGTCTCTTAGAATGGTTAGCGTTGCGGTATCGCCAGCTCGATAAAGCCCAGTAATACTTGACAGACCACCGTGTTTTCCAACAGTTTTATCATCGATTTTTTGGATAATATCGCCCTTTTTAATCCCAGCTTTATCGGCCGGACTACCCTTTAGGACGGGAGAACCTTCTTCGGTGAATACGTATGCACCGCTGGTTGTCGATAGTTTATACTGTCGGGCAATCGCACCGGTTATGTCGATATAATTAATACCAATGTACGCCCGCTTAACCGTTCCTGTCTCGAGGACCTCTTCAAGAAGCCCCTTTGTTGAGTTAATTGGAATGGCGAAACCAATACCATTTGCATCCATTGCTACCGCAGTATTAATGCCAATAACTTGGCCAGACATGTTAAGTAGCGGTCCGCCGGAGTTTCCGGAATTAATAGATGCATCGGTTTGAAGTAGGTCGGTAAGTGATTCGGTGCTTCCTTGGCCGTTCGATGCGGTAATTGGCCGGCCAGTACCCGACAAAATACCACTCGTGACAGTGTTCTGGAACTTACCAAGAGCGTTGCCGATTGCTATTACTTGCTGACCTATACGAACAGTCGAGCTGTCGCCAATAACAGCGGGAGTTAATTCGTTGTCGGTTTGTATTTTAAGGAATGCAACGTCGTTAAGGGGGTCGCTACCGATAATCTCGACGTCTTCGTAAAGATCACCTTTGCTGTCTAGAATCGATACACTTGATGCACCGTCGATAACATGATTATTGGTCATAACGTAGCCATTTTTGCTGACAATAATACCGGTTCCGGCACCTTCTTGATTTGATGTGCCAAAGAACGACCTAACTTGGTTAGAGGTAATAATAGAAACAACACTTGGCGCAACATTGCTAGCGATAGAAGCAATTGAGGCCTCTTCGTCGGTTACGATAGCATTACCGTCTTTATTGGGTGAAGTTATAGTGGTTGATGTGCCAAGAGACCTTTGTGATAATAACGAGCCACCAACAACGCCACCAGCAACACAGGCAAGGCAAATAAAGACGGCAAGAAGAATAAAGAAGCCTCGTCGCCACAAATCGTCTTTGGGATCGTTTTTTTGCGGTGTTATTTTTTGGGGCAGTTGCGCTTCTGGCGCTGGCGTTGTGTGTGTTTCTTCTTTTTGCATATCCATATATCCATCATACCGAAAAAATATTAAAAATAGCTGAGAGAAATCATAGATTTTGCCTATGTCTGGCGTGATATAATGAATAGCACATGGCGCCTTGGCCGAGAAGTTAGGCAACGGTCTGCAAAACCGTGTAGACGGGAGCGTTACCCGTAGGTGCCTCCATGTAAATTACGCGCGGGTGGTGGAATAGGTAGACACGAGAGACTTAAAATCTCTTGATCGAAAGATCGTGCGGGTTCAATTCCCGCTCCGCGCACCAACGTGGTATAATAAAACTATCAATAACTAGGGAGATAAAACGAATGGAACAGATTATTATCGTTATTGTTGCGATTATCGCGGTCTTGGTTATCGCTACTATTGCAATTTATAACAGTCTTGTAAAATTACGCGTCCGGGTCGAGAGCGCTTGGAGCGATATTACCGTGCAACTTAAGCGTCGACTTGATCTTATTCCTAATCTTGTCGAGTCGGTAAAGGGTTATGCCGCACACGAAAAGGGTGTATTCGAGAAAGTAGCTGAAGCACGAGCTGCGGTTATGGGTGCTAAGGGCGTTAAAGAGACTGCGGCTGCCGAGAATCAGTTTGAAGGTGCCTTGAAGTCACTTTTTGCGGTTGCCGAAGCTTACCCAGAACTTAAGGCTAATCAGAACTTTGCTCAGCTTCAGCAGGAACTTGTTGACACTGAAGACAAAATTCAGGGCGCACGTCGTTTCTATAACTCTGGTGTAACCGAGCTAAATACAAGGGTTGAACAATTTCCAGGCAACATTGTTGCAGGTATGTTTGGCTTTAGGAAGCGTGAATTCTTCGAGCTTGACGAGGCCGAACAGAAAACAGCTGAAAAACCAGTAGACGTAAAATTTTAGTAGAAGGGGCGGTCATCGATGTATCGAGCGATAGCCGCAAATAAGCGCAACACCATCCTTATTATGATGGTGTTTGTCGCTTTGATTACTTGTATAGGTTATATTTTTAGCGTCCTAATGGACGAACCTGCGGTTACGCCGTGGATTCTTGTCGGAACTCTAATATATGCAGTTATTCAGTATTTCCTTGCTGGAAATTTGGCGGTTGCCGCAACGGGCGCTCGTGAAATAGCCAAGCAGGACAATCCTAGGCTGTACAGAACGGTCGAGAACCTTTCTATTACACTTGGAATGCCAATGCCGAAAGTATATATTATGGACGACCCAGCGCCTAATGCGTTTGCAACGGGGCGCGATCCGAAGCATGCAATTGTGGCCGCTACGACTGGCCTGCTTGAGATTATGGACGACCGCGAGCTACAGACAGTTATGGCTCACGAAATGGGCCATGTTCAAAATTATGATATCCGTGTCAGTATGATTGCCTTTGGCCTAGTCAGCGCCATTGCAGTTTTGTCGGACATCGCTCTTAGGACAATTTTTTATGGCGGTCGAAATAACCGGGACACGCACCCTGCGGTGATTGTTGTTGGCCTCGTGGCTGTTATCTTGGCGCCAATTATTGCAACGATTGTGCAATTGGCGGTAAGTCGCCAGCGTGAATACTTGGCTGATGCGACTGGCGTTATGGCAACGCGTGATGCTGAAGGTTTAGCGCGCGCGCTCGAGAAATTACAGCAGTATGGCCGGCCAATGATTAAGCAGAATTCATCAACCGCACATCTGTTTATTAGCGACCCGCTTAAGAAAAACTTTTTATCAAAATTGTTTAGTACACACCCATCTCTTGAAGATCGTATAAAGAGGCTCCGAACTCATGGCCAAACGTTCTAAAATTAAACTACATCGTAGTTTTCGTCGCACTCGTCGCAGAGATGCTTTGCAACCCTTAAATCTTCCGGGCTATATTGCACTGACCCACTTTGTTAATAAAACCCTGTGGAGCAATAAGCGACTTTTCATACCCTTAGTTATTATTTATGCGATTTTGTATTTAGTATTGATTGGGATTGGTTCACAAGAGACCTATACGGCGTTATCTGATGCAGTGAAGCAACTGAACAATAGCTTACTCGATGGCGGCTTGACCTCATTTTCGGAGGCTGGCGCAATATTCATTTCGATTGCGAATACTGGACTCGGCGGAACATTAACCGATGTGCAACAAATATACGCTTTTATACTTATTATTTTAAGCTGGTTAACAACAGTTTGGCTATTACGAGGGATACTTGCTGGCCAGAAGCTAAAATTACGAGACGCATTATATCAGGCGGGGGCGCCGATAGTCGCAACATTTGTTGTCGTGTTGGTATTTCTAGTACAGCTTATACCAATCGCATTGGCGGCGATCGGCTACTCGGCCGCTTCTTATTCGGGTCTCCTAGATGGTGGTATTGAAGCTATGCTGTTTTGGGTTGCCGCGGGGCTATTGGCAATACTGTCACTATTTTGGGTGACCAGTACGCTATTTGCCATGATTATCGTGACTTTGCCAGGTACTTATCCGTTTAGGGCGCTGTCTATTGCTAGCGATATGGTACTTGGTCGTCGTGTGAAAATTTTGCTTCGTTTCGTCTGGATGTCCTTAGTAACTATCCTTGCTTGGGCAGTCGTTCTGATTCCGATAATCCTTTTGAATATGTGGTTAACGAGTTTTTGGCCATGGTTCTCGTCGGTACCTTTAATTCCGGCCATGATGCTAATTTTGAGCTCAGCAACAACCGTATGGATAGCTGCGTATGTTTATACATTGTATCGAAAGGTTGTTGATGAAGATGCCAAGCACAAAAAATAGGGCACTCGAACTGCGCGAGCTTTTGGCTGGGTACAGTTATGAGTATCATGTTCTTGATGCACCAACGGTCAGCGATGCTGTGTACGACAGTCTCTTATCGGAATTGAAGCGGCTCGAGGCGGCTGACCCAACGCTTATTACACCAGATAGCCCGACTCAACGTGTTGGCGGTGTGTTGCTCGATGGCTTTAATAAGGTTCAGCATAGCTCAAGAATGCTAAGCCTTAACGATGTTTTTGACGCGGCCGAGGTTCGAGCGTGGGGTGAGCGAATGGACAAGCTCTTGCCTCATCGTAAACACGAATATTTTGTTGACATAAAAATGGACGGCTTGGCTTGTGCGCTTATTTATGATGACGGACTGTTTGTTCAGGCGGTTACTAGGGGTGATAGTTTTGTTGGTGAAGATGTAACGCAGAATGTTAAAACCATATCTAATATTCCGCTTAGGCTTCGCTCAACGGCTGAATTTGCTCCATTTTTGTCTGGCAGAACAGAGGTTCGTGGCGAAATCGTTATGCTAAAGAGCGATTTTTCTGCATTGAATAAACAACGCGAAGCGGCCGGAGAGGCGCTATTTGCTAACCCAAGAAATCTGGCGGCGGGGACAATACGCCAACTTGACCCACAGCTTGTTGCAAAACGTCCACTGACATTTATTGCTTACGATATTTTGCGCGCCGATGCAAATGACGTGCCAACAAATCAGTACGCCTATGATGCATTGCACGCATTGGGATTGCGTCGTAACCAGCAGGCAAGGGTGCTTTCGTCGCTTGACCTGGTGATGGATTTTATTACTGAGTGGGATGAAAAGCGTCATGAACTACCATTCAATACCGATGGCTTGGTAGTTAAATTGAATAATCGCGCGCAATTTAACGAACTTGGTATTGTTGGGAAGCAACCGCGTGGTGCGGTGGCGTATAAGTACGCAGCCGAGCAAGCAACGACTGTCGTGAAGGATATTATTATAAGCATAGGACGGACTGGTGCGGCAACGCCGGTGGCTGTTTTTGACCCCGTACAAGTTGCCGGTACGACTGTTCGCCACGCGAGTTTGCATAACGCTGACGAAATCGCTCGAAAGGATATTCGGATTGGAGACACGGTTATTATTTTTAAGGCCGGCGACATTATTCCGCAAGTTGAACGAGTTGTTACTGAGTTGCGCCCGAAAACCGCTAAAACTTTTGATTACCAGAAGGCCCTTGCCGAGCAGTACCCTGAACTTCAATTTGAGCGTCAGGGTTCTGACGTTGTGTATCGAGTGAAAGGCTCGTCGGGTGACTTCATACTGAAGCGTGCAGTTGAATATTACGCTAGTCGCCCTGCACTAGACATTGAAACGCTGGGAGAGAAAAATGTTACTGCACTCGTTGATGCAGGGCTTGTGAAAGACGTGGCCGATATTTACCGCCTTACCGCGGAGCAGCTTATTGGGCTTGAGCGGTTTGCTGATATTTCGGCACGAAAACTGATAGGTGCAATTCAAGCAAAAAAACAGCCACCACTTGAACGATTTATTTTGGGGCTTGGTATTCGTCACGTCGGTGCGCAGACGGCTATTGATCTCGCGCACCATTTTAGGTCACTCGAGGCTTTGTCTCAGGCAACACTCGAACAATTAGAAGCAGTCGATGGTATTGGAAAGGTAGTGGCGGAGTCGATTGTTGCATGGTTTATTGACGAAGATAACGTGGCGCTGCTTAAGAAATTTGGAGATGTTGGTGTAAAGCCCGTGTACGCCGTTCGTGAAGGGACGCTAAGCGGCGTGTCGTTTGTTGTTACGGGAACGTTGCGGTCTATGTCTCGTGATCAGGCGGCCGAAGCAGTCCGTGCTAAAGGTGGGGTATTCCAAACTAGCGTTGGTAAATCGACAGATTTTCTGGTTGTCGGCGAAAATGTCGGTGCAAGTAAGCGGGCTAAAGCGACGGCGCTGGGCGTTACAATTATTGACGAGGCGACTTTCATAGAAAAAATAGGTGAGTTAAATGGATAAAATCATTACACATAGCAAGCGCACACTTATTGCTATTTTGGGTGGGTTAGTTGTCGTTTTGGGGCTTATTATGGTGCCGTATCCGGGGCCGGGTTGGCTGGTTGTGTTTGGCGGCTTAGCTATTTTGTCGACCGAGTTTACGTGGGCGCATAACTTGCTAAACAAAGCCAAGGGCTACTACGGCGCATACGAGGTTTGGGTCGCGAAAAAGCCAGCCATATTACGGGCGCTAATCTGGATGGCAACTGCGCTGGTCGTTGTAGCAACAGTCTGGCTATTGAATGCTTTTGGACTTATTAACAATTGGTTTAACCTTGGCCTCGACTGGGTGGAATCACCACTATTCTAGCGTGTAGGCTTGCCTTTTTTTACTCGTCAGTGCATACTAAGCATAAGCTGGTACGCAATTCAGGGGTACCCTGCAAAAACAAACAATCAGCTCGTGCCCCGGGTGGGCGCGTAACAGCAAAATAAAACTGCCTTTGGTCGACGAAGGCAGTTTTTTGTTGAGCGTTGTTGAACTCTAGGCATTTTAGCGCTAATCTATAGGTAGGTTTCAGCTACGCGAAGAAGTTTCGCTAACGGGTGATTTCGAATATACGACGCTTCTTGCTGAAGACCCTCGGTACTCACAGGGTCACAATCTTTATCAAATGCGACTTACATTCTTGGTGAAGCCGGACTCGCTTCATTTTGCGCCCGGCGACGACGGTGACGATGTAATGTTTATTGACCCGAAAGAGTTTAAAGACTCAGATTTATGGACCGAACGAAAAGTCTATGAGTATAGTGAGTTGGCGAAAGAGCGGTTAAGGTGAAACAAGTCGCAAAAGTCGTCGTTTACACTAAAACTAATCTTGACGAGCTAGACAAGAGCATTGGTTCTGTCAAAACTGAACGCTATAGCTACCATTTGACTAACGAAGATGGGCAGGTGAGGGTAATTAGTGTTGGACGAGAGAGTCTTTATTACTAGATTGTACTTACATAATTAGACGGATGCGTTATAATAGGCGTTAGCATTATGCAAGCGCCTATTATTCGTTTACGACTGAAGAGTTTTGCGTTGCTTTTTATGAGCACTATGCTTTTAGTGCAGGTTTTTTCTGTGTTCCTACCAGTGTCATCTGTCGGTGCAACCGACAGGCCAACAGATGACGCGGGCGAATTGTATGACCAGGTTATAAAATACCAAACAGTTGCCGCCCTGGGCAACTGTATGAACAGACAAGATCAAGATAATGGCGAAAATACCATCGGCGGAGAGGATGCAGTAAATGGCCGCTGGTTTAAGGATAATTTTCAGATCTTTGTCGGTAGTCTAGTTGGCAAAAAGCGTTACTGTAACGATATTGTTAAGCAGGTCGCCCAGTATGCCGACACGACAAATATTGGATTGCTTTGTATGTTTGTTCCAATTACGAAGGAGGGCAACCGGTGCGAGGCTGAGAACGAATCGACTATGAAGGATTCCAAATTCTATCCTCTCGATTTTGAAGTTTATGGTGTAGACGGTAGCCAACAAGAATCGAGAGGCTACTCACAAGCCTACTATGACGAAGTTGTTGTAAAAAAACTTGGTATGAACGCCGATTGGCTATCTGGACAAGCGAAGTATTATATGTATCTTAACGCATTTTTGAACTCAGCTTTTTGCCGAGCAGAGCCAGGCCATACCGAGTCCGACGGCTGGGAACACGCTTCAATAGGGGGTCAGATAGAGGAGAGGTTTATAACTTATGACCCAAGAACTGGACCTCAGGAGTCTAGTGGTTGGGGCTATAGAGAGTATCATTACAAAGAGGATAATTATTCTGAAGATTCATTCTGGTTTCAGGGGGCTACAACTGAAGCCCTAAAAAACGTTATTGCGGTAACCGGCATGATTGGCTGGGGTCCAAGATCTGCCGAGAATCCAGTCGGGAGGATTGTCATAGGCAAGGAGACGTGGGATGAAACGAACGACCCTGACGCTAAAGATGAAAGGGGTAACCCCATTCCTAACGCAACCAAGCGGGTAATTGTTGTGGCCACTGGTACACACTACTTTTATGAAGGTGAAAAATTTTATGATGGTACGAAGTTTCTTGATGCTGGTATATGGGGTGCAGATGACTTAATGGACGATCACGACTACAAGGTGTTTAATGCTGAGTTTATGGATTGCCAAGCTATGGTTGATGCTGTAAACGCAAACTTCGCCAGTTACACTACCTGGGCAAAGAGTAAGAATATTAGTCTTGGCGGTATGTTTGATTCTGGTGTCGAACCTAATTGCGATAATTCAGGCGACTCAGACTGCGAGGAACTTACTACTTCTTGCGCCATTCCAAGCGTCGGCTGGATTGTTTGTCCAGTCATGAATTTCTTGGGCAGTGTGACGGATGGCATGTACGGGATAATCAGCTCATTTCTGGAGGTCAGGTCGTCGCTTATTGACACCAGTTCCGGTACATATAACGGTTGGTCGACAATGCGCAACCTTGCTAACGTTGTGCTGGTTGTTGTGTTCTTAATAATTATTTTCTCGCAATTAACAAGCCTTGGCATTAACAACTACGGTATAAAGAAAATGTTACCGCGGCTTGTGGTTGCAGCGATATTGATTAATGTGTCATTCTTTGTTACGCAAATTGCTGTCGATGTTAGTAATATACTTGGCTCATCGCTACAGGGTTTAATGTCCGATATGCCTGTTTATAGCAATAATGAAGATGGGAGCTTTTGGACCGACGGTGGTGGCAATGGGTCGCTAAGTAGTACAATTGGTGACATCTTGGCCGGGGGTACACTTTCAATAGCTGGAATAGCAACAGTTGTTCTTGCTGGTGCTGGTGTTGCGTATTTCGGTGGTGTTGGCCTGTTGCTGATGGTTGTTCTTTCCGGCATGCTAGCGGTAGCGATTACATTCCTAATTCTAGCGGCGCGTATGGCTCTAGTGGTAGTTTTGGTCGTTATTGCGCCACTGGCTTTCGCCGCGATGGTCCTACCAAATACAAAGGATCTGTACGACAAATGGCAGAAAATGTTCGTCGGTGTACTAGTGGTGTTCCCTATGATAGCCGTTGTCTATGGTGGTGCACAACTTGCTTCGAATATAATTATTCAAAACGCTGGTCACTTGGAAGATTTCCCGTCAAACCTTATGCTGTTTATACTCGGAATAGGTGTTGCATTGGTGCCTTTGTTTGCGACAATCCCAATTCTCAAGGGCTCACTTAATGCTGTTCCTGCTATTGGCAAATTTGCTCAAAGCGCAGCCCGCTTTAACCCGCTTAGGGGTGGTGTACGCAAGGGGTTGAGTGGTGCTGCCGCGGCTGCGGGTAGCCATGCGCGCTTAAGTGCACTGCGGGGTGATTTTGGTCGTGTTGGCCAACGCTTTGCGCGCGGTCGCGCTATGCGTCAGCAGCGCAATGCTGGTTGGGCTGGCGACATTCAGCGCGAGGAGGCTAGCGCTGTTTCTTCGGCTGTAATAGACAGCCCTAACGCCTCAACCAGAGACAAGGCCAGTGCGTACAGTACACTTGATAAACTCGAAAAAGAGGACGTCGATAATGCTGTTGCGCTACTTAAGCGAGGCCCCGTCGACGGACATATAAATAATGCAAAGACTCAGCTTGGGCAGGCTATTGCTAGTGGCGATAGGGTAAAGGCGGCGGCGGCAACAAGGGTTCTGGCTTCAACAGCTCCTGGTAGGGCTGAGCTAGAGACTACGTTGCTAGGAAATAACAGTAGCATATCTGGTGCAAATTACGACAGCCCAGTCAGTGCATCTATACGTAGCGAATTGCTAAGTTCTGGTATAAAATCTAGCAACAATGCCCTTAACACCTTTGCATATTCAGGTAACGGTGCAGATCTTGAGTCGATTGTTAAGGCTAATACAGTGGCGAGTCTTACCGATGCCGAGGTCGCCTCTCAAGACATCGGCGTTCTTAAAAGGGCGCTTGAGGCTGGGCATATTGACAGTGGTCAGGCTAGTCGCATTCTTGACAACTCGAGTATATCTAACGGAATTAGTATCGAAAAGCGTACCGCTTTTGAAGCGGCCAAGGTTAGCGGTGGCGCATCATTTACTGTTTCTCATAGCAACCCTAGCAGTGGCACAAGCACCGGTGGCTCGACCGGCTTCAACGTGAACTAGTAACCTACATGCCGTAGAGTACACCAACATATTGCATTTCCTTCCATTTTGGTGTATAATAAGGCTCATAGATACCGATTAAGTTAGTATCAATCTACAAGGAGAACTCAGTTCATTATGGTACACAATCACAACCCTGAAACAGCACCTAAAACTAACCCCGACAACACCCGCGAAGAAGCAAGCGCAGCTAAGCGCCTTCTACGGAAGGGTATCGTTGGCGGTATTGGTCTTGCCGTAGCCGCTGGCGCGCTCGCTGGCTGTAGCGATGGCGATGTCAAGGCAGAGTCGCCAAGCCCAACGGTGACCGCATCTGAGGCACCAATAACCACATCGACACCAAATCCAACCTACACCGAGACCAAGACCCCCGAGCCAAGTCCGACAGAGACAGAGATTTTAGTTGTTTCCCCCGAGATGCAAGCTATCGTTGATCAAATGGAGGCCGAGAGCTTTAGTGATTTTGAGAAGCGATCAATTCAAGATCGACTTCTCTATAGGTCGTCATTATTTAAGGGTAATTCATTTGAGCTATATATGAATAAGTGGTCGGAATTCCAATTCCAGCCAGAAACAGCCTATCCTGGTAGAATATCTGAACTTAATTCACCAGAACAGGTTAATGCCATTATTAGCTCAACGATACTGTCATCTTTTTTGTCTGATAGTGGCGCTTGGGATGGCTATAGGTCATGGGATAAAGAGCGCGCAAAGAAAATCCAGTATAGCGTTAGGCTATCGATAGACAATTTAAAGTCGACTTATAACTTTATGCAGGAATATGAGGATACGGGAGAATTTTATAAAATGGGTCAATTAGGCGGAGGGGGTATATTTTTTAGGAGCGTAGTTGACTCTTCTTCTTCGTTTAGGGATGAAGAAGGTAATCGCTGTGTTGGTATTGATCTTATAATTGTTCCTGGCGGCATGGAAATTGACACCAGTAAGCCGGAGGGGACAGCATACAGAGAGGCTTGTTTTTATAATTATACCGATATTTATGGTCGGCAGACAGGTGACTGGATGCTTACACATGAAAGCATTGACTATTGGTCGTAGTTAGCCGTCTAAATGGCTTTGTCGATAGCAATACTCACTTATAAAGGGGTAGGCGGTTTTGATTTAACGGCGAGCAGTATGGGGCGTTTAAAGTGAGTTACTTTGCTATTTGCCGCGTTTCTGCGACTATCCCTGTCCGCGTTTGTGGCTTGTACGACCGTGTGGCGCAATTGGTGCTGCCGCTGAGAACGACTCCTCCGGCTCTGCCTGCGTTTTCACGAGACGACCGTACGGCCCCCGGGGCTGAGCAATCCGAATTCACAGCTGGCGACAGTGCAGAGCATGACGAACCTGGGTCCTCTCTCGCGCTCTCAGGTAACAGTGCTCTCATAGGAGCCCATTTCGACTTCGACGAAGACGGCTCTGATACCGGCGCCGATACCGGCTCCATCTTCACCCACTCTGGCTCGGCTTGTATCCTCCAAATTCCTCGGTCACAAACTACAACTGAAGCAGGTCCCGGGGCCTGATCGTCCCGCACCCAGAACGCCAGACTTTGGGGCTCCTGTTGCCCCTGACACTGGTGTCATGACTACAGGGTCACCGCTTCTAATGATTCTGACTGCCGCTGTACTCATGGCCGCCGCGCCACTCGTAGTTCGGACACGTACTCGCGGCAGGATGTAGGTAAGGAGGCTCTTGACTATATGCGGGGTGGGGGCGCAGACGAAATTCAAACCAGAGGCCGCAACAATGAGTTGCTCCGTCTGGCCTGTCCGTCAGCGGCTGGGCGAAGGTTCCGATCCTCATCGAGTAGGTTCTGGGCGGCCGATGCGTGTGCGATATATCACCGCAGGTGGCCGCGTGACATGTGTCACGTGTGAGTAGTGCGCCTGGTAGATGCCCACTCAGTGACCAAAGCGGACATATTCCAATGGGTATTCCACGGCCCGTGATGGATTCGTCACAAACCCGTCCCGAATGCCCCGAGCGGACGAACGTGGATACATGGGAACCACGGCGCTCCGGCTTAGCGCAACTGTGTTGGCGTGCGCGCTGGGTAGCGTCGCGCTGGGCGCGTCCGGAGCGACCGCACTCGACACCGGCTCACTCAACGGCGGCTCACTCAACACCACCGCACTCGACACCACCGCACTCGACACCACCGCGCACACCACCCCACACCTATCGCTTCCCACCGCGACCGACCTGGCCGAGCGCGCCCGCCAGGCTGTCGAGGATGCCGCCGCCCACGAGGCAGCAAG
>Ga0222423_1000395_pt1 | contig 33399 bp, 21 predicted proteins | sample 3A0metagenome_FD_182472 | JGI IMG/M metagenome (GOLD analysis project Ga0222423, IMG submission 182472) | Enriched microbial communities from leaf-cutter ant dump, University of Wisconsin, Madison, United States - 3A0 (version 2) | ecosystem: Environmental > Terrestrial > Nest > Insects nest >...
AGGCACCACGCCATTGACCGACGGGCGGTTGACCAGACTGACCAGCCCCAGCAGCACGACGGCAAAGACGACAAGCCCGCCCAGACCATAGAGCCGCACCTGCCGCCCGCGCTCACGCGTCAGGTCGGCAAGTCCCGGCAGAACGAGCAATACCGGCATCAGCAGCACCAGAGGGGCCACCAGACGCGGCACCAGCGCCCAGCCATCAAGCCCGACCTCATACAAGGCCCACAAGAAAGTCAGAACGACCGTCGCCAGATAGACCCACGCCCCCAACGCCCGGCTGAGGGCAATCAGGACACCGGAGATCAGAAGCGCCAGACCGGCCAGCAAATAATACCAGCTCCCCCCCAGAACCGTGAGCCATGTACCGCCAATGATCAGGATCACCCCGATCAGGCCGAGTATGCCCCCTAACGCGATATGAAACCCGTTTACCCTTTCGGGACGCCAGCGGTTCAGAAGATTCCGGTTTGTCATGAGGCCGCTCCCAGCAATGGCACCAAGTGATAGGTCTTCAGGCAGGGATCATCCGGTCACGCAGGGATAAGGCGCAAGATGACTGTGGATCGCCATTATAAAAATACCCTAAAGACCGGCCTCTGGTTGTCCGCTTGACGCCCCAGTCGCGACAGGTCATGATGAATCATCAGACAAATAAGCCTCACAAACTGATCACGGGAAATGCCCTATGCCTGTTTCACTGTCTCGCCGCCAAACCCTTGGTGGCGCTGGTCTTTTCATGGCCACCGCCGCGTCGGCACAGGCTGCCGGAACGTCGGCCACATTGAGAATTGTCCGCCCCAAGGCCAATCAGCTTGAAAACCCGACCGGCATCCACGATCAGTCGATCCGACTGTCCTGGCAATTACAGACCGCCACCCGTAATACGGCACAGGCCGCCTACCGTATCAGGGCTGCCTCAACCGCCGAAGCCCTCAACACCGGACAGGCCGATATCTGGGACAGTGATCGGGTGGAAAGTGATCACAGCTTCGATGTGCCTTATGGCGGGCCACCCCTTCTCTCGCGTCAGCGCGTCTGGTGGCAGGTACAGGTCTGGGATACACATGGCCGCACAGCAGTCAGTGCGCCTGCCTTCTGGGAAATGGGCCTGCTGTCACCTGCGGACTGGCGGGCGCAGTGGCTGGCCATCGAAAACACCGAACGTCGCGCGGATCGGGAAACCGGCCTGTTCTGGGTTACGGCACCGGAAAAGCCGGACAGCCAGACCGCACAGTTCCGCCTGCCGTTTGTGCTGGAACAGGCGGCCCAGCTCACTATCCTCAGCGTCGCCGATACCAATTACCGCCTGTTTGCCGATGGTCAGGCCGTCTCTCTGCCCCCGTGGCAGCGCATTGCTTTTGGCAAGCCGGGCACGGTAGAAACGTTTATGTCCCTTGACAGGGGAGCGCATGTCGTTGCCCTGAGCGTTGACGTCTCCCGCACAGGCCCCTTGCGTTGTGCCTTCATGCTGCGCCTTACCTATCCTGACGGACGGGTGGAACGATTGAACGCCCTTGCCGCCCGCGTTAGCGGAGACGCCCCCGAAGGCTGGCATCAAACCGGATTTCAGGCAGAGGCCTGGCCCACCGTGGTCAGGGTGGAGGGCCTGAGCCAGCCCCTACCAGGCTCAGGGGCCTATCTGGTGCGCCGCAATTTCCGGACCGTGGACACGGTTATATCGGCCCGCCTGTTTGTCACCGCCCTTGGGGCCTATGAGGTCTGTCTGAATGGCCGTCGCGTGGGCGAGGACATACTGGCCCCCGAAAGCATGGACTTCCGCAAACGTACCCGCTACCGCGTACATGATGTGACCCCCTTGTTGCATAAGGGGCAAAACTGCATTGGCGCGATCATCGGCGATGGCTGGTACGGCAGCCGCACCGCCCCTCTGGGCCGGTTTGCCTTCGGTGACGCGCCCCTGCGCTTTATCGCCCAGCTGGAACTGACCTATGCCGATGGGCGAAGCGAAATCATCGGCACGGATGAGACATGGAAACTCAGTGCCGCCCCGATCACCTCATCCGAAATCTATAATGGCGAACACTATGATGCGCGGCTGGAACAGCCCGGTTGGGACAGGGCAGACTTCACGGAAACAGACAACTGGTCACCGGTACGGATCCTGCCCCCCGAAACCGGCACAACGCCCCTCGAAGGGGCTATCAGTCCCCCGATCCGGCGCATCAAAACCCTGGCACCGGTGTCTGTCACACCACTCGGTGACGGGGCCTGTGTCGTCGATTTCGGTCAGAACTTTGCCGGATGGGCCAGAATCCGTGTCACCGGTACGCGCGGCCAGAAGGTAACCCTGAAATTTGCCGAGGTACTGAAAGCGGACGGGCATGTCGATCAGGCCAACCTGCGCGAAGCCAAATGCACCGATACCTATATCCTCAGGGGCGATGCCGATGCAGAGATCTGGGAGCCGCGCTTCACCTATCACGGCTTTCGTTATGTTGAGGTTTCCGGCCTCGGCGCGCCCCTGACCAAAGCCGATATTACCGGCATCGTCCTGCATTCGGATCTGCGTGAAACCGGACAACTGAAACTCGGCAACGCCCTGTTGCAGCAATTCTGGCACAACAGTTACTGGAGCCAGCGCTCGAACTTCATGGGCATCCCCACAGACTGTCCCCAACGCGATGAGCGGCTGGGCTGGCTGGGGGACGCCCATGTGTTCTGGGACGCGGCTGCCTTCAATATGGATGTCGGCGCCTTTACCCGCCGCTGGATGGAAGATATCCGCGACGCCCAGTATGCCAACGGGGCCTTTGCCTTCATCGCCCCGAACTCCATGCCCTATACGGCCCCCAATGAAGCCTCTCCCGGCTGGGCCGATGCCGGGGTCATCCTGCCGTGGACGGCATGGAAGCGATACGGGGACACGGCGGTCATCGACCAGAACTGGGACGCAATGGCAGGCTATATTGCCTATATCGAAGCCCATAGCGACGACTATATCTGGGCGCGCGGTCACGGCTGGGATTTTGGCGACTGGCTGGCGCTCGATGCCAAAAATCCCGGCGATCCGACGACACCGAAAGACCTGATCGGCACCGCCATGTTCAAACAGTCGGTCGATGCCCTGACCGACATGGCCAGGGCCACTGGCCGGATCGAAGCCGTCGAAAAATACAGCGCCCTCAGCCGCAATATTCGTGACGCCTTTATCCGCACCTATGTCACAGCCGACGCCACTATCGGCAATGATTCACAGACCAGCTATATTCTCGCCCTCGCCCATGATCTGGTGCCTGAACCTCTGAAACCGGCCGCAGCAGAGAAGCTGCGGGCCAATATTGTCCGACGTGGCAATCTGCTATCGACCGGCTTCCTTGGCACACCCGCCAGTCTCGATGTCCTGGCCGACAACGGTTTCGGCACGACCGTCTATGACCTGCTTCTGCGCACAGACTTCCCGTCATGGGGCTATATGGTCATGAAAGGGGCCACTACGACCTGGGAACGCTGGAACAGTGATGTCGGCGATGTAACAATGAACTCGTTCAATCATTACGCTTTCGGGGCTGTGATCGGCTTTCTTTATCGCCGGATTGCCGGAATCGACCCGATTGAAGCCGGTTTCAGGCGCTTTCGCGTCAATCCCATACAGGATGCCCGCCTGAACACAGGCGGGGCCGATTACGAAGCCGTCGTCGGACGCATTTCCACCCGATGGGCAAGACAGGGCAAAACCTTCACGCTCGATCTCACCGTACCCGCCAACAGCCAGGCACAGGTGCATCTGCCCACTACCGATATCCGTCGCGTCAGCGAAAACGGCCAGACCGTGAACGGGCGGACGGAATTTGCCGTCATGACGGCACCGGACGGCACGGTCATTCTGACCGCAGGCTCAGGCCATTACCGTTTTGCAGTGACAACATAGGCGGGGACAATCCCCAATTGTCGCGACGGAAAAGCCTCCTCAGGGGCGTAAATATAAAAAAGCGATGTCTTCCGGTTCGGAATGCCATCGACACACACGGAGAGAATAATGCCTGAGTTCGCACCTTCACGTCGCCTTTTCCTGAAATCCGCCACGGCCTTCGGGGCTATCACGGCCCTGCCTGTGACGGCCTCCGCAGCGTCAACCGGTGCGGTGCCGGTGACCGATCTGCGCTGGCTCGACGGTCAGCCGAACCGGCTGGAAGGCACCACTCTGGGCGTGCCCTGGCCACGCGGGGCCATAAAGGCCAAAAGCGAATTCCGTCTGAGCAATAATGAACCGCTGCAATCCTGGCCCCTCGCCTACTGGCCGGACGGATCGCTGAAATGGACGGCGCACGCCGTTCCCGCCAGTGCCGTGCGCGCCGGTTTGTCGATTCAGCCGGGCAAGCCTGCCGTCCCCGCACAGGCCGTCAGCATCGGACAAACCCCTGAAGCCGTTACCGTCACTTCGGGTGAGCATGTCTGGGTCATCCCGACCTCAGGCGAACATCTGATCGCCAGCGCCACCCGCGCCGGTCGCCTGACCCTGAAAGAGGCAAAACTGATCGCCCTGTGGCAGGATCAGCCCGATCTCGACAGCACCGGCAGCCTCAGCCAGCAGACCTTCACCAGCAAGGTCACAAAGGTCACGGTCGAACAGAAAGGCCCCGTGCGCGCGGTTCTTAAACTCGAAGGTACACATTCGGGCAATGGCCGTGACTGGCTGCCCTTCTCGGTGCGCCTGTATTTCTATGCCGGTTCGGAAAGCGTACGCATCGTCCATTCGTTCATCTTCGATGGTGATCCGGCAAAGGACTTCATTCGTGGCCTTGGGGTAACAGCCAAAACGCCGCTGGCGGACGAAACCTATGACCGCCACATCCGCCTGTCGGGCGAAGGCGTCGGCGTCTGGAGCGAAGCCGTGCGTCCGGTCACCGGCCTGCGCCGCGATCCGGGTCAGGCCTATAAGGACGCGCAGATCGCCGGTCAGGCCCTGCCGCCCTTTGAAGGCATGTCCGAAGCCGTACAGAAGGGCATGAAATGGATTCCCGAATGGGGCGATTTCAGCCTGTCGCAACTGACGCCGGACGGCTTCCTGCTGAAAAAACGCACACAGGCCGGACATGGCTGGATCGAGTCCAATGCCGGTACGCGCACCAAGGGGCTGGCCTTTGTCGGCAGCCCGACCGGCGGGGTGGCTGTGGGCCTCAAGGACTTCTGGCAGAGATCCCCGACCCAGCTCGATATCCGCAACGCCCATACCGACACCGCCGAAATCACCGTCTGGCTGTGGTCGCCTGAGGCACCGGCAATGGATGTCCGCCCCTATCGCGCCGTCAACGGCATGGACACCCATCCCAAGGAAATCGAAGGCCTTGAGATCACCTATGAAGACTACGAAGCCGGCTGGGATACGGCAACCGGCATTGCCCGCACCTCCGAACTGACCCTGTGGGCACTGGGGGCCACGCCCTCGCATCAGGCCTTCTCGGACATGGCCGAACAGGTTGCCAATCCCGCGCGTCTGGTCGTCTCGCCGGAACGCATCCATCAGTGCGGCGTCTTTGGTGACTGGGATGTCGTCAACCGCTCGACGCCCGCGCGCGCCCTGCTCGAAGACCGCCTGACCTATCAGATCGACCACTACATAAAGGAGGTCGAACAGCGCCGCTGGTACGGGTTCTGGACTTATGGCGATGTCATGCACACCTATGATGCCGATCGCCATATGTGGCGTTATGATATCGGCGGCTTTGCGTGGGACAATTCGGAACTGTCGTCCGATCTGTGGATCTGGTACACCTACCTGCGCACAGGCCGCGCGGATGTGTTCAAATTCGCCGAGGCCATGACCCGCCAGAACAGCGAGGTGGATGTCTATCACCTTGGGCGCTTCAAGGGCTTCGGTACCCGTCACGGGGTGCAGCCATGGTCGGATTCCTCCAAACAACCGCGCGTGTCGAACGTCGCCTACAGGCGCATGTACTATTACCTGACCGCCGATGAACGTATCGGTGACCTGATGCGTGACCTGCTCGATTCCGATTTTGCCCTGAAAAATGTCGATATTTCGCGTAAACTGCCGCCCGGCCCGCAACATGCCAAGGGCGAAGACGACGCCAATTCCTCATTCGGCACCTCGTGGGGCGCATTCATCTCGGCCTGGCTGACGGAATGGGAGCGCACACAGGATACGAAATGGCGTGACCGGATCATCAATGGCATGACCACGATCGGTAGCCTCAAACGCCGCTGGTTTGCCGGTGCGGCCCCCTATGACCTCCAGACGGGGAAATTTCTGGGCGACGGCGATTATGTCTCGATCTCGAACCTCAATGGTATGTTCGGCGTGGCCGAGATGAGTTCCGAGCTGTTGTCCCTGATCGATGAACCTCTGTACCGCAAGGCCTGGCTGGAATATTGCCGCTATGTCAATGCCCCCGCCGCCGACCAGATACAGCTTCTGGGCCAGAAAGGTCTTGGCACTTCCGATACACGTTCGCGCCTGACGGCCTATGCGGCGCATCATGAGGGGGATCGTGCGCTGGCCCTGCGGGCATGGTCAGAGTTTCTCGGCAGACGCGGCATACCGGACACTTCCGGTCATCGCCGTATCGAAGGCGTCGATGTCCTCAGACCTATCGACGAGGACCCCGCCATCAGCACCAACGGGGCTTCACAATGGGGCCTGGCAGCAATCCAGAACATGGCCCTCATCGGCGACAGTCTTGACGAAGCCGTCCAAAAGGCCGGTATTCGCCCCTAAAGCGCTTTCCAAAAAGTGTGACGCACTTTTCGGATTCAAAAGCGCGTTGGAATAAAAAGTCAGAGCGTTGTTCCGATTCATTTTGAACGGAACAGGCTCTAAGCTCTCTGCGCCGATCCCCGAAAGGCGAATCGGCGCAACCTTATCAGAGGCACCTTCAAGAGACACCATAATGACGCAGCGATTTTGTCTGGCGCTCGATCTTCAGAACGATCCGGCGCTGATCGAAACCTACAAACAATGGCACCAGCCGGGGTCTGTACCTGCCGCCGTCACCCGTTCCATCCGTGACGCCGGTATCCTCGAAATGGAGATCTGGCAGGTGCATGACCGCCTGTTCATGATTATGGAGGTCGGGCCGGATTTTTCCTTTGCCGCCAAAGCCGCCGCAGACATGGCTTCCGAGCAGGTTCAGGCGTGGGAAAAGCTCATGTGGGCCTTTCAGAAAGCCCTGCCCCAATCCCCGCCCGATGAGAAATGGGTGCAGATGACGCGCCTCTATGCCCTGAGTGAACAACCCGCATCCTGACCGGAAAAACCATGCGCACCTGTCTGATCCTGCTGGCCCTGATGGCCACCTCTCCCGCCCTGTCTGCCGAACAGCCGACACCGCCGCGCAAGACCCTGAACCAACCGGCAAAGCCCATTCCGCCGGGGCCTGTGGCGCCGACATGGGAGTCCGTGAGGGCCAGTTATCAGGTGCCCGAATGGTTCAGGGATGCGAAATTCGGGCTGTTCATCCACTGGGGCCTGTTCTCCGTACCGGCGGCCCAGAGCGAGTGGTATCCCCGGCATATGTATCGCACCCCCGCCGTCATCAAACAGCATCAGGCGACATACGGGCCACAGGATCAGTTCGGCTACAAGGACTTCATCCCGATGTTCACCGCCGAAAAATTCGACCCCGAGGCCTGGGCCGATCTCTTTGAGGCGTCCGGTGCCCGATATGTCATCCCCGTTGCCGAACATCATGATGGCTTTGCCATGTATGATTCCCAGCTCACCCGATGGGACGCCAGGGATATGGGGCCGAAGCGGGATCTTCTGGGTGATCTTATGGTCAGTGTGCGCGCACGCGGCCTCAAGTTCGGCATCTCCAATCACCGCATCGAAAACTGGGGCTTCATGTATCCCGCAGAGGGCCTGAAAACCGATCTTTTCGACCCTGCCTATGCGGATTTCTACGGCCCGCCCCAGCCTCAGAAAACCGGCATGCCTTCCGGCATGGGTGAGATTATCGACAATGCCGAAGCCCCTCAGTCCCAGGCGTTTCAGGAAGAATGGCTCCTGCGTACACAAGAACAGATCGACAAGTTTCAGCCGGATATTCTGTGGTTCGACAACGGCATCAATCCGCGCTCGCTCGACCCCGTCAAACTGCGGCTGGCTGCCTACTATTATAACCGCGCCGCCGGTTGGGGAAAAGCGGTCACCCTCAATTCAAAGCAGGACGCCTTTCTGGCCGGAAGCGTCAGGGACTACGAACGCCAGTGGCAGGCCCCTTTCAGCCTTCAGCCGGACATCTATCAGGTCGATGACGCCCTTGGTGACAAATGGGGCTATGTCGAGGGCATGGGCCACCTGAGTACACAAGCCGTCCTGTATCGCCTGATTGAAAATGTCAGCCGTGGCGGCAATCTGCTGCTGAACATCTCCCCCAAAGCCGACGGCACCATTCCCGACGATCAGGCCGGTGTCCTGCGTGAGGTGGGGGACTGGCTGAAGGTCAATGGCGAAGCCATTTACGGCACACGGCCCTGGCGTCAGGACAATGAAACCATTGTCAGATATACCCGTAAGGGCGATACCCTGTATGCCATCCTGTTAGCCTGGCCTGAGGAGACTCTGAACCTCATGGCCCTGCCGCAGAATATCGGACGCGTCACCGGTATCGAGTTGCTTGGGGCATCCGATCCGGTTCTTTACAAGCAAAACGATGCCGGAATGAATGTCACCCTGCCCGATCACAAAAGCGGCCGTCACGCCTGGGTGCTGAAGATCACAGGCCTTCAGATGGCCGCAGACACCCCCTGAGAAACAGGGGAAGCGCCCTGCCCGCCCAGCCCCTGCCCGCCCAGCCCCTGCGTGATGCGCGCCGCATAGGTTTGCAAAATCTCTCTGGCAGCATCACGGTGAACCTTCTGTGAGCCGTCGATAAGCTGCATGAACGGAAGGGTCAGGGCCGCCACCACCTCCCCCTGCCGGTTGAAAACCGGACAGCTCATATCCGTAACCCCCAGCGTGCGGGCGCTGGCAATCAGTTCATAGCCCCGCTCACGCACGACCCTGAGGTGGCTGCGATAGGTTTCAAGCGCAGGGTCACTGAGCGGCGATGACGCCTGCAAAATCTCCGCCACGGTCAGGTCATCCGAAAACGCCATCAGCACCGTCCCTGAACAGCTATGCAGCAGATCGATATAGGCGCCTTGCTTCACGGCAAAACCGGTCGGGCCCGGATTTTCCTGACGGTGGATGACAAGCCCCTGAAACCGGTTGACGACCACAAGGTGACAGGACTGATCGATCTCCGCCGACAGGGCATACATCAGGGGCGCCGCGACATGCACAAGCGCCCTTGCCGGTGTCGCCCGAAACGCCAGTTCCAGCACCTTATAGGTCACCCTGACCCGATCCGTACCGCCTTGCCGCTCGACCCATCCGCGTCGTTCCATGACGATAATGACACGGAATATCTCACTGATATTGCGATGACCCAGCCGCACGGCAATTTCGGAAATGGTCAGCCCCTCCGGCTCACTGGCCAGAAGCTCCACGACATTGAACCCCTTTTCAAGGGCGGGTGCGGCATAGGTTCCCGTATTGGCCGCCCGGGTATTTTTTCGTGGCTTGGACTCCATAAGGTGACCCATAACACAGGCCCGCGCCTCTGTCATGAGGCGCGCCAGAGCGCTTTCCGAAAAGTGTGACGTCCTTTTCGGATTAAAAAGCGCGTCAAAACAAAAAATAAGAGCATTGTTCCGATTCAATTAGAACGGAACAGGCTCTAAAGATCGATCCGCACAACCCGAGGCAGGGAGGACGCCGGCAAAGAGGTGGCTGGCAGGGACACAGTAAGGCCCTCCGCCGTCTGGCTGAAAGTCGGCGCCTCCGTTTGCCCCAGAACCGTCAGGCCTTTCACCGATGCCCACTCCGTTGACAGGGCCGCAATCTGCACCGGGCCATCAGGCCTCAGCACCGTCACATAGAGCGCATGGGCCTGCTGCGTGAAGCGGATGTTTTCCCCTTCGCCGAAAACGCCCCACGGTCTGGCGCCATAAACCGCTTCCCCGTTCACAGAGAGCCACGCCCCGACCTCACGCAGGACATCCTGCTGGGTTTGCGGGATGGTGCCATCGGCCATAGGGGCAATATTCAGCAGATAGCTCCCGCCCTTGGACACCGTATCGATCAACCGGCGCACAATAGCGTCGGCAGGGGTAACCGTCATACCCTCCGTATAGCCCCAGGTGCTTGTCAGATTATCATCCACCATCCACGGGCCGGGCCGTATCCCTGCCGGTGAGCGCTTGCCGACCTTTTCAAAGTCGATAATGGCACCGATTTGTCTGGTGTCGTCATTTGAAGGGGCAAAGGCGACGAACTTGGCGGCAATCGAAACCTCCTTTTTCCACGCACTGGCCCGATTGTAATAATAGGCGGCCACAAGCCGCTTCAGCGGATCAAGAACGCGCAGATTGACACCATTATCAAACCACAGAATGTCAGGCTGATACTTATCGATCAATTCGTAATTGCGCCGCGTCCAGTCGGTGAGGAAACGTGACATTGCCGCCGGACTACGATCGGCGACATTATAAAAACCGGCCCATTCAGGATCATACAGATCCGCCTTTGCCGCCTTCAGCCGGGCATCAAGTTCAGGCATGGGCTCAATAAAGGTAAAGTTCTCAACGCCATGATTTGAGACACCATATCTCAGCCCCTGCTTTCGTACCGCCACCCCCAGCTCACCGATCAGATCGCGTTTAGGCCCCATAGCCTTCATGTTGAACGGCGTGACCTGACTGTCCCACAGGGCGAAATTGTCATGGTGCTGGGCGGTAGGAATGACATAGCGCGCACCGGCATCCCTGAACAACTGCGCCCACGCGTCAGGGTCCCACCTTGCGGCCGTGAACTTTCCGATAAAATCCTTGTAGCCAAAATGCTCATGCGGCCCGAAATTTTCAGCGTGCGCAGCGGCTTCGGCCTTCGCATACATATGTTTTTCGTACCATTCATTGCGCCGCGCCGCCGCCGAAAACAGGCCCCAGTGAATGAAAATACCGAATTGCGCGTCCCCGAACCAGGCAGGTGCATGGTAATGGGCGGCAATCGAGGCCCAGTCAGGCCTGAACGGGCCAGCCGGAAGCGGTATCTCAAGCTCTTTTTCTGCTGCCACCACAATGGCTTCGGTCGCAGGCGGCCCCATGACACCATAGTCATAGAGATCGTTCTCAGGCACACCGCCACGGTCAGGTTTGGGCAGGGCGAAGGCGGTGCCGCTCAAAAACGCACTGGCGGCAGTAGCGGTCAGCAACCAGCGGCGCGAGAAGCGAGGTGAAGAACGATGCGGCATTGCGGCTTCCTGTCCCATACAATTAGAGCGTGTTCCGTTCAAAATGAATCGGAACAATGCTCTGACTTTTTGTTTCAACGCGCTTTTGAATCCGAAAAGTGCATCACACTTTTCGGAAAGCGCTCCAAATACCATATATGATAGTTATTGCCATAAATGGTATTTAAGCAAGCCCTTTTGCGCCCCTCAAACAGGGTGAAGACATGGCAAAGGGAGGGGCAAATCAATGCCCCTCCCTTAACTTGTCGATCCGTCTGTTTGAGCCTGTTCCGTCCATATTGAATCGGAACAACGCTCTAACGCGTTCTCGCTGACGCACGAACTTCGCTCGCAGGGCACCAGCGCATCGTCTCAACACCAGTGTTAGGATCACCAATTGTGATTCTATCGGGCGCCTCTACGCGAAGTGTTTCGTCCATTGTCGGATCGAGCAGCCAGCTTTTGCCACTTTGCCGCGCACCTGCAACCGAATCCATGCGGTTTGGATTGAAAGGCGTATTGTCAATCCATCCTGCCCGGCGGCCATCGAAATAAAAAATCATCTCATTCGCTGTGCTACATAGGGCGGCTACAGGCACATAATGGCCAGGGCGAATATTGAAAGGCGAAACAGGTGCAGGCACAGATGATACGACCGCACCATCGCCGCTGGTAAAGACCGAGTCCCCTGCGAGTTGCGGACGCAGCGAACGAATTGCGGCCTGCATCTCTGTCGAAAGCTGGGTAAAGGCGCATGTCTGATATGTTGCTTCATTCGCCATGAACTGACTTGTGGCGCCCGCCTCACCTTCAAGCCAAGTGAAACGGCCCGGCCCTGCGGGCTTTATCCCGACTTCAAATTCATAGGCGTCTTCTGTCTGTGGCGTTCCCCAAACCCTCGTAAAACCGCGAAAGTCATCGGCATAGTCATCGCGTCCCTCTGCCGATGGGCCAACACGCTGGAGCTGATAGGATGCAATATATTCAACGGTACTCGCACCGTTGGGTTCGGTGGCGGGTACGGCGTGATATATTTTGCCGTAGTGTGAGCCATCATAAAAGAAGACATGCGCAGCGCGTGCGCAGCCTTCTGCCGCTTCGGCGTAAACGCCTCGTTCAATGGGCAAGGCCACTGGCGACGTGGCCGCGGATGCGGCTTGCGCCAGGGCAACGGCGTTCATCGCGCTACCGGTCGCCTCCATTACGGTCGAGTCGTTATTGCTGGCGGATGACTGCGCGCCACAGGCTGTCATTGAGACGACCGCGAAGCTGAGCATTCCTGCCCTTGCAAGCGCAGCCAGCCCCTCTTGCTGTCTGTTTTTCTCGGTAATCAATAGTCTCACTCCCCCAAAGCAACCCGAACCATCATAGCAGGCATGATATATTTACGCACCTCAGGTTCTTTCATATGTTAGAAAATCATATCCAGATGATTTTCGATTTCTCATAATCGCAAGGCAGTCCTAAGAAATTCTGCCTCTATATGAATCAATATTTATGATTTAATCCTGTTATTACCCATTTACGGCTTGCTGCGTATATTCCTCAAACACCGTATTTATCAGGCGCTTGTTTCCCATCCCGCGAACAATTAAAAATATAGAAAACGGTATCATAAGCAGCGCAAAAGGAATCATAACTATTGTTATGGCGGCAATAATGCTTATAAATATAAGAATATAACCCATTTTTATGGCCGTATTAGGCAGCATAAGCAACTTAAGTTTTGCAGAATAAAGAATATCCGGATCCGTTGACCCCTCGCGCTTAAGCTCACCCAGGATCAGTTGGCGGTTAAACTTGCTGAGCATATTAGCTTTATCGAGCATAAACTTAGTCCTTAAAGAAACATCGTGATTGATGAAACGCAGCTTCGCGCCAAAGGTGTTCATACTCACCTGAAAAGAAAGAGGCGGTCAGATGATTCTGCTCTTTCCCGCCTCCCCACTCAGACACATAACCCCGTTAGCGATAAAACAAGAACTAGCTGTAAAAACGCATCGAAGTCTTGGCGGAAATCTCAAGTTTTTCTCAAGCCTGCCCGATATATATTATCCCAAAGGAATCAGCGCATTACGCAGTCGCTCCAGACGCCTGTGTACATAGTCGTCCTGCGTATTGCTCAGCCCCTTTGACGCAACCTGCAAAAGGGATTTTGCACGCGGCACATCCTTTTTGCCCCAGGCAATTTCCGCCAGCGCCAAATCCATCAAAAACCCCCAGTTGGCATCTCCGACCAGTTCGGCCACGCCTTTGCGATCCACAGATGCCAGCAGCGCAGACGCCTCATCAAACCGCTGCATCTGGATATAGCAGTCTGCCAGCGCCGCCCCGACCGCATCTTCCAGACCTTTGCGACCTTCAGGCTGCGCTTTCAGGGCCTGCAATGCAGCCTGAATATGCCCGGCACCAGCCTCAAGCTGGCCCGCCCGACATAAGGAAACCCCCGTATCGGTGCGTCCGGCCACAGCAGCGAAAGATGAGACGCCGTCCTTTTGGGCGGCCGCCTGCCATACACGCTCACCATCGGCCGCCGCCCTTTCATAGGCCCCCATACTGCCAAGCGTTTGCTGTCTGGCAGACAACAAAAGCAGCGTATGGCGATGCGTCCGGCCCAACCGCTTTTCCATGACGGGCAGGAGCGGATCGAATACGGCCAGCGCTTCATCAAAGCGCTGCTGAAGCATGAAGGCCTGCCCCAGATTCAGGCGCAACAGCAATGTATCCGGATGATCTTCCCCCACCCTGCCGACAGACTCCTGCAACAGCGTGCGGAATACGGTCTCTGCCTCCGATCCCTGTCCCAAACGCAGCAGACTGAAAGCATAACGCTGCCCAAAACCGGCCACCTGTCGGGCAGAGAACAGTTCCGGCAACTGGCCAGCCTCCGTATAGGCTTGCCCGAAAAATTGCCGTGAAGCCGTTACATCTTCACGAACAAGGGCAATAATACCTTGCGCCGCCCTAAGCCAAACCTGCGTTTCCGGCGTAAGGTTCGGTTTTTCCCTGATCGCCGCCACGATAGACACAGACTTTGACAAGCTATCCGGTTGCGTGGACAGGGCCAGCGCGGCCGCATACTGCAAACGGGTATTCAGAGCCTGCGGGCTATCGCCCTTACCTGCTTTTTCATAGGCGTTCAAAGCGGCCTGATAATAGCCGAACGCCTGCCCGTAATCCGAACGCATATCAAAAGCCCGTCCCAGACTGGCATAGAGATGTGCCGCCACAAGCGGCTGATCTTCAAAGCGCTGGGCAATGGTGCCACCGGAACGGGTTATGGCATGAACCAGCGTTTCTTCGGCCTGTTCGGCATGGGCCGGATCGACACTCACCAGAATATCCTCCGCCAGAAAACGATAGCTCGCTTCGGCAATCTGTTGCGCCTGTAAAGCCTTGTCGCGCTGGAAGAGCGCGTATCCGGCAAAAAGTGACGAACTGGCAAAACCCACCATCAGACAGGCAATCGCGGCGCGAACCCAGGGCTCACGCGACTTCCGCAGTGATTCTGCCCGTTGACGCGTCTCGAGCGCACGCTGTTGTTCCTGCGCCAGACGGGCGTCTTCGCGCCTTTGCTCCAGACGTTGCAAAAGGTCTGCAAGGTCAAACGCACTCAGAAGCCGATGCTCGGGCCTGACATCCGCCGCCATACATATATCTTCACGCAGAAGCGGATCATCAACGCGCAATTCCCATCCGGGGGCCAAAGTGGCATTAAAATCCGCAGCCACAAGCTGATAGAGAATAAGCCCCAGAGCATAAACATCACTCTGGATGGTCGGCAGGCCATTGCTGAATAATTCCGGCGCGCGATAAGCCAGTGTACCGGACGACGGGGATGAGGTGACCTCTGCATCCGGATAGGTGGCGCGGGTGATGCGGTGATAATCCAGCAGGCTGTCGTTCATCAGCCAGCCGCTGCCGAAATCTATCAGCTTGATCTGAGATTTGCCGCGCTGAACACTAATCAGAATATTTTCCGGCTTGAGATCCTTATGCAGAATGCCAAAGCTATGAATAGCGGCAACGGCTTGGCAAATGCCGACCATGACAGCCAGCCGCGCCTCAAGAGGTATCTTCTCAAGGCCTCCGGCCTTCTCAGCCCAAACCGTCAGGTCATCTCCGCCATAGGTCTGCTCCAGAAAATAGGGCGCAGTTTCAAAATTCCACTCCAGAAGCGGCGGCAAGGGCGCAGCCTCTCCCATTCCCCTCATCAATGCGCGCGATAAAGCCGCTTCACGTTTGATGATACGCAACTGTTCCGCTGTTTCAGCAAACTTGAATACGCGAGCCTCCCGCGTCTTGGGATGACGCGCCAACCACACATCATTGAAACCCTGCGTACCCAGACGTTTTTCCAGTTGCCACTGGGGGCGCTTGGAGATGGTGTCGCCGGGCACAAAGGCAAAGCGTGGCAACTGGGGCGCAAGGGTGCCGATGGCCTCCACATGACAATCCAGCCGATAGCCTATGCGGGGAACCGTTTTGATGATTGCCCCCGCATCATCCTCAAGGGCCTTGCGTAATTTGGATATAGCCGTGGCCAGAGAGTTTTCCCCCACCATGACATCAGGCCATACGGCGGCAAACAACTCATTCTTTGAGACGACATCACCAGCCCGCAGCAACAATTCATGCAGGACATTAAGCGGCTTTGCCTCAAGATCAAGCGCCTTGCCCTTAAAGCGCAGAACCCATCCGGCTTCATCGAACTCGGCATTGGCAAAACGCCAGAGGCGGCCACGACGTCTTGATAATGTGGCTGAAGACATAACACATTCCCCCGTTTCAGAAGGTTTAGAAATTCTTCAGAACTGCGTCAAGACAGGCCGGAAATGACCGCGCATATTCATACCGTCGAATAATTGCCGGATTTGCGAAAAAGAAATGAAGGGTAAAGTATTAGGGAGCCATCAGGCCGATGGCACAAGCGCTATCACTGCCGAAGATGGCAACCGCTATGACTTCACACAAAGCGAATGGCGGAGTGACAAACCTATCAGTGCAGGCGTACAGGTTGACTTTGACATTCGCAACGGGATGGCCATCAATGTTTACCCGGCGATCAAAGGCATAGAAGCATCGCCTCCAAACACAGCCTTAAAGTTATCTGGTGATGCCAAAGTCTATGGAAGGCTGGCATCACTTTGCCGAAGCCCTTTGACCTTTCCCCTCGCCTTACTGATCCTTGTTGCGTTTTTTCTGCCCGCCCTTGTGACACCGGCACAGCGTTTTAACTTCTTTGAAATCGGAAGGGCAGGCCGCATGGCCTCACAGCTCAACGTCCCGGCCCAAACCCTGAAAAAGAATATGACTCAACTCAAACGTCAGGAAGCCGAAATCAACCGGCAACTCCAGCAGTATGGGGCTGAGGGCCGAGCAGACAACGGTTATTACACCTATGGCGACACTTTTGGCGATCAGGCTATATCCATCGCCAAAAGACAGGAAAGCCTCAAAAAAGAGATCGGGCGCACCCATATGTTCTCACTACTGATGAAGGCGATGATGATCCGGTATGTCCTGCTCATCGGCACAGGGGCGCTGATATGGCCCGTCTGGACACAAAAGACATCGCTACGGATAACTATCGGCGTCGGGACAATCGCTATCGCCGTCGCCGCCCTTCCCTTTGTATTCAAAGGCATGATGGTCGGTGCCAGCGCTGAAGGCATGGCGACCCACAGTCCCGAAGGTGTCTTGTCTGTTGGCGTTGGCCCCTGGTTGATGCTGCTTGGCGGGACAGGCCTGATCCTTTCGAGGCTTGGCATTGTCAAAACCACACTCGCCTGACATGTAAGACTATACCTGTTTTGGGAGCGCCGTATGACCCTGACATCACCTCAGACCTTTACCCATCTGGCGGTGGACGACCTGAAAGCCGCCGCCCACTATACTGAGGCGCGCTATGTGGTGAGACCGACCGCTCATACTTGTTGAAAATCAGTTGTGGCTGCCTGAGGCCATCACCGGCCTTCTGATCGGTTGGTCGCTGAAACACAGGCGCAAAAGATGCGCCCTCATTACCACTCCGCTTCGTTGTTCGACCTGAGGATTTCCTTTGACGCCCCCTCAAGTCCGAGGATCACCTTTCCGGTCGTCACCCCCTCAGGCAGATGCAGCGACACCGTGGTGGTTTTCGGCAGCAAATCCGTCGGCGCAGCCAGCGCCCTGAAACGCACGCGGGCCATTTCACGGCCCTGTGCATCGGTCACGACCGCCGTACCCGCAGGCGCAGGCCTTGCCCCCAGCGAATGCACCCGAATATGGAGTGTCCGGCCTTTCTGCCATATATCCTCCGCCGACAGGGCGATGTCCGGCCGGTCAGACGTATCTTCGCCAGCCGTCAGGCGCTCAAAGTGATAGGTGACGCTCTGATGCGACGGCAGGTCGAGCCGGAGGTCGCTGCCGCGTTCCACATCCACCTTGCGCTCATTCCCTCTGTCGTCCGTGATACGCCACTGGCCCGGTGCCATCTGATCCGCCGTCAGAATGGCCGTCGCCACCGCTTCGCCAAAGCTGTAGGCCGTCAGGGTAAAGGCCGTCGGCTGACCGGAATCGATCAGCACCGCCACATCCTCACCCTTCACCCCTTCAAAACGCCAGCGCAGCAGATTGCCGGGATAATAGACATTGCGCCGGTGCGCCACGCCCCCCAGCCGCGTGCGTTGCAAAAGCTCGGTCGGCACACTGACCCGATCAGACCACAGATGCGCCTCGGTCAGAACCGGCATACGACGCGTACTGGCCTCGATTTCCTTTTCATAAAGCCCCGTCAGCAAGGCTGCCTCACCGGTTTTTTGCCAGCGCACCAGAGTCGCAAAATCGTTATCGCCTATGCCCCCCAGATTGCGGTCAATGGCCTTCCCCTGACCGCCGACCTCACCCGCCAGAATACGCGCCGCCAGTTGCGGCCCGTCCGGTGCGCGTGTCATCAGGTCGGCATTGATCTGTGACACCGCCGACAGATTGCCCCGTCTCAGTTCGTCTGCGATGGGCCGCAGATATTTGGCATCTCCCGTCCAGCTATAAGCCGCCCAGAACAGGCTGCCCGCACTCTGGATTCCATTGCCTGAGGCCTTATCCGTCGCCCATTCTATATCGCTGGGGAAGGCCCATGTTCCGCCCGCTTCCTTACCGTGCGCCAGCCAGCCATCCACCGTTTCCAGCAACAGCTTTTTCGTCTGTGGCGCGCCATTATAATCGACCAGCAACAGGCCCGGATGCGTGATCAGCAAGCCAAAATGCCGCTGCCAGCCAAGATGACCTTCGCGGGCGATATGGGTGCCGGAAAACCAGCCGGAAATCAGATGACGATGACCGGCGGAATTAACCTCGAACAGGCGCGGATATTCGCGCGCCACGGCCATGGCCCGTTCCACCGCGACCGGATCACCGGGGCGCATCTGCAAGGCCTGCGCTACCGCATTGATACCTTCCTCGTAGGAATGAAGATCATCCGTAACGATGCGGCTCAGGCCGCCGCTCCACATGCCATTCGCATAGGTCGCATCGAGCAGCCTGCGTTGCGACGCCGCATAGCGCTGCGGATCAACGCCCATCATGGCCAGAGGCACCCAGGCATTGGTCAGGTCGGTGTCATCGCTCAGGCCACCGCCGAATTCGCCATTCCCGACCTGACGCTTATCGATCCACCAGTCAACAAAATACTTGTAAAGCCTCAGATCTTCGACCTGCCGCCAGGCCCAGAGCGGCGCCCCCTCAGGCGGGGCGCTGTGTTGAAACGCCGGGCCATAAGGCTGCTCGGGGTTCTTCTCGATCCAGTAGGCGCGCGCAATGGCATTTTCGGGATCAACACGCAGCACATCGGAAATATCGCGCTCGAAGCGTGTCCACAACGGATAGGCGCGGATATTGGGCTGCTCCTCAACGAAGAAGGCCAGATTATCACGCGCCTGCTCCAGCCGGTCGGCGATATGTTCGACTCTGGCAGCCTTCAGCGGTTTGAACACCAGCCGCACCTGCATCCCGTTCAGCATCGCCGCATTGAAACCGGAATCGGACGCCAGACTGATCATCAGGCTATCGGCCGGTGGCAATATGCGGTCGCGCGTATCCAGCCACAGGGTGCGCGCCTCACCGGGCTTTACCGCAATATTGACATCCATCAGGTCGCGCTCAGGCCAGTTCGGGTCGCGCACGCGTATATTCAGCGGAATGAACTCCCCCTGCGACGGGGCTATCTTCAGGGCGGGCAGGTCGAGCGCGATGCCATCGAGGCCCGCATCCATATTCTCCCAGCCATAGGAAAACCGCGTTGGTCCCTCACCCGGTCGCGTATCACGGAAATCACCGGGAATCAGCAGATGCACGACCGGTGCGGCTTCGGTGCCGGCCCCGTCCGTACGGGCTGCCCCTGATTTGCGCGGCGCACCGACGGGCAGGGCCACGGCCATACTGCGCTCGGACGGCACATAGCGCCCATTGATGAAGCCCCTCAGGGCATCGAGCGCCGGATAGGCCTCGGCCGCCGCTGACGCCTCCACCTTATAGCGCAAGGTGGCATAGCCTTCCGGCACCTCCCCCTTGCTGATATAATAGGCGGCGATCTCCTGTATCGGCGTTTCCTGTGCGCTGTTTTCAAAGCGCAACCCACCGCCACGATGTTCCGGCACCTCATTTGAGGTACGCTCAACTCCGACTTTACGCGTAAACAGCGCCTTGCCGTCGAGTTTCAGCATGCCAAAGGCCGCGCCGGTGATCTCGATACGGTTCCACGGCTCATCCGGCAAGGTCAGGTCATAGGCCTTCCCGCCTTCGGAATAGACATTCCAGTCAGGCAACTGAAAATAGTCGTTGCGCCCCGTAAGGCGTGACCGGTTATAGACTCCGGGCCAGGTGGTTTCACGGATACCGTCTGCCCCACGCAACATTCTGGCTTTCAGGTCGCGGGTATCGGTAAACTCGACCTTGCGGATATGTGTCACCGGATCGCTGAGAGGCGTCAGGGCCGATGTGCCGAACCCGTACCGCCCGCGCCATATCTCACGGTCGAAGGTCAGGGGCGGCAGATCAGGCCCCCCATTGATCGCCAGAGCCGCCACCCCCGCATCGTCCAGCCGCCGATCATAGATGCGTATCCCGTCGATGTCACCGGAACGGCGGAAATTGTACATCGAATGAACCTGATAGGGCGACACTATGCGCTGAAACGGCCCAAAGCCGTAAAGGCCGGTATCGTAATGCGCCCTGAGGTCTTTTTGGGCGGCAGACTTGCCATTGATCCATAGCCTGACGCCCTCGGCCTCGTCCCACCCAAAGGCCACATGCACCCATTCGTCCCGTGCCGGAACCCTGTCCATTGTGAAGGAGACGCGCGTGCGCGCCAGATTGGTGTCGGTCACAAAAGCGTCAAAGCCCTGCCCGTTCCAGTCTATGCGCAGCCACGCCATGTCCCAGCTGCTGCTTTCGGACGCGGCCACCCGAAACAGCGGAAACGGCTCTTGACCCAGATCGCTGCGCGGACGGAAAAAGAAAGACAGGGTGCCCCGCTGGGCCTGAATATTTCCGGGGGCCGACCAGGCCAGAGCCAGATTGTCCCTGAGCCTCAGACCCGGCCCGCTCTGACCATCAGGCACGGTCTCCGCGCCTGACGCAAAAATCGGTTGCGCCTGTCCCTTAGCCATGTCGGCACTCAGTCCGTTGTCGCCGGCAAGGGAAAACAGCAGCCCCTCAGGGATTTGCGCCACCACAGGCATAGCCACGAACCACAGGAGAGACAGGCCAACAGAGATTTTCATGAGTGCTTCCTTACCCCTTATCGATTGGGCTTTTGCGCATCCTAGTGTCCTGAATCTGAAATTCGCATGTCTCTGATATAGGCCTCAGGGCGAATTTCAGATTCACGATACTAGAGCAAAATCGCGCAATGGCGACCACAATTAGCCGGTTTACAATGGTTCCAAACACAAAACGTCCGCTGCGCGCCCGCCCTCCTAAAGGAGTCCTGCGACTGGATTCATTGCCCCCGCCGCTTATGGGTTGAAAACGTGCTTTAAACTGATAACCTCTGCCTCTTGTGGCGTGGATGACACAAGGACAACAGGGGGGAAATAATGGCGTTCGCGGAAACAGCAGATACCGTAACTGCATGTCAACTATGCGGAAATGCACACCCACAAAGCCGGTTAAAGGCCATACGCGTTAGCTGTAAACCCGCCGCCGATTACACGCGTGGCCATATTTTTCCAATTCTGCTTCGGGTTTTACGCAGCCAGTTTGCCCGCCCATCGGACATGCTTCGCCTCAAAAATGTAGTGCATCGGCAAGCCTGCCCCATATGTTGCCGTGCGGAAATTGCGATTAACAAAGGTGCCCTGTTTCTCAATATATTTAAGTACCTGATCCTTGGCACCGTTATGGTGTTTGCGCTTGACCATTTTAGCGCCCGTCTTGATACGCATTATTCTCCCATGCGTGACACTCTAATTCTGCTTGCAGTCTATCTTCTGGCTCTGCTGGCGCTTTATATGGCCTATCAGGGAGGCGGACGGGCATGGGCGATCCGGCACGGTATATTTCGACATTATGACAAGGCAGAAATTGAATCCGGCTTCCCGCCATATGGATTGATTTCCGTACTTCAACGGCTGGCCACATCGAGCAGTTTCTGGGAAGTCACCCCTGATGAACAAACACAGGCAGAAACTCCGAAACAAAAGCGGCGCAAACGCGATTGGGTGTTTAGCAAAAGTTTATTCGATCAGCGAAAACGAATAGATATCATCGTACATCGCCGTGAAAATGCTCTCGCGCATGACCACAAAGCCCCCCATCTATGGAAGACTGCCGTTTCCGGATTTTGGGGTGAAGCCATCATTCTGACCATTGCGGCTCTGGCCTTCATTATTGTCATCTGGCAATGCAAATTAACCAGCCTTTTTGTTTTCTTTCAGGAGTACAAAGTCTGGACTTTTTGTCTGAATTTGTTTGTGGTCGTAGTGATCATCGACTACTGCATTCGCCAGGTTTATGAGGCGCGCCATATGGGCCGTGCCTCTGCCTATTGCGGTGATATAGCTAATGCCTATACGGCCTACGCGTTTTATTGCTGGCTTTTGTTTGCCTTTGGTGCCCTGATGCTGGGCGTTCTATTGTCACAATTTATCGCCTATGATGCTATTTTCACCGCAGCCCGGGATAATATGATTGGCAGCCTGTCCGTTGCAGAACAAGCACTTAGGACATCGGCAGATTCCAATGCCGAACACATCTGGCTCTCCAATCTTGAAATGGCATTAGGCCAGCTATCTGGCCTGAACATCATTCTGCAAAAGCAGATGACACCAATATTTCTGGTAACATCTTTGTTTATTATCATAAATATTGCCATCACACACACGGCCCTGAAAGATCTTTTTCTTGAAAATGCCAAAATTCTTACAGCGATATTTACATTTATACCCTTGGTTTTCATTCTTCTGATTTGTATTTATACTTACCTGCACTCTTATGATGTAGCCTATAATCAAATTGAAACCTACATTGCCGCAGGCGCAAAAAATCTGGACGAGCATACAGATTCTGAGATCATCAGGCGTAACGCAGAAATTCTGGCCGAAATTTCACGCAGCAACACCATTTTCGGCTTTATCAGTGCCGTTGGGGGTAATGCGTCCGGCGCATCTATCTTTGCCGGTATCGCCAAGCTGACGCTTGACTGGCTCGACAACAACAAGAAAAAGATCAAAGGTACTGACGTTGCTCTGCGCGAACATTTTCAGGCCTTCCGCCCCACATCCTCTCGTTGAGCCTCATGCATGCATATGACACCATAAGCCTGACAACATGGAACCTTGGCTACGCCGGTTTAGGCGCAGAAGCCGACTTTGTTGTCGATGGTGGTCGAATGTGGCGGCCTGTGTCCCGGGCGCATGTTCAGGCCCATTCGCAACGTATTGCTGATCACATCAGCGCATTGAACAGCGATGTCTTTCTTTTACAGGAAGTCAGTTGCGGCAGCCTGATCAATCGGGGCATTAACCTCAAGGCCGGAATATGCCGCGCACAGACAAGCCACACGGCCCGATTTTGCATTGACCTCTTCTTCAATCTGTTCGGATTACGTTATCCGCTTGGGCACGGCCTAATGACCCTGAGCCGTCCGGCGGGGACGGTGCAACGGCTTGACCTGCCCAGCGATGGTGATATTTCCTCCGCATTTGTACACAAACTTTACCGCTCACAAGCACTGACCCTGACCGCAGAAGAAGGGCCACGCTGGGTCATTTTCAACCTTCACCTGTCCGCCTTTGACCCTGATGCCAACTTACGCCGCCGTCAACTCAGTGCCGTCCTGGAACTGGCGCAAAAAGAATATATGCAAGGCGCACATGTCATTATTGGCGGTGACTGGAACATGAGGCTGGCGCAGGTGCCAAGGCCCTACAATACTCTGCCCAAAAACCTTGAATGGCTGATTACTCTTGACCCTGCATGGCTACCTGAGGGCTGGCACATAGCTTGCGATCCTGCCACCCCCAGTTTCCGCACCAATGATCAGCCCTATGTAAAAGGCGAAAACTATGAAGGCCTGATAGATGGTTTCGTCTGCGCTCCGAACGTAGCCTTACTCTCGGTCGAGGGCCATGATCTTGGCTTTGTCGATTCAGACCACAACCCTGTCAGCGCCCGCTTTCGCGCCCTCTGACCCGCCAAAGGAATCTCCCGGGGTGAAAAACGCATACCAAGGTCTGATCGCCATCATAGCGGCCCTTTACCTAACCGGTGTCCCCAGTGTTCAGGCCTACGGCACCATCGGCATGGCCGGACAGAACCATGAGCATCAGAAAATCACAAGACTGGCCCTGTCCGAATTCGGAATCGGGAACTGGACGATGGATCAGCTGGCCGGAACCGACAAAAGCATGGGGGCCATTGGCGCAGCAGATAATCCTATGGTCGGGGTTGTTTTCCGGCCCGAAGCCCATTGCGACAGAGGTGACCATCTCGACACAGAAGGTTACCCACAAAGCGCTGCCGAAGCGGAAAAAGCCCTGAACACCTGCCGCAACTGGATATTCCACCACCTCGGCAAGGCCATAGCCATTGCACCTGACCTCCTTGAGGACAACAAGGCGGCAGAAACGGAAAACAGGAAAAACTGTACATTTCGCTTTGATACCGGAACGGCCAAATGCCGGGTCTTGTTTGAATTAGGTCTGGCCTTTCACGCTACGCAGGACTTTTATGCCCATTCCAACTGGACAGATATCGCTACAGGCGATACCGGCGCGGATAATCCGCCGGGCCTGGCGCAAAATGGCCCGTCCACATGGCTTGACCCGGTAACACCCCCTCCCTTGCCCAAAGGCCTTCTCACCGGCTGCTGGGAGGGCGTGCCAGAGATTTTCTTTTGTTCACAACTCTCAAAGCACAAGCGTGTCACCCACGCGACCGTCAACAAGGATACAGGTGCCATAGACCTGAAAAGCGGCCAGATAGGCAAGGGCACAACGCCGCGCGGGGCGCAAAATGACAATTTCCGCCGCTCCGTTACGGTCGCTATCGCCGATACGCGTCAGAAATGGCAATATTTCGAGGCACAGATCCTTGCTACCTATGGGCCGGAAAAAGGGAGGCGCATCCTGTGCCTTATCAAATCCGATCCGCATAGTGTGTGCAAATAAGCGCCCGCAGGATGCGGTGGTGGCACAGCGGGCCTGACCGTTTGTGAAAATTTATCTGATATGTTAGCCTGCCTTCAATCACAATATAAAGCGGCCATGCCTAGCCATGCGTTGCAGACACCAAGGGGCAAACGTGAGGACTTCGGAAGATTGCGGGCTTTGGCTGGCGCGGCACGTCCTGCCGCATGAACCTGCGCTCAGGGGCTGGTTACATAGCCGGCCGCTGGCGGGCCTTGATGTCGATGACATCATTCAGGACACCTATGCCAGATTGATCAGCCTGCCGGACATAGACCGCATCAGCAATATCCGCAGCTATATGTTCCGCATCGCCCATTCCCTTATTATCGACCATGTACGCCGCTCCAGGGTCGTTATGTTCGAGGATCTCAGCCTGCTGGACAGCTTCGACTATCCCGACGATGCCGCCTCTCCCGAAGATGAGGTTCTGGGCCGTGATGAGCTTTTGCATCTGGGGCGGGCGATATCCGGCCTGCCCGGCAAGATTCGCGATGTCTTTATCATGCGCAAAGTCCATGATATTTCTCAAAAAGAGGTCGCTCAGTCACTTGGATTGTCCGAAAGTACCGTCGAAAAACATCTGAGCCGTGGTATTTTTTTATTGATGCGCGGGCTATCGGATAGCGGAAATGCAGATGCTCGTGCGTCTAAGGCATGGGGTCTTAAATTTGTGAAAGAAGTAACCCGTCGTGACGCGCGCAAAGACCGCCATCGAGATTGATGCCATAGCCGCAGACTGGGTGGCCCGATCCGATCGTGGTCTGTCGCCCGAAGAAGCGCAGGCGCTCAAGGCGTGGGTCGCGGAAAATTCACGCCACCACGGGGCCTATATGCGCGCCCTGGCCATATTTGCCAATGCGAACCGCGCCAGGGCTCTGGGCCGGAACTTTGACCCGGATACCTTCCCGCCCCTGCGCACAGTCCCTGAAAAGCCGCCGCCCGCCCCGACGATCTCGCGCCGGCGGCTGTGGCAGGGCGGCATAGCCGCCAGTGTTCTGGCCGGAGTGGCCGCCGGTGCCGGTTTCCTGTCGGCCTCAAGCCAGACCTATGCCACCGAGCGCGGCGGCATGAGAGTGGTGCCGCTGGCAGACGGCTCGACCATAAGCCTGAATACCGATACTGAAATTCAGGTGGCTTTCTCTCCGCGTCAGCGGCGTATTCATCTTGTGCGGGGCGAAGCCCTGTTTGAAGTCGCCGCAGACCGGAAACGTCCGTTTACGGTCGAGGTTGGCCCCCTGATCATTGATGCCAATGCCGCCGCCTTTACGGTACGCAGTCTGGCGCATCTGCCGACACAGGTGACGATGCGCGACGGGCAGGCCCTTGTCACCGCAGCGGGCAAGGCACCTCAGCCTCTGGGGCAGCACCGGCGGGCTATCCGCTCAGACGATCAGTCTTTACAAATCAAAACGGTCGAGGTCGCTGAAATCGAACGGGAAACCGTCTGGCGCGAAGGCCGGATTGCGTTTGAAGGGGTAAGCCTTGCCGAAGCTGCCGCTGAATTCCGGCGTTACAGCGATGTGAAAATTGTCTTCGCCGATCCGGCCATTTCACAGCGCAAAGTCACCGGCCTTTTCAATGCCCGCGACCCCGAAGGTTTCGCCATCGCCGTGGCTGCCAGTTTCGGTTTGCAGGCTGAAAAACAAGGCGGAGACATTCGCCTGAGATACACGCTTTAGCGGAACGGCCCCTGCCGATATTTTTCATCGGACGGATTATTTTTTCCTGAAAACGATAGAGGATGGAGGTTCAGCCATCCGTCATCTTCTTAGAAGGCCCTGCATAATGGTGCCTGTAGGAGGATTAACGTGCATCCAGTCAAAAAGAATTTCCTGTGCGCCAGCGTGGCCGCAGCCGCCCTGCTTCTTGTTACCCCTGCTTTGGCTCAGACCCGTACATTCAATGTCCCTGCCGAAGCCGCCGTTAAGGCCATTCCGAATTTTGCCCGACAGGCAGGCGTTCAGATTGTCGCCCCTGCCGATGAGCTGGAACATATCCGGACACGGCGTGTGTCCGGTAATCTGGATGTGCGTGTCGCCCTGGCGCAGCTTCTCGAAGGCACCAATCTGGAGATTGCCACCGATACCGGTTCGGTCATTTCCCTGCGTGTCCGGGAGGCCTCCAAACCCGCTGCCGAAGTGGCAGAGGAAGAACCGGATACGATTGTCGTGACCGGCTTTCGCGGGTCGCTGCAAAAATCACTCAATCTGAAAAAGCAGGCCATTGTCGTGCGCGACTCGATTGTCGCCGAAGACATCGGCAAGTTTCCCGAAGCCAATGTCGCCGAGTCGCTTCAGCGTATTCCCGGTGTCTATCTGACCCGCGATCAGGCGTCCAACGAAGGGCAACGCATCTCCATTCGCGGTCTGGGGCCGCAATATGCCGTCACCACCCTGAACGGCGCACAGGTGCATGTCACCTCATCCGGCAATGTGGGGCAATCGGTACGCGACTTCAACTATGACGTTTTTGCCTCCGAGCTGTTCGGTCGGGTCGATTTTTACAAGACCCCGCTGGCGGAACTGACCGAAGGCGGCATCGGCGGCGTGGTCGATCTGCAAACCCCCCGCCCCTTCGACAGCGCCGGTCGGGTGGTGCGCTACGCCCTGAACGCCTCCTATAACACCGCCTCGAAACAGGTCGATCCGAACGGCTTTCTGCTGCTGTCAAATACATGGGGTAACTGGGGCCTGCTGTTCGGTGTTGCCCATTCGTCCAGCATCAATATGAAATCCGGCTGGGAATCGACCGGCGGCTATAACAGCCATGCCAACAGCCAGTTAACCGCCCCGGCCCTGCCCGGCCCCTTTGTTTTTACGCTTGATTTCGATGATCCGCGCTATAATTCCGGCGACCTGACACGGGCCGAAATCGAAAACGCCTATATGCCGCGTTTCTTCCGCTATTATGGCGCTGAAAACCGGCGGGAACGTACCGGCTGGGTCGGTTCGCTGCAATACCGGAACGACCGGCTTGATGTCAGTCTGGACCTGCTGGGGTCACACCTGAAAGATGAGCGCGACGAGTTTACGTTCGGCATCCCCATCCGTAACACCCGCACCATAGCAGGCACAACGGCCCCCGGCGGCTATCCGGGGCATAACGGCCTTGTACCCATCGATGTCAGCCTTGATCGGGACAGCAATCTGCTTTCGGGGACTTTCGGCAATACCTCGTACCTGAACTCGACCGTTTTCGCCGACAGTGACACCAAATTCCTCTATGCCTCAGCCAATGCCAGATACCAGCTCAGCGACAGGCTGACCGTGTCCGGCCAGATCGCCAACAGCGAAGGCAAGGCGGTCTATACACCCAACATCATCAATGCCAATCTCTATGGCGTGACGACGACCTTCAGCTATGACGATCCGGTCTATCCGTCGCTTACAGCCGATACCGATCTTGCCGATCCGGCCAATTATCAGGACTTCGGCATACAATATGACTGGAACCGGGAAATCGATCGGGAAAAATCCGCCCGTTTCGTCGTGGATTACGACTATAATCTCGGCAACTGGACGGCGCATCTGAAAGGGGGGCTGGCCTATGTGTCCACCACTAAGGACAAGGTCAAACGCAACGGTACGGCGCTTGGTACAGCTCAGATCAACAGCATCGGCGCCGCCGGTTTGCGCGATCAGATGGTGCCCTATGTCCCCGTCAGCAATCTGGTCATCGGCGATGGCTTCCCGCAGGACTGGGCCAATTTCACCCGCGACTTTATGGAAGGCACGCTCGATCCGGTGGGTAAGGCCATGCAGGTATCTGCCGATACCTCATCGACCTTTGTCACCGAGGAACAGGTCAGAACCGTCTTCCTTCAGTCTGATTTCACCGGTCAGCTCTTTGACCGCGAACTGCGCGTCAATGTCGGTGTCCGTCAGTCGGCCACCAAAACCTTTATCGACAACTATACGCGCGACAACACCACCAACCTCTTTGTGCCGAACCATAAGGAAGGCAAATACAGCAACACCATGCCCTCGATAAGCATGGCCTATAATCTGCGTGACGATCTGATCTGGCGGGCCTCGTGGGGCAAGACCGTCACCCGTCCGGCCCTGTCCATCATCGCCGCCAATACCGTGATCCCCGACCACTTCCAGCCGCGAGCCACCTCAGGTAACGCCAATCTGCTGCCGGAAACCTCGACCAACTACGATACGGGGCTTGAATGGTATTTCGGACGCGGCGGCCTGATCAGCGCCGGTGTCTTCTGGAAAGATATTCAGGACAAGGCCACCAGCGTGACCACTATCGTCCCGTTCAGTTCGCTCGGCTTGCCGGATACGGCTCTGGCGCAGAACCTGTGGAATCCGGTCACCAATACGCTGGACCCCAACCTGCCAATCACCCTGTCAACCTATTTCAACACCGGTGAGCTGAAGCTGAAGGGCATTGAACTTGCCTATCAGCAGAATTTCCGCTTCCTGCCCGCACCGTGGGACGGGTTCGGCGCACTGGCCAGCTACACGCAGGTCGATACGGACGGCTATGATTTCATTGCCACGACCGGTGCCGTTACCGAAGTCAATGACATCCCGAAATATTCATACAGCCTGACCGGCTATTACGAAAAAGGGCCTTTTGCCGCGCGCCTGTCGTATAATTACAAGGATCAGTACGTCCTGCTGACCAATAATACAGGCAATGATCTCATCCGCTGGTGGGCCGGTGCCGGTTATCTTGATGGCAATGTCAGCTACAAGCTCAACAGCAAGCTGGAACTGAGGCTTGATGTGCTGAACATCGCCGATGAGCGCACCAACCAGTTTTCGGAAGACGTCCTTGGCCGTTATGGCGATGGCAAGGAAAGCCGCATCGACTACGCCAAGTTCGACGGGCGCACGATCAAGCTGGGTGTGCGCGGGAAATTCTGATCCCTTCCCTGACCCCTCCCGATCCTTTTGGTGTATCCTGAGGGTGTATCCTGCCGGTGACTTCGGTCACCGGCTTTTTTTACTGCAATCAAGGTCTGGATTTAGAGCACTTTCCGAAAAGTGTGACGCACTTTTCGGATTAAAAAGCGCGTTAAAACAAAAAATTAGAGCATTATTCCGATTCATTTTGAACGGAACACGCTCTAACGGGCTTTGCGGATAAGGCGGCAAGCGTTTTCCTGACGACATCTGCGGTCATGGGACGCCCAAGCAGGTATCCCTGAGCCTGATCGCAGCCTTCCTGAGTGACGCAGGCCATCTCGTCTTCGGTTTCAACCCCTTCGGCCGTGACGACAGCACCGAAACTTTTGCCCAAACCGATGACCGCGCGCACAATAGCGATATTTTCCGGCGTAGATGACATATCCGAGATGAAAGAGCGGTCGATCTTGAGCTTATCGAACGAAAAGCACCTCAGATAGGCAAGGCTTGAATAGCCGGTGCCAAAATCATCCAGCGCAATATGGATACCAAGCTGTTTCAACTGATTCAGTATGCGGACATTTTCCTGAGTGTCGGTAAGGAAAATAGACTCTGTAATCTCAAGTTCCAGCCGGTGCGGCGACAATCGTGACTGCTCCAGCGCCCTGATGACATCTGCGGCCAGACCAAAGCCCATGAATTGCCGGGGCGACAGGTTTACCGCGACCCTTATATGCCTGGGCCATTTGGCGGCCTCGGCACAGGCCTGTTGCAGAACCCAGCGCCCAATAGGCTCAATCAGGCCTGAGGATTCGGCAACCGGAATAAAGGCGTCAGGAGAAATAAGGCCCCGCACCGGATGCTCCCAGCGCAACAGGGCCTCAAAGCAGATGATTTTGCGTGTCCGCGTGCAGACAATGGGCTGATAGCTCAGATAGAGCTGGTTCTTTTCAAGAGCCGTGCTGAGTTCTTCGCGCAAAATACGCTGGCGATCGGCCTTTTCCTCCATCGCAAATTCAAACCACACATGCTCCCCCCTGCCCGTGGACTTGGCCGCATAAAGCGCAAGATCGGCACGCTTCATCAGCGCATCGGCACTACCGCCATGCAAAGACCTCAGGGCCAGACCGGCGCTGCAACCGATTGAGACATAATGTCCGTCTATGGTGAAAGGTTCACACAGGGCCGAGATCAGCCGCTGCGCCAGTTGGGTGGCACTCTCCTGAGTGACCTGCCCCCTGTGAATCACGCCAAACTCATCCCCTCCCAGCCTGGCCACAACGTCATCCTTACCCATGTGGGAAAGCATCCGCACGGCCACCTGTTGCAACAGGTGATCGCCCACATGATGCCCAAGACTATCGTTCACAGCCTTGAAGCGGTCGAGATCAAGAAGCAACAGCGCACAGTCATTTTCAGAAGAACCGGCACCATCAGACGCATTGGCCCCGATATGGCTATCAAGGATATTCTGAAACTGTAACCGGTTTGGCAAATCCGTCAGAATATCGTGCAAGGCCAGATGGCGACTGCGCTCTTCGATACGCAGTTTCTCAGTGACATCTTCGGAAATGCCGAGCAGGTATCTGGGTTTTCCGTCAATGTCAGGCACGCCCACCTTTTGCGTGCGCAACGAGCGCAAGCCATGCGGCGTCATCAGCGGTTCATTCTCTATGGTAACGAGTTTTCCAGATGCCACCACCTTCTGATCGGCCAGACTGAAGCGCTTTGCATCTTCCAGATCGAACAGATCGAAATCCGATTTACCAATCAGATCATGGCGGCTTATTTCAAGAAGCGCCTCACCCGCCTTGTTCAGCAAGACAAACCGGCCGTCACGGGCATCCTTGACAAAGACCATCGCGGGGATGCTTTCGACGATGGCATCCAGAAATATCTGCGTACTTTGCAGCTCGATGGACGCCTGTTCGCGCTCGGTGACATCGATATTCCAGACGATGACACACGCCTCATTGCCATAGCGCACAGGCCGCGCAAGGCGCAGAACCTTTATTTTCCCGCCATCCGCCTTGATCTGGGTCACATTTTGCTGAGCAACAAACGCCGCCAGTGTTTCGGGACTCATCTGCTTGCCCGAACAGGCGTCCGGCCCATGCAGATCACTGAGCGTTTTTTCAGCCAGTACACATCCCGTATAACCATAAAGTTCGCAGGCGGCCGCATTAGCCGCTACAATCTTCTGATTTTTCAGGTTAAAAACCCAGATTGGGATGGGATTGTGCGTGAACAGCACCTCGAACATATCAGCGTTCCCGAACGGCTCATCGACGCGTTGGTTTCCGCTTACAGCAAAAGGCCAATGTGTTTCCATGTCATCGTTCTTACTTTACGCTACCTGTCACAAACGCACTGCGTGAGGCGTTTTCAAACGACATTATAAGGGATCAAGATTTCCAATCGCTTAATCTGAATGCTTAAAAGGTCAGTGAATCTGTAGGGGGTCATTGATACCGTTCAAACGGGTGCATATTTAAATTTTAGTTTGACAGACAATCCGTCAGCCTCATTATCTCCTGTAACCGGAGGGCTATTGAAACGGGGGCAGGCGGCGGCATCGACATACCTTCCGATGCGTCAGGCATGGCTGCACAGGCCCGCATATCAGCCCAAACATCAGAAGAGGAAAGAAGCCCTGAATGTCTAAAATCCACAGGAGAGGCCTGCTTGCCGGCGCCGCCGCGCTCGGTCTGCCGGCGATGAATATCCATGCGGCAGAACGTGTAACCCCTGCGCCCCGTAGCAAAATCTGGACGTTTGATCGTCTCGACCGCATTGGCGGCCTTGTCCCCACGGTGGTCGGTGAGCCGCAGATCATAGACAGCCCTCAGGGCAAGGCGGTCTATTTCAATGGCGTCGATGATGCCCTGTTTTTCGATGAACATCCGCTGGCGGGGGCCGAAACCTTTTGCTTTGAAGCTATCTTCAGACCTGATGGCGGCAATTTTGAACAGCGCTGGTTTCATCTGGCCGAAGTCACCCCCGAAATCGATCCGGCGATTGTCTCCGCCAGCACGCGCTTTCTGTTTGAAATACGCGTGGTCGGGAATGAGTGGTATCTTGACACCTTCGTGGCAGGGTCAGGCTATAAACAGACCCTGATCTTTCCTGAGCGGCGCTATCCGATCGGTCAATGGTATCATGTGGCTCAGACCTTTGACGGAAAAACCTATCAGGCCTGGGTGAACGGTGACTTGCAGGGCGGCGCAGAGATTCCCTTCAAGGCGCAGGGGGCCGGTCAGACCTCAGTGGGGGTTCGCTTCAACCGTATCGACTGGTTCAAAGGGGCGATTGCGCAGGCACGATTTACCCCCGCCTTTGTGCCCCCCGAAGCGTTTCTCAAACTTCGCTAAGACACATCCGGCGCAGACCGGAGCTATTTAGAGCGTTTTCCGAAAAGCGCGTTAAAACAAAAAGTTATAGTGTTGTTCCGATTCATTTCGAGCGGAACACGCTCTAAGAGGAAGCCCAGAATGTCAAACCTTACACGCCGCGCCCTCATGGCCAGCGCAGCGGCCTTTGCCACCCTTTCCCCCGTTGCGGCTCTGGCCCGGCCGGAAACGCCTGACATCAATGCCACCGAAGTTA